>VFQM010002004.1_pt1 | contig 16213 bp, 19 predicted proteins | sample 3512391 | NCBI WGS metagenome assembly VFQM01 (sample SAMN10412369, study PRJNA504923) | tailings metagenome | isolation source: Replicate 1 from Balatoc abandoned mine | place: Philippines
CTCGGATACTCCTTCCGGCACGCCGCCAGCAGCTCCTCATCCAGCGCCGCCCCCCGCCGCCCCCGCTCCGCCATCGCTCCCATCGCTCCCCCTCGCCCCCCGCGCTCCATTCCCCATCCATTCTAGCCCCTCCCCCTCCTCCCGGCCACCTCTCCCCCCTTTTGCCGTATAATCTCCCCTTTCCCCCCCTGGAGCCTCCCCTTGGGATCCTTCCGCGACGCCTTCCTCTCCCTCGACTGGCCCCGCGCCGCCGCGCTCTCCCGCTCCTCCCTCCCGGAGGATCGCCCCCGCTCCTCCGACCTGCTCGCCCTGCTCGCCCCCCGGACCTTCCACCGCCTCATCTCCTCGCCGATCCTCGGCCCGGCCGCCGCCCGAACCGAGCGCTCCGCCGCCTTGCGCTCCCTCTGGATGCTCGCCCCCTCCGTCCTCTCCCCCTCCGACCTCGGCAACGTCCGCTCCCAGGGCATCGCCTCCTTCGGCATGCTCTGGGCCCTCGGATGGGGCGGAGCCTCCTCCCCCTGGAGCGGAGCCTCCTCCCCCTGGAGCGGCGACTCCCCCCGCGCCCGCGCCGAGCTCCTGCGCTCCATCCTCTCCGTCGACCCCGCCGCCGCCGAGCGCGCCCCCGCCGCCCGCATCGGCGACAACTGCGTCTTCCGCCCCCCCGCCTTCCTCGCCCTCTCCCTGGCCTTCTCCGAGGCCCCCAGCGCCTTCCTCGCCCTCTCCGCGTCCGGCGGCGCGGACGCCCTCCCCGAATCCGCCTGGGCCGATTGCCTGCGCCGCGCCCTCTCCTCCGAAGACCCCTCCGTCTTCCCCCTCGCCCTCCCCCTGCGCCCCCTCTCCGAGCCCGCCGCCTCCGCCCTCTGGCTCCACTGGCGCGAGCGCGCCCTCCAGCTCATCGCGCGCTCCGAGCCCCAGACCCTGCTCGCGCGCCTCCCGCGCCGCCTCGCCGAGGGCTCCCTCCTGCTCGGCCTGCTCGGCTTCGAGCCGCGCTCCCCGCGCGATCCCTTCGCCCTCGCCTGCTCGCGCGCCTTCCTGCAGCGCCCGGACTTCCTGCGCTCGCGCTCCTACCCCTCCGACTCCCAGCCCCTCGCGGATTCCCTCGCCCGGATCGCCGAATTCCTCGCCTCCCCGGCCCTCCCCAACCCCTCCCGCGAAGACCTCCAGAGCCTCGCCTCCCCGGAGCGCCTCGAGCCCTTCTTCGCCGAGCTCGAGCGCGCCCGCCTGGCCGCCTCGACCCGCCCCTCCCGCCGATCCCCGACCTCCCGCTCGCTTTAGGCCCCCGCCGGCCCCCAGAAGAAAGGCTCCAGAACCCCGGAGCCTTCCCTCTCTATCCATCCCTAGAGCCTCAGAGCCCCCGCGGCCTTCTCGAATCCGCCCCCGCCCTCGCCGCCGCCTCCAGCTCTTCGGCCTCCGCGCGCGCCGCGAACTCCCTGAGCAGCCCCTCGCATCCGGCCGAGGGCACTTTCCCGGCCATCCCCAGCGCCTCCTCCTGGCTCGCCAGCCCCGCCTTCGGGTCCGCCCCCGCCTCCAGCAGCGCCCTCGCCGCCCCGGCCTTCCCCGCCCAGAGCGCCCAGGCCAGCGGCGCCATCCCGTTCGCGTCCTTCGCCTCCCGCTCCGCCCCCGCCCCCAGCAGCGCCCGAACCGCCTCCTCGCTCCCGCTGTGCGCCGCCCAATGCAGCGGCGCCGAGCCCCTATGCCTCTCCCGAAGCTCCGTCTTCGCCCCCCGCCCCAGCAAGAGCTCCAGGCACCCCAGCCTCCCCCTTTGCGCCGCGATGTGCAGCGCTCCCATCCCCCTCGCATTCTGCCGATCCGGGTCCGCGCCCGCCCCCAGGAGCGCCCTCAGGCAGTCCTCCCTCCCCCGCTCCACCGCCAGGCTCAGCGCCGTCTCCCCGTCCCGGTCCGCCCGGTTCGGATCCGCCCCGGCCCGCAGCAGCGCCTCCGCGCAGATCGCTCCCCCCTCCTCCCTCACCGCCGCGAACATCAGCGGCGAGCGCCTCTCGTCGCTCCCCGCCGACTCCGGGTCCGCTCCCGCCTCCAAGAGCGCCCTCAGGCAGCCCTCATGCCCCCCGCGCGCCGCCCACTGCAGCGCGGCGAATCCCTCCTCCTCGCAGGCGCTCGGATCCGCCCCGGCCTCCAGCGCCGAGCGCAGCTCCTCCTCCTCCCCATCCATCGCCGCCCTCCAGAGCCGAATGTTCGCCTCCCCCATCCCCTCGCCCCCCCCTCATAGCCCACGGCCCCCCCGGGGCGCTCCCCTCCCTCCCTCGACCGCGCGCTCCATCTCCTCCCGCAGCGCGCTCGCCGCCTTCCTCCCCTCCCACTCCTCCAGCTCCCGCCTCGCCGCCGCGCTCGCCTCCTCCTCCAGCCTCCGCCCCCTCGGGTGCCTCTCCCTCCAATCCCACCCCGCCTCCAGCAGCATCGCCACCATCCTCGCCCCCGCCCGCTCGCTTCCCGCGTTCCCGCCGATCCGATAGCGCGCCGCGATCCACCCCGCCGAATCCCCGTCCGCCCCCGAAATCCCCGGATCCGCCCCCGCCTCCAGCAAAACCCTCAGGCACTCCTCGCGCCCACACAGCGCCGCCCGATGCAGCGCCGTCTCCTTGCATTCCCCCGCCCCGTTCGGGTCCGCCCCCGCCTCCAGCAAAACCCGCGCGCACTCCGGGCTCTCCCCCTGCGCCGCCGCCACCAGCGCCGGCGAATCCCCCACCCTCCACTCCGGATCCGCTCCGCGCCCGAGCAGCTCCCGCGCCCGCTCCGAATCGCCTCGCGCGATCGCCCGCTCCAGCCCCCTCCCCAGCAGCCTCCGCCTCGCCTCCCGCGCCATCCGCCCGAATCTCTCCAGCGCCCCCATGAACCCCTCCCTCAAATCGATCTCTTGGGCGCCTTCGCCCCCGGCTCCGCCCCCCGGGGGAGCCCATCCCCCAGCTCGCACGCCTCCCGGAGGCTTTCCGATCGCCGCTCCGCCTGGCTCGCCCTCTCCTCGCGCCCGAGACGATCGTCGGCCATCCTCCCCCCCCGCCGCTCCAGCCGCTCCGGCTCCGGCGCGAGCCCGATCCGCAGCGCCTCCCGCGGGATCCCCCGCTCCTCGCAGGCCTCTTGGAGCGCCTCCAGCAGCGCCGCGGCCGCTCTCTCCCTCGCGCTCTCCGCCCCGATCACCAGCTTCCCCTGATACTCGTGCCCGGCCTCCCCCTTCCGCACCCCATTGATCTCCTCGGCCCCCCGGAAGCTCCCCCGGATCCCCTTGCTCGCCATCTTCCCATGCGCTTCCCCCAACAGCCCGCCCAAAAACTCCTTCGCCTCGCGCATGTTCTCCAGCGCGAGCCCAAACGATCTCGCCGCCCCCTCGCCCCGCCCGAAGGCCGCCGCGAAGGCCGCCGCCGGCCTCTCCTCTTCCCCCAGCTCGCGGGAGAACATCACGCGAGCCACCGCGAACGGGATCGCCCCCTCCCCGGGCCCCCTCGCCGGCTCCTCCTCCTGGTAGAGCTCCACCTCCACCCCCTCCGTGATCCGGACCCTCTCCCGCATCTGCCTCTCCCTTCGCCCCTCAAATTCCCCGCTTCCCCGCTCCGCGCGCCTTCCCCGCCCCCGCGCTCCGCCCCAGCTCCCCGGCCTCCTCCCTCGCCTGCCGCCTCGACCGGATCTCCCGCTCGAGCTCCTCCTCCCCGGCCGCCTTCGCCGCGTCCTCCGCCCGGATTCCCCGATCCCCGATCACCCCGGGATCCGCCCCCAGATCCAGCAGCTCCCGCGCCGCCTCCGGATTCCCGAAGCGCGCCGCCAGCACCAGCGGCGGATTCCCCTGCCATCCCGCCTCCTCCAGGTCCGCCCCCGCCCTCGCCAAATCCCGGATCATCTCCGCGCACGGCCACTCCCGCCTCCCCAGCGCCGCCACCCCCAGCGCCGTCTCCCCGCGCGCGCCCTTCCGGTTCGGATCCGCCCCGAACTCCAGCAGGATCCTCACCAGATCCGAGCGCCCCCCGAAGCACGCCTGCCTCAGCGGCTCCCCGTCCCCGGCCTCCCCGTTCGGGTCCGCACCCGCCTCCAGCGCCGCGCGCAGCTCCCGCGGGCTGAAATCCCGCAGCGCCCGCGCCCGCCTCCGATTCGCCTCCTCTCTTTCGCCCATCCCGCCCCCCGTCACACTCCCCGCCGAATCCCCGGACCCCTCGCCCCCCCGGCCGCGCCCCCCAGCTCCTTGGCCTCCTCGCGCGCGCATAGCCGCCGCCGGATCCACTCCGCCCGCTCCGCCCATCCCGATTCCCGCGCCCAATCCTCCGCGCTCAGCCCATCATGGTCCCGCGCCTCCCCCTTCGCCCCCGCCGCTATGAGCTCCTCGAGCGCCTCCTCCGCCCCCTCCCCGGCCGCCAGCATCAGCGCCGTCATCCCCCGGCGCGTCCTCGCCTCCATGTCCGCCCCCGCACGGATCAGCCGCGCCACGCACTCCCGGCTCCCTCTCCACGCCGCCAGGTGCAGCGCCGTCCAGCCCTCCCGATTCCCCGCCTCCGGATCCGCCCCGAACTCCAGCAAATCCGACAGGCACCGCTCGCACCCCGCCCTCGCCGCCGCGTGCAGCGCCGTCTCCCCGTCCCCGTGCTCATTGCTCCAATTCGGGTCCGCCCCGGCCGCGAGCAGCTCCCGAATCCTCTCGATCCGCCCCGCCGATTTCCCCCTCGCGTCCGCCGCGTCGACCAGCGCCGCCCCCAGCTTGTCCCGCTCCTCCCTCGCCATCTTCCCTCTCCTCGCGCTTTCCGAGCCCCCATTCTACCCCGCTTCGCGCTCCCGCGCCGAGCCCCTCAGATCCCCCGGGCTCCCCGCGCTCCGGATCCCGGCCCCGCGAGCCCCTCCAGCTCCCGCCGCTCCCGCTCGCTCTCGATCAGCAGGGCTATCCGCTCCTGCCCGCGCGCGCGCGCCAGCTCCGCGGGCGTCTCCCCGAATTCCCCCTCCCAGGGCGCCCGCCCCCGCCGGACCCCCGGATCCGCCCCCAGCTCGAGCAGCCGGCGCGCCACCCGCTCCCTTCCGAGCAGCGCCGCGCAATGCAGCGGCGCGAGCCCGCTCGCCTCCGAACGATCCAGCTTCGCCCCCGCGCGCGCGAGCTCCTCGAGCGCCGCCTCATTCCCCCGCCTCGCCGCCTCGCACAGCGGCGTCCTCCCGCTTCCGTCGCGCGCCTCCAGGTCCGCCCCCGCCTTCAGCAGCAGCGACGCCAGCCTCCCTTGCGCCCCCCTCGCCGCCACATGCAGCGGCGCGTCCCCCTCCTGGTATTTCGCGTTCGGATCCGCCCCTCCCTCCAGCAGCGCCGCGCACGCCTCGATCTTCCCATCGACCGCCGCCGCGAGCATCAGGTTGTCCAGACTCTCGCACCTCAGATCCTTCCCGCTCTCCAGCGCCCCGCGCATCAGCGCCCGCACCAGCCCCTCCCCCCGCTGCAGCGCCCTCTCCAGCGCTCCCCTCCCGAACTCATCCCTCATCCACAAATCCGCCCCGCTCCGCGCCAGCAGCTCCGCCATCCGCTCATTCTGCTCCAGCACCGCCCAGTGCAGCGCCGTCTCCCCGCGCCCGTCCCTCGCGTTCACGTCCGCTCCGCCCTCCAGCAGCGCCCGCGCCGCATCGCAGTCCCCTTTTCTCGCCGCGTAGTGCAGCGCGGCCATCAATCTGCCCGTGTGATTCGAATCGCGCGTCTGCGCGTTCGCGCTCGCCCCCGCCTTGAGCAACCCGCGGATCCTCTCCGCATCCCCTCGCGCTATCGCTGCGAACAGGCTCATCTTTCTGATCATGCCCAGCATCGCATCCCCTTTCCCCTCATCTCCCCGCGTCCCTTCCCCCGCGCTCCCCTTTCCATTCTATCCGCATCTCCCCGGCTTTCCCACTCCCCCCGCCCGAAAAGAAAGGGCCCCGGCTTCCCGGGGCCCCTCCTCGGCCTTCGCTCTTCCCGCTCTCTTTTCCCGCTCGGGATTCCCCCGCCCTCTCAGGCGAACGTGTCCTTCATCAGCGTCGTGAACCAGATCTGCATCTTCTCGTAGTTCTCCTGCGTCGCCCCGCTCGACGCGCTCGCCTTCCCCCCGTTGTGCGAGGCCGGGATCACCATCGACCTCGTCGCCGGGTCATACCGGTAGACCGCCGCCAGCCAGCTCGCCGTCGTCGCCGTGATCGGCGTGTAGCACGCCGAATTCGTCACGATCCCCTCGTCGAGCGCTCGCCCGGAGAGCAGCCTCAGGATCCCCTCCGCGCACGTCTTCCCCTGCTGGTTCCCGATGTGCCCCGCCTTCGGCTGCGTCGTGTGGCTCGCGTCCCCGATCACATGGATCCCCGCTTTCGCCGTCGACTCGTAGCTGCGCGCGTCCACCCCCGCGAACCTCCCATTCGGGCTGTTGAGCAGCCCCGCCCTCGCCAGCAGCCCCGGCGCCCTCTGCGGCGGGATCGCGCTGAGCACCCCCGCGTAGATCTTCTCCGTCCCCCACGGCGTCTCATACTCCACCGACTTCGCCAGGCTGTCCACCTTCAGGATCTTCGCGCTCGGCCGGTAGTCCACCACCCCCGCGTGCGTCACGTCGAAGGCGTATTGGAAGTTGTCCTTCTCCACCAGAATGTCCGCGTTCGCGTCCAGCAGGATCACCCGGCTCCCGGGCTTGTTCGCCTTGAGCCAATCCGCCACCACGCACGCCCTCTCATACGGCCCCGGCGGGCACCGATACGGCGCCGGCGGTATCGCCATCACCACCGGCATCCCCGCCTTGAGCCCCTCGAGCTGGCTCTTGAGCAGGCTCGTCTGCGCCCCCGCCTTCCACGCGTGCGGGATCCTCGTGTCGTATTCCGACAGGCTCAGCATCCCCGGCAGCAGATCAAACTCCACCCCCGGCGCCAGCGCCAGCCGGTCATACCCCAGCTTCCCCGACACCCCCTGGCTCACATAGCTCACCGTCTTCCCCGCCGCGTCGATCTCCGTCGCCTCCCCGAAGACCACCTTCACCCCGTAATGCCGGATCAGCGTGTCGTAGCCCACCATCAGGCTCTCGAGCGTCCTCCCTCCCGTGAGCACCTTGTTGCTCATGATGTTCGACGTGTAGCTCTGGCTCCTCTCCAGCAGCGTCACGCTCACCCCCGTCCCGCCCCAGAGCCTCAGGTATTTCGCCAGCGCCGCCCCGGCCATCCCCCCTCCGACCACCACCACCCTCCCGCTGATCCCCGTGCTCGTCGGGATCGGGAACAGCAGCTATTCCCCCTCCGCCCCCGCCCAGCCCGCCATCCCCATCCCCGCGGCCGCGCCCAGCATCTTCAGGAAATCTCTTCTGTTCGCCATCTTCGCTCTCCTATCCTCAAATTCCGCTTCCGAATCCCGTCTCCATTCGCCGCGGCGCCTCCATTCGGCCCCGCCCCGCTCTCACTGCTTCGCCAGCCAATCCGCCAGCGCCTTGAGCTGCTCGTCCGTGTAGCCTTGCGAATGCGCCTTCATGATGTCGTTCCCCGGCGCGCTCAGCGCCATCTCCCGCATCTTCTTGGGGATCTCCAGCACCGCCTCCCCGCGGATCGGCTTGAACCCCCCGCTCCCGTTCGTCCCGTGGCACTGATAGCAGTTGCTCGCCAGCAGCCTTCCGCTCCCCGCCGCCCCTCCGCTCGCCGCCGCCTGCGTCACCGTCACGCTCGCGATCGCGCTCGAGACCTTGTCCTTGACCGTCACCTTCGCCGTCCCCGCCTGCAGCCCGGTCACCTCCACCGCCGACCCCGCCAGCCTCACCCCGATCTTGCTCGCGTCCGACGACTTCACGCTCACCGCCCCCGTCGCCCCCTGGATCGCCAGCGTCTTCGTCTCCCCCATCCCCACGCTCAGCGTCGAAGGCGACACCGTCACCCTCGCTTGCGCCTCCTGCGGGATCATCCCCGCCGCCAGCGCCGCCAGCAGCGCCCCCGCCAGCGCTCCCATTCTCCATTCCCCGATCCGTCCCATCATGTCCCGCTCCTTGTCTTGAATCCGGGCTCTGTTTTCTCCGGATCCTCTCTCCGCGGCAACCCTCCATTCGGAGGAAACCCGAAAATCCGACCAACGGAATACCGTTCCGAATTCATCCGGATTCCCATTCCCCCAGCTCCCGCGAAGTCTTCCGCTCATTTCACCGGCCGGGCTTCTTCTCCGGATTCTCCAACGCTTTTCTTTCAGTTCCCGTATTCGTATAATTCTTCCAGGGAGCGGCGTCGCATCGGGATGCCAAACGCAAAAAAAAACAAAAAAAAATATGACAAAAGCCTCTTCCTTTCCCTCTCCACCCCATCTCCTTCCCTTCTTCGAATGACCCGCCTCTCCTCAACGGAATTGACCGCCGAACTCGCCGGAAGCATGAAAGGCTTTCGCCGCGCGGTTTTTCTCATGGCTGAGCGCCTCCAGCCGGGGACATCCGAATCCCCCTCTTCCCTTTTCGGCTCCGACGCCGTCTATCAGTCCCGCTACGCTCTCTCCCCCTCCAAACGCAGAGAGCGCATGCTCCAGGGGTTGGCGAAAATCCGCTCGATTCTCTCCGACCCGGCCCCTGCTCAGGACGCCAGATCCATCCGCAACGACCTGCTCCTCGCTTCCAGCGAACTCCACAGCCTCCGCTTTTCTCTTCTCCAATCTTCCCTCGACCACGCAAAACTCCTTGGCGAACGGCTCATCCGCAAAACCCCCTCCGGATGCATCGCCAATGGCGTCGAGATCCGCCTCCTTTCTGGCCAGCTTGTCTGCTCGAATCCTGACGGAACCCCTTGGCAAGGCTCCCTCTCCTCTCTGCTCCAGCCCTCGGAAGCCCAGATGGCCTCCATCTTCGAGTCCACCCTCTTTGACGCATGGCCGATCGAGCCTTGGCGCGTTCGCCAGGGATTGACTGGCTTGCCTCTTAGCGGCGCCCGCGCCCTTCTGGAGGAGCTCGCCTCCGGATGGCGCCGATTCCCCCATTATCGCTCCGAATGCTCCCAAGCCTTCGCCATCGGCTCCGCACTCGCCATCTCCGAGACCCTGCGCCTTCCCCCGGATCACATCTCCTCTTGGATCAAGGCCAGCTCCATCGATCCCGCCGCTCCCCTGCATCTCATCAACTCCCTCTCCGCATCCCTCTCCCGGGCGGCGTCCTCCCCCGGCGCCGCCGAGCTCGCTCGGCAGCTCTGGCGCGGCGCGGGCCTGCGGGGAATTCCCGGCGATGACGCTCTTGGCGTTTTGCGAGAGGCCCTTCGCGAGCGCTTCGGCCTCTCCCACGGCGGATGGAAGACCCTTCTTCTCGCGGCCGAATCCGCCGGAGAGGCCAAGCTATCCACCCTTTCCATGCCCTGCCTCTCCAATCCCTCCCCCAAAAACTCTCCCGGCTCCCTCTTTCCCTATGGCGTTCGCGAAATGGCCCAAACCCTTTGCAAGCTCGCCAACGCCTGCTCTCTCAATCGCTCTCCCGCCCTGGCCTCTCCGTTGCTTCTCACCTTGGATCACTTCAGCGACGACCCTCAGCGCAATCCCTTTTCCCTCTTGAGCTCCGCCACCGCTCCCCAATCCTACATCTCCGCCATCGATGACTTCCGCTCGGACGCTCAAACCCGCAAATCCTGGAAATCCTTTTGCTCGCGCATGCGCTTGGGCTCCCCCGCCCCGCTCGATCCCGCCGCCATCGAGATGGCCAAACAGCGCGGATGGACCCCCACCGCCGCCGAAATGCCCTTTCTCGCCCTTCATGAGGAACTGCTCGCGTTCCGCTCCAAAAGCCATTTCCTTTTCGCCGCTTTCGCCGAGCGAATCGCGCAACGAAAAGCTCAAAACCTCTCCCCGGAGCAGTCTCACGACGAAACCATTCTTATCCTCGATATGCTGCGCGATCCGGAGCCGGGGTTTTGGCAACGCTATGAGGGCCGCGGCGGATGGCGCGAGCTTGAGCGGATGGCTCGGCTCTGGCACGATCTCGTCCTCGAGCGCAAAGCCTCCTCCCATCAATGGGAGCCTTGCGGCGCCCTATTGCCCGACCTCCCCTCCGGAATCCGCGCGGTCGAGCTTCTCGATGGCGGCGCCTTGCACCAGGAAGGCCGCTCCCTGCGCCACTGCGTCACCACCTACTCCGATCGCTGCCGCAACGGCGAAGCCCGCATCTTCTCTCTGCGGGATCCTGACGGCAAATCCATCGGCACCCTGGAATTCTCCGCAAAAACAATCTTGCCTGACGGCAGCTGGCAAGGATGCTCCCTCGCCCAAGCCCGCGGGTTCGCCAATGCCCCCCTTCAGGGCTCCGCTCTCGAAGCGAGCCGGATTTTAGCCCAAACCCTCTCCGACTCCATCCTTCACCCGCACTCTCGCGGCTCTGATACGCCGCGAAGAACCCCCGCCCCATAAGCCCTCCTCGCGACCCAACATCTCTCCCGAGACATCCCTTCTCTCCGGCCCCTCTACCCCCCCGCAGCCGACGCTGCAGCTCATTGGCCTCTCCTCCATCGCGCCTTCCTCGACCCGAAATGCCGTCATATCATCCTCGGGCCTTGCCTTTTCGGCGCTCCCCGCTCCCTCTCCACTATCTCCCGGGCTTCCATCTCGGCGGCTGCCCACCTATCACCTTCACCACATCCGAATAGCTCTGCCTTAGCCTTTTGGCGCTCAACGCGTTTCCCCTCGCCAGAACCGAAAACGCCGCCGACTTCTCCACCTTCCTGAGCATCCCCATCCTCTCATCGCTCATATAAGGCGCCAGAATCTCCGGCATCGCCCTCCCCTCCATCATGCTCACGATCTTTATCACATCCCTCTCATCCTTTTCCCCTTTCGGGGTTCCCGCTCTGTCTATCGCCGCATCCAGCTTGAGAATCAGCAGATGCTCCAGGCACGCCACCTTCGCATCCCCATACTCCGCCGCCCGCGCCGCTATCTCATCGTAGGGTATCGAGAGCCCGTTGTTTCTCTCCACATACAAGTCCACCTCCTCTCCCCGCACCATCGCCTGATGCTTGCTCAGCCTTTTGTTCGCCGTGATCGCGTAGATGTCCCTCAAATCCGCGAAGCTCTCCAGCGAGGCATACGCGTCCACGTCATGGCTGAACTCCACCCAATTCACCGCCTTATCCTCCACCCCGATCAGGTTCGCTATATGAAGATAGACCCCTACCCCCCCAATCAATATCACCCCAGGCTCGGAAGCGACCTCCAGCGCCGCAGCAAACACGCTCTTCCACTCCTCATCTCCCGTCATCTCCCCCATTCTTCCTCTCCTTTATTCCATCAATAATAATAATGGATAATTTATTCCATCAATAATAATAATGGATAATTGACAAATTTCGTTTCTGCAACGAAAATACTCTCATGAACACTTTTCCCATGCAAGTCCTCATTCCCGCCCCCACCCCCATCCTCCGATCCGCGGCGGACGCCATGCTTTCTCGCTTGGGCGAGCCTTTTTCCTGCTCTTACGCTCAGCTGTGCTCTTGGGCTGGCATTCGCCCTCGTGTCAGCGGGGAGGCTCTCTCTCGCACCGTCCACATCATTCCGGGCGGCGCCCATTTTCGCGTGGCTGACGATCCTCAAACCCTTCTTGTCTCCGTTCCCGATTTCTCTCCCGCCGATCCCTCTCGCTGCGCCGCCGCCATTGAGATTCTCGCTTTTGGCTTTCTTGATTACGCCGCTCGGGAGGCTGTTTGCGGCCGGGGCATCTTTTTGCCCAAGCGCGATCCGGGGCGCCCCTCCCGCAAAGGCCGAGCCCTTAGCTCCACGGAGCGCTCCCGCAGGTTTCGCTCCGCATCGCGCGGGGCCTCCGCCTCCTCACCCAATCCCTAGAGCCCTCCGGCCCCTTTCTCCCCTCGCCTTCGGCATCGCGCGAGCCCTCTCCTCATCCTCCGCCCCGGAAAACGCCCACGCGGCGTAGCCTCTCGCCCCCTCTCCGCGCTCAGAGCCTCCTCTTGCGCTCTCCTTTCCCGCGCGCGCCGAGCGCTCGCGAGACCTCCGCCCGCTCCCGGGCCGCCCGCAGCGCCGCCTCCGCTCCCCCTCCGCTCCCCTCCTCGCCCCCCGCCAAGCGCGCGATCTCCTCGGCCGTCTCCCCGGCCGCATTTCTCGCCTCCGGCTCCGCGCCGAACTCCAGCAGCAGCTCCACCAGATCCGCCTCCCCCGCCCAGGCCGCGTCCATCAGCGGCGTGCCCCCGCTTTCGTCCGCCTCGTTCGGATCCGCCCCGAACTCCAGCAACAGCCGGACCCCCGCCACGAACTCCGCCTGGATCGCCTCCCGCAGCGGCTTGCTTCCCGATCTCGTCGGCTGGTTCGGGTCCGCCCCCGCCTCCAGCAGAACCTTCGCCGCCGCCTCCTCCCCGCTCCAGAGCGCCGAGCACAGCGGCGTCCACCCCTTCTTCCCGTCGAGCGCCCCCTCGTCGAGATCCTCCGCCTCCCCCGCGTCCGCCCCCGCCTCCAGCAGCCTCCTGAGGATCCTCGCGTTTCCGCTTCGCGCCGCGTAATGCAGCGGCCGCCGCCCCTTCGCGCTCCTCTGCCCGGCGTCCGCCCCCGCCGCCAGCAGCATCTCCACGATCCTCTCGCTTTCCTCGCTCTCCCCCGCCGCCGCCAAATGCAGCGGCGCCGCCCCCTTCGAGCCCACCGCCCTCACGTCCGCCCCCGCCTCGATCAGCACCCTCGCGACCGTCTCGCTCCCCCGCTCGATCGCCCACCGCAGCGCCTGCGCGAGCTCCCCCCTCTTCCTCTCGCTTCTCCTCTCATCCATGCTATCCATGCCCTCTCCCCTCCCGACCCCGCCTTCCCCGCTCCCCCCCTCAGAGCCGCCGGCCCCTCGCCGGCCGCTCCGACCCCCGCTCCCCCGATCCCGCCGCTCCCTTCCCCCCCTCCAGCGCCCCCCTCTCCAGCGCCGCGAGCACCAGTCGCTCCGTCCCGCTCTCCCCCGCGTCCCTCGCCAGCTCCAGCGCCGTCATCCTCCGCGCTCCCTTATGCCCCTCCGCCAGGCTCTCCGCCACCACCCCCCTCGCCCCCGGGTCCGCCCCCGCCTCCAAGAGCAGCCGAACCATCCCCTCGTCCCCCTTCCTCGCCGCCAAATGCAGCGGCCTCCACCCCGTCGACCCCGCCCCGTCCGGATCCGCCCCCGCCTCCAGCAGCCGGCGCGCCAAGCTCTCGCTGCGCACCTCGCACGCCCCAGCAGCGGCGTGAGCCCGCTGCCCCCCTTCGCCCCGGGATCCGCCCCGAACTCCAGCAGCGCCTCGCACGCCTTCGCTCCCCCATACCCCCCCAGCAGGTGCAGCGGCTCCCTCCCCTTCCCGTCCTTGAGCCTCGCGTCCGCCCCAAACCCCAGCAGCAGCCTCAGCATCCCCTCGTCCGACCGCGTCGCCGCCCAGTGCGCCGCCCCCACCATCAGCTCCGCCATGCGTTCGTTCGGGTTCGCCCCCGCCTCCAGCAGCTCCCGCGCCGCCTCCTCGCTCTTCTGCCTCACCGCCTCTATCAGCGCGCTCTCGCTTCCCCCGGGGCCCCTCTGCCCCGGATCGAACCCCGCCTGGATCATGCTCCTCACCAGCCACGCCGACCGGCTCGAGCGCAGCGCCGCCTTGAACAGCCCCCAGGCCTCCTCGCTCTTGAGCCTCCCCCCGCCGGCGAGAATCTCCTCGGCTCGCTCGGCTCCCTCCTCCCGGAGCGCACTGAGCGCCTTTTTCGCCAAACTCTCCTCCCTCTCCCCCATCTCCCCCCCCCTCACAGCCCCGGCTTCTTCCGGCGCGCGCCGCGCTTGGCCGGCGCCCCCTTCGCCCCGGCGAAGAGCTCCAGCAGCTTCGCCTGCGTCTTCGCCCCCGCCTTCGGACGGTCCGACCACCCATTCTCCACATTCCCTCTCCGGATCTCCTCCATCGTCCGCTCCTCGTCCCCGTCCCTCTCCGGATCGAACAGATCCTCGATCGCCCAAAACGCCCCCGCCGCCGCCGCCTCCATGAAAAAGCTCGGACGCTCCTCGTCGTCCCCCTCGAAGAGCGTCTCCCTGAACTCCTCCCCCTCCCGCTCCATCGGCCACTTCCTCGCCGGCGCCAGCTTGAGCATCTCCCGCAGGCACTCGAGCGCCTCCTCCGGCCTCTCCTCCCCCTCGTCGTTGTAAAGCAGCCCCTCCATCGGCGAACCGAACGTCGCCTTCCAATACAGCTCCGGCGTCCCCTTCGGGAACGCCCTGCGGAAATCCTCCGCGCACTCCCGGATCCCCTCCGCCCAGAGCGCGTCCGCGCACCCGCTGATCCACCCCATCAGCTGCTGGCGCGCCTCCTCGGCCTTCTCCCTCCCCTCCCCGAGCCCCTTGAGCGCCTCCCCGCGGAGCGCCTCCCAGCCCCCGCTCATCCTCGCCTTCGCCGCAAGGTGCCCCAGATCCGGCCTCATCATCCCCCGCAGATTCACCTCGGCCGGGCACCCGCGCTCGAGCAGGATCCTCAGCTGCTCCGCCTCCCCGCTGCGCGCCGCCCCCAGCCCCGGATGCCGCCCGCTCGTGTTCCTCACATACGCCGTCGCCGCCTGCCCCGCGTCGCCTCGCCCGCTGAAGCTCCATCCGAGCCACTCCCACCCCTGCGCGCCCGCCCTCCTCGCCACGTCCCGCCCCGCCCGCTCGAGCAGCCCCTCGGCCTCCTCCATCGCCTTCTCGTCCTTCCTCGCCCTCGCCCGCCCCAGCGCCGCCGTCCAGCGCTCCACCCGCTCGAGCTCCAGCTCCAGCCCATCCGGAACTTCCTTCGCCTTCCCCCCCTCCGCTTTCCCCATTCCCGCTCCCCTTTCCTGTCCGCTCTTTCCCGCCCCTCAGCCCTTCCTCCTCAGACCTTCCTCCTCAGACCTTCCTCCTCAGACCTTCCTCCTCAGACCTTCCTCCTCGGCCGCCGGCTCGGCGCCGGCGCCTCCGATCGGGCCAGCATCTCCAGCTTCTCCAGGTCCCTCCGGATCTCCTCCGCCTGCCCGCCGGCCTGCGCCTGCCCGAGCCGCTCCCTCCAGGCTCCGCACCCCTGCGCGAACGCCTCGCGCTCCCCCTCCCTCAGCCCCGCGATCCCCCAATTCCCCAGGTCCCCCTCCAGCATCTCCGCCAAATCCTCCGCCGACCACCGCCTCCATCCCCCCTCCAGGTCGCTTAGCGCCATGTCCAGCATCCTCGCCCGCAGCGATCTCTCCCCGCCCTCGGCCGCCTCCATCCCCCCGGCTCCCAGCGCCCACCCCAGCCCCGCGCGCGCCTGGCTCTCCCGCTCCCGCCCCAGCCCCGACCCCGCCCAGCCCCCCCTCCAGATCTCCATCGCCGCCTTCGCCACCCAGTCCCCCGCGTCCGGAAACTCCCCCAGCCCCACCCCCAGCCGCGCCGCCAGATCCCTCGACCCCTCCGCCCCGCCGAGCGCCTGGCGCGCGAGCGCCATCCGGAACGCCCTCGCCTTCGGGACCTCCAGCCCCGCGCTCCGCGCCGCCTCCAGCGCCTCCTGCGCCCCCAGCCCCCTCGCGGCCAGCTCCAGCAGCGGATGGCTCCTCCCCAAGCTCGCCTCCAAATCCCGGCTCGTCCTCCCCCCCGCCTCCCCCACGCTGTCGACGATCCGGATGAGCAGATCGTTGAGCCGCTCCGCCCCCTCCTCCCTCGAGAGCTTCTCCACCGCCTTCGCCCGCAGCCGCTCCATCTCCTCCGCCCCCCGGCGCTCGGCCTCCTCCGCCCTCTCCACCCTCGCCCAGGCCCGGTTGATCTCCGCGGCCTCCTCCCTCAGATACCCCTCCCTCGCCAGCCACCCCAGCGCTCCGAACGCCCCCTCCTTCGCGCACGCCCCGAAGAAGAAGTCCCATCCCCAGACCTCATCCCACTTCGAGAGCTCCTCGACCGCGCTCCTTGGCTCCTCCTCCCCACCCCCCCTCTCCAGCCCCGCCCTCCACTCCGCCCCGAACGCCTCCGCCGTCGCCCCGCCCTCTCGCATCTGCTCGAGGAAGCGCTCGTTCTCCGCCTTCAGCCCCAGCCCCATGATCCTCACCCAGCTCCTCTCCTGCGGCGAGAGCAGCGCCAGCGCCCCGCGCGCGAGCGCCCCGAGCTCCTCCCCCTTGGGCTCCCACGCTTCCCTCGGCACCATCGCGAGCTCCTTGAGGATTCCCCACCCTGCCCACGACCGCTCCCCCGCTCCCTTCTCCATCCCCCGCTCCATCCCACGCTCCCTTCGCCCCATCGATTGACCAGCATACCAAAAAAATCCCCGCCTCGCCCCCGCCCCCAATTTAGGTGAATCTCGCATATGGGATGCTCATGAGGCTTGCGATTTGCGCAGGCAATAG
>VFQM010002006.1_pt1 | contig 16202 bp, 5 predicted proteins | sample 3512391 | NCBI WGS metagenome assembly VFQM01 (sample SAMN10412369, study PRJNA504923) | tailings metagenome | isolation source: Replicate 1 from Balatoc abandoned mine | place: Philippines
GCGTCGTCGTCGTCAGCGGCTCGGCACCGGCGCTGCAGATCTACGGCCTCGACGGCGCCGTGATCGGCGAAGAGGTCTGGGACCGGGAGCGCGTGCGCTCCGTGCAGCTCTGGGACGAATACAAGCGCCAGAGCGTTGTGGCGATGGCGGGCCAGCGCGACGCCGCCTTGTATGCCGACTTCCACGAGAAGGCCCAGACGCTTCCGGAGTACGCGCCGCTGTACACGGGCATCAAGGTGGACGGCCGCGGCCGCATCTGGCTCGAGCGTTTCCGGATGCCCTTGGACTCCGCGCGGAGCTGGGACGTCCTGGACCGCGACGGGCGCCTGTTGGGTACGGCCGAGACGCCGCGGGGTGTGACGGTGCTGCGCATCACGCAGGACCTGATGATCGGACGGGCGCGGGACTCACTGGGCGTGGAGCGGGTACAACTCTTCCGGGTGCGCTAGGGCGTCGCCCGGGCCGCGCGCCGGCGTTGACGCCGATGGCGCGTCGGTCGTCCCTGCAGGGTAGGGTCCGTTCACTCCAAGCCGAGAGGCCTCCGATGCTCCGTCGTCTTCTTGCCGTCACTGCGTTCCTTGCGCTCGCCGCCGTGCCTGCGCAGGCGCAGGTTCCGCTGCTCGACCTCCGCCTCGGCGCGCACGGCGCGCTGCCGCAGGGCGACTTCGCCGACTCGCACGACGCCGGTGTCGGCGCGTACTTCCGCGCCGGCATCCCGACGCCGTTCTTCAAGCTGATGGGCTCGCTGACGTACACGAACTTCAAGGCGGCGAATCCCCTCATCGAGGACGTGTCGGAGATCACCGTGCAGGCCGGCCCGCACTTCTCGCCGATCCCGCTGCTCGACATCGGCGCCGAGGTCGGCTATCTCACCGACGCGCAGGAATGGGCGTTCACGCCGAACGTGTCGGTGGGCTTCCTGATGCTCGAGGCGACGGCATCGTACAACAAGCCGTTCCAGAGCGGTTCCGCGAGCTGGGTGACGCTGGGACTCGGCTTCCGGTTCTGACGGTTCGCTTGCGTCAAGATTTGTGATGGCGGCGGCCTGCCCTCGGGGAGGCCGCCGCTCTCGCGTTTGTGACCTGCGTTTCTTGCGGGGGTCGCGACGGGTTCGCAGGTTAGAGGGTGCTGACTCGACTCATTCGCGCGCCCCGCGCCGCGCTCCTTGCCGCCGGGGCGCTCGCCGCGCTCAGCTGCGGCCGCGAAGTGACCTCGCCCGACGGTGGCCGATTCGTCGCCCGAGGCTTCTCGTTCGTCACGACGTTCCCCGGCGGGGCGCCGACGAGTAACCTGATCGGCGACCTGGTGCCGTTCACCAAGGTGCGGGTGCAGCTGCGCAACAGCGCGGGCGACCTCGCGCTGAACCGCGTGGTCGACTTCCCCAGTGACGCCACGGAGGTGGAGCTCTCGCTCACCGTGCCGTTGGCCAGCTCGACGCCGGAGGTGATGGCATTGTCGCTGGCGTACGCGAACGCGGCGGGTGACACGGTGTTCCGCGCGGGCCCGGTCGACGTCACGCTGGCGCCTGCGCGTCGCGGTGAGCCTCCGCCGCAGCCGGTGGAGGTTGAGGCGGAGTACACCGGTCCTGGTGCGCAGGCCACGCGGGTGGACATCTCGGTGGGCGCCGACACGGTCGTCAGCGGTGATGCCTTCAGCTTCACGGCGACAGCCTTCGACGGACAGATGACGCCGGTTGGCGACGTGCCGATCGGTTGGCGTTCGCTGACGCCGGCCTTGGCGACGGTCACCGCGGTGGCTTCGGGCAGCGGCGTGACGCTGGCCGGCCGCGGCGTCGCGCGCATCGAAGCGTTCCTGCCCACCGGGGCGACCGACACCGTGATGATCGAGGTGTTGCCGCGAGCGGCGACGCTGGAGATCGCCTCGGGCAACAACCAGGTGGCCCCCGCTGGCGCGACCTTGCCCCTGCCGGTGGTCGCGCGCGTGCGCGCCACCGACAACCTGCCGATGGCCGGCGTGGCCGTGACCTTCGTGCCGGGCGCCGGTGCGAGCGTCGGGCAGGCTACCGTGATCACCGACGCAAACGGCTTGGCGAGCACCACGTGGACCTTAGGGACCACGCCGCCCGGACAGTCGCTCACGGTCAGCGTGAACGGTCTCGCCGGCTCGCCGCTCACGTTCTCCGCGCTCATCGACGTGCCCGTGCTGACGTTGCTGCACCACTTCCAGTTCACGGACAACCTGACGGCCACCGTGGGGCAGGGCGGGGGCACGCTGTTCGAAGGCGCGAACGTCGCCAACGGCGTGCTCACGCTCGACGGCGTGGACGACTACGTGCAGCTCAACGGGCAGTTGGTGCCCACCGACGGTTCGTTCTCGCTGTCGTTCTTCGTGCGCAACCAGACGCCGGTGTCGCAGGCGGCCGCCTTCGTCTCGCAGGGCCCGGCCTCGGGCGGTTCGCTCTACGTGGGCCAGAACAACGCGGGGCGCTGGCAGGTGCACGATGGAATGTCGGCGTCCTCACCCACGCCGGCGAACGACGGACTGTTCCATCACGTGGTGCTCACGGTGGATCGCGCCGCGGGCCAGTATGAGCTCTGGGTGGATGGCAGCGCCATCGAGGTCGGTGCCGCACTCGCCTACAGCAGCGGCGGTTCTAACCTGCGGCTCGGCCGCGCCGCCGAATCGCTGGGCAGCTTCTTCGCGGGCCAGATCGACGAGCTGCGCATCTACGAAGGCGTGATTCCGCCGGCGACGATCACGACGCTGTACGCGGCAGGTGTCACCGCACCGGATCGCCTGGTGTTCACGCAGCAGCCGAGCAATGCGATTGTCGGGAACGTCATCGCACCGATCATCTGCGTCGGCACGCAGGACCTGCTCGGCCGGTCGGTGCCGTTCGGTGGCAGCATCTCGCTGTCGCTCGGGGCCAATCCCGGCGGCGCTACGCTGGGTGGCACGACCACTGTCAGCGCCATCACCGGCGTCGCCTGCTTCACGGACATCACGGTGAGCAACGCCGCAAGCGGCTACACGCTGGTCGCCTCGGCCTCCGGTCTCACGTCGGCGACGAGCACGAGCTTCGACGTCGCCGAGGGCGCCGCAACGAGCCTCACCTTCACGGGGCAGCCGCAGTCGACGTTGGCCAACGCGGCCATCGCACCGGCGGTGGTGGTCGAGGCACGCACGGGAAGCGGCGCGCTGGCGTCGACCTTCACGGGGCCGGTGACGTTGGCCTTCGGCACGAACCCGACGGGCGCCACGCTCGGCGGCACGCTCACGGTCAATGCCGTGGGTGGCGTCGCCACGTTCTCCGATCTCTCGGTGAACAATGCCGGCACGGGCTACACGCTGACAGCGTCATCATCGGGTCTCGCGAATGCGACGAGCGCGGCCTTCGACATCGCCAGCGCGGGGTTGCGCAACTCGTGGACCAACGCAAGTGGCGGCAACTGGAGCGTGGCGTCGAACTGGAGCTTGGCGCGCGTGCCGAATGCGACGGACACGGTCGCCATCGACCTTGCGGGCACCTACGCGGTGACGTTGGATGTGAACTTCAGCGGCAACATCATCCTGTTGGGCGGGGCGAGCGGAACGCAGACGCTGACGGCGGTGAGCCGCACGGTGTCGCTGACGCAGGGCCTGCGCATCGCGACGAATGGCGTGTACTCCATCCAAGGCGGATCCGTCGGCGGCGCCGGCGCCCTGCGCGCCGAGGGCTGGCTCGTGGCGCTCGGCAGCGCGACGATCAGCGCGCCGCTGCAACTGCCGAACGGCGGCAACGTCGAGGTGCGCTCCAGTTCGGTGGGTAGCAGCGTCAACCTCACCGTAAGCAATGGCTTCACCAACGATGGCACCATCGCTCTGACGGCCTTGAACGCGGGCTACACAACCACCCTGACGGTGACGAACGGCACGCTCGTCAACGGTGCGGGCGGCGTGATCCGCACCGTGGTCGGCTCCGGGGGCAGCCGCGTGCTGGCGGCGGAACTCGACAACGGCGGCACGCTCGACCTGCTGCATCCGTTGTCGCTGGAGCGCTCGGGTGCCCAGCACGTGAATCGCTCCACGATCGCGCTCAGCGCGGCGAACCTCAGCGTCAGCCAGCTCGGCACGACGCCGAGCTTCACGAACCTCGGCAGCATCACGATGGCGGCGGGTCGCACGCTGTCCGTGACCAATGGCAGCGTGAACCTCAGCGGCGGTACGGTCAGCGGCGATTCGCTGGGTACGCTGTCGCTGAGCAACGTCACGCTCACCGCGACGCCGGCCTCCCTGCGCTCGCGCGTGAACTTCGGCCTCGGCACGACGCTCTCGGCGCCGTTCACGATTCCCGTCGGCGACTCGCTGCGCGTGACGGGCGGTACGCTGCTCGGCCCTGGCCTGCACGTCGCCGGACGCTTGGTGGCATTGGGCAGCACGGGCATCTCGACGCCGGTCACGACGGACTCCGTCGGCGTCCTCGAGGTGCGTTCGTCCGCGATGTTCTCCAGCACGACGCTGACCGTCGCCAACGGCTTCACGAACACCGGCACCATCCTGATGACGACGCTCAACGCGGGCTACACGTCCTCGTTCCGCGTCACGACGGGCACTCTGGTGAACGCGCCAAGCGGCGTCATCCGCACCTTGGCGGGCGCGGGTGGCAGCAGGCTCCTCGAGGCGCAGCTGGACAACAGCGGCACGCTCGACCTACGCTATGCGATGAGCGTGGACCGCCCGAGCTCGCAGCACGTGCATCGCTCGGCGATGGCGCTGGACTCGGCCAACCTGACCATCACGCAGAGCGGCACCACCCCCAGCTTCACGAACCTCGGCAGCATCGCGCTCGGCGCGTCACGCGCGCTGATCGTCAACGGCGGCAGCCTGAACCTCAGCGGCGGTACGTTCACGGGCGATACGCTTGCGACGCTGTCGTTGAGCGGTGTCTCGCTGACGATGACCCCGGCCTCGATGCGCACGCGCGTCAACTTCGGAACCGGTACATCGTTTACCTCGGCCTACACGATTCCCGCGGGCGACTCGCTGCGCGTCTCCGGCGGTACGCTGGCGGGCCCAGGCTTGCAGGTGTCGGGGCGGCTTGTCGCGCTGGCGTCGATGACCGTGGCCGCCCCGCTGACCACCGACTCCGTCGGGAGCATCGAAGTCCGCTCGTCGGCGTTGTTCTCGAGCGCCGCGCTCACGGTGTCCAACGGCTTCACGAACAACGGCACGATCGAACTCATTGCACTCAACGCCGGCTACTCGTCGACGTTCGCCGTGCCGAACGGGACGCTGGTGAACGCGTCGAGCGGCGTCATCCGATCCTTGGTCGGCGCAAGCGGCGCGCGCGTGCTCGCTGCGCAGCTGGATAACAACGGCACGCTCGACATCCAGCATCCGATGGAGATCGACCGCGCGAGTGCGCAGCACGTACATCGGTCGTCGCTGGTACTGGGGAGCGCCAACCTCACCGTGACGCAGACCGGCACGACGCCGAGCTTTACCAATCTCGGCAGCGTCCAGCTGGGCAGCAGCCGCACGATGACCGTGTCGGGGGGTAGCCTCGACCTCAGCGGCGGTACGCTGACGGGCGATACGCTGTCGACACTGGTGCTGAGCGGCGTTTCGCTCTCGATGACCCCGGCGTCGATGCGGACGCGCCTCAACTTCGGGGCGGGCTCGTCGTTCACGGCGCCGTTCACGATTCCTGCCGGCGATTCGCTGCGGGTGATCGGCGGAACCCTCGCGGGGCCCGGCCTGCAGGTGCTGGGGCGTCTCATCGCGCTGGGATCGATGAGCATCACGGCACCGGTGACTACCGACTCCGCCGGCGCGATGGAAGTGCGTTCATCGGCGTTGGGCAGCAGCGTGAACCTCAGCGTCGCGAATGGGTTCACGAACCTGGGTCTCATCGAGTTGCTGGCCTACAATGCCGCCTACACCTCCACCTTCACGGTGACGAACGGCACGCTCGTGAACGCGCCGAGCGGCGTGATCCGCACGCAGGTGGGCGCAGGTGGCGGGCGTACGCTGGCCGCGCAGCTCGACAACAGCGGCACGCTGGACCTGCTGCATCCAATGGAGATCGCGCGGGCTGCTTCGCAGCACGTGCATCGTTCGGCGCTGACCTTGGGCCCGGCGAACCTCACCGTCACGCAGACGGGTGGGTCGCCGAGCTTCACCAACCTTGGCAGCATCCAGTTGGGGCAGAATCGCTCGCTGGTGGTGACCGGCGGCAGTCTCGACCTCAGCGGCGGCACCTTGACCGGCGACACGCTCTCGACGCTCTCGCTGAGCAACGTGACGCTGAGCACCACGCCGGCAGCGATGCGCACGCGGGTGAACTTCGGCACGGGCTCGACCTTCGCGGCGCCGTTCACGATTCCCGTCGGCGACTCGCTGCGCGTCACCGGCGGCACGCTGGCGGGTCCCGGCCTGCAGGTGTCGGGGCGCCTGATTGCGCTGGGCTCGATGACCGTCGCCGCGCCGGTGACGACGGATCCCCTGGGCGCGATGGAAGTGCGATCGTCGGCCCTTGGCAGCAGCGTGAACCTCAGCGTCACGAACGGATTCACGAACGCGGGCCTCATCGAGCTGATTGCCTACAATGCGGGCTATACCTCCACCTTCACGGTGACGAATGGCACGCTGGTGAATGCTGCGACGGGCGTCATCCGCACGCTGGTGGGCGCGCTCGGTGGGCGTACGCTGGCCGCGCAGCTCGACAACAGCGGCACGCTCGACATCCAGCAGGCGCTTCAACTCGATCGCGCCAGCGCGCAGCACGTGCATCGCTCGGCCCTGACCCTCGGTGCGGCGAACCTGACCGTTGTGCAGACGGGCACGACGCCGAGTTTCACGAACCTCGGCAGCATCAACCTGGCGACGGGTCGCACGATGACCGTGAACGGAGGCAGCGCGGACTTCACCGGCGGCACGTTCACCGGCGACTCCCTTGCGACCTTGGCGCTCAACAACGTGTCGCTGGGCATCGACGCGGCGTCGGTGCGCACGCGGATCGCCTTCGGCAGTGGGACGACGCTGACGTCGGCGTACACGATCCCTGCCGGGGATTCGTTGCGCATCGCCAGTGGGACGCTCAACGCGCCGGGCCTGGACATCGCCGGCAGGCTCATCGCCGTGGGGTCGAGCAGCATCGCGGCGCCGGTGACGACGCAGGCGACGGGAGCCATCGTCGTCCGGCCGTCGTCGCTGTTCAGCAACAGCACGCTGACGATCACCAATGGGTTCACCAACAATGGCGTGATCGAGCTGGTGGCGTTGGATGTCGGCTACACCTCTACGCTCGCCGTGACCAACGGTACGCTGGTCAATGCGGGCAGCGGCACCATCCGCACGAGCGTCGGCGCCGGCGGCAGCCGTGTGCTGGCGGCGCAGCTCGACAACAGCGGCACGCTGGACCTCCTGCATCCCCTGGAGATCGCGCGGGGGAGCTCGCAGCACGTGCATCGCTCGTCGCTCACATTGAACGCGGCAAACCTCACGGTGACGCAGACGGGGACCACGCCGAGCTTCACGAACCTCGGCAGCATCCAGCTGGGGTCCGGCCGCACCTTCAGCATCAGCGGCGGTAGCCTGGACCTCAGCGGCGGCACGCTCATCGGCGATACGCTCTCGACGCTGGGCCTCAGCGGCGTGTCGTTGACGATGACGCCGGCCTCGATGCGCACGCGCGTGAACTTCGGGACGGGATCGAGCTTCACGGCGCCCTATTCGATTCCGACCGGCGATTCGCTGCGCGTGCTCGGTGGCACGCTGGCGGGGCCAGGCCTCGAGGTGCAGGGGCGCCTGATCGCCCTCGCGGGTGTGACTGTGTCCGCACCGATCACGACCACGGCCGGCAGCGCGATCGAAGTGCGCTCGTCGGCCATCGGCAGCAGCACCACGATGACCGTCTCGAACGGCTTCACCAACAACGGGACGATCGAGCTCACTTCCTACAACGCCGGCTACACCACCGGGCTCACGGTGCTCAACGGTACGCTAGTGAACGCGTCGGGCGGCGTGATCCGCAGCCTCGCGGGCTCGGCGGGCGGGCGCAACCTCGGCGCGCAGCTCGACAACCAGGGCCTGCTCGACGTGCAGCACTCGATGTCGCTGAACCGCACGTCGTCGGTGAATGTCAACTCCGGCAGCATTGCGGTGGCCAGCGGTGCGGCGCTCACGCTGGCACAGAGCGGGACGCTGCCGAGCTTCACGAACCTCGGTAGCATCACGCTCTCCGGGACGGGCACGCAGCTCACCGTGAACGGCGGCAGCTTCGTGAACACGCTGGGCACGCTCGACGGCAGCGGCTCGCTGGCCTTCACCGGTACCACGAGCACCGACCTCGCGCTGCCCGCACTGAACGTGCCGGTGAACTTCGGCAGCGCCACGACGCTGGCCAATCCGCTGGTGATTCCGGTCGGCGACACGCTGTTCTCCGTGGGCGGCACGATTGCCGGCCCGGGACTCAGCGTGAACGGCGCCCTGCTCATCAACGCCGCCACCACGATCTCGGCGCCGCTCACCACGGGCAGCGCGTCGTTGATCGACATCCGCGCCAACGCGCTGACGGTACCGCAGCCGCTCACCGTCAACGGCATCCTCCGGCTCATCGCGCCGACGGCGTCGTTCACGCCGACGTTGACGATGACGGGTCAGACGCTGACGATCGCGGCGACGGGCAGCATCGAAACGCCCTTTGGTGCGGGGATGACGCGTGTCATCAACGTCGGGACGCTGGACAACTCGGGCAACTTCAACGTCGCCACGAATACCAGCCTCGGCACCGCGATGCTGCAGCAGCGGAATCTCCTGAGCATCGATGCCAGTCGTACGCTGTCGGTGGGGACGCTGAACCTCCTGCCGGGTTCGTCCACGACGGTGACCGGGACGCTCACGGCGACCAGCTGCTCGAACACGGGCGGCAGCATCGGAGGCAGCGGCAGTATTCCGGCGGCCTGTCAGTAGGCGCCGGTGGAACCCAGCTGTTCACGCGGCGTCGCGCCTCAGCGCGGCGCCGCGTACTGCATCCGCTCCAGGATCATCGTCGCGCGGCGGGTCGCGACGCCGCCCTGCGGCGACCAGCGCCGCGGGCTCGGCAGGATCGCCGCCAAACGCGCCGACTGTTCGCGCGTGAGCCGCGCCGCACTCACGCCGAAGTGCCGCCGCGCCGCCATCTCCGCCCCGAACACGCCGTCGCCCCACTCGGCCAGGTTCAGGTAGAGGTCGAGGATGCGCTCCTTGGGTAGCGTGAGCTCGAGCACCAGCGTGAGGTATGCCTCGAGTCCCTTCCGCACGAACGAACGGCCTTCCCACAGGAAGATGTTCTTCGCAACCTGCTGCGTGATCGTCGAGGCGCCGCGCAGGCGTCCGCCGCGCTCGGCCCGGTCGAGCGCCTTCTGGATCTCGACCACGTCGAGGCCCCAGTGCAGGTAGAAGCGGTCGTCCTCGGCGGCCAGCACGGCGCGGCGCAGCGAGGGCGCGATCGCGCTCCGCGAGACGACGTCGCGGCGCGGATACCACGGCGACTTGCCGTCCAGCGCGCGCTGCACGCTGCGACGCAGCATCACGGCCGTGGTCGGCGGCTGGATGAGGTTGAAGCTCGCGCAGATCACGATGGGCGCGAGCAGCGCCACGAGGATGCCGCGCAGCAGCCAGCGCCTGGCCTGCGGCCAGAGGCCACGGAGGCGTGCAAGGCGAGCGGAGGACGAGGCGGCGGCACCCACGCGTGGAAGCTACACGGCCCCGGAAGCGCCCCCCTCGACGCAGCACTTCCCGCCGATGGCCCAGCCGCGCAGATTCCACGGCGATGACCTGGCACACGAAGTCCGTCGCGGATGCGCTCGCCGCCCTGACCACCGATGCGACCCGCGGGCTCGGTGCGCAGGACGCCGCGGCGCGCCTGGCGCAGCATGGCCCGAACGAGCTCGTCGAGACGGGCGCAAAGTCCCCGTGGCGCATCCTGTGGGAGCAGTTCACCGCGGTCATGGTGCTGATCCTCATCGCCGCCGCCGTGCTGTCGCTCTCGCTGGGCAAGCAACTCGAGGCGGGTGCCATTCTCGCCATCGTGCTGCTGTTCGGGTTCCTCGGCTTCTTCCAGGAGTACCGCGCGGAGCGAGCGATTGCCGCGCTCAAGCGGCTCGGCGTCCCCAGCGTGCGGGTGCTGCGCGATGGGCACACGCAAGAGTGCTCCGCGCGGGAGCTCGTGCCCGGCGACATCGTGCTGCTCGAGGCCGGCAACGTGGTGCCCGCGGACCTGCGCCTCGTCCTCTCCGCGAGCCTGCGCGTGCAGGAAGCCGCGCTCACGGGCGAGTCCGAGCCGGTGGAGAAGCTCGTGGCCGAGGTCGCGTCGGCCGACGTGCCGCTCGGCGACCGCGTGAACATGGCCTACTCGGGAACGCTGGTGACGCATGGCCGCGGCCGCGGCGTCGTCGTCGCCACGGGGATGGACACCGAACTCGGGCGCATCGCGTCGCTCATCCAGTCCGTGGAGAGCGCGCAGACGCCGCTGCAGCAGCGCCTCGATGCCGTCGGCAAGGCGCTGGCGCTTGGCGGCGTCGTCGTCGCGTTGCTCGTGTTCGGTGTCGGGCTCGCGGGCGGCGAGACGTTCCGCGACATGGTGCTCACCGCCATCAGCGTGGCGGTGGCCGTGATTCCCGAGGGCCTGCCGGCGGTCGTGACGCTCACGCTCGCGCTTGGTGCGCAGCGCATGCTCCGCCGGCAGGCGCTCATCCGGAAGTTGCCGGCGGTGGAGACGCTGGGCTCCGTGACGGTCATCTGCTCCGACAAGACCGGCACGCTCACCGAGAATCGCATGACGGCGACGGTCGTCGACGTCGCCGGCCGTCGTCTCGCGATCGACGAGGCGCTCGGCGCCGAGCGCTCCGCGCCGGTGGCGCTGGCCCTCGTCGGCGCCGCGCTTTGCAACGACGCCACGTGGCGCGCCGAGGCCAAGGAGGGCGAGCCGCGCGTGCTCGGCGACCCCACCGAGACCGCGTTGCTGGTCGCCGCGCACCAAGGCGGCTTCGCGCAGCACGCCCTGCTCGCGTTGATGCCGCGCGTCGGCGAGGTCCCGTTCGATTCCGACCGCAAGCGCATGACGACCGTGCACGCGATGCCGCCGGCGGAGGCCCTGCCGGCCAGCGTGGTGTCGCTGGCGGCAGTCGGCGCTCCCTACGTGGCGTTCGTGAAAGGCTCGGTGGACGGTCTCGTCGAGCATGCCGTCGCGGTGCACACCGCGACGGGCGTCGAGCCCATGGATGCGCAGTGGCGCAGCCGCATTCTCGCCGCCAACGCCGCGCTCGCGCAGGACGGCATGCGGGTGCTCGGCGTGGCCCTGCGCGGCGTCGAGTCGGCGGCGATGGATGCGAGCGCCGAGCGCGGACTGACCTTCGTGGGGATGTTCGGCATCATCGATCCGCCGCGGGCTGCCGTCCGTGAGGCCGTCGCGCGCTGCGTCACCGCGGGCATCCGCCCGATCATGATCACCGGCGACCATCCGCTCACGGCGGCGGCGATCGCGCGCGACTTGGGCATCGGCACGGGCGAGGCGCTCACTGGCGTCGACCTCGACGCGATGTCCGACGAAGCGCTGACGGCGGCCGTACGGCGGGTCGGCATCTTCGCCCGCGTCTCGCCCGAACACAAGCTGCGGCTCGTGACGGCCCTCCAGCACCAAGGCGAGGTCGTCGCGATGACCGGCGACGGCGTCAACGACGCGCCGGCGCTCAAGCAGGCGGACATCGGCGTCGCCATGGGCATCACCGGCACCGACGTGTCGAAGGAAGCGGCGGACATCGTGCTCCGCGACGACAACTTCGCGACCATCGTCGCGGCAGTGGAAGAAGGGCGCGTCATCTACGACAACCTCCGCCGCTTCGTGAAGTTTGCCGTCGCCGGCAACATCGGGAAGGTCGGTGTGATACTCTTCTGGCCGATTCCGTTCGTGCTGCTCGATCGCCCGCTCACGGATGCGGTGGCGCTCCTGCCGCTCCAGTTGCTGTGGTTGAATCTCCTCACCGACGGCCTGCTGGGCCTCAGCCTGGGTGTCGAGCCCGCCGAACGCCAGGTGATGCGACGGCCGCCACACTCGCCGAGTGCCGGCATCTTCAGCGGTGGCCTCGGCTTCCAGGTCGCGTGGACGGGCCTGTTCATCGGCCTCGTCACGGTGACGATCGGCTTCCTGCATCACGAGGCCTTCCCGGGCGGGCCCTGGCAGACGCTCATGTTCACGATGCTCGCGGTGATGCAGGTCTTCCAAGCCCTCGGCTCGCGCTCCGACCGCGAGTCGCTGCTCGCCATCGGGCTCGGCAGCAACCCCGTGATGCTCGGCACCATCTTCGTGGTGATTGTCCTACAGCTGTTCGCGCTCTACGCGCCGTTCGTCTCCACGACGTTGCTCGGCGTCAGTCCCCTGGGCCCCCGCGAGTGGGCGCTCGTCCTCGCCGCCGGCGTCGCCATGCTCGCGGCGACCGAGCTCGAGAAGTGGTGGATGCGGCGCCGCAGCTGAGTGCGGCGCTAGGCGCGGCGGGGGCGCGCGTCGCGTCGCGGAGCTTGTGGCGCGCGACGCACGCGGGCAGCAGTTTCTTCGGCACCCTCCTCGTACCGGTTCCAATGCCTCGCACTCCTCGCGGTCTTCCGTTCGTCCTGCTCGCGGCGGCTATCACGCTCAACGTCGCCGACGCCCTGCAGGCGCAGTCCACCCCGCTGCCTCCGGCCGCCGCCGCCGACCTGCCGATGCGTCCCATCGGGCCGGCCCTCATGGGTGGCCGCATCGCCGACATCGCGGTGCATCCGCGCGACCCGCGCACCTGGTACGTGGCCGCCGGCTCCGGCGGCGTCTGGAAGACCACGAACAGCGGCGTGACCTTCGCGCCGATCTTCGAGAAGCAGCACTCGTACTCGATCGGCGAAGTGACGCTGGATCCGAGCAATCCCGAGATCGTCTGGGTCGGCACCGGCGAGAACGTCAGCGGGCGCCACGTCGGCTGGGGCGACGGCGTGTACCGTTCGCGCGACGGCGGACGCAGCTGGCAGCGCATGGGTCTCGCCAACTCGCAGCACATCGGCCGCATCCTCGTCGATCCCCGCGACGGCAACACCGTGCTCGTGGCCGCCGAGGGCCCGCTGTGGTCGGCGGGCGGCGAGCGCGGCGTGTACCGCAGCACGGACGGCGGCGTCACGTGGACGGCCGCGCTGCAGATCGACGAGCACACCGGCGTCACCGACCTTGAATTCGATCCGTCGAATCCCGATGTCGTCTACGCCGCGGCGTATCAGCGGCGCCGGCACGTATGGGGATTCCTCGCCGGCGGTGCGGGGTCGGGCATCTACAAGTCCACCGACAACGGCCGCACGTGGCGCAAGATCTCCAACGGCCTGCCCTCGGGCGAGATCGGCAAGATCGGACTCGCCGTCACGCCCGCCGATCCCGCGCGCGTGTACGCGACCATCGAAGCCGCCGGCGAGGCCCGCGGCTTCTACGCCTCGATGGACCGCGGCGAGAGCTGGGAGCGGCGCAACGCCTACATCTCCGGCGGCACGGGGCCGCACTACTACCAAGAGATCGAAGCGTCGCCGACGAATCCCGATCTCGTGTACCAGATGGACGTGTTCCTCAACGTCACGCGCGACGGCGGCCGCACATTCGCGAATCTCGAAACCGGTCACGACAAGCACAGCGACAACCACGCGCTGTGGATCGACCCGGCGGACGGCCGCCATCTCATCGTTGGCACGGACGGCGGACTCTACGAAAGCTTCGACGAAGGCCAGCGCTGGCGGCACTTCCCCAACTTGCCGCTCTCGCAGTTCTACAAGGTTGCGCTCAACGATCGCACGCCGTTCTACGACGTGCTCGCTGGCGCGCAGGACCTCGGCACCCTGCACGGCCCGTCGCGCACGCTGCACGGTGAAGGCGTGCGCAACCAGGATTGGTACGTGCCGCTTGGTGCCGACGGCTACGGCGTGGCCTTCGAGCCCGGCAATCCCGAGCTGATGTACCTGATGTGGCAGGAGGGCATGCTGGCCCGGAAGGATCGCCGCAACGAAGAGACCGTGATGATCAAGCCGCAGCCGGCGGCCACCGACGCGCCGGAGCGCTGGAACTGGGATAGCCCGCTGCTCGTGAGTCCGCACCGGCCCTCGCGCATCTACTTCGGCTCGCAGCGCGTCTGGCGCAGCGATGACCGCGGCGACAGCTGGACGCCCATCAGCGGCGACCTCACGCTCGGCGCGCAGCGCTACGCGCAGCAGTTCTACGGCCGCACGCCTAGCGTCGACGCGCTCTTCGACCACGGCGCGATGTCCAAGTACGCGACCACCACGGCCATCAGCGAGTCGCCGCGCGCCGAGGGCACGCTCGCCGTCGGCACGGACGACGGGCTCGTGCAGGTGACCACCGACGGCGGCGCGAACTGGTCGCGCACGGCGCCCCTGCCGGCGCTGCCGCCGCTCTCGTTCGTGAACGACGTCGAGTTCTCGCCCCACGCGCCGCGCACGCTCTTCGCCGCCGCCGACGCGCACAAGATCGGCGACTTCGCGCCGTATCTGTACGCGAGCACCGACCTCGGCCGCACCTGGCGCAGCATCGCCGGCGACTTGCCGCGCGGTGCCATCGTGTGGGCGGTGCAGCAGGATGCCGTGCGGGCCGAGCTGCTCTTCGCGGGCACGGAGCAGGGTGTGTTCTGGTCGCCGAACGGCGGCACCAACTGGCATCGCTTGGGCACGCTGCCGACGATCGCCGTGCGCGACATCAAGCTGCACGCGCGCGACGGTGACTTGGTCGCGGCGACCTTCGGCCGCGGCATCTATGTGCTCGACGACTACGCCCCGCTGCGGGCGATCGCCGCCGGCGCGCGCGCAGACGTGGCCGCGTTGCTGCCGGTGCGCGATGCCTGGTGGTACGTGCCCGCGGCCGTCGGGCAGGCGCCGGGCCGCCCGGAGCTCGGTACCGACGACTACACGCTCGACAATCCTCCGTTCGGCGCCTTGCTCACGTACTACGTGGCGAGCATGCCGAGCACGGCGCAGGAGACGCGCCGCGCCGAAGAGCGCCGACTGCGCGAGCGCAACGCGGACATCCCGTTCCCCGGCTTCGACCGCCTGCGCGACGAACGGCAGGAAGCGGCGCCGCGACTCGTCGTCGCCATCCGCGACTCAGCGGGTGCGAGCGTGCGCCTGCTCGAGGTGCCATCGCGCAGCGGCCTGCAGCGCGTGAACTGGGACCTGCGTGCGGCGAGCCCTGATGTCGTCAATCTCAATCCGCCTGCGTTCCGTCCGCCGTGGGCCGGCGAGCCGATGGGCCCGCTGGTCGCACCGGGCACGTACACGGCGACGCTGCATCTCGTCTCGTCGGCTGGTGTGCGTGCGCTCGGCGAACCGCAGCGCTTCGCCGTGAAGCCCGTCCCCTCGGTGCCGGGCAACCCGGACTTCGTGGCGGTCGCGGCATTCCAGCAGCGCGTGGCCGCGTTGCAGCGCCGCGTGGGGGCTGCGTCGCGCGAACTCGGTGAGGCGCGCACGCAGCTGCGCCACGCGCGCGCGTCGATCTCCTCGGCGGCGCGTCCCAACCCGGCGCTGTATGCGCAGGTCGACTCGCTACAGGCCGCCGTCGCGGCACTCGACCGCCGCCTCAGCGGCGACCCGGTCCGTAGCTCGCTCGACGAGCCGCAGGAGCATTCCATCTCGGCGCGGCTCTGGGCGGCGGCGCAGTACGAGCATCGCTATCCACCGACGGCCACGCAGCGTCGCGAGGCGTCACTGGCCGAAGCGGAGCTCACGACGCTCGAGCGTGAACTCACGACGTTGCTCGATGGCGGCTTTGCGCGCCTGCACGCGGCGATGGCGGCCGCCGGAGCACCGTGGAGCGCCGGACGCGGGCTGCGCTTGCCTTAGCGCGCGCAGTCGCCCCAGACACTCCACGGCCGGGCCAGCGCATCTGCTCCGAGCGCGATCGCCGCCACCCACGCGGTGATCAGGAGCAGGTGCGCTGCTGTCTTATGCTGCACGAGGCGGTGGACCGCGAGCGACGTCGCGAAGAGCAAGCTGAACCCGACGCTGCCGGCGCCGGCGAGCCACGACAGGGAGCAGACGGCTCCGTCGACGCCCGCGCGGAACACCAGCAGCACCAACCCGAGCGTGGCAATGCCCACGGGCAACAGCAACAGGGCCGTGAGCACGCCGCTGGCGCGCGCGAGTAGGCGGAGATCGGCGCTCGCGGGCAGCGCATCGAGGATGGCCGCGGCGCGCACGTCGCGGTC
>VFQM010002007.1_pt1 | contig 16201 bp, 16 predicted proteins | sample 3512391 | NCBI WGS metagenome assembly VFQM01 (sample SAMN10412369, study PRJNA504923) | tailings metagenome | isolation source: Replicate 1 from Balatoc abandoned mine | place: Philippines
TCCGCCCTCCCCCGGATCTTCGGGATCCGAGGGCAGGGGAAGGGCGGCGAGGGGGCCTAGCCGCCCCCGAACGGATCCGTCTGTTGGGAAATTTTCAACAGATCAAGTGCTCGGCTAGAGCAAAATCGGGTATTCGGCGCCACGCGCGGTTGCGCAGGAGGCTCGTTTTTGGAAGAATGGAAGGATGAAGAAAAACAAAAAAACGAGAACAGGGGGGCGGGATGCCTCGGTCCATCCGAATCGAGAATTTCGAAATTTCGCTCAATGACGGGGAGCCGATGCTCTCCTTCGATCTGCCGGATCCGCTGCTGATGGCGTTCCCGTTGGGGCTCAGCGGAGAGCCTTCTTGCCGGCTGGAGGAGGCGAGGGCGGTTTTGTCCTACGCGGAGGCGGATCTGGAGTTTCCGGGCGCGCCCAAGGACTTGCTGCGCGGCGGCGCGGGGCTCTTGTGCGCGCAGATGGGGCGCGGCGATGTGATCGCGGCCGACTACGCGAAGGGGCGGGCATGAGCGCGCGGGCTATGGAGCGGGTTCGGGAGCGCCTAGCCCGAGGGGCGCAGGCGCTGTTCGCCTTCGGGCCCGCGCCGCAGGAGAAGCGCTCGATCTTCCGCCGCATGGAGCCGATGGCGAAAGCGGCGCTGGTGGCGATTCCGATGGCGCTGGCCTCCGGGATCGGCGCGATCGAAATCGGGAACCAGACTCGCGCCTGGATCGCGGATCCGGCGGCGCCCAAAGCCGCCGCGCGGCAGGCGGAGCCGAAGACGCCGGGGGAATGGCTGGCGGCGCGGATTCAGAGCCTTGGGGGCGAGGCTTCCAATTACGATCTGGCCAAAGCGGTCCTGCCCAAGGACACGTTCCTGTCGCTGGCGACCGCGGTGGAGGATGTGAAGACGAAGGTGTATTTCGACCCGGCCGGAGCGAACATCGGGATGGGATACAACATCACGCTGCGCTCGGCCGAGTTCGGGGAGGAGCGCGTCGAATCGGATCTGGTGGCGGCGGGGATGCGGGAGTCGCACGCGGAGGCCTTGGCGGAGGGGGAGCGCAAAGCGGCGAAAGCGGCGAGCATCTCCGTGCCGGGGGCGGTGATTCTGCTGGAGAAGACCGCCGAGGATTATCGGAAGCGAGCGCGGGAGGATTTGGGCGCTGAGATTTTCGACAAGCTCCCGGAGCACAAGCAGGCGGCGCTGGCGTATCTCGCCTACAACGCGGGGGACATCCGGGATTTCCGGAAGATGCTTCGGGCGATCCGGTCCGGAGATGATCAGCGGGCGATGATGGAGATGTCGACCTGGTGGAGAGACTCCGAGGGGAAATTCCAGGAGAACCATCGCCTGAGGGCGTGGGTCCAGGCCGCGTGGCTGGGGCCGCAGAAGCTAGAGGAGGCCTTGGAGGACCCGCACGCCTTCGAGCAGAGCTACGCGAACAAGCAGGGGGAGGCGAGGTTGGCGCGGGAGGCGGCCCGGGCGGAAGAGGCGCGGCCGATCCGGATGAAGGCGGACGCGAAATCCCGGCTGGCGGAGCGCAGGGCGAGGATGGGGATCGGCGAAGGAGCAGCCCCGCAGGCGGGCAAGCCGCGGGTGAGCTGAAAGCCAGAGCCTCGGGCGCGGCGGATCACAGCGGCATGCGATCCTTGCCGATCCATTCCTGGCGGGAGAGCAGCTCGGAAATCCGGTTGACGTCGAAGCGGGAGAAGAATTCCTGCCCGGCGGCGTGGGAGATTTCGCGCGAGCTCATGGTGGCGCAGCGCTTGCGCTTGCGCAGGCGCTCGCCGACGCTCTCGAGGTATTCGATGTGCTCGGCGAGGGGGGAGACCATGATGACGGCCCCGGGATATTCGAGAAGGGCGACGGCGGGGACGGACTGGGCGCCGGCGAAGACATAGGCGGAGAGCGCCGCCTGGAGGGCGTCGCGCAGCTTGACGTTGGCGAGCCAATTCTCCTCGGTCATAGCCGCGTCGGGGCGGTCGAGCATGCGGTATTCGGAGACGAGAAGGCCGGACCCGTGCCAGTGGGCGGAGTCGGGCTGGGCGAGGATTCCGCGGAAGGAGAGGGTCTCCGAGCGGTCCTTGGCGAGGGCGTCCTCGTCCCGGCGGACGAGGGCGATCCGGTGCGGGCGCTTCTCAAAGCGCGCGCGCAGGCGCAATCCGCCCAGAAAGGCCTCCGCGTCCCAATCAAGGCAGCGCCCCTCGGCGATGCTGGTCGCCTCGCGCAGATGGTCGATGATCATGCGGCGGCGATAGAGGCCGAGGATGCCGAGGCTGGAGAGGGAGACGAAAAGCCCGTGCCAGAATTCGACGCCCAGGGCCTGAGAGACGCCGAAAGCCCCGTAGAGGGCGAGGAATTGGGCCATGGAGGCCCAGGCGACCAGGGGCCACCAGACTTTGGCGATTTGCCGGAACAGGCCCAGGCGGCCTTTGCGGCGCGCGTAGTCGGATTCGGAGATGACCAGGGAAAACTCCCCGATGCCCTGGGCGAAACCGAGCTTCTGGGCTGAGATGGGGAAATGCGGAATTTTCTTGGGGGCGGTCAGGTCGACGGCGAGCAGCGCGAGGCGCAAGACGATCCACACGCCGACGCAGAAGGCGGCCAAAAGGCCGGACCATTCAAGCGCGCTGGAGGCGATTTGCGGATCGGGGAACACGGGAAAGTCTCCAAAAGAATCGGCGGCGAGGCCGAGCGATTGGGCATACTGTCCGAAAATGCCGCGTTTTTCAAGGCCGAGCGCGAAGGCGGGGCTACGAAGCCCAAAGCGATCGATCCCGCGCCAGCGGGGCCGACAGCAAAAGGGAGCTCGATCCCCGGAGAGGCCAGGCGGAGCCTGCGGCGCGAGCAAGCGCGCTCAGCGAGGATCGGAGGGCGAGGGAGCCTTGGGCTTCGGATCGCCGGAGGACTCGGACTCTTGGGAGCCGGAGAAGTCCGCGAGGGTGTAGTCCTGGGAGAATTCGCGCGGCGGGGGGAGATCCGAGACGCTGCTGCGCCCGTAGAGGGACTCCCAGGTCGTGGTGGTGAGGCTCGCGACGCTGGATTGGCCGAGGAGGCGGGAGCGCCGGGCCCGGCTGCGGCGGGAGAGATGGCGAATCCCCGCCCAGAGGAGGATCAAGGCGGCGGCCAAAGCCAGGAGAGGCCAGAGAATGGTGTTCATGGGGCCCAGTATGGCGCGCGAAGCGAAGAACGCAAGCCCGAGGGGATCACAGAGAGCCGCGGCGAGCCGGGGAATTCGGCGCGGCGGCCGGGAGCGAGAGGCTCAGGGCCTCCGATTCGGAGAGGGCGGCCTGCGCCGGCTTGCGGGATTCGGCCCACTCCGAGGGGCTCGCGAGGGCGTTGGAGTTCAGGCCGAAGCGGATCTCGGAGGCGGGCCAGGAGAGGGGGGCGGCTCCCCGCCAAGGGGCTTCCCCGCGGGCGAGGAAATCCTGGACGAACGATTCGACGGCCTCGATGGTGATGGAGGGGACATCCAGGCAGACGTGCAGGCCGATCCCGTAGCCATACGAGGGATCGATTTCGACGCTCTCGCAAACGGAGAGCGTTCGCGCGTCGGCGATCTCGGCGGCGCGCCGGCGGATCCACTGCAGGCGGGGGATTCCGCCGAAAGCCTCCTGCGGCTCGCGGCGCGACGGGATGACCAGGTTGCCGGAGGCGTCGCGATAAGAGCCCTCGAACAGGTCGGGGCTGGGGAGGATCAGCTCGGATTCGTCCCAGGCTTGGGAGTCGGCCATCTCCGCGTAGCGGTATTTGGCCGTCTCGATGGTTCCGTTGTAGAGGACGCCGCGGCGGCGGGAGAGGCAACAGAAATCGGCCCAGGCGGTCTGCTCGCCGAGGATGTCATGGGTGCTGAAGAGCCCGCCGAGGAACTCGGCCTCCTCGCGCAGGCGATTCTTCATGGCGATCCAATCGTCCATGCGGCGGGAGCGCGGAAGGGAGATCCAGGGACGGCGACGGCGGCGGAGGCGAGGCATGATATCCCGAGCGATGGGGGAAAGCCGGGAGCATAGCAGGGAAGGGAGTTCGGGTCAAAGGGAATCGGCGCGCCTAAAGGCCTCGCCGAGCGCGCGCCGGAGGGGCCGAAGGCTCCGGGAGGGATTGGCGCGCCTTGCTCAGGGCGAGGTTCTCGAAAGAGCTCAGGGCCCGGGCGGCGCGCTCGTCGCCGGAGCGGGCCATGACTTCGATGACGGCCTTGGCCGGGGAGCTGCGCCAAAGGGCTGGGGAGCGCTCGATGATCGCCTGGGCATGGTCGAGCTTTCCGCGGGAGACGCAGAAAGCGAGGGCGTCGCCCTTTTTGCGGGAAGGGTCGGTGATGACCCAGGCCTTCTGAGAGAGAGCCTCCTCCAGGCGGCCGCTTTTCGCGGCGAAATCCAAGGCGAGGGAGAAGGACTCCAGCGGAGCCTCGGCCATGAGCATGAGGAAGGAGGGGTCGAGGCCGGAGCGGCTCCCCTGGGCCGACAGCAGGCGATCGATCCCGGCGCGCTCGAAGAACTCCGACAGCAATGCGGGGTCGCCGCAGCCGCGGGCCAGGGACAGCAGGCGGGGAAAGCCTATGGCGAAGCCCGAATCGAGCAGGCGCGACCAAGGATCCGCCGCGATGGAGCGGTCCAGATCCGAAAGGCCCTCAGGCGCCATGCGATAGGCGTCCCAGGCGGCGGAGCGCTCGAGGGAATCCTCGGAGAAGAGGCGCTCGGAGAGGAACCAGGCGGAAATTTTGGATTTGGAGCGCCCCAGGGAGGCGCGCAGCATCGACTCGCGCATCCGGAAGGATCCGTCCGAGCGGTCGGACTGAGCGCACAGGCGCCAGAGCTCCTCGTCGCGCAGGGTGTTCCCGTAGAGGCTCTGGTGGCCGACGATCGCCCCGCGCAAACTCGAGAGCGCCTGATCGCCCAGAAGGTCGAGCAAAGCCTCGCGGGTCTGGGCGGTTCCCTGGGTGAGGGCGAGGAACAGCGGCTGCGGCGCCGGCCGGGAATCCGGGCGCAGCGAGGCGCGGGCGCAGAGCAGATAGGCCTTGGAGCACTCCTCCGGGAAGGCGGCCCAGGCTTGCCGGGAGAGGAGCAGGTCCGCGATGGCGTCGCCGGATCGCCCGGAGAGGCGCGCCGCGGAGAACAGATGGGCCCCTGCCGAGGCGGCGGAGCGCTCGGCCATCTCGAAGAAGAGCGCGGAATAGCCCAGCGCGAGAGCGAAGGAGGGGGCGCAGCGATGGGACTTGGCGAATTCCGGCGCGCGCTCCGGAAAGCGCCAGGCGTCCCACTGCCGATGGAAAGGAAATCCGCGATCGAGAAGAGAGCGGATTTTCGCATGGGCCAATTCGAATCCCTCCGGAGGGGAGGAGGCGTTGGGCGGGCCCGCCTTCGCGAGCAGCGAGGAGATCTGGGTGCCGAAATCCGGCGGGGGAGACCCGGCCGGAAGGGCCTCGAGCACCCGGTCGAGCGCGATCTCGAATGCCCGCAGGGAGGCATGCTCGCAGAGGGCGTCGGAAAGCTCGGTGTCGAAGGAGCTTCCGCTATAGAAGCGGAAAGGGACCGCGCGCATCTCGAGCATGAGCTCGGCCAGCGGCGCGTTGCCCCGGCGAAGGAGATCGAGGAAAAGGGCTCGGCGGGTGGAGTCCTCAAGAGACAGCAGGATATCCCGGCTCAGGGCGATCGGCTCGAAAGCGTCCATGGGTTGCGAAAGTCCGAAAAGGTTTCCCTCTATGATATCGCGCAATGGATCCGGGCTCAAAGAGAGCGGCGCGGCTTGGCCGCGGAGGGCTCGGGGGCGGAGGGGGCGGCGAGCGAAAGGGCGAGCCCCTCGGCCGCGGCGCCCCACGCCTTGCGAATTTGGGTTTTTCCGGAGAGGAGCTTTCCGGCGACCTCGCGAAAATCCTCCGGGCGGCCCGCGCTCGCGCGCGAGCGCAGATCCAAAGCGGCCAGGGCGAGGAGCAGGCGTCCGGTCTCGGAGGAGGGGTCGATCTTGGCGGAGACCCCTGCGCGCAAAGCCAGGCGATAGGCGGGATTGGCGAGGATGCCGGCGGCGCGCTCGAAGCGAGGATCCGCCGGCTCGGCCGAGCAAGAGGAATCCGCCCCGGCCAAGAGGGCTTGCTGGCAGAGGAGGATCGCGCAGGAAAACGCCTTTTCGCGGGCCGCGGAGGAGCTCGCGTCGGCCAGGCGGGCCAGGAGAATTTTCCCGAGGGCCTCGGCGAGCCGGTCATCCTCGGCGCGCGAGAGGAACATCTCCAGCGAGGCGATTTTGGCGGTGGGGGCGGCGAGCGCGAGCGCGAGGGAGAAATCCCAGGGCAGGGTCGGCAAGGCGCCGGGATTGGCTTTGCCGAAGAGGGCGAGCGCTCCGGGGGCATCGGCTTTTTCGGCCAAAAAATGCATCGCGGCGGCGGCTTCCCCGGGGGAGGCTCCCGCCGGCAAAGCCGAGAGCGGGAAGGCCGAGAGGAGCGCGCGCCGCGCGGAGGCGAACCCTTTGCCCGAGGAGCGCGAGGAGAAATCCCAAAGCTGGCTGGAGAACCAGCTCCCGGAGAAGGCGGAGAGCTGCTCGAAGGTGGAAAGCGGGGCTTGGCGCAGCCGAGCCTGGAATTCGCGCCAAGGGGGAAGGGAGCGCCAGGCCAATCCGATATACGAGGGGCCGCGGCCGGAAGGGGACTCCAGGAGCGAAGGAGCGCTCGCGCTGGCCGCGAGGACGGCGGAGCCTCGCTCGGGGTCGCCGCCGGCGAAGAGCGAGCGCGCGACCCGCTGGGCCTCGGCGTCCGCCAGGGGGCTCCGGGAGGCCAACGCCCGGAACAGAGGCAAAGGGGCTTGGGAGCAAAAGAGCAGCGTGGCCGCCGGGGGCAGCTCGCCGGAGCAATCGGAGACGGCTTCGAGGAAAAAGTCGAGCCAGAGCGAGGCGGTTTCGGGGGAGGAGTCCGAGCCGAAAACTTTGGAGAGGCCGCGGGAGAGATTCTTGAGGGCGAGGGAGCGAACTTCGGATTCGCCGGCGCCGGAGAGCAAGGCCCCGCGCAGCGCTTCGCGCCAGATCACCAGAAGGGAGGCGCGCTCTTCAGCCGGGAACCCGCCCTCCAAAATGGAGCGGGCTCCGGAGAGGATGCGGTCGGAGCGGTCGCGGGCCGCCTTGGCCTGTCGGGCGAGATCGGCTTTCTCTTTTTTCTTGATGGCGGAGGGGGAGGGCATCGGGAATCTCAGCGAAAGGACCCGATCATTCTAGCGCGCGCCGGAGCGCCCCGCAGCCGTCAGACGCCGCGGGGGCGCTTAGGGGGATCCGCGGCGGGCGGCAAGCCCTCGGAGAGAAGGGAGCGCTCGCCATCGGCGTAGAATTTTGCCAGCTCCGGAGTGAAAAGGGATCGCGGCTCCGGCTCGCCAGGCAGGGCGGATTGGGACGCCCCCCCGGAGAGGAGGGCTTGGACGCATCGCCCCTGCAGGCTCATCGCGTCGCGCTCGAAAGGGGGAGGGAACCAGCTGCGCTGGGCGCGCTCGAGCGCCAACAGCAGAGGGCGCCGAGAGCCGCCGGAGCCGGAGGCGTCCGGATTCGCGCCCAGGCTCAGCAGGGCCTGGATCGCGCGCAGATTCGATACCAGGGTCGCGCGCTGCAGCAAGGTCATCCCCTCCGCGTCGATCGGGTCGTCAGGGGTCGCAGGGCCGAGAGCCGCCCCCAGAAGGGTCTCGTATCCGTGCAGAAGAAGAAACGGGGTCGAGGAGGAGCGGGGGGAGCGAGCCAGCAGCGGGCGGAGGAGGGCGGAGGGCAGGCCCATGCGCCCGGCGAGCCAATCCAAGGGAGCGGACTCGAATCCCTCGGGGCCGAGATGGTCGGGGAAGAAGCCGGTTTGGGCCATGAAGGCGGCGGCATCCGGCGCGAAAATCCGCGAAAAGGAGGCTTCGCGCAGCGCGTGGGCGATGGAGCGGGAAAGGGCGGCGTCCTCGAGGATCGAGGGCGAGGCGAGCGCGATCGGAAGCAGGGCATCCAGGCGCGCGGAGCGCAACGCGAACGCGGCGGCTTCGGGCGGGGAAAGCGAAGGGGGGATGGGAAAGGGGGGGGCATCGGGCTCTCGCGAGCGGAACATCGACCGGCGCTCATCGGAGGGCTCCTCGCTCTCGGCGGGATCGCCCGCCTCCGGGCGGAGGAATCCTGGCAGCTCGGTGGGGTGGTCCAGGCGTCGCCGGAAGGCCGCCTCCAGGGGCTCCTGCTCAAAATCATGCCGCAGAAGGGCGAAAAGGCGGCGTCCGGGCTTCGGAGAGGAACTGGCCTCCTCCTGGACGGAGAGCCAATCTCTCGCCAGGGAAGTCCACTCGAAGAGAAGACCGGATCGGTAGCTCTCGCGGCGGCGCGAGAGCGCCAAGAGGCGCGAGAGGCCCTCCGAGCGCCACGAGGGATCGTCCCACAGGGCCCGCAGGCGCTCCCCCGCGGCGAGAGCCTCCGCCTCGGAGAGCCCGCCGGAGAAATCGCAAAAGGCCCCGCTGAAGTGCAGGAGGGAGAAATGGCGCTCCGAGCTCGGATCGCTCCATCCGTTCCCGATGGAGGAGTCCTCCAGAAGAGACCAGCAGCGGGAATCGCCGCGGAAAGAGGCGTCCGGATCGCAAGGGTAGGGGGCCGCGTCGCCCAGGAGCCATGTGTCCATGATGCAATCGGTCTGCTTGGTCTGGATCTCGAGAGACTCGTCCGCCCAGGAGACGCGATAGCTGTCGAACATGCCCATAGGATCTCTCCGAGCCGGAAAAGGGGGATTGTAGCGAAAAGCCCGCGGCGCGCCTAGCGGAATTTCCGCGGAGAAATCCGCTAGCGGCAGCCCCGGGGGGATTCGCTGAAGGCGTCGGCGAGCCAAAGAGCGGCGTCCATGGCGGGGCCGCCGTCGCGCCGGAGCCGAAGGGCATGCTCGAGCCAGCGGGAGAAGTCGGCCTCGGGAATGGGGGCCGCCTCGCCGGAGGAGAGCAGGCGAAGGCCCCGGGCGAGGCTGCTCGCGGCCAAAGAGGGATCGGCCGAGTGGCCCAAGAGGGCGATCGCATCGGAGCGGATGGAGGGATCGCGCAGCGCGCGCGCCCAGGCGTTCTCGGCCGGAGCCTTGCGCCGCAGGGAGACGAGCTCGGAGATTCCGGCGGAGAAGGGCTCGCCCGCGCCCACGGAGCCAGTCTCGGCCATATCCCACGGAAGGGTGGGGGAAGCGTATCCATAGCCGAAGAGGAAGCGCGCCAGGGAGCGCGATCCCATGTAGCAGGCGGCCTCGCGCTCGGCGCGCAGGTGCGCGATGGCCAGGGGAGTCGCCTCGGAGGCGATCAGGCGAATCTCGGCGGGGAGGCGCTCGGGAGGAAGGGAGGCCAAGAAACCCAAGCGGCGATTGGTCTCGCGCACGGCGATGAAGGTCTCGTAGGCGGGGAGGGCGCGCAATTTGGGCTTTCCGAGCGCCTGGGCGATCTCCCCCCAGGCGGCGGCGTCGCCTGGGCGCTCGCGCAAGGCCACGGCGACGGCGAAAGCGTCCGAAAAGCTCTCATGGAAAATTTGGCGGGCCAGCAGGCTGCGCGAGAGGATCTCGCGGGCCTGGGGGGAGCGCAGGGAGGAGGCGTCGGGGACATGGTATCCCTTGGCGAGCGCGACCGCGTGGGCGATCTCATGGAGCATCGTCAGGCGCCGCTCGGGCTCGGGGAGCGAAGACAGATCGGAGGAGAGGGTGATCCGAAAGCTCGTCGGATTGAACCGCGCGCGAAAGCCGGCCTCGGAAATCCGATCGGAGAGGGCGAAGCGCAGGCGGGAGAGGGCGGGGGTCCCGGTCAGGGCGGCGACGCGGCCGGCGAGGGCGGCGGCCTCCGCCTCCAGGGGCGAGCGCTCGCCGGCGAGATCGCGATGGGCCTGCTCGAAAGCCATCCGAAGGCTCGAGTCCGAGAGGCGATCGAACAGGTCGAGCCCGGCGAGAAGAAGAAGGAAAGAGGCGAGCCAAATCGCCAGCAGCCGTCCCGAGAGCGAAAGGATTGTCTTGGCGAGAGGCAATTGCGGCTCCGGGCGGGAAAACTCCAAAGAATCTAGCGCGGGAAAGGGAAAATGGGAAGCCAGAGGAGAGCGAACCGCCAAAAGGGCGGAGATGCCCGCAAAGAAAGGGCGGAGGGACTTAGTTGACTTTTAAAAATAAGTGTGCCATAGTGGGGGCAAGTTAGTTGTTTTTATCAACTAACATCCATGAACGAGACAAGGAGACAATCATGAAAATCGATTTGCTGATCATTGATCCCCAGATGGACTTCATCGACTATCCGGGGAAGCCCGGGGCGCTGGCGGTGCCGGGCGCGCACGAGGACATGCGCCGGATCGCGGGGCTGGTCCGGGAGTTCGGCAGCGAGCTCAATGACATCCATGTGACGCTCGACAGCCATCACCCGATGGACATCGCCCATCCGAGCTGGTGGCAGGATTCGAAGGGGAACGCGCCGGCGCCGTTCACGATCATCGGCTCGGGGGACATCAAAAGCGGAAAATGGCGCGCGAGGATTCCGCAATACGCGCAGCGCTCCGCCGACTACGTCAGCGAGCTCGAGGCCAACGGGCGCTACCCGCTGTGCATCTGGCCGGAGCACTGCCTGATCGGCTCGGAGGGCTATGCGATCCATCCGGAGCTCTTCGGGGCGATCTCGGAGTGGGAGCGCAAGAACCTGGCGGTGGCGGAGATGGTGACGAAGGGGTCCAATCCCTTCACGGAGCACTATTCGGGCGTGAAGGCGGAGATTCCGGATCCGGAGGACGCGAGCACGCAGCTGAACATGCGCCTGATCCAAACCTGGGAGAGCGCGGACATGGTGCTCATCGCCGGCGAGGCGCTGAGCCACTGCGTGGCGAACACGGCCCGGGACATCGCCGACGCGTTCGACCCCTCGGCCCTGGGCAAGCTGGTGCTGCTGGAGGACGCCTCCAGCCCTGTTCCGGGGTTTGAGAAGCAGGCGGAGGATTTCGTCGCGGAGATGCGCTCGCGAGGCGTGCGCGTGATGAAGACGACCGACTTCGTCAAGCCGAGCGCGAGCGCGAAGCGGCAAAGGGCGGCGTCGGTCGCGTGAGGCCGGCAACGGATAGGAAAGGAGAAGGATCATGCCATGCAATAGCGATTACCTGGAGCCGACGGAGCGAGAGCAGGAGCTGCGCCGCGCGGCGAGGCTGCTGATCTTCGCGCTCGAGGCGCAAGGCCGGGAGGCCCCCGATTGGGCGCGCTCGGAGGCGGAGAATCTCTACGCGAAGGATGAGCGCAGCGTGACGAGCCTGTGCGCGCTGATCAAGTCGATGGGCGAGCCGGAGCGAGACCGAATCGTCTACGACGCGAAAAGCAAAGCTTCGCGCGATTTGGCCGACTGGTGGGAGGAGCACCAGGAAGCGGATCGCCGGCGCGAGGAGCGCGAAGCCGCCGAGGCCCGGCGCGAAGCCGACCGGCGAAGCGCGCTAGGGAAGATCACCGAGGAGGAGAAGGCCGCGCTGGGGGTGTAGGCGCGATAGGGAATTCGAGCGAGAGCATGGGGCTCGAGCCGATCGGAAAAGGAGAAGGATCATGCCAAGATTTGAGCAGACGGATATGGTGGCGGGGGCGGTTTCGGGATTCCAATATTCCGGGGCGCGGACGGAGAAGCTGGGGGCGAGCGAATACACGCTCGCGACGATCCTGGTGGATGTGACCGGATCGGTGAGCGGATACGAGAAGGATTTGGAGGCGTGCGTGAGGGCGGCGGTGGAGGCGTGCAAGGCCAGTCCGCGCAGCGAGAACATCCTGATGAGGCTGGTCGCGTTCAACAATCAGCCCAAGGAGCTCTTCGGGTTCGTCCCGCTCTCGGACATCGACGACGCGATGCTGCGGCTGCCGGCGCCTAGCGGCGGCACGGCGCTGATCGACGCGCTGTATTCGGCGGCGAGCGCGGCCAACGCCTACGGAAAGGGGCTGTATGACCAGGACTACGCGGTCAACGCGATCGCGTTCGTGATCACGGACGGGGACGACAACGAATCGCGCATGCCCATGTCGGCGGCGCGCGAGGAGGCCGCGAAAGGCAAATCCGAGGAGTGGCTCGAAAGCGCGGAGATCGCGCTCATCGGGGTCAACGCCGGGCGCTTCGACAAGGAGCTGCGGGCGATCGCCGCGGGCATGGGGATCGCAGGCTATATGGACGCGGGCGACGCGACGCCGTCGAGCTTGGCGAAGCTGGCCCGATTCATCAGCAAATCGATCTCGGTGGCGTCGCAGTCGCTCGGCAGCGGCAGCCAGGCGGGGGCGGGGCTGAGCGCCGCGGCGCTGGCGGGGGCGGCGCCATGATTCGGGCGGGGGCCTGGCAGGCGACTGGCTCGGCGCACGCGCGGGAAGGCCGCGCGGCGCAGGACGCCGCGATCGTCCGCGCGGCCCCCTTCGGAGCGGTCGCGGCGGTGAGCGACGGCTGCTCGAGCGCGCCCGGGTCCGAGACGGCCGCTTGGATTTGGGCGCGCTCCGCGGCGGAGTCCTTCGCGCGCGGGGAGTGCGGGTGGGAGGATTCGCGCGAGGGCATTCTCGAGGCGATCGAGCGGCGCGCCCTCCGCGCCGGGGAGGCGCTGGGGCTGGACCTGAGCTTGTCGCTGGCCACGCTGTGCCTGCTGCTGGGGAATCCGAAGGAGGAGAAGGCGCGCCTGCTGGTTTGGGGCGACGGATTCGCCGGAAGCATGCGGGCCGGAGCCGCCGGAATCGGGCCGGTCTGGAGCGCGATCAGCGAGGCGAACGCGCCGTTCTACCCGGGGTATCGCCTCTGCGAGGGCGGGACGCGCCGCTGGCTCGATCTGGACAATCCCGGATGGGAGCGGGAAGGGGAGGCGATTCGCGCCTTGGAGCGCGAAGAGCAAAGCGCGGGGGTGGAGAGGGTCTGGGATTTTCGCGAGGGGGATCTGCTCTTCATCGCCACGGACGGGGCGGCGAGCCTGCCGGGGATCGCCCCGGAGGCGGCGCTGGGGGAGCTGGGGAAGATCAAGGGCTGGGCGGGGGAGTTTCTGGCGCGGAGGATGAGCCGAGCGGGAAAGGAGTGGGCTCGAGCCGGAGCCTCGCCGCAGGATGATTTCGCCATCGCGGGGCTCTGGAGGGAGCCGGGGGAGGCGGAGGAAAGGGAGGGGAGCCATGGCGGGGAAGCCTAGCGGTCTGCGCTTGTCCAGCGGAGAGGAAATCCGGCTGAAGGATTCGGACTTTCTCGGGGAAGGCGGAGAGGGGAGCGTCTGGCGCTGGAAAGGGAAGGCGCTGAAGGTGGCGCTCGACGAGGGGGCGTTCGCTTCGCGCGCGGAGAAGATCCGGATGCTGTCGAAAATACGCCATCCCTCGCTGATCACGCCCTTGGAGATCGCGCTGGGGCCTCGCGGCGATCCGATCGGCTATCTGATGGATTTCGCCCCCGGAGAGCCGCTCGCGCGGCATTTCTCGATGGCGTGGCAGGCGCAAGCCGGGCTCACGGGGGCCGATCTCGAAGCGATCGGGGGGAGCATGGGCGAGGCGCTCGCGGCGCTGCACGCGGCCGGCGGAGTGGGCGGCGACATCAATGAATTCAATTGGGCGGTGGAGAAGGGCCGGGCCGCGCTGTTCGATTGCGACGCGTGGGGAATCGGGCCCTATCCGGTGAGCGCGATGATGCCCTCGATCGCGGATCCCTTGGCGGGGGGGCGATACGGGGAGAAATCCGATTGGTTCGCGCTGGCCGTGCTGCTGTTTCAGCTCTTCGCCGGAGCGCATCCGTATCGGGGAAGGCATCCGGCGAGGGGGAAGGGCGCGTGGGCGGAGCGCATGGCCGCCGGAGAGAGCCTGATGGATCCGGGCGCGGCGTTCCCGCCGGGCGCGCGGGGGCTCGGCGGAATTCCGCCGGGGCTCGAGGCGTGGCTCCGGGAGACGCTCTCGCACCGGGAGCGGGAGGCGCCGCCGCCGGCGGCGGCGTGGGGAAAGAAAAGCGCCGCGAAGCCCGCGCCGGCCCCGGCCCCCGCGCCGAAAAGCGCGAGGCGGCGAGGGCGGATCCTGGAGGAGGTCGCGCTGCCGGCCGAGGCGATCGGGTGGATCGGCGAAGGGGCGATCCTGCTCGCGGACGGTTCGGCCTGGGATTTGGCGAGCGCGTCGCAGAGGATTCGCCCCTCGGGCGGGGCCAAGCTGATCCGCACGCCGCAGGGGAAGGCGGTCTGGATTTGGAGAGAGGGCTCCGATCTGGCGGCGCTCGATGACGAGAAGAAAGCCAAGGCGACGGCGAGATTGGGTCCGGAGGATGAGCTGGAGGTGCTCGGGGGGAGGGTGTTCGCGCTGGGCCCGTCGATGTGGCGGGAAATCGAGATCCGGGATCTGGCCGGAAGGCTCTCGGCGCTGCCGTGCGCGCAAGGGGCCTTGGCTGGGCGGCGCTTCGCGGGGAATGCGTGGGGCATCGCCCAGTCGAGCCTGGGCGGGATCGCGCTGCTTTCGCCGTCGGAGAAGCGCGGCGGAGGGCTGATTCCGCGCTGGGAGCGCGGCGCGGGAAGCGCCGGGGAGCGGATCTGGGGAGCTTGGGCGGCGGCGGGAGCCTGGGCGCTGGGCAAGCGCGGGGCGGACGGCTCCTCCTGGTGGGAGATCCGGGCAGAGGGGGTCTCCGCGCGCGTCGAGGCGGATCTGGCCGACTTCGCGAAAATTCCCGCCGGCTGGATCGCGATCGGAGCGGGGGAGGCGTTCCTGCTCGAGGGCGCCGCGGGCGCGGCCGAGGCCGATTGGCCGGCGGGGTGGAAAAGCCCGCGGGCCTGGGGAGGGGCGATCTGGGTTTTGGAGGGGCGCAAAGCGCTGCGGGTGGGCCTATGATGAGGGGGAAAAGGGCGCTGGCCAGCCACTCCCGGGCGAATCGCGCTAGAATGGCAGTTTTCTTTTGGGGATCGCGGAGCCGAAATGGAGCGAGGGCAGGCGAAGAGAGCGCTCGGCTGGGCGCGCTTGGGCGCGGCGGCGGCGCTGCTCAAGGAGACGGAGGAGCCCTATCAGGAGATCCGGGCGATCGAGGAGATCCGCGCGGAGATGCGGGGCGGATTCGCGCTGCTGTGGGTCCGAATGCAGAGCCGGAGCTCGGCGGGGGAGGATCCGCCGGTGATGCTCGAGCAGATCGCGCTGGCGCTGCGGGATGGGGGCAAGCCCAAAACCGCGAAAGCCTTGTTGGGATTGGGGCGGATCGCGGCTGAGGAGATCGAGAGAGGGCTAGGCGGAGCGGAATTCGACGAGGCGGACGCGAGCTGGCTGCCCGGAAAGCTGCTCGCGGGAAAGAAAAACCCGGGGGCGCCGCGCTGGGTCCGAGCGGATTGCCGCCGCGAGTGGTCGCTCGATGCGAAATCGGCGCAGGGGATCGCCTTCGGGGGCGAGGAAGCGGCGCGGGGGCTGGAGGAGTATCTCGCGGCGGGAAGCGAGGAGGGAGCGCTCCGGCCGGAGGGGGTCGCGAAAGCGGAGAAGGCCAGCCTGGCCGGCTCGATTCGCGGGAAATCGGCGGAAAGGGTCCGCCCGAAAAAAGTCTAGCGGCCCGCCGCCGGCGCGGGGGCGAAGATCCAAGAGGAGGATCGGAATGGAAACGACGCAGTGGAGGGGGCTCCGGGTCCGCAGGGCCAGCGGAAGCGAAGTCACCCGGGAGCGGGATCCGGAGGATTCCTTCAGCGGAGAGGACGTGAGCTGCTGGAGCGGGGCGGCGGACGCCCTGGTGGCCACGGGCGCCCAGAAGGCGGAGATCGCGGTGCCGTTCGAGCCGGAGGATGGGGAAGAGCTGTTCCTGGTGTCGCTGACCTACTCGACGGGCGACTCGTTCTCGCACACGAGCGGAATCCGCGAGGAGGTGGCGGCGTATCGGACCGAAGCGAAGGCGCGCCGGGCCGAGGCGATGATCCGGGCCCACTATGAGCGGGAAGGGGGCGGGTGGCGATACGCGCCGTTGGCGCTGGAGGCGGAGGATGGAAGCCTCCAATCCGTCGGGGTGAGCTGGATCGGGTATTTCGAATCGCTCGAGAGCGTGGAGGTGGAGCGCTGCAAAGTGGAGAACCAGCCGCGGGGAAGGCCCAAAGCGGCGCCCTAGCTTCCGGGGAGCGATCGGCGGCGCGACGCGGAAAGATCAAAAATCAGTCGCGAGTCGACTTCTGGATCGAGGATCCGGCCTGCTCGATGTCGCGGCCGATGCCTTCGACCGTATTGCATCCGGCGAGGAGAAGGGAAGCCAGCAGGAAAGCGAAAAGGCGAGTCATGGGGCAAGCCGAGCACTAAATCTGTTGAAATTTGGAGCCGCCAGAGGCGGGAGCCTT
>VFQM010002008.1_pt1 | contig 16195 bp, 9 predicted proteins | sample 3512391 | NCBI WGS metagenome assembly VFQM01 (sample SAMN10412369, study PRJNA504923) | tailings metagenome | isolation source: Replicate 1 from Balatoc abandoned mine | place: Philippines
GGCTATCAGCACCCCGGAACGCCGTCCCGCAAGGCGGCCTTCACACCACGGTTACAAAGCACCGGCTGCGCTCAGTCAGCAGGGCAACTCTTCAGAATGGAAACGTTCCTAGCCGACGCCACTCACCTTGCCCGAAATCTGCCTAGTCGCATTCGCTCACGAGTGTCGGTCGGCAAATGACCATTGGCTGCAGGTCACATGGCCCTCTCCACGCGAATAGTAATGGCAATGCCCCGAGTTTTCGCAGCCACTGGCCGGCTGCTTCAAGAAGTCTGGATTAGCGATTAGATCGCGACACAGGCCGAGATGAACATTGAGAGGCAGCTCTGCCTGCGGGCGTGTCATCGCTCGTCCGGAATAAATGAAGCGGCGTTTTGGATGGCGCTGCGCGAATGAGATTGTCTCCTGCCGTCGCTCAGCGACGGTGTCTGGCCGCCCTGGGTAAATCAGTTTCTTGTCGATATTGTAGAAGCCTGAAGACACGTCGACATAGTCAAACGGCAGCTTCGCAATTTCATCCAGGAAGTCAGCACCACCTATCCGATCGAAAGTCATCTCTCCAGTCCGAAGAGAAATGCGGATCGATGTTTCCACACCCTCGACCTTCAACCCGCTCGCCCAAGTGCCCAGCCTATCCAGGACAGATGGCGCATTGAAATTGAGGCGACGGTCGATCAGAAGGCTGAAGAGGTATCCGTGCGCCGCGTGGAGTTGGATGTGGCGGAAGCCAGCCGATAGCGCGAGTTCAGTGCCGCGCTCGAGCGAGTCCAGAAACTTCTCCTGCCCTTCCTCGCGCATATCATTTACGAGCGCGCGCGCGTTCTCGATAATCTTTGCGGCGCAATTCGAGCGAAAACTTCGATTTCCAATATAGCCGCTCCACGCACTCGCCAGTTGAATGCCAGCCAACGAGCCTCCATCGGATATCGCGTTTGTAACCCTTTGCCACACAGGATCTGCGCTGATGATGGGCGTCTGAGCATTGCTCCCAAAGCCGTCGGGGATGACAACATTTCCTACAATTGCGCAATAAAGTAGCGGCGATGACCGGCGAGCATAGAAGTCTATATAGCGCTCGTCGGGTAGAGCATCTGTCACGAAACCGGTGTTCACCCCAGCGAAAAAGATGAGGCGAGAGCTAGCCGAGATTTCCATAGCGAACGTCGTTCAAGTCCATTTTCGACAGAATGTCCTCTTCTAGATTTCCTCCCAAGATTGCTGAGAGGCGGATAATGTATATTGCTGCGTCGGCAAGTTCGATCCGAAGGGTTTGCGACACTTCGTCCAGCACAGGCCCGGCATAGTCGGGGTGATCGTGCGAAAGCCTGATTTTCTTAATGAGATTAGCGAATTCGCCGACCTCGCCGAACAGGCCGATCAAATCCGCTTCAATTTGCCTGAGCCGGTCGGCGTTTGTCTCGAAATCCAAAGGGAAGCCGCGGCGACGATCAGCGGCCAGCTGCCGTTCAATCAGCTTCGATAGGTCCATATTACTCCTTTCCGCCGATATAGACGGCGGCCAACACCCAGATCGCGCTGGCGACGAGGTTCCCGATAAGCGACTGCAACTGCGAGATTAGTTGCTGGTTAACGAGAAATATGGCGAGCGCGTTCAGTACAACGACAGCGAGAATACCCCCATCTAGAATTCGGTGTCTGCGATCTAACTTTTTTAGCAGCTGCGCGGTGGCGCGCGGTAAGAGGCGATAAGCTTCCTCTCGCTCAGTCCCCATCCTGCGATCTTCCTTCACCTGCTCATAGGTTTTCTGCAGGTGATGCTTTATCGGCCAAATTTGGGTCCGGAAACCGTGCTGCCCATCGTACAGGTTCTTCGCGGGTGAAGAAAGCTCAGTAAAGTCGATCTTTGCAATAGGTTCACCCTGCGGCAGCAGGATGTACTTGTCGCTGATGTTATGCGTCACGATGCCGAGATTTCCTTTGAATCCCGGGTCCGCATAGGTTGCGACGTGACTGAGACCTATGCTGAATAGCGAACCTTTGCACACTACCCGGCCCACCAAGTTGGGAGGTACTTCAAGATTCTCCTTTGTGATCAATACGACGTGATGTCCTGGCTTTATCAGGATCGATTCGCCGACAGCCACCTGAATCGGACGGTCACTCTCGGTGAGATCATAATACACATCGGACAATCTCAACTCATAGCTCGCGCCAGTGCAAAGAGAGTTATCCGCATCCTTTATCAATCGATTCTTGCTGATCTCTTTCAAAAGATCGCCATCACTTAATGTTGTCACAGTTTCCCCTCGCTAAAATTCATACTGATTATGCCGCCTCGCGTTCTTCAATCAGCCTGCTGCAACGAAGTAACGGCAACAAATGAACTATCAATTGGGCACCTAGATCAATCGGGACCGCATTCCCTACCTGTTTGCCTGCGGCCATCAAACCGCCACTGAAGACAAACGAGTCCGGGAACGTTTGAATTCTGGCCGCTTGTCGAACGGTGATCCCATGATGCTCGATAGGATGGACGAAGCGCCCCTTTGAGGGATTGACACAAGCCGTGGTCATCGTCGGCGCTGGCTCGGAGGGGTCTATTCGCCCGTAAACATCATTATGACCGTTATGTCCCTTGTGGCACTTTAACAAGCGGCCAGACTGGGACCGACTGCCGCCGTTGGGCGGCGTCTTGCGGAATGCCTCAATTAAGTCGGGTCCATGCATCATATGGACATCATTGGGATCCTCTTTGGGCGCCGCCTCGAATACGTGAGCGCATGATACCCATGGTTTCAGATTGGCATTATTAATGCGAGCCTTGTCGTTCCCATGAGTCCGCAGAGGTGGCCAAGAAAGGTCGCCCATTTTCAAGCCGTTCCGCAATCCCAAGATGAACACGCGTTTCCGGCGTTGGGGGATCCCGTAGTCACGGGCATCTACGACGATCGGTTTCTGAACATCGTATCCAGCCAAGGCGCCTTCGAGATAAAATCGTTCGAGCGCTGCCGAGTGCCGATCCCATAGCATTCCGGGAACATTTTCCATCAAGAATACACTTGGCGAAAATGCGCGGACGAAGTCGAAGTAGGTGTGAATCAAATCATTACGTTGATCGCCGACGCCAGCATTGTTTATTCGATGTGAGGAGAATCCTTGGCAAGGCGGGCCCCCGAGCAGTAAATCGCACTGATCGCCGTCCGAGAACGCTTCCCGGTACGCTTTTGCAGCATTTATTCCAGCGATATCGCCAGCGAGCACAGTTGGCGCAAACGGTCCATTGCATAAATTGGCACGATATGTGGCTAGCGCATGCGTATCGTTTTCGATCGCCAAGCGAACGTGTAAGCCCGCTTCTCGGGCAGCTAGCGAGAATCCACCCGCACCCGCGAACAGATCAACGCAGTTCAGCATGGCCGTGTTTCAATTCCTCGGCCGAAGTTGACCGGCTGCGAGCTGTCGATTTGTTTGATGCTAGCGTCCCCCATTGCAGTGCGCCCTTTTGATGCGATCTCGCCCGATTGTCGAGCGAAGTCGGTCCCTTCGTCCGATTTGGATGCAACACCTCGGATCGACTCCGATCAAGACCGTCGCGTTCACGCGAGGGCATCTTGGCGCTCGATGCTATAAATTGTGGTGGCACCAACCCCTTGGGTAAATCTACTAGAGTCAAAGGTCTTTGGCGCGACGTACCACACTTCATTTACTGGAAGGATTGCGCTTAACACCGCTGCAGCAGTCGCTTGAATTTTGTTGCCGGTAAGCCCCAGTTCGAAATTGAAGCCCCAATCGACGTACCAGCGTTGATGGGTTCGGGCGAGGGCTGCGAGCACTAGCTCGAGGTCTGAGGCGTCCTCCGGGACGAGCGCACCCGCTCGGCACTCTTCGAGGGCAACACGACCGGCCATCTCCGCGACCTTTGCTCTGGCGGTGTCGGCAGTATCGACCATTAGATCTACCGCGTCGAACTCCCGGGTCTCCATGAGGTGCATTATCCGTTCGTGCTTTGCAGAGGCGAACGCATAGAGGCCCCGATTGCGGCTACCATCGCTTTCAGTCGTTAGGAGCGAAACAGGGGTATAGGGCCCTCGCTCGCCCGTCAGAACTGTCTTCAGCGCCGTCAACGTCTCATGTCGGTTATAGGACGCGTAAGCCCCGAGCACGGTCTGCAATTCGGTCTCGGCCGGAGCATAAGTCTCGGCTGCCGTGTAGGCGACCTTTAGTCCTCCGCCGACCATTCCCGAACGCACGAGAGAAAACAGCGCGGGTTTCGCAAGGCCGGTTACGTCAATCAAAGCGTTGCTTCCGAGCTGGATTGGGCCGCCGCCCCGAACCTGCTCGTAACTAACCTCCTCGACGGTCGCTCCAATAGAGTTGGCCTGCGCTAGCATCGTATCGGCATGGCCTACGTCTTGATAGCGTACTGCAAGTATGCGTTCAGGCCGCGTCTTCGAGAGGAGGCGATTGAATGATACAGGTGTTCGATCCTCGAACCCAAGACCAACCACCAATGTGCCCACAGGCTCCGCATGCTCATGTTGATCGAGGCGCCGTATAATTGGCATTGGAAGCGCAGAAGGGGTTTCGGAGGACGAGGTATCTACCTGTTCTGGCGCCGGATCCGGAAAAACAAGCTGGACTGGGGTCCGCACAAACTCGCGCGGTTCTTCTTGTGCGGAGTCACCCTCCTCGTCCTCTTCCCACTGGCCAGGCACAGCAAGATTGCGAAGCAGTATTTCCTTTCCGCTGGCCGGGTTGGCGAGCCATTGTTGCAGGTTGTCGCCGGAAAGTTCGAAGCGATCTCGTCCTGATAGGCCAATGGAATTCACCAACCCGTAAAGCTTTCGGTAGGACAATTGGAATTGTTGGATCGGGTTAGAATCTCTAGTTTTAGTTCGTGCTGCGCCTCCGGAAAACACAAAGACACCTGCATCGACCAATTCACGTAACTGTCGTGATTGCTCAGCGACATCACCTGATGTAATCCGAACATAGATCGAGGTATACTGCCGCAGGCGCTTAGGGTCTGGCCCTTTTCCAGACTGCATCAGCAGATGATAGGCCGCCTCCGCGAATCCCATGGCAAATGCCTTGAGGTCGCTGTCTCGCCTGTCCAAATGATACAAGTATCGCGCGCAGAAATCTTGGAACGCGGCGTTTTGAATCTGGGCAGGAATAGGGTAGGTCGCGCCGCGCCTTGCGATTATGGCTTGATAGATCTGAATCACGCTTCCGATGTCGCCAACGCAGACCCCAGCAAGCGCGCTCAGGCCGCGATAAAGCTCTTTGCGTCGTTTCGACGTCGGTTTCGAAGCGACAACGTCCCGGGCAATTGTGATGAGGTTAACGTCGCCAAGAACATCTCTAGGGTCAACTTTGGGATGGCCAGCATTGAACCGGGATCGCGCTCGCAGAATTTCGTTTATGAAGTCGCGTCCACGCCCCTTAAGTCGCTCATAAACCTCTCCGCCAAGATCAAATGTCTGGAAGTCGCGCCCCGCAAGTGCGGGATGCATTTCGCCAGGCGACTTGAGGTCGAGAAAGATGGTCTGCGCTTCCGACGTCAATTTAAAGGCGCAATCTGGATGCTGAAAGATGAGTGACGAAAGCAGTTCGTCAATTCGTCCGGTATCGAGATATCGCGTTGAAACGTCGTCGAGAAGAAATAAGACTTGCGCGTCTCGCCATGTCCGCGCGGACCGGCGGACCGCGCTCGCTAAGTGAGGAAAAGCGGTTCCTGGCGTGGTGGCGATACTAAATGGGCTGTCTGTTCGGCTAAGGCGGACAAGTAGATCCACAAGAGCACGCTCAAGCTGTTCGATCGTCGTGGGCTCGGCCAACATAGGATTGGGTGTCAGCACCTCGCCTACGGCTCGCGCGATTGACGCCGCGGCATCCGGGTCGATCGCCGACGGATCTAGATCGGCAAGATGTGCGAGCGCGCGCGCTGCCGCAGCCGCGTATGCAACAACCAATCTGGCAAATAGCTGCTCGGATGAAGGCCTTGCCTCCCCCCGCATGGGTATCAATCGCTGCGCAGACACAAAAAGGCCAACGTAACGGTCTTGCGACACTCGCAGTACCGCTTCTGCTTCGGTTTCACTTGACCGGAGGGCCGCTCGGGCGTGGAACTGTACTGAATGAAGCAGCATGGTTTTGCCGCAACCACGCATCCCCGTCATTACCAAAGGGCCGGGAGCGCTGACTCGGTCGACCCAAGTGTTTTCGGGGTCTACGAGAAGGTGTGGCACGTACCACGCGTCCATGGTTTGAGCGTTGTATGACTCCTCAAACCGGCGCAGCACGAGATCGCCGCGCCACGGACGCCATGTCTGAGAAACCTGATGATATTCAGCGCGGATTTGGCGAACCATGTCCTCGGCGGAAGGAGGGCGCTGGTTCTCGGTGATCCCTGCCACTGATTGGGCAATCCCAAGCAGCTTTAATGCGACCCGCTTCTCGAGATCTCCTGCCGCATCGCCATCCAGCAGCAAGCATTCTGCCATCCGGCGGAGATGCGTGCCTATCCAGTGCAAATCGCCTACATCTTCTCCCGCGGAGCGCCGATCAGGTGCGACCGATCCGAGATCGATTGCCATTGCGCGGATCTCAGGCTCGATTTGTTCGCCGCGGCGCCAAGCAGCTTTGGGCAACTTGGAAACCATAATATTGCCAGCGTGCAAATCATTATGATGTTTTAGGCGGAATTCGAATTCTTCCCGCATCTGAAAGAGGTCGCATGCGATCTGTGCAGCCTGACCGGCATCAAGCGGTATACGGCCAGATAGGAAGCGCTCGAGGGGCTCACCATCAAGATGCTGCATCTCAATGACAAAACAAGAGATTACTTGGCCACCGAAATCGATGTCGGCCTCGAACATGTCCTCTACGCCGACGATAAACTCGGCGCCATCCGCCACTTCAGCGTGTTGGCGAACTTCGTCCTCGATCGACTTGCCGAAGAAATCATACAGTGCGCGAGGGCTAACTTTCAGCACGCGGCGCAACGGTATTGGGCCGCGTCGCCGGCCCACGAACGCCGCGCCGTAGAACCCACGCGCCAGCGCTCGTTCGATATCGTAGTTTCCGATAACGGTAGGCGCGGATTTCAGTGGGAAGCCGTAATCCATCCCGCAGGTTGGGCAGGGGTCGCTGAGTTCTTTCCGCGAGTAGTCCTTAGCCGGACAATTGAAGCAGCAGTATTTCGCGCTCTCAGACACTGACTATCTCCATTGCCGCCTCTAGGGACGGGGCCTCCGATTGCCCGATCCTCACGGCCGCCGCTAGCGCATATTTTTACTCGGTTGTTGCTGCATGCGGTAAAGGCTTTGTATGGGCAACATGCAGGCTCTTTCGTGGTCGGCGCAACTGTAGGCCTGCATCCCAAAGTTCGGGTGTGAATCGGGCCGCTGCGGCGAAAGCCAAATTTTTCTCAAGCGGTGAACTGGTGTTGTGGAGCCATTTCGGCGGTTCTAGGTCGACCTCTCAGCATTTCTCCTGGGACAAAGGGGGGAACCGACCAATAACCCTGAACCGGGCGTTTCTCCTTTTGGCCATTAGGGCCGGAGGAGAACGATCATGGGTAGGTCAGAATTTGACTATTTACCTCCGCGACCGGCATGGAATGCTGGTCGAAAGGTTGGTGCAAAGCGACCGCTGAAGCCCCGGCAGATATGGGCAATTCGCTTTCACCTTGATCGAGAGCATCGGCTTCGAGACAGGGCGCTTTTCGATCTTGCGATCGACAGCAAACTGAGAGGCTGCGATCTGGTGAAGATCAGGATCGGCGACCTTGTCACCGGCGGTGAGTTGAGAACACGGGCGATGGTGGTTCAGCAGAAGACCGGTCGACCAGTTCAGTTCGAGATCATGTCGGATGCTCGTGGAAGCCTCTTGGCATGGCTTGAGCGGCGCGGTGGATCGATCGAGGATTTAGCGTTTCCCAGCCGGATCGACCACTCTGCCCATATGAGCACGCGTCAATATGCGCGTCTCGTCGACGAATGGGTAACGGCGGTTGGCCTTCGAAGCGAAGATTACGGGACGCACTCTCTACGCAGAACGAAGGCGTCGATCATTTACAAGGCAACCGGCAACCTACGTGCCGTGCAGATTCTGCTCGGTCACACCAAGATTGAAAATACGGTGCGATACCTCGGCGTCGATGTTGAAGATGCGTTGACGCTGGCCGAAGGCATCGAAGTCTAACGATCAATCTCGATATCCTGGAGAGCGAGCGATTTTGATTTTCTCGGAACGTCCGCTCTCTCTGTTTGCCCCCCGAAAGCTGCCCGACCGCAACCGGCCACAAATTGCCGAGCGCTCAATGCACGCGGGCTGCTATTTCAAGCCGAGCTGGATCGTGAACGAACAATACCTTGCGGCGTATCGTCGCTGAGCTTCAATCCGGATTGGATTGAACGCTTCCCGCCGGACCGCGCTCTTGCGCGGCCCAGATTATATCCTGGACGTTCAGGTGATCGGAGTGGGCGCGCGTTCATCGCGCAGGCTTATAGGCGGGAGCCCGCTCATTTAGAAACTTGGACGACCTATGTTTCAACTGGGCGATCAGTTGACGCGTGTTTGGTTCGCCCATTATCGCCGACTGCTACGTTTCGGGCGTAGTTTTGCGTACCGCGTCAAGCAGCTGCTTTATTCCGTAGGGTTTCGCCAAGATCGACGCATCGGCAAAGGCCGGAACGAGCGCCGAATCCCCAGTCGCAAAGACAAGACCGATCATGGGGTGCAGCGCGCGTGCCTCCTGGGCGAGCGTGACGCCTGACGAGCCTGGAAGATGAACGTCGGTGACCAGTACATCGACATGCGATGTCTGCAGGGCAATCATCGCCTCCTCGGCGCTCGCGGCCTCGATCACGATCGCGTCGGAGCTCTTCAGCATTTCGGCCGTGTTCATCAGGATGAGGCTGTCATCCTCGACGAGCAATATCGTCTTGGGCGTGTGCGTGACAGGCGCCGTCCCGCGGGTTGCCGCTTCCTCCTGCTCCGCGTTCGCAGCCGTCCGCGCTTTGCTCGCTTGCCGGCTGGTGTTCGCAACATGGCGCAAACGGCGCGCGAGCGCTTCCCTTGTGTAAGGCTTCGACAAAAGCTCGATCCCTGCGTCGAGCTTGCCGCCATGCACAATGCTGTTTTCGGTATAGCCTGAGGTGAACAGAACAGCGATATTCGGGAGGCGCTCACGCGCCCTGCGCGCGAGTTCCGGACTTTTCAGCGTTCCCGGCATGACGACGTCGGTGAACAGGATGTCGATCGGCATTCCGCTTTCGACGATCACGAGCGCGGCGTCGGCGTCGGGGGCTTTGACCACATTATAGCCGAGATCGATGAGCATCTCGACGACCGTGGCGCGCACATCCTCGTCATCCTCGACGACTAGCACGGTTTCGCTGCCGCCCACGACCGGTCCCGCTGCAATCTGGACCTCGGCATCCTCGCTCGCGAGCGAGCGCGGCAGATAGATCCGTACCGTCGTGCCTTCGCCGGGCTCGGAATAGATTTTGACGTGGCCGCCCGATTGTTTGACGAAGCCATAGACCATTGAAAGGCCCAGACCCGATCCTTTGCCCTCCATTTTGGTCGAGAAGAACGGCTCGAAGACTTTTTCGACAATCTCGGGTGCGATGCCGCAGCCAGTGTCCGACACCGCAAGCATGACATATTGCCCCGCCTGAACCTCTTCGTGGCCAAGAGCATAGTCGGCATCGAGGAAGGCGTTGCCGACTTCGATCGTCAACCGGCCGTGACCGTCCATAGCGTCGCGGGCGTTGATCGCCAGGTTGAGGATCGCATTCTCCACCTGGGCTGGATCGACGAAACTGTTCCAGAGGCCGCCGCCGACAATCGTCTCGACCTCGACGCCTTCCCCCAGGGCGTGGCGCAGCATATCGTCCATCCCGCGCACGAAGCGGCTAACATTGACGACCTTGGGTTCGAGGGTCTGACGCCGGCCGAATGCCAGCAGCTGGCTTGCGAGTTTGGCGCCGCGGGCTACGCCTGCCTCGGCGTTTGCCAGCCTTTTCTCAGCTTTCGGGTTACCGGCCACATCGCGCGTCAGCAGCTGCAGGTTTCCGGAGATGACCTGAAGCAGATTGTTGAAATCATGCGCCACACCGCCGGTCAGCTTGCCAAGCGATTCCATCTTTTGTGCCTGCACAAGCTTCGCTTCGGCTTGCCGACGTTCGTCGATCTCGGCAATCACCCGGCTTTCGAGTGTGGCGTTGAGCTCGCGCAGCGCGGCTTCGGCCGCGCGCTGATGCGTGATGTCCGTATGCACGCCGACCCATTCGAGAATTTCCCCGTCGTTGCCGATGATCGGAAGTGCGCGGATTGCGAAATTGCGCCAACTCCCGCAGTGACGCCGGACACGATGCTCATGAACATACATCGACTTTGCGGCGACCGCCGCGTTCCAGCTGTCGATCGAGGCTTGCCGGTCGTCTTCGTGAACCGCATTTGCCCAGCCGAACTCCTGATACTCATCGAAGCTTTGGCCTGTCAGAGCGCCCCAACTGGGTTGTTCGCCCAGCATTCGCCCGTCGGCGCTGTTCGTCCATAAAACGCCGTGCACTGCCTCCATGGCCACACGGAACCGGAGGTTGCTCGCGGCAAGGCGGCGTTCCAGCGCGACGCGGGCGCTGTTGTCGATACATGTGCACATGACCCCGGCTACCGTGCCGTCAGCCTCGTAGACGGGGGTGTAGAAGAGGTCGAAGGTGACTGTCTCAGGCCCGGCACCCCGATCGAGCACGAGTGGCTGATCGCGGTAGGCAAGCTGCTCGCCGCGAAAACCGGCCTCCAATATCGTGCGGTTCCAATCCCAGATTTCGGGCCAGATGCCGGGGACCGTTCCGCCGAGTGCTTCCGGATGCTTCGTTCCTGCTATGTCGATATAGGCGTCATTATAGATCATGACGTGATCGGGGCCCCACATCAGGACCTTGGCGACCGGCGAGTTGACGATGTTGGCGACGGTGGCGCGCAGTTCCAGCGACCATCGATCGACGGGACCGAGCGGCGACGCACTCCAGTCTCGCTCGCGGATAATCGCGCCGCACGCGCCGCCAGCTTTCGGCCACTCGACCTTTCGTGAGGCAGGAAGAAGTAGCCGCCGGGCGGCATCGAGTAGGTCCCGCTCGCCCAGGCGACCGTCGGCAAGGCATTCTGCCGCGAGGCTATGCCAGTCGGCAAGGAAATCGGAAGGCGGGGTGGATCCTGTAGGCATGTCGGTGCCTCAACATATCGCTTGAAATTGTCAATCCATAGGCGCCGTGCCTAAACTTGTCTGCGTTTGCCATCGGCAGAGGCGTGACCCGCTATTTCCATCATTGTCAGCTTCGATATCGGCCCACTTTTTTGCACGAACGAGCGAAGCCAAACACCGGGCGGCGCGTCATCTCGGGAGTTTCGGGAGGCGGATCGAGCCGTCGCCGGACCGACATTTGCCATGCCTTGACGTCACGGCCGTCGGCAACGAATTAGCGAGCCGCGGGTATTGTGCAATGCATTACCGCCCGGGTTCGACCCGGGTAAACCATTGACGGAAAGGCATGAACGCCCGTGCATGATGATGACAGGAAGGCGCTTGGGTCAGTAGGGACCCCCGCGCCCGCGAGCCAGACGGGCCGCGATCATCGGCGCGACACCACGGTAACGCATGGCGGACTCGATGAAAGGGGAAGCGTATTCTTCGCCGCGATCGAGATGACGCGGATGCCGATGATCCTCACCGATCCTAATCTGCCAGACAACCCGATCGCGTTCGCCAATAAGGCCTTCCTCGATTTGACGGGCTATGAGGAGGCCGAAGTTCTCGGCCGCAATTGCCGCTTTCTGCAGGGCGCCCAAACCGATCGCGATAGTGTCGCGGAGCTTCGCGACGCGATTGAGCAGCGCCAGTCCATCGCGCTGGAGATCCTCAACTATAAGCGCGACGGGACGCCCTTTTGGAATGCGGTGTTCATCGGCCCCGTCTACGACACCAGCGGCAATCTCCTTTACTTCTTCGCCAGCCAGCTTGACGTCACGCGGCGGCGCGAGAGCGAACAGGCCTCCCAGCAGGCGCAGAAGATGGAGGCCATCGGCCAGCTGACCGCGGGGCTTGCGCATGACTTCAACAACCTGCTCCAGGTCGTGAATGGCAATCTCGAATTGCTCGGATCTCGGATCGAAGACGCGAAGCAGCGCAGCTATCTGGAGCGCGCACGAGGTGCCGCCGAGCGCGGCGCCAAACTCACCGGGCAGCTCCTCGCCTTCGCCCGCAAGACGCGGCTCACGCCCCGCGCTATCGACGTCAACGAATGCATCCACGCGTTTGCCGACATGCTCGAGAGTTCGCTCGGAAGCCGCGTCGAGCTCCACCTGTCGCTGCGGCGTAGTCTGCCGAAAGCCGTACTCGATCCAGAGCAGTTCGAGATGGCGATTCTTAACATCGCGCTGAATGCGCGCGACGCCATGCCGGCGGGAGGGGTGCTGACAATCTCGACGGCCAAGCTGCATCTCAATGGCGATGCGCCGGCGCGGGGTCTCACGCCGGGTGACTATATCGCGATCGAACTTGTCGATGAGGGCGAAGGCATGCCCGACCACGTGATCGCCCGTGCTGCCGAGCCTTTTTTCACGACCAAGGCGACGGGTAAGGGAACTGGCCTCGGGCTCGCCATGGCGACAGGTTTCGTCCAGCAGTCGCGGGGGCGAATGGAACTCGAAAGCAAGGTGGGAGAGGGCGCTACCGTGCGGTTGCTGTTTCCGGTGGCGGTATCGAACGAGGGCGAGAAAGGCCAGGCGGCGCCGCTCTCGTCGCCCACTGAAATGCGCGGCACGGCGCATATCTTGCTCGTCGAGGACAATGCCGATGTTCGGACACTCGCTCGCGAGAATCTCGAGGGTGCAGGGTACCGCGTGACGGAAGCGGAGAATGGCGACGCAGGCCTGGCGGTCTTCAAACAGGCCATGGCCGACGATCCCTTCGATCTCCTGTTCACCGACCTCGTGATGCCTGGCACGATGAACGGGATTGCGCTCGCCGATGCGGTCGCCCGGCTCGCGCCCGACCTGCCGGTCCTGATGGCGACCGGCTATAATGAGGAGCTTGTTGCCGAGGAGCCGCAGCGCTCAGGACGCGACGTGCTCGGGAAACCCTATCGGAAGGCCGAACTGCTCGATCGTGTGTCGCAGGCGCTCGCCAAGCCCGGGCGCGATGGCGATCGGCGTGTACCGTCGGATTTCGGCGCCGCCGAGGAATGATCACTGCCCGGGCGCGCGCGAGCAGCATTGGCTGGTACAGTCGAGAGGGTCTACCCGGCCCGCAGTCATCCGAACGGAAAATTGACCTCGGGAAGTAGGCAGTTGGCACAGAGGATTGTCCAACCCTGTGTTCCTGTTCCGACAGCCTTCCGCTAACGCTTTGTGGTGCGCGGACGAAAACTGGCTCTAACTTTACTGTCAGCTTGCAATCATTGCTCGGCGACCCACCCGGCGCCGACGCGCAGTGCGGCCACTTCGCTTGCGGTTAGTAACCCGTCGTCGGTGGGGCTCGCAGCGGCGGGCGGCGTAAACGGCCACTTTGTCGGCGGCTCCAGACCGGCTCATCGGTTTGACTGAACGGCAGCTTTGCCTCGCCCCACGCTTCAAACCGGACAGGCAGAGGTCGGCCAAAGTGCAGAGCTAGGACCAACCGGCAAGCAAGAGTTCGGTCCGCAGGGCGCGCAGCGGGTTTCAGAGGTTCTACGACGCGATACCTCACAGCCATAGGTCAACCGTTATTCGGCGAGGAGATCGGAGCTATCGCGCTGTCTCTTTTCCATATCAACACTCCGAGAGAAACCAGAATAGCGCCTCCAAGCCCGATGATGAGCGGCTTGTGGCCAATTTTCGTCACGGCTTCCGCTGGCACTGCAACATCCGCCACACGGCCGGGCATCACCGTGTACGCACCGCAACGACCGGTTTCACAGATCCATCTCGGTGGTTCGTCTCGTTTGCCAGCTTGGTAGGCCAGCCAAGCCCGATACCACAAAACGCTATTTTCATGCGGGTCTTCGCTGAACTTTTCGGGGTCATGATGCGTAACAATGACCGGATAATATGTTTTGCTGCACGCCAGAGCATCCCGTCTGCGACCGTCCGGGCCGATCGGACACCACGCGTCCCCGCCCGGTTCGGCGACCAGAGAGATGCCATGCTGAAAACAGGAAAGCGCGCGGTAACGTGGTTCGATGACCGCCTTTCCGGTGTCATCCCGCAAGCCCCATAGACCCGCCCCCTCAAACAACTGCAATCCGCCTTCGCACGTCAAAGCCTGTTGCGGCGGAGGCCTTTCTTGAGCGGGTTGATGAACTCGGTTGCCCGAAGCATCAATCCAATATGGCTGTTCGCCGTCACTGATCGCGAATGTGCCGTTTCTACTCGGCTGCAGTTTGATATATTGAGGTTTGACGGTGAAAGCGCCGGAGCGATCGATAATCCCCCATTTGCCGTCGACTTTGACTGCGGCATGGTCACCGGAAAAGGAGTACGTGCTCTCGAAGCCGTTGCGTCCTCCGAGGAGGGTTCCGCTTTCAAGAACATAAAACCATCGTTCACCGCGTCGCGTGGCGAAGGAGCTCGGGCAATCGCCCTTCCGAAAATAGCCGTTGTCAAATCTGCCAATCGATTTGCCGTCGCCGGGTCTCAGGAATTCTACGTCCTTCCCGCGATGCAAGATTTTCAAACCGCTCTTGCACTCGACCACAGTTTGGCCGTCCGATTGGTCCGGGATCAGCCGACCGCTCGGCTGGATACTGTACCAGTTGTCGCCGACCCGGCCGCGCGGTAGCGTCCCGCCTTCGCCGATATCGATCTTGTCGAAGTAGCGGTTAGCGAGCAGCGAGCCGTCGGCGCGAACGATCCCCTCCCGGACGTTTCTCTCGGCGCCGTCGGGACCAAATGGGCGACCTTCCCGGGCATACCCATATCCTCCCCGCCAATAGTGCAAGAGGGCAAACTTCAGGGGTACTGTCAGCTTGCCGTTTCGATCGACCGCCCCCCAGCGAATGGCGTCGCGGCGCTCTTGCGCCGGCAATGCATAGTCGGGCATAGATGTCACGACAGCATGGGTTTCCATGAGCATCTGCACATGATTGTATCGAGGACTTGCCTGCCAGGTTCCGTCGGCCCTCAGAAGCCCCCATATCTCGTCATTATGTTCGTTTCTGTTTCCGGCCCAGACCAGCCCGCGTTCCGCCTCGTCGAACAGGGCAAATTTCAGGCTTTGCTTGGTCAGCCAACCGCGGCGAATGTGAAATAGTCCGGCACCACTCATATCGCCGAAAGCCATCGTGTCTGAAAATGCTGCAAGCCGTCCGTCCCGGGTCGATACTGCGCGCCCGTTCTCCCGCAAGGGCTCGGCGATGAAGGTCTCGCCCGTGAACGGAATGATCCGTCTAAACTCTGCCGGTACGACCAGACGTCCCGATCGGTCGATAATGCCGGACGCGTTCGCGATGCGAACTTCTGCGAAATTTCCTGTGAACGAGCTAACGGCCTGAAAGCGCGGCCCGATAACGACTTTGCCAGTTCGATCGATGAATCCATACAACCCGTCGATGCGTACTGCAGCCAAGTTTTCGCTAAACGGGTAAGCGACTTCAAATCGCCTCGGAATTTTCAGTATTTTGCTGTCTCGTTCGACATAGCCGCAGAGTTGAAATGGTCCGCCGCAATGGGGGCGCAGGTTTGATGCCGTTGATTGTGCCCGTGCCGGGGCAAGGGAAGCACCGAAAAGCAGCGCGGCAATCAAAATCCGATACATATTGCCGCCTCCCGCTGCCGTACATCTCATCGGAAGCGTTGCCAGTACATTAATTTCGCTGCGTGCAGATGGTCAGTCGCACAAAAAATTCTTTGGAATGTCATGATATTTCGCTCGGCGTGTCCCTTGTTGCCGCAACTAACTCCGGCATGGCGAAACGTCTGCTTATGACGATTTACGTCCGGAAAAAGACAGTCTTAAACCCGCCAAATTAAGCCATGCAAAGCCAAAGCCGCTTGAGAGTCTATAGTTTGCAGAGCAGCGCCGGAATGGCACGAAAGCCGCGATCGGTGATGCGATAGTTCACCATTTGGATCGAGGCGTCTGGAAAAGCCGCGCCTGACTGGACCATCCAGCCGTGCTCACTCAGGCAATGAGGATCAGCGTGCAATAGGCACCCCCTTCGTGGGGTGATCGGCGTGCAAAAAG
>VFQM010002009.1_pt1 | contig 16189 bp, 16 predicted proteins | sample 3512391 | NCBI WGS metagenome assembly VFQM01 (sample SAMN10412369, study PRJNA504923) | tailings metagenome | isolation source: Replicate 1 from Balatoc abandoned mine | place: Philippines
CCACCAAACAAGAACGCCACCCATCCGGGTGGCGTTGTTGTTTGCGTGGTCGGTTGGGGTGAGAAGCCGCCATCGGGTTCGCGGAGCAAGCACTGCTTGCGACGGACAGCCAAAGGCTGGGCCCGAAGGGCCGAGGGTTGCGGGAGGCAACCGCAACCCGAGCAATCCCGCCGGCTCCACCACCAAAAGCAAATGGCTCACCACAAGGGTGAGCCATTTGCTTTTGGTCTGTGCGATTTGCGGGGATCGAACCCGCGGGACGCGGGGCGAACACAGGGTTTCGCAAAGCACTGCTTTGCGCTGTGTGAGCCGCTCGTGCCTACCGGCGCGAGCGCGGATGGCCGGGCCAGATTCCCGCCGGCTCCACCATCGAGCTCGGACGCCATCTTTGCGGTGGCGTTCTTGCTGATGGGAGCCGGTATTATTCTGCCGGCCGGCCTTCCGCCCGCAGCCAGGCCGGGACGTCATCAGCTTCCAGCAGCGGCGCCACTGCGTAGCCTTGCGCCAGTTCGAAGCCGCGTTCGGCCAGCGCGTGCCGCATGGCCCGGGATTCGACGCGGGTGGCGACGATCGACACGTCGAGCGCACGGGCCACCGCCTCCAGCATGGCGGCAAGCTTGCCGGCCTGCCCCAACAGCAAGCTGCCGTCGATTTTGAGGCAATCGAGTTCAAGCGCAGCCAGATCCGCCAGCGAAACGAGACTGCTGCCGAAGTGGTCGATCTGTACCAGGACACCCTGTCGGGCGAGTCGGGCGATCTGCTCGGCAGCGCTCGAAACACCCGCTTGCAGGATGGTGTCGTCCACCCCCAGGCGCAGCCAGTCGAGACCGGTGCGGTGCAGGGCTGCAAGTTCGGCACATCGCGCGGCAAGATCGACACCACGGAACTGCTGCGCCGACAGCCTGATCGCAAGCGGCACGAGCGGCAGTCCCAGGCGCTGCCACTCGCCGGCCTGTTGCACGACCTGCCGCAGTTCCCAGTGCGCAAACTGCTCGATCAGCCCGTGCTGTTCCGCCAGTGCCAGCAATTCTGCGCCTTCCAGCAGGCCGCGCTCCGGATGGCGCCAGCGTGCGAATGCTTCCAGCCCCCACAGCCTGTGCGTGGCCGCATGCAGTACCGGCTGATACACGAAATGCAGCGCATCGCGCTCGATGGCCTGCGCCAGCCTGCTGCGCAACGACTGTGGGCGCGAACCGTCCGGCAGCAGCCCTGAATCGAACATCTGGAAGCCGTTGCGGCCCTCGTTCTTGACCTTGTACATGGCCAGGTCTGCGCATTCCAGCAGTTCGTGCTGCTCGGAGGCGTGCTGCGGACACACCGCAATGCCGATGCTGGCGCCGATCTCGATCACCTGGCCCTGGATCTCGTAGGGTTGCCGGATGGCTTCCAGCAGCCGCGCCGCCACGGCCTCGACTTCGCTGCCGCCGGCGACGCGAAACTGGATGATGGCGAACTCGTCGCCGCCGAGCCTGGCCACCACGTCGCGCTCGCGCACCTGCTCGCGCAGGCGCTGCGCGACCTGCACCAGCAGGGCATCGCCGGCCGCGTGGCCATAGGTGTCGTTCACCGGCTTGAAATTGTCGAGATCCATCATGTACACGGCCGAGCGGGTGTTGTCGCGCAGGCTGACACGGATCGCGTCCTGTATGCTGCGCTCGAACATGGCGCGGTTGGCAAGGCCCGTGAGCGTGTCGGTCAGGGCCAGGCGCTCCAATCGCACGCGCTCGATGAACTCGACCAGCATGTCGCGCAGGAAGCCCGCGGCCTCCACCTCCGAGTCCTGCCAGGGCGTGGCATGGCCGTGAATCTGCTCGCGCCAGATCTGGAAGGAGTTGCGCGGCGTCAGTTCGGATGCCAGCTCGTCTTCGTCCGCAGCGTGCGGCGGCCTGCCAGCCCAGTCGACATTCCACTGCTGCTCGGCCCGCATCAGCAGCAGGAAATCCTGCTCCCCCAGCGGCACGTAGAGCAGGCCGCTGGCAAAGCGGACGAGCGAGGGGTGTTTCTCCAGCTGCAGATCGATGCGGTCGCGCGCGAGAATCCGGTGGCGGCCCTGGTTTTCCAGCCATCTGTCGAGCAGCGCCAAGCCGGCATCGTCAGGGACTTCGCCGCTGACATGGCTGCAGCCGTCGAGCCGGGCCCAGGCGCCGCTGGCCGCGAAAGCCGCGCGAAAATGCGCGAGCTGGGTGGCGATGCCCTGCTTGCCGCCGGCCAGCGCCTGCAGTTCGAGCCAGGCCTGGGTGCGCGCCACATGGTGCTGATGACGCGACTGCTCCCGCTCGAGCCGCTGCAGGTCGCCCATGTGGATTGCCGCCATCTCCGCAAGCTGCTCGCACAGCAGGCGGCTGGAAAACCCCACCGTGCGCGGCTCGAAATGGTGGCAGGCGACCATGCCCCAGAGCCGTCCACCGACCACCAGCGACACGCTGAACGAGGCGGAAACGCCCATGTTCTTAAGGTACTGGATGTGCACTGGATGCGCGGCGCGCAGCTGCGAATGGGTAAGGTCTACCGCCATGCCGGCATGCGCTGCGAGAACCGGCACCGGCTCGGCATGGACGTCGGCAATGATGCGCTGGCGCTTTTCCTGGTAGAGCCTGCGCGCATTGGCCGGGATATCGCCGGCGGGAAAATGCAGGCCCTTGTAGCTCTCGAATCCCGGACGGCAGATTTCAGCTACCACCTCGCCATGCCAGTCGGGCAGGAAGCGGTAAAGCATGACCCGGTCGTAGCCGATGATTTCAGCCACCCGTCGCATCAGCGCCTCGCCGGCTTCCTCGGCAGTCCGGGTGGCGCCCAGCGCGGCCAGCCCCCGCGCGAGCAATGCATCCTCCCAGCCGTTAAGCGGCGAGGACGACGACCTGCGCTCGATTTCGGCAATGCGCAGATCGCCGGCGCGGTGGATCACCGCCATCAGTTCCTGTCCGTCATGGCTGAAAGGCCGCAGAAAGGGGCCGGCGGCGGCCGCAAAGGCCGCCGCGCCCTGGCTATCGAACATGTCCTCCGGCAGCACGCCGGCCGCCGGCCGCCCGAGCAGCTCTGACGGCGGCTGGCCAAGCCACTCTGCGCTGTTGGCCGACACCGCGCAGATCTGGCCGCCCGCATCGACTATGAGCATGGCGCCGAAGGGCTGGATGCTGTCTGCCAGATGCAGCGCGGCGGTCTTGCAGTCGTCGAAGGGTGCGTTGATCATGTCGTGGGCACCGGGGGAGCAAACGCGTCGATGAAAACGGAGAAAGCCGCCTCCGCGCCCTGCACCAGCGCTTCGGGTTCGACACCGGCCTGATCCAGGCAATCGCGGAACAATGGCCAGCCCGCGGCCGCCTCGCTCTGCACCCGCCAGTAGGCAAAGCTTGCGCCTGCCGGCTGCGGCAAATTCTTTTCCAGTTGCGCGAAAATCAGCCGCGCGCCCTGGGTCGAGCCTTCCACCACATAGCGCATGCCGAAATAATGCGCGCTTGCCTCGCTGGCAGGCGGCGGCAACGGAGAGACAGGCCGCGGGCCGGGCTCCGGCAGCCCCGCGAGCTCGTCGAGCAGCGCGGGCAGGCGCGGCCGGTATGCCGGCAGGCCGGCAGGCCGGCAATGATCCAGTTCGCACAGCAGCGGTTCGATGCGGGCATAGGCCAGGGCAAAGCGCTGCAGGATGCCGGCATAGGTCGGCAGATCAAGGCCGGGGCGCATCAGGGCCAGCATGCATGGCGACGCATCGAGCCTGCGATGCAGGCTGCCGGTTCGCTGTTTCAGCAGAGCATGCAGCCCGGGCGTAAGCGAACAGGGTGCGGCAGTTGTTCTTGTTGCTGCTGGCATGGGGCCATTCTATGCAGGCATTTGGTTTGCTCATGGTAGGACAGGCGCTGGATGCCGTCCAGCCGCATGGCCATGCAATTTTCTGCCGCCGTGTTTGCGGCTTCCCGTTTTCATAAGACAATCCGCCGATGCAATTCGACGTCATCATCATCGGTGCCGGCGCCGCTGGCATGCTGTGCGCAGCACAAGCCGGCCAGCGCGCGCGCCGCGTGCTGCTCATCGATCATGCGCAGAAGATCGGCGAGCGCATCCGCATTTCTGGCGGCGGGCGCTGCAACTTCACCAACCGCTCGGTCGGCCCGGAAAATTTCCTGTCGCAGAATCCGCATTTTTGCCGCTCGGCGCTGACGCAATACGGCGTCGCCGACTTCATCGGCCTGGTGGAACGCCACGGCATCGGCTACCACGAGAAAACTCTCGGCCAGCTGTTCTGTGACGACAGCGCGCAGGACATCATCGCCATGCTCAGGCACGAATGCGATGCAGGCGGCGTGAAATGGGCGCAGCCCTGCAGCGTGGAATCCATCTCGCGGCGCGATGGCGCAGCGCGCTTCGAACTCGCCACCAGCCAGGGCCGGTTCCGCTGCGCTTCTCTGGTGATCGCCTCCGGCGGCCTGGCGGCCCCCGCACTCGGCGCGACGCCATTCGGCTACCAGGTGGCCGAACAGTTCGGCATTCCGGTGGTCGCCCCCAAGCCCGCGCTGGTGCCGCTGGCCCTGCCGCCGGATACCCTGGCCGCGCTGAAGCCGCTGGCCGGCCTCTCCTTCGACACCATTGCCACCTGCGGCAGGCATTCGCCCGCCTTTCGCGAACAGGCCCTGATCACGCATCGCGGCCTGTCCGGCCCGGCCATCCTGCAGATATCCAGCTACTGGCAGATGCAGGAATACCTGCCCGGCAAGAAGCAGCCCATCGCGCTCAACCTGCTTCCCGGACAGGATGCGGAAACACTGCTGGAAGAACACCGCAAGCAGAACCTGCCCCTCGCCAGCCTGCTCGCCGGCATCCTGCCGCGCCGCTTCGCGCAGGAATGGTGCGGCTTGCAGGGCATCACGCGGCCGCTCGCAGAGCTCTCCGCAAAAGTCCTGCAACGGACCGCCGAGTTGCTGAACGACTGGCCGCTCATGCCCGCGGGAACGCTGGGCTACGGCAAGGCGGAAGTCACCCTGGGCGGAATCGACACACGCGCGCTGTCCTCAAGAACCATGGAAGCGACTGCCGTGCCCGGCCTCTTCTTCATCGGCGAGGTGGTCGACGTCACCGGCTGGCTGGGCGGCTACAACTTCCAGTGGGCATGGTCCTCCGGTACGGTTGCCGGCCGTCATGCCTGAGGACATTTTCATTTAGACTGGGCGCATGACTCTACAGCGCAATTCGCTAGACTGGCTGGTGCAGGTGGCCTACACCACTTGGCGCATGTTCATGAAGAACAGCCTGCAGAATCATGCTGCGGCAACGGCGTTCTATTTCATGCTGTCGGCCACCCCGCTCCTGCTGCTGCTGTCCTACGGCATGCAATGGCTGGGCAAGCTGGCGGAAACCTACGTGCCGGCGACCATGCTGTTCGCCGCGTTGTACAACCAGTTGCAACTGGAGACGCTCACCGAGGTGGGCTTCCTGCCGCGCCAGACCCAGCTCGCCGCTGGCAGCGTCGGCCTCCTCACCCTGCTGCTGTCCTCGCGCGGGCTGGTCAACGCGGCGCAGTCGGCCTTCAGCGTCATCTTCCCCTCCGAGGGCCGCCGTCGCCGATTCGTTGCCACCTGGCTGCTGCCGCTGATCATCATTCCCATCGCCTTCGCGCTGCTGGGGCTGGCCGGACTGGTGCAGGCGGTACTGAGCTTCTTCACCCATGTCGAGCTGATCGCCGCCGCACAGGGCATCGTGCTCAAAATCCTCAACCTGATGTTCATGCTGTTCGTGCTTTGGCTGCTGGTTTTTCTGGCGTTCTGGCGGCTGCCGGTGGACCGCCCGCCTGCGCGCCTGTCGGCTGTCATCGCGCTGCTTGCCTCGCTGAGCCTGATCGCCCTGTTCGCCCTGTTTGACCATTTCTTTCGCCTGGAAAACTACCAGTCGCTGTATGGTGCGCTGGGCGGCGCGGTATTCGTGCTGATCGGCGCCTATTTCGCCTGCGTGGTGTTCTATCTGTGGGCCCAGTGCCTGTTCGCCGTCGCCCGAATCGATGTCGAGGCGCTGGAGAAACTGTTCCTGGGCGGCGCCGGCAGCGGGGCCGGCAAGCTGGAGAGCTTCGTGTTCGCCCGCGCCAACCGTCTGCTGGAAAAATACGGCCGCACCTTCCAGCCGGGCGAGGTGCTGATCGAGGAAGGCCACGACAGCCAGGATGCCTACTTCCTGTATTCCGGCACGGCGGCCGCCTACAAGAACATGAACGGCGGCGAGCGCCGGCTCGGCCCCCTGAACGAAGGCCAGTTGTTCGGCGAAATGGCTTATTTGCTGAAGGAAAAGCGCACCGCGACGGTGCGGGCGGAAACCGAAGTGGTGGCGCTGGTGCTGCCGCCGGCGATGCTGGAGCAACTCATGCGCCACTCGGCGCCGCTGTCGCGGCGCATCATCGCCACGCTATGCAAGCGCCTCGAGCAGATGAACCTCGCTACCCAGGGTTGAGGCGCTAGAACAGCCGGCGGATGCGCTCGTAGCCCTTGAGCAGTTCCTCGCCCAGCAGCCTGGCAGCCGCCTCGACGTCCTCGCCGCTTTCGCCGGCGGCTTTCTGCACCTGGGCGAACTTGGTTTGTGCTTCCGCCCACTTGCGCTCCAGCCCTTCCCACTCGTCGCGCGCATCGGCCTTGGCCAGGTGCAGCTTGACGCGCAGTTCGTCGCGCTGCTGCAGCACCAGGTCCTCGAGCTTTTTCAGTTCCTCGCGCAGATCGGTCATTTCGTCCTCCTGTCTGAACATGTCTTCCTTCTCAGAATAGGACAGTTTCATCGCTCGACGGGCACGGCGACGAAAGACTGGCGGCGCTGCCACGAAAAAAGCCGCCCAGGGGCGGCTTTTTTCCTGCGGTTCGGCCGGTATTCAGGAAACACGGCGCTTGAACTCGTCGGTACGGGTGTCGATCTCGATCTTGTCGCCGATGTCGACGAAGGCAGCCACCTGGATTTCGAAGTTGGTGGGCTTGATGCGCGCCGGCTTCATCACCTTGCCGGAAGTGTCGCCGCGCACGGCGGGTTCGGTGTACTCGACTTCGCGCACGATGGTGGTAGGCAGTTCCACCGAGATCGCCTTGTCGTTGTAAAACACCACTTCAACCTGCATACCGTCGTCGAGATACTTCAGCGCATCGGTCATGTTCTCGCCGTCGACTTCGTACTGGTTGTACTCGGTGTCCATGAAGACATAGGCCGGGTCTGCGAAGTAGGAATAGGTGCATTCCTTGCGATCGAGCACGACCACGTCGAACTTGTCGTCGGCGCGATACACGGATTCAGTGCCTGCGCCGGTCAGCAGGTTCTTCATCTTCAGCTTGACCACGGCCGCGTTGCGGCCGGATTTGTTGTATTCGGCCTTCTGCACCACCATGGCGTCAGCGCCTACCATCACCACGTTGCCGGCGCGGAGTTCCTGGGCGGTTTTCATCGTTGCATTCCTGTAAATGGGTTGAAACGCGTGTAAGCGTTTGAAAAAGCGCGAAATTATACCCTGGAAAAGACGAACTCGGCAAGTTCGTCCACCAGATTGGGCCAGGATTGCAGCCTTTCTGCCCAACTGCGCGCATGGGCCTGATACTCCGGCAGGTATGCCAGCCAGTCGATCCAGATCCGCGCATGCCCTTCCCCGGCATTCCAGGCGTGCCAGGCTTCGCGCAGCGCGGTTTCTGCCGGCGCTGAAAGGCCCGTCGCCGCATAGTGGCCGAGAAAGGCGTCGATCTTCGGCCATTGCGCGCCATCTTCCTGCATGTAGGCCTGCCACACCAGCGGGCGGGCCGCATGCTGGGCGCGAATGAAGGAATCCTCGCCGCGCACGAAGTTGATGTCGCAAGCCCACAGCAGCCTGTCATAGCGATCCTGGGACATGAAGGGCAGCACCCTCACCGTGAGGCCGCCCACGCTGCGGCTGTCGCCCGCCCGCAGGCGGCTCGCGCCCAGCGCTGCCGCCACCTGCGCCAGTCCCTTGCCTTCCGGGACGAGCAGCAGCACCGGCCGCCCGGCGCCCGCCAGTCCCTCGATCAATCCCCGAATGGCCGGATTGTCGTAACTGAAGAGCGAGAGCTTCAGCGCGCCGTCGGCTTCCAGCCCGCATTCCGACCAGAACGCCCGCCGCGCCGACTCACTCGCCTGAAATGCCGCCAGTTGGCGCAATTCCTCCGGATCGCCCAGCATGCCGCCGGTCCCCGGGCCAACGCCGGGGATGAAAAAGTACTGCGTGAGCGGCAACCGCGGGTGCGGCGAACCGAGTCCGTGGTTTTCCCTCACCCAGGGCTCAGCGCTGAAATATTCGAGGTTGAGCCACACCGGCCTGGGGGTGCGCGCAGCCATCGCCGTCAGATAGCTTTCGGGAACGCGGCAGGCGAAGGCCTCCACCACCACGTCGGCCGACCGCACCTGCGGCATGGCCTGCGACCAGTGGCAAATCTCCACCCCGTCCAGCGCCTGTGCGGCCTGACGCGGGTCGACTTCGGGGCACATCCGGTGGAAGGTCTCGAGGTCGTCCACCCACAGCCGCACCTGCTGGCCGTGCCTGTGCGCCAGTTGGCGCGCCACCCGCCAGCAGATGCCGATGTCGCCGAAATTGTCGATGACGGTGCAGAAAATGTCCCACGAAAGCTTCATCCCTACACCCCGTCGCCATCCCGGCGCAACCCCGGGAATTGCGCCGCGACGCGCCTGGTGGCGCTGTGGCTTGAGTGGAACGCTTGCCGACGGACAGTGGGATTTTTTGCCGCAAACACTTGTCAAGCTTTTATTTCAGGAGTAGAAAGTCTATCAGTTTGATATCAACCGCATGAATTTGCGGATTTTTTTCCGCAAAGCCTGCTGATTTCAAACCGCAGTTCGCTGTGTGCAGTAACTTAGGTCACTCACAATAAGCGGTTTATACAAATTTGTTAGCGCCAAAGGCAGAGGAGTTTCGATGGCAACGGGTACCGTCAAGTGGTTCAGCGATTCCAAGGGGTTTGGCTTCATTACCCCGGATGACGGTGGGGAAGATGTTTTCGCGCATTTTTCCGCCATTAACATGAATGGCTTCAAGACCTTGAAGGAGGGCCAAAAGGTTTCCTTCGAAGTCAGCCAGGGTCCAAAAGGCAAGCAGGCGTCAAATATCCAGGCAGCCTGACTTCCAGCCCATTGAAAACCCCGCCACCTGAAAAGTGGCGGGGTTTTTTTATTTCCACGCGTCTGCCGAGCTGCGATTCGAACACGGCCGACGCCTCGGGATCAGAACGGCTTCTTGCCTGGACCCGCGAAGTACCAGACGATCAGGCCAAGCAGCGGCAGCAAGAACACCACCAGCGACCAGACCAGTTTCTCGACACCCTTGGCCGGGCTTTTCAGTATCTGGATGATCGCGTAGATATCAGCCACCAGAATGATGAAGCTGCCGATTGCAGAAAAGCTCATCAGTTTTTCTCCTCGCTCGATTGTTCAAAGCGCGCACTATATCATCCTGAAAACGGAACGAACGCTGGCCGCTGGAAGAAACAAGCCTCACCTTAGCGGGGGTAACAGGCGACCACGCAACCGTCAGTCAGAACAGGTCGATCAAGCCGACAGGCCCGAAGCACGGCGCGCAGTCATCAGGAACACCGGGTAATCCCGCGTGCCGGTTTCCTGCTCCTTGGCGATGCTGAACACGGTCTGAAAACGCACGTCGTCAAAGCCCGCATTTACGGCCCGCCGACCGAGATCGCCCCGGTCGAAACCATGATGCACGTCGACTTCCGGACCGTGAAACGAGCCGTCTTCCTGGTCCAAGTCGGCAACGCATAGAGTGCCGCCAGGATTCAGCAGGTCCTGGAAGATGCGCAGGATTTGGTCGGTGTCGGGAACATGGTGCAGGGTCATCGAAGTGTAGATCAGGTCGAAACGCTGTGCCGGCAGCGGATCGACGAGCAAGTCCAGCTTCATGGTCGTCAGGTTGCGTACGCCCTGCTCGGCGATTTTCCTCGCCGCCACTTCGAGCATGCCGCCCGAGCTGTCGGCCAGCAGGATGCTGCCGAGCTCGTCCTTGAGCGGAAACGAAAGCAGCCCCGTACCGCTGCCGTAATCCAGCGCGCTCATGTCCTGCCCCAGGGGAACGGACTGGCGGATGGCCTGCGCGAGCGCTTCACCGCGCGCGCGGAACGCCGGATTTTCGTCCCACTTGATCGCCTGCGCATCGAAATGCGCGGCGTCGAGCCGGATGGCTGGGGTGCTGGTCATAAAGCCGCGAATGAATTCCTCACATGCAGGCGATCATCGCATCGCCGAAGGCCGAGCACTTCACTTCGGTCGCGCCGTCCATGAGGCGGGCGAAGTCGTAGGTCACGGTCTTGTTGGAGATGGCCTTTTCCATGCTGGCGATGATGAGGTCGGCGGCTTCCACCCAACCCATGTGGCGCAGCATCATCTCGGCGGAAAGGATGATGGAACCGGGGTTGACGTAGTCCTTGCCGGCGTACTTGGGCGCGGTGCCGTGGGTGGCTTCGAACATGGCCACCGTGTCCGAAAGATTCGCGCCGGGGGCGATGCCGATGCCGCCGACTTCCGCCGCCAGCGCGTCGGAGATGTAGTCGCCGTTGAGGTTCAGGGTGGCGATGACGTCGTATTCGGCCGGGCGCAGCAGGATCTGCTGCAGGAAGGCATCGGCGATGACGTCCTTGATGACGATGCCGTTCGGCAGTTCCATCCACGGGCCTTCGCCGATGAGCTTGGCGCCGAATTCGCGCGCTGCCAGCTCGTAGCCCCACTTCTTGAAGCCGCCTTCGGTGAACTTCATGATGTTGCCCTTGTGCACCAGGGTCACCGACTTGCGCTTGTTGTCGATGGCGTACTGGATGGCTTTTCTGATCAGCCGCTCGGAACCTTCGACGGACACCGGCTTGATGCCGATGGCGGAAGACTCGGGGAAGCGGATTTTCTTCACGCCCATCTGCCGCTGCAGGTATTTGATGACGCGCTTCGCCTCAGCCGAGTTGGCCTCCCATTCGACGCCGGCGTAAATGTCCTCGGTGTTCTCGCGGAAGATCACCATGTCGACCTTCTCCGGTTCCTTCACCGGCGAAGGCACGCCCTTGAAGTAGCGCACCGGGCGCAGGCAAACGTACAAATCCATCATCTGGCGCAATGCGACGTTTAGCGAGCGGATGCCGCCGGAGGTCGGGGTTGTCAGCGGGCCCTTGATGGACACCACATATTCCCTGGCCGCCTGCACGGTCTCATCCGGCAGCCAGCTGTCGGGGGCGTAGACTTTGGTGGCCTTTTCGCCGGCATAGACTTCCATCCAGGCGATCTTTTTCTTGCCGCCGTAGGACTTGGCCACGGCCGCGTCCACCACCTTGCGCATCACCGGGGTGATGTCGACACCGGTGCCGTCGCCTTCGATGAAGGGAATGATGGGGGTGTCCGGCACGTTGAGGCTGTTGTCGGCATTGACGGTGATTTTCTGGCCGTCGGCGGGGATCTGGATATGCTGGTAGCTCATGGTGTCGAGTAAGTCGCGTAAAATTCAGTGTTTTGAGAAATATTGCTGTGGCCAAAATCATCCTGTTCAACAAACCTTACGGCGTGCTTTCCCAGTTCACCCCCGAGGGGCGCTGGCAAGGCCTGAAGGATTATCTGGCCATTCCGGGCGTCTATGCCGCCGGGCGGCTGGATGCGGACAGCGAAGGACTGCTGATTTTAACCGATGACGGCGCTCTGCAAAAACGCATCGCCGATCCGCAGCACAAGCTGGCCAAGACCTACTGGGTGCAGGTGGAAGGCGAACCGGACAATGCGGCGCTGGATGCCTTGCGGAAAGGCGTGGACCTGGGCGACTGCACTACCCGCCCGGCCAAGGCCCGGCGCATCGCCGAACCCGCCGCCCTGTGGCCGCGCAATCCGCCGATCCGCTTTCGCAAGGCCATCCCCACCAGTTGGCTGGAACTGACCATTGCCGAGGGCAAGAACCGCCAGGTGCGACGCATGACCGCCAAGGTCGGCTACCCGACCCTGCGCCTGATCCGGGCGTCGATCGGGGACTGGAAACTGGACGGGCTGCAGCCCGGTGAATGGAAAGCGCTGAATGGCTGAGGACATCTGGAAGCCCCACGTCGTCGTCGCCGCCATTTGCGAGCGCGACGGCAAGTTTTTGCTGGTGGAAGAGGAAACTGCGGAAGGCCTGCGCCTCAACCAGCCGGCCGGGCACTGGGAACGCGACGAGACTTTGCGGGAAGCCGTGGTACGCGAGGCCATGGAGGAAACCGCGCACGTGATCGAGCCGACCGATCTGTTGGGCGCCTACACCACCCGCAACCCCGCGCGCGACATCACCTACCTGCGCTTCGCCTATGTCTGCCGGGTGACGGGCTTCGAGCCCAACTACCAGCTTGATGACGGCATCGTGCGCGCAGTCTGGCTGACGCCCGATGAAATCGCGAAGAGCCCCATCCGCCACCGCAGCCCGCTGGTGATGCGCTGCATCCATGATTACCTGTCCGGGCGGCGCTTCCCGCTCGACTTCGTGACGCATACATGACCAGACGCGTAGTCGTCGGCCTGTCCGGCGGCGTCGACTCCTCCGTCGCCGCCTACCTGCTCAAGCAGCAGGGCTATGACGTGCTCGGCGTGTTCATGAAGAACTGGGAAGACGAGGACGACGAGCACTGCCCGGCCAAGCAGGATTTCTTCGATGTGCTGGCGGTGGCCGAGGTGCTGGGCATCGAGGTCGAGGCGGTCAATTTCGCCGCCGAGTACAGGGAAAGAGTATTCAGCTATTTCCTCGCCGAGTATTCCGCGGGGCGCACCCCAAACCCGGACGTGCTGTGCAATGCCGAGATCAAGTTCAAGGCCTTCCTCGACGATGCGATCAGGCGTGGCGCCGACTTCATCGCCACCGGCCACTATGCCGGCCGCGGCGAGGATGCCGCCAGGCGTGCCACGCTCCTGCGTGCAGCGGACCTGAACAAGGACCAGAGCTATTTCCTCTACCGCCTCAACCAGGCCCAGCTCTCCCCCACCCTGTTCCCGCTGGCACAGATGCAGAAGCCGGAAGTCAGGAAGCTCGCGGAACAGATCGGCCTGCCAAACTTCGCCAAGAAGGACAGCACCGGAATTTGTTTTATCGGCGAGCGTCCGTTCCGCGAATTTCTCGAACGCTACCTGCCGAAAAAACCCGGCCCCATGTGCACGCCGGAAGGCAAGGTGGTCGGCGAGCACCAGGGCCTCGCCTACTACACCATCGGGCAAAGACAAGGCCTCATGATCGGCGGACAGAAGGATTTCGGCGACGAACCCTGGTTCGTCGCCGGCAAGGACATGGCCAGCAACACTCTGATCGTGGTGCAGGGCCACGACCATCCCCTGCTGCAGAAGCCTTCGCTCAGCGCCGGCCAGCTCTCCTGGATTGCAGAAGAAGCCCCGGATCCGGGCAAATCCTACACCGCCAAGACTCGCTACCGACAGCAGGATGCACCCTGCCGCATCGAGTATCTCGAAGACGGCAGCATGCGAGTGGAATTCGATGCGCCGCAATGGGCGGTCACGCCTGGCCAGTCGGTGGTTTTGTACGACGACGAGGTATGCCTGGGCGGCGGGATTATTCTCTAAAGCGGGTAAAATCTAGCCTTATCCGATTTCTCGCAGCACCATGTCAGAACAGAAAACCCCGGCGGCCGCCGCCAATTTCATCCGCAACATCATCGACGAGCACAACGCCTCCGGAAAATGGGGCGGCCGCGTGGAAACCCGCTTTCCGCCCGAGCCCAACGGCTACCTGCACTACGGCCATGCCAAGTCGATCTTCCTGAATTTCGGCCTCGCGCGCGACTACAACGGCGTGTGCCATTTGCGCTTCGACGACACCAACCCCGAGAAGGAAGAGCAGGAATACGTCGATTCCATCATCAGTGCGGTGCAATGGCTGGGCTTCGACTGGGGCAAGCACCTCTACTACGCCTCGAACTACTTCGACACCATGTACGCCTGTGCCGAGTACCTGATCCAGTCCGGCAACGCCTACGTGGATTCGCTCTCCGCCGAGGACATGCGCGCCTACCGTGGCAGCTTGAGCGAACCCGGCAAGGACAGTCCCTACCGCAACCGCAGCGCGGAGGAAAACCTCGATCTGTTCCGCCGCATGAAGGCTGGCGAATTCGCCGACGGCGCACACGTGCTGCGCGCCAGGATCGACATGGCCTCGCCCAACATCAACCTGCGCGACCCGGCCATTTACCGCATCAAGCGCGCCACCCACCACAATACCGGCGACACCTGGTGCATCTACCCGATGTACACCTACGCGCATCCGATCGAGGACGCGATCGAGCACATCACCCACTCCATCTGCACCCTGGAATTCGAGGACCAGCGCCCGTTCTACGACTGGCTGCTGGACAAGCTCGCCGACGGCGGCTTCTTCACCCGCCCGCTGCCGCAGCAGATCGAGTTCGCGCGCCTGAACCTGACTTATGTCGTGCTCTCCAAGCGCAAGCTGATCCAGCTGGTGGAGGAAAAGCACGTCGACGGCTGGGACGACCCGCGCCTGCCCACCCTGATGGGCGCACGCCGCCGCGGCTTTACCGCCGAGGGTTTCAAGCGCTTCACCGACATGATCGGCGTATCCAAGGCCGACTCGTGGATCGACATGAGCGTGCTGGAAGCCTGCATGCGCGACGACTTGAACGAGCACGCCCTGCGCCGCATCGCCGTGCTCGACCCGGTCAAGCTCATCATCGACAACTACCCGGAAGGCCAGAGCGAGGACTGCTTCGCGCCCAACCATCCGCAGAATCCTGATTTAGGCAAGCGCGCGATTCCCTTCTCGCGCGAACTGTGGATCGAGCGCGAGGACTACGAGGAAACCCCGCCCAAGGGCTACTTCCGCCTCTATCCCGGCAACAAGGTGCGCCTGCGCTACGGCTACGTGGTCGAATGCACCGGCGCCGAGCGCGATGCCGACGGCAAGGTTACCGCCGTGCACTGCCAGTATCTGCCCGACACCAAGTCGGGCACGCCGGGGGCCGACTCGGTCAAGGTCAAGGGCAACATCCACTGGGTTTCCGCCGCCCATGCCTGCGAGGCCGAAGTGCGGCTCTACGACCGCCTGTTCGCCGCGGCCTATCCCGGCCAGGAACGCGATTTCCTCGAAGACATCAACCCCGAGTCCAAGCGCGTCATCCGTGCCCAGCTGGAGCCGGCACTGAAGGACGCCGAGCCCGAGGCACGCTTCCAGTTCGAGCGCCACGGCTATTTCGTCGCCGACATCAAGGATTCCCGCCCCGGTGCGCCAGTGTTCAACCGCACGGTGACGCTGAAGGACTCCTGGGTCAAAGAGAAATAAAATGGCCGATGCGCTCACCCGTTTCCTGTTCGAATACGCTCCGGTCAGGGGCGGCATCGTGCAACTGGAAGAAACCTGGCAAGCCATCCAGTCGCACGCCGACTATCCGGCGCCGCTGAAAAGAGTGCTGGGCGAACTGCTCGCTGCCGCTGCCCTGCTCACCTCGAACATCAAGTTCGAAGGCAGCCTGGTGCTGCAGCTGCACGGCGACGGGCCAGTCAGGCTGATCGTGGTGGAAGTCACCTCCGATCGTACGCTGCGCGCCACCGCCAAGTGGACGGGCGAAGTGCCTGCCGACACGCTGGCCGCCATGCTAGGCCACGGCCGCTTCGTCATGACGCTGGACCAGAGCAAGGCCGGCAAGCAGAACTACCAGGGCATCGTGCCGCTGGAGGGTCAAACCACCGCCGAGGTGCTGGCGCACTACATGCAGACTTCCGAACAACTGGACACCCGCATCTTTCTCGCCGCATCTGATGCCCGCGTCGCCGGCATGATGCTGCAGCGCATGCCAGACCAGCAGGGCATGGATCATGACGCCTGGAACCGCGCCACCATTCTCGCCGATACGCTCAAGCCCGAAGAGCTGCTGCAGGTTCCCGCCAACGACCTGCTCATGCGCCTGTTCCACGAGGAAACCCTGCGCCGCTTCGAACAGGAGCCGCTTGCCTTCGCCTGCTCGTGTTCCAGAGATAAGGTCGCCGGCATGCTGCAATCGCTCGGCAGGGAAGAAATCGACAGTATCCTGGCCGAACAGGGCGAAGTGGAGATCGCCTGCGACTTCTGCGGCCACCAGTACCGATTCGACGCGGTGGACGCAACCCAACTGTTCGTGGACAGCATGGTTCCTCAGCCCGGCGAAACACGGCATTAGCCGGACGGGGAACTCCCTCCCGCATTCTGATTCTCTAG
>VFQM010002010.1_pt1 | contig 16186 bp, 15 predicted proteins | sample 3512391 | NCBI WGS metagenome assembly VFQM01 (sample SAMN10412369, study PRJNA504923) | tailings metagenome | isolation source: Replicate 1 from Balatoc abandoned mine | place: Philippines
AGGACCGCCTGACCTACTGGACCGGCGTGGGCGCCACCCCGTCGGACACCGTGGCCCGCCTGGTCAAGCAAGCGGCCGCCAAAGCCGCCTGAACCCTGGCATGAGTGCACGGCCATGAGCGCGGCCCTGGTCGCGTCGGCCCTGCCGGCCGACGCCGTCGAACTGGGGCGCGTTCTCGATGCCTGGGGCATCAAGGGCTGGGTACGAATCCATCCCCACAGCGCCGACACCGAAGCGCTGTTCGCCAGCCGAGACTGGTTCCTGCAGCCGCCCGAAGCCCGCTTCGCGCGCGGCTTTTCTGCTTTTGCAGGCAGCGTGTCCGTGCGCGTGGCCGAGCTCAAGGCGCATGCCGACGGCCTGGTGGCGCGCTTCGAGGGCATCGACGACCGCAGCGCAGCCGAAGCACTCAAAGGCTGCCGCATCAGCCTGCCGCGCAGTGCCTTTCCCGAGCCCGCCCAGGGCGAGTACTACTGGGTCGATCTGATCGGCCTGGAGGTCGTCAATCGCGAAGGCGAGCCCCTGGGTGTGGTGCGCGACCTCATCAGCACCGGGCCGACCGACGTGCTGGTCCTCGAATACACCGAGACCGTGGACGGTGAAGCGAGCACGGCCGAGCGGCTGATCCCGTTCGTGGACGCCTACATCGATGAGGTCGATCGGACGCTGCGGCGCATCACCGCAGACTGGCAGACCGACTACTGAGCGGCGCGCGACACCATGCGCTTCGACGTCATCACCCTGTTTCCCGAACTGTTCGAGCCCTTCTTCGCGCACGGCATCAACCGCCGCGCATTCGAGTCGAAACAGGTGGACGTGCGGCTGTGGAATCCGCGCGACTTCGCCGACGGCAACTACCGCCGCGTGGACGACCGGCCCTTCGGCGGCGGGCCCGGCATGGTGATGATGGCCGAGCCGCTGTGGCGCTGCCTGCAGGCGATTCGCGCCGAGCGCGCCGAACCCCAGGGCGCACGTGCGCCGGTGGTGCTGTTCTCACCCGTCGGAGAGCGCCTTGACCACGCCGGCGTCGCGCAGTGGTCCACCAGCGCTGGCGCGGTGCTGCTGTGCGGACGCTACGAGGGCGTCGATCAGCGTTTCATCGACGCCTGCGTGGACCGCCAGATCAGCCTGGGCGACTTCGTGCTCTCGGGTGGCGAATTGCCCGCCATGGCACTGCTCGATGCGGTGGCCCGCCTGCAGCCCGGCGTGCTGGGTGACGCCGGCAGCCACCAGCAGGAAAGCTTCAACCCCGCGCTCGATGGGCTGCTCGACAGCCCGCACTTCACGCGCCCCGAGGTCTGGGCCGGGCCGGCGGGCGAGGCAGCGGTCCCCGAGGTGCTGCTCGGCGGTCACCACGAGCGCATTGCCCGCTACCGGCGCGAGCAGAGCCTGCGCCTGACAGCCGAACACCGGCCGGAACTGATCGGGCGGGCGCGCGCCGCCGGGCGCCTGGACCGCGCCGACGAAGCCTTCCTGGGCACTCTGGGGTGACCGCCAGCCGAGTCTGGCTATAATGGTGGGCTTTTCGATCCTCTGGCCGGCCGCCGCGACCGGGATCGCGACCCACCACCTCAGCCCGTTTCACGGGCGCGTGCGGTGGCGGCGCACCGGATTCGCGGCCTTTAGTGCAGCGCGGCCATGATCGTGGAACAGGAACCATGAACCTCATCCAGACCCTCGAGCAGGAAGAAATCGCCCGTCTGGGCAAAGTGATCCCGGCCTTCGCCCCCGGCGACACCGTGATCGTCAGCGTCAACGTGATCGAAGGCACCCGCAAGCGCGTGCAGGCCTACGAAGGCGTGGTTGTCGCCCGCCGCAACCGTGGCCTGAACTCCAGCTTCATCGTGCGCAAGATCTCCAGCGGCGAAGGCGTTGAGCGCACCTTCCCGCTGTACAGCCCGCTGATCGCCAAGATCGAGGTCAAGCGCCGTGGCGACGTGCGCCGCGCCAAGCTGTACTACCTGCGCGAGCGCAGCGGCAAGTCGGCCCGCATCAAGGAAAAGCTGGGCGCCTGACGCCGGCACAAAAGAAAGCCGCTCCCCGGAGCGGCTTTTTTGTGCGCGTCACACTGGCTTGGTTGCCACGCTTCCCGATGTCCGCTCGCCTGCCTCCCTTCGATCCGCGCACCGTGCCCGTCGTGGCCACCGGGGCGACCGAAGGGCTGTTGCCCGCACCGGCGCACCGGCTCACGCCGGACGGCCTGCGCACGCAGTTCCTTACGCCGCCGCAATGGACGCCCGAACTGGTGCGCGAGCGCCGCTTTGCCGAGCGCGAGCCAGCCGACGCGGCCGTGCTGCTGCCACTGGTGGTGCGTGACCAACTCAGCTTGCTGTTGACACAGCGTGCCCTGCACCTGTCCACGCACTCGGGCCAGATTGCCTTTCCCGGTGGCAAGGTCGACGCCACGGACCGCGACGCCACCGCTGCCGCGCTGCGTGAAGCCGAGGAGGAAATCGGGCTGGCGCCGCACCACGTCGAGGTGTTGGGCACCTTGCCCGAATACGTCACCGGCACGGCTTTTCACATCACGCCGGTGGTGGCGCTGGTCAGCCCGGGCTTCCGGTTGCAGCCCAATCCGCATGAAGTGGACGACGTGTTCGAGGTGCCGCTGTCCTTCCTGATGGACCCGCGCCATCATCGCCGCCATGCGCTCAGCTTCGAGGGCGTGGTGCGCGAGTGGTATTCCATGCCCTGGCATGACGGGCGCCATGAGCGCTTCATCTGGGGTGCCACCGCGGGCATGTTGCGCAACCTGTATCGATTCCTTTCGGCTTGAATCGCGGGCCGGGCCGGGGTCGTGCTGCGCGGCCCACTATCATGCGCGCATGGGTTTCCTGGCCATCCTGCTGGCGCTGCTGATCGAGCAGGCCCGCCCCCTTTCCTTTGACAACCCCGTTCATGCCGGGCTGCGTGGCTGGGGCCGCAGCGTGCGCCGCAATCTGGACGCGGGCGAGCGCTCGCACGGCTGGATCGCCTGGCTGCTGGCGGTCGTCTTCCCTGGTGCCGTGGCAGCCCTGGTCTTCCACGGGCTTTGGCAGGTCAGCAGCTTTCTCGCGTTCGCCTGGACCGTGGGCGTGCTCTACGTGACGTTGGGTTTTCGCCAGTTCAGCCACCACTTCAGCCAGATCCGCCGCAGCCTGGAGGAGGGTGACGAGCGTTCCGCCCGCGAGCAACTCGCGGCGTGGCTGCGTGTGGACGCCAGCAGCCTGCCGCGCGCCGAACTGTTGCGCCAGGTGATCGAGCATTCGGTGCTGGCCGCGCACCGCCACGTGTTCGGGGTCTTCGTGTGCTTCATTGCCTTCTGGGTCATCGGCCTCGGGCCGGCGGGCGCGGTGGTGTACCGGCTGGCCGAATACCTGTCGCGCAACTGGCGTGCCCGCCCTGACGGCACGCCGAGCCAGCCGCTGCGCGACGCGGCGGCCACCGCCTGGCGCTGGATCGACCACGTGCCGGCGCGCGCCACGGCGCTTGGATTTGCGGTGGTGGGCAACTTCGAAGAGGCCGTGGGCAGTTGGCGCGCCGACGCCGAGCACTTTGCGCCGGGCAGCGATGGCGTGGTGCTGGCGGCCACCTCGGGTGCGATGAACGTGCGCCTCACGCCGCAGGATCCGGGCGCTGCCGAGCCCGACGAGATCGATCCCGGTGCACGGCCAGAACCCCAGCTGGCGCACCTGGGCAGCGCAGTGGGGCTGGTGTGGCGGGCGGTGGTGCTCTGGATGCTGCTGCTGGCGCTGCTCACGCTGGCGCGGGTTTGACGGCGCCCCTGTGAGGCCCACAGGAGGCGCGTTGTACGGGTCCCGTCAGTACGAAGGTTTCGCCGCGAGCTCGTCGAACAGCGATTCGTAGATCGCGTAACGCGTGGCATCGATGGCAAGCGGGTCGCCGGCGGGATCGCTGCCCACGTGGGCGCGCACCCCGCAGCCCGGCTCGTGGCGGTGGGTGCAGTTGTAGAAGCGGCAATTGCCCAGCGTGGCGCGCATGTCGGGCATGAGTCCGGCGAGCGCCGTGGGCTCGACGTGGTGCAGGCCGAACGCCTGGAAACCCGGTGAGTCGATGAGCGCGCTGTCGCGTGCCGCGTCCATCCAGTACCAGGTGGTGGTGGTCGTGGTGTGGCGCCCCGAATTGAGCGCGGTGGAAATCTCGCCCGTTTGTGCGCCAGCCAGCGGCACAAGGCGGTTCACCAGCGTGCTCTTGCCTGCCCCCGAGGGGCCCAGCACCAGGGTTGCCTTGCCATGCAGGCGCTGTTGCAGGGCTGCCAGGCCGTGGTCAGTGCGCAGACCGAGCGGCAGCACCGCCAGACCCATGCGCCGAAGCGGCGCCAGCCGCGCCCAGGCGGCCTCGAAGGCTGCACCCAGGTCGTGCTTGTTCAGCACGATCAGTGGCTCGATGCCCGCGGCCTCGGCCGCAATGAGGGCGCGCGCGAGTTGCGTATCGGAGAACACCGGCTCGGCCGCCAGCAGCACCAGCACCTGGTCGAGGTTGGCGGCAAAGGATTTGGTGCGCAGCTCGTCCTGGCGGTAGAGCAGATTTCGCCGCTCGTCGACGCTCTCGATGACGCCTTCGTCTCCGCTGAGTGACCAGCGCACGTGATCGCCGACCACCACCGCGTTCTTCTTGCCGCGCGGATGGCACAGCGTGCGCCGGCCGTCGTCGCCTTCGACCAGGCAATGGCGGCCGTGCGCCGCCACCACCCGCCCAGCGAGCCCTGCCCCCATCAAGTGCCCTGCAGCGCGTTGACGGCGGCGGCGCAGAAGAAGTCGCTGACCGAGATGCCGTTCACATCGTGCGTGTTGAAGCGCAGGCTGCAGCGGTTGTAGCCAAAGGCCACATCGGGGTGGTGGTCCTCGCGGTGCGCGATCCAGGCCATGGCGTTCACGAACGCCATGGTCTCGTGGAAATTGGTGAAGCGGAAGGTCCGCTCGATGGCGCCGTCGATGAACTTCCAGCCGTCCGGGTTGTCGCCGTTGAGCTGGCTGAGTTGCGTGACGATCTCGGTGGCGTTGAGCGCGCGGCGGTTCTGGTGGATGGGGTTCATGGGTGTCAACAGAGGCCCTGGGTGTTCTGCAATCGCGACAAGCGCTCGCTGGCGGGCGGGTGGGAGTAATAGAAGCGCGCGTACAGCGGGTCGGGCGTGAGCGTGCTGGCGTTGTCCTTGTAGAGCTTGAGCAGCGCGCTGGCGAGATCGGCGCCGCGTGTCTTTTCCATCGCGAAGGCATCGGCCTCGAATTCGTGCTGGCGCGACACCTGGGCCATCAACGGCGACAGGAAATAGCTGAACAGCGGCACCACAAGCAGGAACAGGATCAGCGCGAGCGCGTCGTTGGGTGCGCCCAGCATCGGCGTGACGCCCAGGCCACTGTAGAACCACGCTTGCGATGCGGCCCAACCCAGCGCAGCGAAGCCCAGCAGGCTGAGCGCGAACAGCATCACGACGCGCTTGAGGATGTGGCGGCGGCGGTAGTGCCCGAGCTCGTGCGCGAGCACGGCGTCGATCTCGTCGGCGTTGAGCTGCTGCAGCAAGGTGTCGAAGAACACCACGCGCTTGGCCGCCCCGAAGCCGGTGAAGTAGGCGTTGGCGTGGGCGCTGCGCTTGCTGCCGTCCATCACGAACAGCCCTTGCGCCGAGAAGCCGCAGCGCGCCATGAGCGCGTTCACGCGCGCCTTGAGCTGGTCGTCGGCCAGCGGTTCGAACTTGTTGAACAGCGGCGCGATGAGCGTCGGGTAGAGCACCAGCGCCAGCAGGTTGAAGCCCATCCACACGCCCCAGGCCCAGATCCACCAGGTGGGCCCTGCCGCGCCCATGAGCCAGAGCACCAGCGCCACCACGGGCGCACCGATCAGCAGGCCGACGAGCGTGCCCTTGATGCCGTCCGCGATCCACAGGCCCGTGGTCATCTTGTTGAAGCCGAAGCGCTCCTCAAGCCGGAAGGTTGCGTACCACGAGAACGGCAGCCCGATCAGCCCGCCGATGATCGCGAAGGCGCCGATCAACGCGAGCTGTTGCCACAGACCTGGGCCGATGAGCCCGAGCAGCGCCTGGTTCAAGGCATCGAGTCCGCCCAGCAGCGTCCAGCCCACCAGCACCGCGGCTTCGAACGCGGTGGTCAGCAGCCCGAAGCGCGCTTTCGCGATGGTGTAGTCGGCCGCCTTGCGATGCGCCTCGAGGGGGATGGTGGCGTCGAATGGACGGGGCACGTGGTCGCGGTGGCGCGCCACGTGGCGGATCTGGCGCCCCGCCAGCCAGGTGCGGGTGAGCAGGCCCAGCACCAGCAGGGCGCAAAAGACGGCGGTGAAGGCGAGGGCGGCAAGGTCCATGAGGGCGCCAAGTCTAGCCAACCGGTCCGCACCCGGGCGCCCCGGCCAGTCCATGGCCCCGATGGCGGATCGGGGACAATCGGGCGATGACCGTGAATCCCTCTCCCATCGCACCCCCCGACACCCTTGGCAAGAGTGATCTGAACCTGGTCTGGGTCGATTGCGAAATGAGTGGCCTGGACCCCGAGAAGGAGCGTCTGCTCGAGATCGCGGTTGTGATCACCGGCCCCCAGCTCACCCCGCGCGTCGAAGGCCCGGTGATCGTGATCCACCAGAGCGACGCCGTGCTCGACGCCATGGACGCCTGGAACAAGGGCACGCATGGCCGCAGCGGGCTGATCGACAAGGTGCGCGCCAGCACCGTGGACGAGGCCCAGGCCGAGCAGCAGTTGATCGATTTCATCGCGCGCTACGTGCCCCGGCAGGCGTCGCCCCTGTGCGGCAACACCATCGGGCAGGACCGCCGCTTCCTTGTGAAGTACATGCCCAGGCTGGAGGCCTACCTGCACTACCGCAACGTGGACGTGAGCACGCTCAAGGAACTGGCCAAACGCTGGAAGCCCGAGGTGGTGGACGCCTTCAAGAAACGCCAGTTGCACACGGCACTGGCCGACGTGCACGAGTCGATCGATGAGCTCGAGCACTACCGCACGAACTTCCTGCGCTGACGCTGCAGGCTGACCGGGCGGGCGCAGCCCGGCGTTCACATCCGTGACAATACGGTGACCTTCACACCGCATTCACATGAAGAAAAAATCCCGTCCCCTGCTGGAGCGCCACCTCGAGTCGCTTCAACTGGCCACCGCGGTGGCCTTTCTTCTGCTTGTGGGGCTGTATGCCTCGCTCACCGGCGCCGCAGGCACCGGGTTGAGCCAGACCGCCGTCTGGTTGCTGATCGTGTCGGCCGCCGTGGGCGCCTACATGGCCATGAACATCGGCGCCAACGACGTGGCCAACAACATGGGGCCGGCGGTCGGTTCGGGCGCCATGACCATGGGCTGGGCCATCATCGTGGCGGCGGTGTTCGAGGCCCTGGGAGCCATCGTCGCCGGTGGCGATGTGGTCGGCACCATCAAGGGCGGCATCATCGATCCGGCCGACATCAACGACCCCACGGTGTTCGCCTGGGTGATGTTCGCCGCACTGCTGGCGGGCGCACTCTGGCTCAACCTGGCCACCGCGCTGGGTGCGCCGGTGTCCACCACGCACTCCATCATCGGCGCCGTCATGGGCGCAGGCATTGCGGCCGGCGGCTGGGGCCTGGTGAACTGGCCCACGATCGGAGCCATCGTGGCCAGCTGGGTCATCTCGCCGCTGGCCGGCGCGCTGATTGCCGCAGCGTTCCTGTATGTCATCAAGCGCAGCGTGACCTACCGCACCGAGAAGACCGAGGCCGCCGCGCGGGTGGTGCCGGTGCTGATCGCCATCATGGTGTGGGCCTACACCACCTACATGCTGCTCAAGGGCGTGAGCCAGCTCGTGAAGGTCGGCTTCCTGGCGGCGCTGGTCGCCGGCGCCGTGGTCGCGCTCGTGGTCTGGGCGCTGGTGCGGCATCCCATCGCACGCGCCGCGATGCGCCAGGAAAACTCCAAGGACGGCGTGAACCACCTCTTCACCTGGCCGCTGGTGTGTTCTGCCGCGCTGTTGAGTTTTGCCCACGGTGCCAACGATGTGGCCAACGCCGTCGGCCCGCTGGCCGCCATCTACGAAGCCGTGAAGGCAGGCGCCATCGCCACCAAGGCCGGTACTCCCATGTGGATCATGGTGCTGGGTGCGCTCGGGCTGGCGGTCGGCCTGGCCCTCTACGGTGCCCGCCTCATCCGCACCGTGGGTAAGGAGATCACCGAGCTCGACCAGATGCGCGCCTATTCCATTGCCATGGCAGCCACCGTCACGGTGATCGTGGCGTCGCAGCTGGGCATGCCGGTGTCCACCACGCACATCTCTATCGGTGCGGTCTTCGGCGTCGGGTTCCTGCGCGAACTGCTCAAGGTGAACTACGCCAAGATGGAAGCCACGGTGCGCGCCGGCCACCAGGGTGTGGATCGCGAGGAAGTCGAGGCCTACATGCAGCGCTTCGAAGCCGCCGAAGTGCAGGCGAAGAAGCAGATGCTGGCCGAGATGAAGCAGCGCGCCAAGGTGCGCGGCCTCGATGGCGCGGTGTTTGCCAAGGGTGAGCGCAAGGCCTTCAAGAAGGCCTACAAGAAGGAAATCGTCAAGCGCTCGGTGGTGATGCGCATCATCGCAGCCTGGATCGTCACCGTGCCCGCCACCGCCTTGCTGGCCGCGCTGCTGTTCCACCTGGTGGCTGCGGTGCTCGGCTGACCAACGCCGCTCGCGCTGGGGTTTTCCCTGAATCTGTGCGATAATGAAGGGCTTCGCCGGCAACGGTGAAGTCTTTGTGCATTGGCCTCACACACCCGGCCCCCCGACACCGCCTGCCTTTGAGCACTGGCGAGCAGGGGCCACCGCTTCCGGGCGGACCGTTTGTGGTTGATGTTGTGTAACCACGAACGGATCCGACGCCCCGGGGCCTGAACCTCCCCTTCGCGCGGCATTCGGTCATTGGCGCCCATTTCTTTTTCGGGCGCAGGAACGAACATGAGCGACGCTTTTGAAGCGCGCGGCGAAACCTCGCCCGCGATGAACCCCGAACAACAACAAGCCCCGGTCGACGCCAGCGCGTTTGCCGAACTCGGCCTGGCGCCCGAGCTGGTGGCCGCGGTGGCCGACCTCGGCTTCACCCAGCCCACGGCGGTCCAAGCCCACGTGATGCCGCTGGCCCTCAAGGCCGAGGGCGCCGAGCGCTTTGCCGACCTGATGGTCTCCAGCCAGACCGGCAGCGGCAAAACGGCAGCCTTCCTGCTGCCCGTGCTGCATACCCTCATCCAGCAACAGGCCGCACGCGCCGAAGCCGAGCGCGTCGAGCGCGAGCGTCTGGTGGCCGAGGCCATTGCCCGCGGCGAAGCACCGCCCAAGGCGCCCAAGCGCCAGAACCCGCTGCTGCCGCGCAACTTCAAGGCCGCCGCGCCCGGCGCCCTGGTGCTGTGCCCCACGCGCGAACTTGCACAGCAGGTCGCACACGACGCCATCGACCTCGTGCGCCACTGCCGCGGTCTGCGCATCGCCAACGTGGTGGGCGGCATGCCTTACCAGTTGCAGATCGCCAAGCTGCAGAACGCCGACCTCGTCGTGGCCACGCCGGGTCGCCTGCTCGACCTGCAGCGCTCGATGCAGATCAAGCTCGATCAGGTGCAGTTCCTCGTCGTCGACGAGGCCGACCGCATGCTCGACCTCGGCTTCGCGGACGACCTCGCCGAGATCAACGCGCTCACCGCACAGCGCCGCCAGACCATGATGTTCAGCGCCACCTTCGCGCCGCGCATCCAGCAACTCGCCATGCGCGTGATGCACGACAACGGCAAGCACGTGCAGAAGGTGCAGATCGATTCTCCGCAGGAGCAGCACGCCAACATCAAGCAGGTGCTGTTCTGGGCCGACAACGCCGAGCACAAGCGCAAGCTGCTCGACCACTGGCTGCGCGACGCCTCGATCAATCAGGCCATCGTGTTCGCCAGCACCCAGATCGAATGTGACGGGCTGGCCACCGAACTGCAGCAGGCCGGCTTTGCCGCCGTGGCGCTGCACGGTGCGCTCAGCCAGGGCCTGCGCAACCGCCGCCTGATGGCGCTGCGCAACGGCCAGGTGCAGATCCTGGTGGCCACCGACGTCGCTGCGCGCGGCATCGACGTGCCCACCATCACCCACGTCTTCAACTTCGGCCTGCCGATGAAGGCCGAGGACTACACGCACCGCATCGGCCGCACCGGCCGCGCCGGCCGCGACGGCCTGGCCGTGACGTTTGCCGAGTTCCGCGATCGCCGCCGCATCGCCGACATCGAGGCCTACACGCAGCAGCGCTTCAAGCCCGAGGTGGTGCCTGGCCTGGAGCCGCGCGAGCGCGCGCCCCAGCCCGAGCGCTTCGGCGGCCGCGGCCGCGGTGGCGATCGTTTCGCCGGCCGTTCCAACGACCGTTTCGGCGGTGATCGCCGTGGTGCGCCGCCCCGCGGCCCGCGCTTCGAGAACCGCGACAGTGCGCCCCGCTTCGACAACCGCGACAGCGCACCGCGCTTCGACCCGCGCGGCGGTGACCGGTTCGACGCAGCGCGCGGTGACCGTGCTCCGCGCCAGGACGCCCGATTCGACCCGCGTTTCGAACAACGCGCCGATCAGCGCGTCGATCAGCGCGCTGCGCCGTCGCGTGGCTTCAACGACCGCGGCCCCGCCGCCCCGCGCGGTGGCTTCGCCGACCGTCCGGTGCGCTCGGGCCCGAGGTCCAACGGCTTTGGCGATCGTCCGGCCTTCGGTGACCGGGCCCGCCGCGGCCGCTGACGCGAACGTCGCTTCACTTCCAACGGGCCTGCGGGCCCGTTTTTCATGTGCGGTGCCTGCTCAGGGTTCGTTCCACTCCAGCACCTCCCATCCGCCATCAAGCCCGCCCCCACCGCCGATGCGTGCGAGGTCCATCCCCAGTCGCTGCAGGTGCCACGGGTGCGCCTGGCCAACGAGTCGGGGATCGCTTGCGCGTTCGATCGTGCACACAGCGCGCGCCGCATCGATGTGCGCGAAGCGCAGCGCAGGTGGGGTGGGCGACGCGTCCGGCCCGGGTGCGCGGTGCAGCAGGTAGTCGCCGCACACCAGCAGCATTTCGTGCGTGGGGCGGCCCATCCCGTCCCGTCGCGACAGCACGATGCGCCGTCCCTGTGAGCCCGGCAGCCTTTCCCACACCGCGAGGTGCCGCTCGTTCACGCCGAACTGCACCACGCGATCCGGCGTCTGGAACACACTGCGTGCGGCGCCCGGGCCCGCCGCACACTCTGCAGCCCGTTCACCGTCGTGCGCCAGACTGCCTTGCCAGCGGGCTGTCTGCATCCAGCGCGCCCAGGTGTCGGTGTCGCGCCCATGCGGCGTTTCCAGCAGCGTGCGAGCCCAGACGCCCTGACGCGCGGCCGGCGCCGATGGGCTGGCAGGTGGCGCCGCTTGCGCCGCCCCGCGCGTGATGGCCTGCCCGATCTGCACGTCGTTTGCCTCCATGTCCCTGGCCTGCCGGCCGGTGGTCCGATTCGGTGCGGGCATGACCGACCCGGCCCTGCCTCAGGGCAGACATAGCAAGCGCCGGGCCAGCGGCGGGTCAGGTGCCGCGGCGTGCGCGCGGCGAGCGCGCCGAGGCGGCCGCGTTGGGTTGCAGCGGGATGAACGGCGCACGGGCTTCGTCGGCCAGGCCGTTGGTGAGCGTCTGCAGCAATTCGATGAGCTGACAGCGCTGGGCAGGGCTCAACGGCGAGAGCAGGCGCTGGTAGGCACGCTCGGCGGGTTCACGCGCGGCCTGCAGCACCTCCTGGCCTTGCGGCGTCAGGCTCACCGTCATCTGGCGCCGGCTCAGGGCCGAGCGCTCGCGCAACACCAGGCGGCGTTCTTCCAGCCCCTTGAGCACGCGCATCACCGTGACCTTGTCGAACGCCAGCGCGCGCGCCAGGCGGGTCTGGTCCAGCCCGGGTTCGGCTGCCACCACGGTCAGCACCCCGTACTGCGCGGGCGTGAGGCCGACTTCGGCACAAGCGCTCTCGAACACCGCCGCCGAGATCTGGTGGGTGCGGCGCAGCAGGAAGCCGGGGCGTTGGTAAAGATCGGAGAGCATGGCGGTGTGGATCGGGCGACCCGGGATTCTACGGATGCCGCCCGTGAGACTCGTCGCGACAATGGGAAGTATGCTTACGATTGGAGACTTCGCATGAGCCTTGTCTTTTCCCGCGCACGCCGTGCCTTGGTGGGATGTGCCTTGCTGGCCTGCGCTGGCCTGGCCGCCGCGCAGGCAGCCGATGGCCCGTTGCGTCTGATTGTGCCGTTCACGCCCGGCACCGGCATCGACCTGATCGCGCGCACCGTCGGGCCCAAGTTGTCCGAGCGCCTCAAGCGCCCGGTGGTGGTGGAGAACCGCGCCGGTGCCTCCGGCAACATCGGTACCGAGGCGGTGGTGCGCGCCGCGCCCGATGGCAGCACCTTGCTCGTGAGCGTGAACACGCTGGTGATGAACCGCAGCCTGTACCCGCAGCTGCCGTTCGATCCGGTGCGCGACCTGCAGCCGGTGAGCCTCACGAGCTGGGGTCAGCTCGTGCTGGTGACACACCCGCGAACCGGTTTCAAGAGCGCGGCCGACCTGATCGACGCGGCCCGCAAGGCGCCTGGCAAGCTCAACTACGCGTCACCGGGCGTGGGCACGCCGCACCACCTGTCGATGGAGCTGTTCAAGACCACGGCCAAGGTGTTTCTCACCCACATTCCCTACCGCGGCACCGGACCGGCGGTCACCGATCTCATCGGTGGCCAGATCGAAGCCATGTTCCTGCCGATCCACGTGGCGCTGTCGCAGGTGCGCAGTGGTCGTCTGGTGGCGCTGGGCATCGGCAGCGACAAGCGGCACCCGTTGTTGCCCGAGGTCCCCACCCTCACCGAGGCCCGCGCTGGCGAGGTCAACGTCGACATGTGGTACGGCATCTTCGCGCCCAAGGGCATGCCGCCGGCACAGGTTGCCGCGCTCAACCGCGAGATCAACGACATCCTGCGCAGTGAAGATGTGAAGAAGGCCTTCGAAGGCCAGGGTATGGACCCGGCCAGCGACACGCCCGAAGGGTTCGGTCGCCTTGTGGCGCGCGATGCCGACCGCTGGGCCGCGCTGATCAAGGCGCAGGGCATCAAGGCGGAATGAGGCATGAGCAAGGGAGCTGACATGAAGATCGCCGTGGTGGGCGGTGGCATCGCCGGCCTGGCCTTTGCGCTCGGCCTGCAGCGGCACGGCCTGACGTGTGATGTGTATGAAGGTGCGCCCGAGGTGAAGGAGCTGGGCGTCGGCATCACGCTGCTGCCGCACGCCATTCGTGAGCTCGATGCGCTGGGACTGCTCGCCGATCTCGAGGCGATCGGCATCGAGAACCGCGAGAGCGTGTTCTTCAACCGTTGGGGCCAGTACGTCTACAGCGAGGCGCGCGGCCGCCACGCGGGCTACGGCCTGCCCGAACTGGGTATCCACCGCGGCAAGCTGCACGGCGTGCTCTGGCGCGCGGCGCAGCAGCGGCTGGGCAGCGAGCACCTGCACATCGGACACCGTTGCGTGGGCATCGAACCCGGCGAGCACGGCGCCACGGTGCGCTTTGACAACGGCGCGGTGGTGCAGGCCGACCTGGTGGTGGCGTGCGATGGCGTCAACTCGGTGGTGCGCCGCCACTTCTTCCCCGACGACAGCGTCTGCTATGCCGGCATCAACACCTGGCGCGGTGTCACGGTGCACAAACCTATCCTCACCGGCAAGAGCTACCTGCGCATCGGCAGCATCGACACCGGCAAGATGGTGATCTACCCGATCGTCGACAACGTCGACGGCCAGGGCAACCAGCTCATCAACTGGGTGGCGGAGATCCGCGACCCCGCGGCGCGCATGAACGACTGGAACAAACCCGGGCGTGTCGAGGATTTCCTGCCGATCTTCGAGAACTGGCGCTACGACTGGCTGGATGTGCCCGCGCTCATCACCGGTGCACAACAGATCTTCGAGTACCCCATGGTCGACAAGGACCCGCTGCCGCGCTGGAGCTTCGGGCGCGTCACGCTCATGGGCGATGCCGCGCATCCCATGTATCCCCGTGGCTCCAATGGGTCGGCGCAGGCACTGATCGATGCGCGCACGCTGGCCGACGAGCTGGCCGACACCCCGGACGACCCCGAAGGCGCGCTGCAGCGGTACCAGGCGGCGCGCCTGCCAGCCACGGCGCGCGTGGTCGAGACCAACCGCACGCTGCCGCCGGACTTCATCATCATGAAGGCCGACGAGCTCAGCGGGGGCCGGCCCTTCGAGCGCATCGACGCCCTGATCAGCCAGGACGAGCTGCGCGCGATCTCCGACAACTACAAGCAGATCGCCGGTTTCGCCCTGAAGACCTGAGCGGAATTTGTTCACACATTTCCGACGGACGTCGGGGTGCTTGGCGCCAGCGGTCCCAAACACCCCGGGGAGTGTGGCAACGTAAGCAGTTGTGACGCCCGAACCGGGTGTTGCAACCCACCGTGTCACAAACCCCCACGAACCCCTCTGCGACTTCGAAGCCTGCCACGCGCACCCTGCGCTATGGCGGCGACGAGGCCTTTGCCCCGTTCGAGTCGCTTGATGCGCAGGGTCGGCCGGTGGGTTTCCATGTCGAGCTGCTGCGTGCCGTCGGGCGCGAACTGGGCGCCGAGATCGAGGTCTCCCTGCAGCCCTGGGACGCCACCGTCGAGGCCTTCCGCGCCGGGCGGGTGGACCTCATCGCCATGGTCGACACCACGAGCCGTCGCGCCTTCGCGAGTTTTCTCAAGGGCCATGCATCGCCCCTTCATGCGGCGTACCTGCGCGCCGACGCCGTTCCTCCGCGTGCCCTGCAGGACCTGCAGCGGGTGCGACTGGCCGTGCTCGACAGCGAGCCGATGCGCGAGAGCATGGACCGCTGGCTCTCCGGCATCAGCGCGACTGCACTGCGCATGCCGGACGCGCGCTCGGCCTTGCTGGCCGTGCAACGTGGTGAGGCCGATGTCGCCCTTCTGCCCGGCGCCTATGGCGATGCGTTGTTGCCGCAGATGACCGGCCTTGTGGTCGGGCCGACCCGCTTCGGGCTGCAGACCTACGCGTTTGCCGTTCAGCCAGGCAACGAGGCCTTGCGCACCGAACTGCAGGAAACGCTCGACCGCCTTGAGGCCAATGGCACGCTGGCGGCCCTGCGGGAGCGCTGGCTCGATACCGATCCGCACGCCGCCGAGCGCCAGGCCATCGAGCGCGACCTGCACGATCAACGGCGCTGGACATGGGCCCTGGGCGCCGGCGGTACCGTGCTGCTGGCCGGTGCCGCCTTCGTTCTGCACCGGCGCGGTCTGGCCGTGGCGCGTGAGCGCCGGCACCGACGCGAAGCCGAAGACGCCCTGCAGCGGGTGCAGGAACTGCTGGATCACACCTTTCACCGCAACCCCGACCCGATGCTGGTGGTCGATCACGCCAGCGGGCTCGTGCGCGATGCCAACGAAGCCGTGTCCGATCTGCTGGGTGTCTCGCTCGACACGATCACCGGCCAACCGTTGCGCGCGCTCGTGCACCACCTGGGCATCGACGCACTCAAGCGCATGGCGCGCGCCATCGACATTCAGGGCCACATCGACGGCCTGCCCGTCACGTTCACGCGTGCCGATGGCGCGCAGCGTGCCTGCCTGGTGAGCGCACAGCGGTTGCAACTGGCGGGCGAGACGGTGGTGCTGTGCATGGTGCGCGACGTGAGCGAGCGCCTGGCGCAGGACGCGGTGTTCCGCCTCGGCTACGAACAACTGGTGGCCGATGCCCAGCAGGCCGAGCCGGTGACGGTGCCGCCGGTGGACAGTGCCTCACCGGCCGATGACCGCCTGCGCGAATTCACGCGCGCAGTCGCGCACGATCTGCGCGCGCCCTTGCTCGCCATCCAGGGCTTCGTGGGCCTGCTGCGCGAGCGGCTGCACCTGGGCCACACGCAGGAAGCGCTGGAGTACAGCGAACAGGTCGAGAAGGCCACGCGCCGCATGAACGCCATGATCGAAGCGCTGTGCAGCCTGGCGCAGATCGACCAGCGCCCACCCGTGCGCCAGCCGATCGACATGCTCGCGCTGGCGCAGGACACCTGGCGCATCGTTCGCGCGGCCGATCCCGGGCGCAATGTCGACATGCGCATCGATCCACTGCCGGTGGCGCGCGGCGACCCCGATCTGGTGGCGCAGGTGTGGCAGAACCTGCTGCACAACGCCTGGAAGTACAGCGCCTACAACGAAG
>VFQM010002011.1_pt1 | contig 16185 bp, 11 predicted proteins | sample 3512391 | NCBI WGS metagenome assembly VFQM01 (sample SAMN10412369, study PRJNA504923) | tailings metagenome | isolation source: Replicate 1 from Balatoc abandoned mine | place: Philippines
TGTCCGTGTCCAGGTGAACCGGGTCGCGCGAATCAGACGGGGATCTCAAAACCTCGACCTCCACCACGGTTTCTCGGCCAGGGGAGGAGGCGGACGTCAAATCACTTTGAGTTTTACTCAAAATCTGCTCTCTGTACGCAGAACCTCTCGAGGCTAACTTGAGTTGACTTGTTTTGCCAGTTGTAGCTCGGTACAGAAGATGGGTGTACCGATCCGACACCATCTGACCGTAGCTATTCGCGCCGGCAAAATCAGCCAGGTTGGTGTAGCATACCATGGTACGCATCCAAACTCCGCCCAAAAAGCACGTTTTGTTGCTATTAAAGGAAGCAATCGCAATCGAGTCGGGGTAGTAAACACGGTCCAGTAGAGTACGGTCGTTCATCAATATTGTCTGGAACTCGGGCGCGAACACCTCCGCGAACGAGAAAAAAGAACAGAGGACGGCAACTTTGGTGGACGAGGCCATCTTGTTGGGCATGACCTTCTGGGAAAGTTCGGGGAAGGCTTTGCGGTTCGCGGGTATTGCAATATAAGCTTTGAGGTAGGCTCTGCAGATATCTATGAATTTCACATGATCCGAAAGGGGACTTCGCAGCCAATTGCAGAGGCGAAGCAAGAATCCGTCCTTTTGAGCGGCGCTGGTGACAAACACCGCCTTGTGCAAATTGTCTAATTCAGTTGGAGTGAATCGGTTGAATTTGACGACAAAGTCAAAAAAATAGTCCAATTCTGCCCTCTTCCATATGATGCTAGTCACAATCGCCTTCATGAAAATTCGACAGTTGCCTGTAGGCGGTTTGAAAGTGCCGTCGGGGCTCTGAATCATTTCTACAAACCCTGCTTTCTCATACAGAGAAGTTCTCGACTTACCGTCAACGTCCATTAGAGAGGTGTGCAGGGCCATATTCACCTGATTGCGGCTCAGGGTGGCGCGCGGAATAAACTCGTCGTCGTGCGCAATGGTCTGACGGCACCCCAGCAGTCCCGAAAGAAGAATGATGATCTGTGTGTATAGCACTCTTAAACTTTCGCCACCCGGGGCGGGATGAAGACACTGTATCTTCATCAGAGCGTTCTGTAGCTCGGCCGTTGCTCGAACCCGGTAAAACGGGTTGTAGAACGGAGCACCTTCTGGTTCCACAAACTCAAACTCGATCGAGTCGGACTCAAATCGGAAGAGGCAGAAAGCAAAGTTTGCATGCTGAGTATGCCAGCTGAGAATGGCCGGATTACCACCCGAGAAGCGCAAGTCGTGTTCTTCGTGAACAACGCCGTGCGGGTCATGCAGAGTAAACCGGCCAAATCGGTTCTGCTGATCTGATCGAGGCGTTTGATGACGCTCTATGTTCTTGAGATGAGCTCGAAACCGATTAACCTCTGGTTTGTTCTGCACAATTTCGTAGCGAACATTCTTTCCCGTCTGAGTGCAAGAGATGGTGCAATTGAGCCACTGACCCAGGTTGATCTCCTCTAACACGTAGGTAAACATGCGATCCAAGTCGAGGCAAATGGTAATTTGAACTTCGGGGGTAGCGTGAGTGATGAAACTCAAAAAGTTCTTGCCACGGAAAAGAGCCGCAAAGAATCCCATAATGGCCGCCCGAAGGCTGATAGTGGAGGAATGACCAAAGTACTCCAACAGAATGTTTCTATCGGGATACATCTCGTCTATGTACGTGACACTAACAGGCTGGCCCGCCACAAAGTCCCGCTGGTTCCGCCCCGCAAAATGGGGTGGAAAAAAGACGCGAGTGTCTCCCGCGTTCATGACGGTGGCCGCGATATAATCCAAGATGTCGAAAAGAGAAGGCATCCACCCGGTCTCGCATAGGTGATTATAAACGCGATAACGATGACAGTTGTTCTCCAAAACGACTCTCGCTGACTTGGAACACACTGGACTCTGTGTCAGTAAGATTCAAAAAAAACAAGCCATACGAGACAAAGAAAAAAAAGTGTAAGAGACCGTACCGTGTTGTTCATGCTGTTGAACAGGTCGCCAAGGCTCGTTGCCCAAAAAGTTCGAATAAGCCGCGTCCGCATGCCATACAGAACAAGGTCCAGGTCTGCACATGATGATCGCTTTCAAGCATACCGTCATTAAACTCCCAAATAGATGCGGATCCGACGCGGCAGAAAGCTGAGCGGCAGCGGCCGAAACAGTTGGGAACATTTCCGCGTCCCACACCGGACGCGCTAGCAAAATGTGTTTGCCTGCTCCCGCCTGCTTTACGGCGACTTGAGTCCACATTCTTTGACGTAAAATATCCAATTTCGATGAAATGTCATCGCATCTCAAAGGAAGATGAGCGTAGAGCGCCGTACAGTCTTCAAAGTAAACACATAGGCGCAACAGTGGGCGCGTCGGTTGGCTTTGTACGCTCACGGGCACGGTCAGGCTGCGAAAAAATTCCTCGTCTTGCAACTTGACTTTGAAATCAGGCCAAGGACAAGATATTCTAGCATCAAAATGGTAAATCAATCGACTCGCAAGCGCGGGAGAGAACCACCGGTAACGGCCTACGCACATGGATGCACTCATAATGGCCCAAAATCGAATTTGAATATATAATTTTGCAAATTAGAATTTATGTGCTAACTTGCGGCGCTTAAATACTGCGCGGAGCACACGCGGCCGAGCGCGTAGGGTCCCTCTTCGCTCGTCGGGGGGAACCAGAAGGTTCCGTCCCGGGTTCGCTCGCCGTCGCTCCCAGTAACGATTTAAACGCCATTTCATCACACAAACTGACGTTTCTATCTTCAAATTTATCCTTTACATTCATTGCAAGCGTGCGGACACTGCGCGTACGTCAGGAGCCGAGCTCGTAGGTCCTGTTGGTTTGGTCGCGAACCGTCGCGGCTCGTTTTTCTTGCTCCAGGAATTTTTCCCACTCGCGATCCACATTCTAAAATTTTTTTCTATGCATTTTAGAATTCAATTCATCAAATATCATAATTCCGACGACGGCATGTGCGACACGGACGGTTCGTCGGTTTCTGGTCCAATTGGCCTTCACGGCGTAACCGCGTTTGGCCTTCTTCCTGGCCGCGGTCCGTGCACTTCAATTACGATGTTTTGCGGTCGTAGAAAGGTTGATGCACCTAGCCTTGATTTTGACAATATCGAGACTGTTCTCGTGCGCTCCAACTGCGTTATATCTCTCCCGCTTGTGCCCGAGGTTGCCCGGCTTGGGTCCATTCGTTTGGAGACTTTTTGGGTACCTAACAAGGTCAGCTCTAGCATCAAAGTCAATAATATGCCCCCGTCGAAAGCTAAAGATGCTGGTCTGTTCAAGAAGCCCAGTCTTGATGTTTCTGGGGACTCGGAGTGTATGTGGTTTTCCATTTACCTTTCTCAGGGAGTGGTGAAAACCAACACGTTTCTCTTGAACGGGCATCCGATTCAATCCGCTTGCGCATCTAAACTTGCTGAATTGAACAAGGTCGAAAACTTTTACCCGCTCGAGCACGGAGCCACTTTGAGCTACGTGGTAAACGACTACGTCTATTCGTGTTTTTTTCTCTACAACACCTGTTCTTGGAGAAACGCTCTTCTAGAGTCGTCGAGGTTATCGTATTCGCCTTATGCTCGGCCTTTTTGCGGCTCCATCACCCTTGCAGAGGAAGCCCTCGATGCGTGGAAGAAGCAACGTGTTTCCGCGTTGCCTATCCGTGCTTATCTCAAAGGAGGAGCGCTCCCAGACAATCGAGACGCGGTCGAACGCCACAGAGCCCTTCTTCCGACGTTGAGTCGCTCGTTGATTCCAGCTGACAGTACGCCAGGCGACCTTCCCACATTGGACAACCAATTCTTGTCGTCTTGCGTGCTGCGGGCCATGCACGATTCGACTGTTCAAAAAGAACCGGTGCCTGCTCGCGATTTTATGCTACGCCCTTCTTTGAACATGAGCATAAACTCGATTACTCGAATTGCCATCAAAAGGCTCTGCGTAAGTGCCATATCCAGTGATTTTGACAGCATCTTGGAGTATATGATTTGCTACGGAGCGACTTTGGACATGGAGTACACCTTGCTGTTCAAACCTTCCAAGGAATATGTTGCCGCGGGTACTGCGGCGGCTGCCGCGTCCAAGTCCAACAACCTTCCTTTTGCCGAAGACATCCCAGTAATCATCGCTAAAAGCGCGTCACCGAAGATATTGACCTTTTATGTCCCCTTAGAGGTCACGCGTGCTTTTTTTCGCGTTACGGGATTGCCTTTACGGCTTCTTGTGAACGGGGTTCCGTTGTTTCCCAACAGCGAGTGCGACGACTCAGCAACCGCTCCTCAGAGATACCCCGTGTTGGATGGCATGACACTTACGGTTGCTAAATTTGAGGATGTCGCTGTCTACCGATTTTGCGCCCTGGAATCAGTGATCCCGCCCGTGATGTTGATCGACGCGTCTGGAAACGGAGTATAGTTCCTGTACGATTTGCCGCTGATTCAGTCTCAGTGGTTTGGAATGCAGAAAGTCGAAGCAGAATCGCCCCTTGCTATGTTTGACAGCGATTACGTTGAAGACGAGGTTAATCACATGCTTTTCCGGCTTGATGCAATTCCCTCCGGTCCTCAGACCAAGCCTCATCATATTACCCAGCTCTACAAGGTAACACGTCTAGTTCCGCATATCGACCACTTGAAAATCAACGTCGTTCGCAACAAGGAGCTCATTTCTTTGGAAAAGGAGGGCGACTCGGTTGATTATGTCACTTCGGGAGACCGAATTTTTGTCATAGTGGACAACAAGGTCAAGAGATTGGAGATTGTTGATGCTTGCAAGTACATTGACGCTTCTCGTCTCGGTGCTCCGTTTATTGGATGCGCGGCCCCTTCTGGTTCGGACAAGAATTTTATCCCTTTCTCGTGCAACGTTTACGCTGCTCCTTACGGGCTGAAGAACTACGAAAGCCTCAATGGAATGCGAAGAAACGTGACCAAGATGGCTCCCCGTGTTGTGTTTGATAGAATCACCTACACTCCCTGTTTTCCGGAGCGCGAGATATGTCCTGCTTTCCGCGAGCGCGCCGCCGTGGTTTGCAAAGACATAAGCAAGCCCGACGCACCTGTTACCTACGGAGAATGGGATCCTTTTATCGAGAGCCACGTTGAAAATGTCGCCTCGCCGGATTCAGGCGCCCTCCTTCCTCACGTACGACATTTCTCGCGTGCACCTGGAGTTTCTTTCACCAAGTTGGCTTCTCATGCTCACGTGGCTTTTGATCTTAAGGAGGGAGAAGTTCGTTTGGAGGAGTCGGCGGACGTTGAAGTCGATCTTCCTAACACGCATCAAGGTATAGTTGAGCGTGCAGAGTTTGCTTCTGTGGAAATGGGTCTCGAGGCAGACGACCTCCAGGAAAGTCGCGACGAAGCCGATGTCAGTTTGGTCCCGGGTGATGCTGGTACTCCAGTCTGCGCAACTTCTGTCTCCGCCGCTGCGGTTGCTCAGGTCGCTGCGGTTGTTCCGGCCGACACAGATGCCATGGTGGTCGACGATGAAAAAGAGGAGGCGGCTGCGGAGGACGAGCAGCTCAGAAGAAAGGGACACAAACGTGCCTATTCGGAGGTTGAGGCCGATGCCGAATCCCAGCCTGAGCCCCAGCTTGAGCCCGAGCCTCAGCCCTCTTCTCCTGCTTCCAAACAGACAGCTGATATGGATTATGTCTTCAACGTGCTCAAGAACAAGAGGTCTTTGAAGCGTGTTAAACTGGGCGAGTCATCTGTTAGCGGCCCTCATATGGTCTCCGGGGTTCCACCTCCGGCCTCTAGTGCTCCCAAGAAGTCCATTTTGAAGACTCCAAGTATTTTATCGAGCCCTGAACCCGCTCCTGCTCCGTTGCGTGACCCTGTCAAGAAAGCCAGTTCTTCACGGCTGCCCGAGGTGAGATTGATTCCTCTTGAAACCCAGAAGCAACAAGAGGCAGCTCGCGAGGCGGTCAACCAGTTTGCGGATCTTGTAACTCATTTCTGCGACGATACCGCGCAGGCTTCTTCTTCTTCTTCTCGTCGCCCTTCCGTTTCCACTCCTGGTCCGTTGGCGCCCGGTTATGCCAATGCTACTATCTTGAGCACCTTGACGTCGACGAAGATGACCGTTGACCAGAAAGCAGACCATGTGTGGGCTTTATTCAAGGAGGAAATGTTCTTTCACAAGGCGAGGGAGGAATATCTAATCAATATCCAAGAGTGGAAAATTATGACAAAGGCGTCTCACGGCCCTAAGGCTCGCTCCATCAATTTCCGAGACGTGAAACAGACGTTGCGGCTGTTTGCTCTCGAACAGTTGCCCGCCATCACTGGAAAACCAGTCGCTTATGTTTCAGGAGAGCCTATTTCTCCCGACGACTGTTTTATCAAGAACAAGTTATATCCCGACTTGGAAGCCCTCGAGGCCGACAAAATGACCAAATTCATACAACGTCAGGTGACCACTTCGCACTACCTGGTGCCGCTGTTACACGTCCTGAGCGACAAGAGGGACATGCGTGCTGATATTTGGGACGAGTGGGCTCAACTACACGCCCAGCGTAGGAAGTTGGATTTGAAAGAATACCTTGCTCTGGTGCAAAAACGCTGCAGCAACATCATGTTCAAGAAAAACGCAGCTCGTCGTGTCTTGGAAGTCACGATGATGATTCTTTACGTTCTTTATTGCTGTGCCCGAGGCCACCAATATCCTTTCGCGGCTTCTTTGTCCGCTCAAATGACGATGTGCTTCTGCTTGTATTTGAAAGCGTTTGAGGGCATCGCTCCAGATGGACTTGATGTCAAGAGAGCGCTATCGGAATTCCAGACTCTATTTGACGAATCCACTTCTTTTTTCGGAGCGGCTATTTGCGTCAAGAAGTTTGCCGTCGCGTCCGTGTGCGCATTCTGGGCCAAGTCCCAGCGCAACCCACTCCGTCTCGACGTGATGAATCCCAAATCGATACCTCTGTACTACTTGTGTTTTTCTGCAAACGATCCGGGCAAACTTAAGTCTTGCACCGTGTGGCTGGAGTTGATGCGAGATTCCGCGGACGCGTTGAAGTCATCGCCTGGATGGCTTATGTAAAGTAAATGATTCTTTTTTCTAAGAAAGGTGGTTTATGTACAGTAAAGGTCATTAGAGTTTCGCAGGCGGCTGCACTTGCCATGTCGGCTTGTTTGCTACTACTTTTTCCCAGATCTGGGTGCGCATTCGAACATGGTCAATAAGTGTTACAAAAACTTGGACGCTTGAACCGCGTAACGCGCTATCTTCTGCTTGCAGTTGCCGAAGAGCTTCATTTAGCTCATCCACGGTCATCCCCATTTCAGTGGAGATTACTTGCTTGTTTTGTTTTGGTTCAGCCATGGCTGGGAGACGAGGAGAGTTTGCTGAAACTTTGAACACGGCCGGGCTTTCCTCCAATCCCCGGCCCCCCTTTCACCCGCCACCCGGGGTTTATTCTTTGACGCGCGCGCCCCCCGCTTTCTCAGTCTCCCGATTCAACAGCGGCATTGCCATCTCAACATGGGAAACAAGCCGTCTTTTTTCGGGACATCTTCATCGTCTTCATCGTCCAATCCAACCGCCTCGCCGGACCCTACCTCCCGCCCCGAGTCGGAAGCGATCCCAGACCATTCTGGCGTCCCGGCCAAGGATGACTCCGACGCGAAGTCTGATTCTCTCGGTTCTTTTGATTCGGATGACTTCCCCGATTGTCACATGAGCTCGGAAGAGGAGGAAGCGGACGTGGAGCAGGTGTGTCGGGTACCGACGGGCGTCAATCCCGACTCCGTTCCTGCCCCGCAACCAGTTCCTTTCAAACGTATCTCCGACAACAATCTCGGCCCCTATCGTTATTACTTGCCCACGTGCACTCAGTTGGGCATTGCTCTGCGCCAGCGCGACGCCGAAGATCCCAAGGTCCCGCCTCCGCAGCAGTTTGGGTTCTTGCCCATGTGCGACGCACCTGCCGCGGATTGGAAGGGCAAAGTCCACCCCTTCGGTGTCGCTGTTGTTGATACTAAATCGGGAAAGGTGTATCGCCAGCTTCAGATGAACCTGGTCTACACCCCGAAGACACTTTCCCTTCCTTACCGGCGCGTCAGCGGAGCCATGGTCCATCTGGACTCGCAAGAAAACCACGATTCTTTTGTCTCTTGGTACGAGGACATCGTAGTGTCTATTCTAGAAGATATCAACGCCCAGAACGCTATGGAGGTCGCGATTCGACTGCATGACTTTATTCAAGCGGTGGTCTTTGCTTTGCCCGTAGTGCTATACAAGATTGTCCAACGTGCTGTCGTGTGGGCTAACGTGTCCAACGCATTGATCAAGGACGTCTTTATGATCCGTCATCCGCCTCTCGCGGACAGGAGAAACAAGCCTGTGCCCAAGTTCACCTTCAGGTTTGCGGACATTCTTTCCAAAGACTTTGGAGATGCGGGGTGTGGATTTTTTTGCACGCACATTTGCTCCGTTCCGAACGGAAACAGACAGCCCGCGCACAAACCCGGAACTACTTGCTGCTCGGAGCACGCTGACCCCGTGTTGGATCCTCTACTCCTGTCTACCTTCTTGAGTTCGCTGGCTCATGATTATAGGGACCTGTTTGAGTTTCACTATTTATTCATCCAACGCGACGAAGCTGCAAGCGCCGACGGGTTTCCCTTTCCCAAGTCCACTACGCACTGGCGAAGACCGCTTGCGTCCTTTGGGTGCGCCTTTGGCGACTTTATAGGATTGGACACCCATAGAATGGTGGGAATCAAGCTCGACGAGAAGTTTATTCAGTGCTACCGAAACACGCTGGGTCACACACAACCCTACTCCCCGGCATGCGGAGTTACTATCATGACCTACAATCAAAAGCCCTGTCTTGTCGAGTGGGTTTGCGAAAATCAGATCATGCAACCAAGTTCGAGGTTCCTTGAGTTAGACAGTTACGCCGTTTTGTGGGCCACTCGACACAGGCAATTTCTTCCTTACTACCCCCACGAGGTCAGACCGGAAGCTATAGATACAGTGTCGTTGCAGGACGAGGAACATGAGCTGTGCTCGATACCGCATCTCTACATGCAAGTAGTGATCGACGACAGAGAAGGCGCTCTCCACACGGCGGCGCTTGCGGCTTGGTTTCTTGCGGATCACTTTCGCGAAGTCTCAGTGGAGTGGCTCATGGGCGTAGAAAGCTATTTTGCCAACCGAGAGTGGGACTCTTCAAAACTCGCGGCGGACATTAGGGCGGTAAGGACTGCCATGGCCGTTCGCATGCCCAACAGTGTTCAGATGACCAAGCAATGCAAAGATCTGGTAAGCGTATCGGGATTCTACAGTTCTAAAACGCAGACCGGGACAGTGACACTTCACGATCACGCCTCCGACGAGCAAGAGGAGGATCACGAGGACGCCGCGGACGAAACTTACACCGACGCGTCCCGTGGCCAGCATGAAGTGACTGAATCTGGCGCGGGTGAAACACGGGCTACTCGCAAGAGAAAGAGAAGAAGAGGAAAGAATCGCAGCGGCAGAAAGCCTCCCGCAAAGAGGGTCAAAACTGACTTGTAAACGCTGGGGTAGGAAACTGTATTATTGTTATACACGTTTATCGTTCTTTAGTTCCAATCTGAGTTGTCTCACCTCGAAGAGGAGTTGTTCTAGAAGCTCGTTGGTGGTGGTGGAGGCGGCGGTGGTTCTTTCCGGAACGGTCTCCCTTCTTTCAGGGGTGGGAGTAGGAGGTCTCTCTGGTTGTTTCGGTTCTTCTTTCTTGGATTCTGGAACATGGGTTGAAGACGAAGACGACGATGACGAAGACCCAGCTCGGGGTGGGGAGTGAATAAACTCGAGCATGCCCGGCGGCAACAAGCCGGTAGGGTCGATCTCCTTCTGCGCCGCGGCGTACTCTTCCGAAGATATCGGATCTTTGGCCGTTGTGCTCGAAGAATGACTCGTCGCAGAACTCAGCACGGCAAACGGTCCGCGGTAGTGGATGTTGGTGTAGTCCCCGTTTTCGACCAGGTCGAACATTCCCATGCCCAGGTTCACGGTGCCTCTTCGATTGTTGACGTAGAACGTGTTAACTCGATTTTTGACTTTCTTCATGTTGAACTGGCGCGTCTCCAGCGCCTCCGACAGCTGCACCACAGAGCTGTCGTCAAAGGTCACCAGACTCTGCCATGTCTTGTCTGGAGACGGGTTCACTTCGTGCTTGATAGCGTTGAGATAAAGTGTCTTTGCCATGTTGGTCTGTGATTTTCGATACTGGGGTTGAGCTGGGCCCGGCCATCCGGCAAGACCGGGGTCTGGTCCCCGGGGAGGGGGGTACTCCAAACTAAAAAAAAACCGGGCTCGCTTTTACCCCTTCTTGCTGCTCACCAAAGTTTAGTGCGTGTTATCACCAGTTTACACAATGGCCGATCTAGACAAGGGACGTAATTTTGTGGTTCAAGGAGCCATTGTGGGCGCCGAAATTCTGCCCGCCGACGCCAAGGTGAAGAAACCCAAGGGACCCAGGGCCATGACTGCCGAGCTCGACGCCTCTCTCGTGGCTGCTCCTTCTACTGACAAGATCAAGAAGACCAAAAAGGAGAAGAAGGAGAAAGAGGACAAGCCCAAGAAGGCGGACAAGCCCGGGAAACCCAAGAAGGAGAAGGCCCCCAAGGCGGACAAGCCCAAGAAGGAGAAGGCTCCCAAGGCCGAGAAGGCTGCCAAACCGAAGAAACCTAAGAAGGCCGCAGCAACCGCCGCCGTGGCACCTGTCTACCACGTTCATCTGCACGTTTCTTCTCCCGACGCGCCCGCAGGCAAGTGAACCCACGCGCGCGCCAGCCCAGCAGCCCGCCGCTTCTAGCGTGATATGTTGCATCAAAGAGTGTATAGAAAGTGAATTCAACTAATATAAATCTTAAAAATCTTTTATTGGGAAAGAATACATCAAAGCAAATGGGGAGGGGAGCGCACTCCCTGATCAAACCGGCTCCACCAAAAACCCCCGGGGTCAGTCCGCCATTTCACGTTGAGAGGGAGCGACGCGTAAAGTAAGATGTCCCTCTCGACTCTAAGAAAATCTCAACCTAATCCGACAAACCGCTCTACCCGGGAAGACGAGGTGGGTCAGTTCAACAAGGCCGCCTTCGACTGTCTGATTCTCCAACTGTGCGCCACGGGCACCTGCTACGGTTCTGAATTCTCGTGCCAGCGATTGAGAACGAGTCTTATTCGTCGTTCCAAGATGATCAAGGGGCCTGGAAAGGGTTCAGTGGCCGTTTCCGACATTGCACGCGCGTTGTCCCGCCTCGAGGCCTGCCTCTCTCGCGAGCAGAGTCTACTCGACAGCTCTCTTCTAGGCTTGTCCAAAGTCGTCAATGAGATGGCTAGAGTGAGCAGTGAGCTAAAGAAGAAAGACCCGGGTTGCGTACCTCAGTTCACCATTCCGGGCTTCCTGGAGACCATGCTGGGCAAGGAGATGGACTTTCTCCCGCTTGGCGCCTTCTATGCCCGGGTCATGTACCCCGATCTCTTGTTTGTAGTGGTTAAACTCAACGCCACAAGCACGATTTGCATCTTTTTCGCCTGGAGAATAGACCTGCACGACAAGCGCTGCGCAAGTTTTGTGGCTCTGATGAACAACACGGTCCATGACCTGCAGTTCGTGCCCGCCAAGTATTTCAGAGACGCCGGATCGAGAGCCAATCTAGTTAACGTGCCTTACGAAGACGAAGACGAATTGAGTCGAGAGAGCAACAGCGGTGATGACTCTCTTGGCGCCTCGGGTCGAGCCCGGAACCGAGCTGCTGGCGCGGCCGTCAGAACGGATCTCACGGGCTCGTCCTCGGGCACGGGTCGTCAAAACAAGCGATCGAACCAAGATACCTCTCTCTCAGTCTCGGCTGCGGCTCTCCTAGCAGGGAGCCCGAGCAAAGGACCTCTCGCGGACGACAACCTGCTCCAGGGTCAGGATTTTCCCAACCCAAACGTGTCCATCGACTCTCTTGCCGAATACTGCACAAATCTTACAGGAGTTCTTGTGAGTTATCAAGTCGTTCCAGTGTATGAAATTCCCGAGAACTGCTTCATGACTGAGTGCGCCCCGATCGAGCGCGTAGACTGCGTCAACCTACCCGCCAAGCCAGGCGTTTCTTCGTTCGCACCGGGAAAATGAAAAAAAATGTATAGATTCCAGAACATATCAAATAAAAAAACATTGAGAATTCTACAATTTGAAAAATAATCTCTGGGCCAGTCACACTCCCCCAAATTCTAGGGTGGCGACCCTCAAAAAACCCCTTTGGACTGACCGGCACTCAGAATTTTTTAGACCCGCGCAACAAATGTCTCGCGCTGTCAAGAGAAAGAGAGCCGACGTCTCGGCTGACCCTATAGAGGTGAACATTGACGACAGCGACGACGACGGCGACGAGGTCAAACCGAAGAGCGCGCCGGATCCGGCGCCCAAGCGGAGAAAACTCTCGGAAGTGGCCTCGGAACTCGAACTCAACGGGGTCGTCGTTCCCAAGCCTTCCAACTCCAAGCCCATCCCGGAGAAGTACTTGAAACTCCTGGGCGACCAAGCCAACGAGACCACCCCTCCCGAAGTCCAGTGTGCCATCTGTCTGGACGCGGTCACCACGCCCACGCTCATGTCCGATTGCGAGCACGTGTTCTGCTGGGTGTGCATAGACCAGTGGACCAAACAGACGAACAACTGCCCCGAATGCAGGAAGCAGGCTAAGTGGATTAAGACCAAGTTTGTCATGGCCGACGGGCCCAACAAGGGGAAGCAAGATGTCAAGTACTTTGATAAAAAGCACGATCGACGTTTGGATAACTACGTTGGACAGTTAAATGCGGCGGATATTCAGAGGCTGTTGGATGTAGACGACGACGAAGCGGAAGAGTGGGACACGTTGAATGGGTTGATAGGGGCTTCTCGACCCACTGAGCCTCAATGGTTGATCATGGGACTGACAAGGTTCTCTTTCAGGGGAGCCATGCAGAATCAGAGCGCTCAGAGGATTACAGGCGACGTTTAAATGCGAAGAATAATACATAGAATATATTTAATTCTACAAGAGCTTAATTAGACGACAGATCGCTGGAGATGTAAATGAGTCTCATCGGAAGTTCGATGAAAGTAAACGCGACAGCCAAACCGAGAGAAGATCCAGCCAGGGTGACTGCAGTCATAGATCCGTAAGCGTAAATGGTCGACAAAACACACTGCGCAAGCAGCAATCCCATGAAAATGGTAGCATGACTGCCCATAATCTTGCTAAAGGCGCCGCCAACAGAGGACGCGTGTGGAGACTCTTGGGAAGATCTGGCAAAGGTTGAAACCTCTTTGAGACCGTGATGGCCCTTGGATTTCTCAGTTTTAGCAACGTCCCGTGATGTTCTGAGGACAGCCATAGTCTTGTACGATCCAATGCAAGCACAAAAGAAAGCTCCGACCCAAACGGAAGTGGCGATGGCTCTAGCTTGTTCAGACGTGCGGAAAAAGACTTGGATAGCGACTGCAAGTACTGTCACGAGAATACGGCCCATTTGATCCAACACGTTGGGTTGCATAAGATGAGTGTGCTCGTGCTGGCGGAGAACCTTGTTGGCAAACGCGGGATAGTCCATGGCAGCAAAGGTCCAAGCAAACGCGGAGACGAAGAGGAAACCGAACGCAACGTTAGATCCGGTCACAGGATCGGCAAAGTGAGCGTGAGGAGTAGTGCCGTAGAGGAAAGCGACGACAAACAGAAAAGCGGCAAGAGTTGATCCTGGGAAATGGCCAATGTCATGGAAACCATGTTTCTTCTTGGATGCTCCGTTTTCGGTGTGAGATTTGCCGCACCAACGAATGGAGCAATACACGATTCCAATAATTACGTGCACGGAAGCCGCTAAGCAGATTAAGATGAGGGCGGCCAGTTGTCCTCCATACCAGGTAGGTTCCAGCTGGAAATAATCCGCCGGCGGAGTTGTAAAGTTGAACCCCGGAAGGGTGACGTTGGCAGACGGAGCAGACATTCTTGCTGTTCGTAGTCTTGTACGGCCGTCGGCGCGTGCAGGTTTCGGTTTGGGGGCCGGTTAAAAAAGTCGCAACTTTCGCCCGTACTCCGAGGCTCCGTTAGGGAAACGGTTTAAAAGAGGCTCGAATCTACAAACAACCGCGGTTGTTAAAAAAGAAGGCGCTTTTGGTAACAGATTCTCAGCAGCTTCTTAATTCTACCCCCTTTCTGGTTCCAACGGGCGCCACCACTTCCAGTTTCGACCAAAGCGCGCGCGCGAGACTTTAGTTCCGACTGCCTTGTCTGGTCGATAAGAACTTATGAGGTCAAATCTTATCCTCGTGACTCTTTTATTGGTGTCTGCCCTTGCGTGGCCCTCCCAAGCAGCCCCGATTGTTGTCTCGGACGACGACGACGCGCAAGCAGAGGAAACCCTTTGGAGAACAGTTTCTGGCGACCTCTCACTTCACCCTGTACCGACTCAGTGGGAAAGAAAGCTGAGTTCAAACCTGCCCGACAACGTGACCTGTACCTGGAACCCAAGCTCGACCCACGAATTGGAGTGCCCTGGGTACTTCAAGTCCGTGGTTCGCCTGCTTTCAACAGACGGCTCTCTCAACTCTTCACCGCTGGAATTCAGCGTATCTGAATTCTTTTCAAACGCGACTTTCCCGATCATTATCTCCAATTTCACGTCTCCAGTCCCAGGCGCCAACGACACCATTTCTACCAGTGTCGTCAAGTGTCTAGAAGTCTTGTCTGGAAGCTACTACTACACTGACCGAATCCGGATGACCCACAGAGTTAGCACGGGCGAGTTGGTAATTACTCCAGTGCTTCTGTTTGCCATCATGCCCGTGAAATGCGCTTCTTGGGAATCCCAGGAAGAAGGCGAGCGAGCTTGGACGCATCCGATCAACATGGTCATCCAAATACCATTCTACAACACTTCCGTGCTTCCCGGGAGCGACAAGCTTATTTTCCCTTGGACTATCCAGCTGCTCAGCCGTGTGGAGGACGCTTCGGGAAAGATGAAAGAAACGTTCGACTTGCGTCCCGGCCACACACATTTCACTCTACCCGGGGTTGTGCTGGACGAATTTGAACTCCACAGTATGAAAGTACCGCCGCACTTGGTCGAGCGAATTGGCTCAAGGAAGAACCATAGTCTTTTGGAACCGCAGGGTCCCGTTATTGACTTAGTCCAGACTCACCTGGTGTACGAGGTCCGGCGCACGGAAGAACCTAGTTTACTTGCCACACCCCACTACAAAACGGTTTCTCACCGGTCAGTCCGAGTGGCCATCAAGTGGAACAAACAAGCGGCTCGGTTTGAGCTCAAATTCAACAAGAAGTATTTGAGTGCGATGGAAAATGGGACATTCAAGTCGTCTGATGTGGTGTCTAGCCCCATGCTGCAGACGGTGGTGTTCGACGCGCGAGTCGGAGTGAGACTTCCGCTTGACGCAGAGTGAGATGAAAGCGTGGAAGCGACTCGGGCCTGTCTTTCTTGTTAAATGAATGTTGGATTCAGAATAAACCACGTGTTTGACTAGCAACACCAACCCCCTTCTGCAGTAGAGAAGCAACCTCGAAGTTTGTGCAAATGCCCAATCATCACATTTTAGATCCCAGAAAGGTAGACGAGATATGGAGAATCCTCAGACCATGCACTTTGAAACATACGAACAGATTCTTCGATACGCCGCTGAGCATCTATACGCAGATGAATCGCGACTGGAGCACTTTCTGTGCAGCTGGTGCATGAAGCTTTTCCAGCACGTCTACCCTGATGATTCCGTTGGTGTACTGCCTGAAACTCCCAGTCATTCCGGCGGCTGGACATATGAACCAACCCAGCAACTGTTCTTTGAATCCGTCTCAGACGTCTTGCAGTTTGTCGACGCTATTGTGACCGTTCATCATCCTGGTTTGATCCCAATGACGTGCAAAACTTACGAGGTCAAGTTTGTCGACCAACTACTGGCGATATGCACTCAACAGAATGTGCGCCGAGTCATCCGAGACCAATGGTTTGGATTCAAGGTCAAGCAGTACATGTGGTCACTCAAAGATCCAAACGTTGCCAAGTCTCTTGTCCCCGACGCGTGGAGTTGGCGCGACGACGACGAGCTTAAGGTTGAAATTACGTACAAAGATGGCAGCAAGCTTGTGTTCTACCGATCTTCGGAGACACCTCAGGTCGTAAGGGTGTG
>VFQM010002014.1_pt1 | contig 16171 bp, 12 predicted proteins | sample 3512391 | NCBI WGS metagenome assembly VFQM01 (sample SAMN10412369, study PRJNA504923) | tailings metagenome | isolation source: Replicate 1 from Balatoc abandoned mine | place: Philippines
GGGCACAGTATCGATTTGTTTTTTAGCACGCTGGTAAATAACAGATCGTTCGTTTCTGTTAATGGGGGCTCCATCTGTATCAGACTCGACAAAGTATTGCTGAATTTTTGGGCGAAGATCTTCGAAAACGTAGCGCAGTCTGCCCAATACAGGAAAGTTGCGCTTGAGTGATTGCTTGGTTTGCACCATGTCTTGTATGCCTATCACAATGAGGGGGCCAACGATGACAAACAACAGCAGCATATCAATCCAGAAGTACGACCAAATAATGATGATAGCCGAAACCAGAATACTGGTGATGACGAATAATTTTCTCATAGGGTTTTTTGTATGTAATCAAATATACTAAGGTTTTTATAAGTTTAACCATTCCTCGAAGGTCTTATTAGGTTAGCGAAGTGACCTTCCAGCAGTGATGAAAATCATACTGTAATAGTTCAGAATTTCCCCACATAAGAAAAGACGTTTTTCTATTTTTACAATGTTGAAAAAATGTACCTTCAACAAAATAATAATATGATTAAGAAAATACTGATTGGCTTGCTTGCTGTGTTGGTAATCATCCAATTTATTCGTCCGGCAAAAAATGAGGGTAGTGGTCTTGCTGCCAATGATATCTCTGTTGCTTATACAGATATGCCCAAAGAGGTACACATGCTTCTTCAGCAGAAATGTTACGACTGCCATAGTCATTCAACCAAGTATCCGTGGTATGCTAATATTCAACCTGTAGCCTGGTGGTTAGCTGATCATGTGGAGGAGGGCAAAGAGCACTTGAATTTTTCTGAGTTTAAAAGTTACGATGCTGAAAAAGCGGCCCACAAATTAGAAGAAGTGATAGAAGAGGTAGCTGAAGGCGAAATGCCTTTGAAGTCGTATACTTTTATACATAGAGATGCAGTGGTGACAGCCGAGGAACTTGCCTTGTTACGTAACTGGGTGGCCAGCCAGGGTGTTGAGGTGGGGGAGTAGCCTTAATTGTAACTTACAAAAGAAGGTGCTCTTACAAAGCTTGAGGTATACTTTAACATGACATTAGTACTTACACGAATACTGTAGGGCTCTATGCCCTTAACAGTAACAGGAAAATAAAATCCCCTGACCTCAATAGTGCCAAAAATTAAGTTTTCATTTCTGATACGAAAGCCACCGTTTATACCCCAGGCAAATTTCTGAAATGCATCTTCGCCTGGGTCTTGTTGATAGAAAGCACTTTCAGCAGCAGCAAACCCGGCAAAATTAAAACCCAATATTTTCCATGGAGTAAACATGGTTGTTTCGGTGCGCAAAAAAGTTCTTTTGTACGCAAATAGGCTATCGGGTCTAAAACCCTGCAGTTGATTGTTGAGTGTAAGCAAAGGTCGTATGGTGTTGCTGAAAGCCTGGGCATGACCACCTTCAATTTGTTGCCTTATTTTGATGTTATTTTTTATTAACAACTTACTGTAATAAAGAGCACTGACAAACATAAAAGCATCTTCTGCTTTTTCTTCTCTGAAGTACGAACCGGCACCTGCTGCCAAGCGATAAAAATCACCTTTTCTACTTACAAATTCACGTGCCGTATTCATACCTGCGTATGATCGATCCAGGCCAAATTCGCTAGACCAGCCGGATGTTAGAGTAAGTGTTTTACCGTAGGGAATATCTTCGGTGCGACCAAAGCCATACACATACTGTGTTTTATAGAAATTCTGCTCATAAAAAGTTACTGAGCCGAGCAAAAATTGTTGATTGTTATAAACGGGATTAGCACGATCCGCAGGTTGAGCAGGTTTTCTTTCAAAAGTTTGATTGAAGTAGCGGAGTGCAACAAAATGTCGTTCGCGACTATTTACGGTGTTGTATATGCCCATGTTGTAACCAACCCATACATCTTCAAGATGGTAACGATAATCTCGGAAAGTGCCTTCCGGTAAGCGATAGTTGTTAATAGAATAGTTCTTGCTGATTTCCAGGCTGCCTGCCAATCGCGAATACGGTGAGACTAAAGGACGATCGAGCCGCAAATAATAAGCATGCTCGTTTTCTATTCCATAACTTCTGCCCGTGTTAATTTGCGTATAGCCAACTGTAGGGTTGATTAATGTTCCGCCAATACTTGATTTTCTGTAGGTGAGCTCCATGCCCGCTTGCGGATTTCGTGTAGCATCAAACAAAGTATTCAGTTGTATACGTTGCCCTTGTCCGGATAGATTAGCATCATATACATCGAGGCGATAGGCATCAAATTCTTCCGGCTCAAATTTGATACCTAAGCTAAAGACATCACGTGTAAATACTTCAACATCCACAGAGTCTTCAGAACCATTAACAAAGCAAACTTCAATTTTTGAGTCGAGAATAAAATCGAGGTCGCGCAAATGACGTTCATTGTCTGCCAGGCGGTAGGGATTAAGTGGTTTATTTTTGCGAAAGAAAAGATTGTCTCTGATTACGCCTTCCTTTGAATTAGCGTGTAAACTATTGGCTATTTGCGTTGCCTTACTTCTGAAAGTACGACTACTATCATAAATTGATTTTTCGAAACCTACCTTATTGATAATAATGTTCCTGATTATTTTTCCTTCAAAGGGAAGAAAAGGATCCTCACTCTTGGCCGTAACCACACCTTCAGGCTTAGGGTTGCGCTTTACCGAACTGATGGCTTTTTGTGTAAGCTTGTTATTCAAAAAATTTTTACTGGTGTCTGTCTGCGCAAGTAGAGGATTAACCCAAAGAAAGGATACTAATATCAGCCAAAGTAGTTTTGCTGGCGGGAAGGTATATTTCATTTCGGATAAAACTACTGAGTATAACATCTATAAAATAGAAAACGCTGCGATCATGCTATCTAACGCAAAGATCGCAGCGTTATGGTATAAATGTATACTTTTTACAAGTTAACGTGCGGAAGCCCCACTAATAAATGGGCCATAATAAATGGCGTTCATCAACATTTTATTGGACCCAAACCAAAAAGCACGGAAGCAAAGGTTATCGGTGAAGGCAATTACACGGCCTTGTCCGATAGAAGACACACCAATTACTGAGGCGTCTTTAATTTTTGCATAGTTTTCTTTAGAGATGTAACCACTTAACAGGGGAGATGAGGTGAACACCAAGGGATTCGCGTAAGGATTTTTAGATTTCTCCATAAACAAATTGTTGGATTTGAAAACAGGCATCTTCGTGTTGTAGTATCCAAAGAGCAGAGGGTGACTTAAATCAGCAATCGCTTCAAAAATTGCTCCGCTGGTTTCTTGCGCGCCACTGTATTCGTCAATGTCCGCATATGGCCTTGCTTTTACTGCTTCTTTCTTTTCTTCGTCTTTCTTCATGTCAAACTTACCCAGGCCGGCACTGCTCAACCAGTTTACACCATTTTCAAGGCCGATAATAACTCCACCATTTTGCACCCATGTTTTTACCTTTTCTTTAAGGGCATCATTACCAGATAAATTACCCCAGGTGGGTGGTACTATAATGGTATTGTATTTATTAAGGTTGATTCTTGAAAAAACTTCAACGGGCAATAGCGTAACAGGAATTTGAAAGCGTGTATCTAAAACATGCCATACTTCACCTACATCGGTTGCTGATATGCCATCGCCTACCAGCATGGCAATAGTTGGCTTACGCACATTCATAAAAGAACTGCTACCCAGGCTTACACCTTTGTAATCAAGCCCGGTATTGAAGGCATAGATATCTATACCATCTTTAGTGGCGATGTCGTTGATTAGATATTCAATTACCTCAGGATTTTTGTCTTGTCCGGCTACTTGCACTAAAATGCTTCCCCGATCAAATTTTTTTCCATCGCTGTGATAAAAAGGATCGGTAGCCACTTTAACACGGAGACCTGCATCCAAGAGTTTATATAGAGCTCGTGGTGTATAGTAGTTAGAGGATTCAAAAACATAAGCGTATTCACTTTTACCACCAATGCGCTTACCCGCTGGTAATTTGGCTTCAGTTACTTTTTCTCCGAGCGAAGGCATAGCTTTCAGTTCTTCATACTCCAAACCAAAAGCGAGTGGCATAGTCCAGCTGGAGATATCATAGAATAAACTGTCCTTGAATTGTGTTCTTTTTTCGAACATGCCTTTTATTAAGCGGTAGTTAGCCTGGTTAAGGGGAACGATGTAGCTGCTCTCTGCATCAAACGCTTTTCCATTAATGTTCTGACTTGAAGGAATTTTATAAATGTCAATTTGCTGGCGCGCAATTATTTCTGCGAGGTGAAATCCCTTGGCCTTATCTTTTGCAGAACCGAAAACTATGGCTTTTACCGGATCTTTAGCAGCTTCAGCAACAGCATCTTTAAAGAACTGACGTTGATAATTTAAAAACTCCTCGCGCATTTCGTTAACAGCCTTTAATGAACTTAAGCTGGTAACGAATTGATTGCGTACCGTAAAAGGGAAAGTAAGTAAACCATTAACACTTTCCTGCACATGGCCACGAGAGCTGGCTTGTTCAAACAGAATACCGATGGCACCCTGTACATCAGGGAAAGTTGAACCCTTGCCATAATAAAAATCATCGAAGCCTTCTTGTGTATAATAGAAAGAGCCAATGCCATCTAATGCCTTCGCATGAAATTCACCCATTTTTCTGGTGAGGTCTAAATTTTTATCAGGCGTAAGCGGGTGATTGCGGGCAGGCACACCTGGTTGAAAAAAGAAAGTTGAGTTAGTGCCCATTTCGTGGTGGTCAGTAAGCACGTTCGGTTTCCATTTATGGAAGCTTCGAACACGTGCCTGCGATTCAGGATGTTGCGCCACAAGCCAGTCACGGTTAAGGTCAAACCAATAATGGTTAAAACGTCCTCCAGGCCATGCTTCATTATGTTCAGTATCGTATGGATCGATCGAAGTGACTTTACTTTTTCGGGAGTTTACCCAGGTACTAAAGCGCTGCATGCCATCCGGGTTATAACTGGGGTCAAAAAGTACGATGGTATTGTCGAGGTATTTTTCAATTTCAGGACCCTGGGCAGCGGCATAGTGATAAGCCATTAATAAAGATGCATTTACACCGCTAGCCTCATTGCCGTGTATGCTATAACCCTGATAAAAAACTATGGGCATATTTTTTACATCCAATGAACCAGATTTTCCGGGGTCTGTAAGCTGAACATGTTGGTTTCGGATGCTTTCCAGATTCTGATGATTTTTAGGGGATGTAATGGTCAGCAGCACCAAGGGGCGGGCTTCATGCGTATAGCCCGTTATCTCCATAGAAATGCGATCGGAGGCAGCATCTAAGGCCTTCATGTAGTTGATAAGCCTATCGTGCGTTACATGCCACTCACCCACTTCATGGCCGATTACCGATTTTGGTGTCGGAATGGCCGGGTTATAGGTGGTTTTTTCGGGTAGATAATAGGACAAGTCGGGTTGAGCCCAAACACTTGTTAGGTTAAGTAAAAAGAGCGTGGAAAAAATAAGTTTTCGCATAGGTTTTCAGGTTTACTGCAATTCAATTGAAATTAAGCCATTCTTTTTCAGGCATTTAGTCGGATTTTTATAAGCGGTTTACAAAAGGAATGTTAAGTTCGTGTTAAGATATTTTTGGCAAGCTTAAATGTAAGATAAATGCCTAATTGGAATTTAGGCTTACTTTTGCCGGTCTCCTAAAAAGAGACAACAGACATTAAACTAAACAAACATCTATGAGAAAACTTTTACTACTAACAGCCTTGGTGCTTGGCTCGGTCGGAGCCTGGGCGCAGGGGGTAACAACCTCCAGCATCAGTGGATTTGTTACTGATGCTAATGGTGATCCGCTTCCGGGCGCTAACGTGGTTGCTTTACACCAACCTACGGGTACAAAATATGGAACTTCTGTGAGAGGGGACGGAAATTTTAATATTTCAAACATGCGCTCTGGTGGACCATACCTCATTACCGTAACATTTGTTGGTTATTCAGAGCAGAAATTAGAAAACATTCAAATTGCCCTTGGACAAAATCTAAGCTTGAAATTTAAGCTTCAAGACGAGTCAATTCAAATTGATGAAGTGGTAATTACCGCAACTAAGGATAAGATTTTCAACTCGGACAAAACAGGTGCTACAACTAATATTGGAACCAATCAGCTTCAACGTTTGCCAACCCTAAATAGAAGTTTAAACGACTTTACTCGTTTAACACCACAAAGTAACGGTAGCAGTTTTGGTGGTAGGGACAATCGATTTAACAATTTAACCATAGATGGTGCTGTCAATAACGATGTGTTTGGGCTTACTGGGACACCTGGTGGTCAAACTAATACTCAGCCGATAAGTTTGGACGCTGTGCAAGAAATTCAAGTCAACTTAGCACCATATGATGTTAGGCAAGGTAGCTTCACAGGAGCAGGTATAAATGCAATTACAAGAAGTGGTACAAATGATTTAAGCGGTTCGGTTTACTTCTTAAATAGAAATGAAAGCCTGGCTGGTGAAAAGGTTAGAGATCTGGAAGTTCCTAATAGCGAGTTTTCACAAAGCACTTATGGATTCAGAATTGGGGGTGCAGCAATTAAAGACAAGTTATTCTATTTTGTTAATGCCGAACAAGAAGTAAGGACAGCCCCTCCAGTAGCATTTAGAGCTGCTCAGGCAGGCGAGGTTGAGGGAGGAAATATCTCAAGAGTCACTGCAGCAGATGCTGAGTTGTTCAGAAACCATCTCATTGATAATTACAATTTTGATCCAGGCCGCTACGAAAATTATTCTTTCGACCAACAAAATGACAAGGTTTTTATTCGTCTTGATTACAACTTAAATAATAACCATAGGCTTACCCTAAGGCATAATTATGTAAAGGCTTTCAGAGACATCCCTGTTAGTAATAGTGGTGCTCAGGGAGGCAGACAGAACTCGAACACAGCCTTGCCATTTGAGAGTGCTAACTACACCCAGAACAATACTACAAACTCAACTGTACTAGAGTTAAACAGCACTTTCTCTAATAAATTTTCTAATAATTTAATCCTTACAAGAACTACTGTTAGAGATTTTCGTGAGTCACAAACAGGAACGAGGCCATTCCCTTTAATAGATATTGAATCAGGAGGTACAACTTATCTTGCTGCTGGCTTTGAGCCTTTCAGCCCTAATAATAGATTAGACCAGGATTTATATCAGATTACCAATAATTTCAGTATTTTTTCAGGCAACCACGTTTATACTATTGGTACACACAATGAATTTTATAAGTTTTTAAATGGATTTACTCCGAGATTTTATGGAAACTATATTTATAGCTCTCTAAGTAACTTCATTAACGATGCTGCACCAAGGGAATATCAATTAACATTTTCTAAGCTGCCTAATCAGGCAATTCCATTTGCTGAATTCAGTGCTATTCAAGCTGGATTTTATGTGCAAGATGAGTGGCAAATTAACAATCGTTTTAAGTTGACATCAGGCTTGAGACTAGATATGCCTAGAGTTTATGAAAATAATGCTCCGCTAAATCAAGCATTCTATGAATCTTTTGGTCTTAGAACCAATGAGATGCCATCAACTCAATTTTTATTCTCTCCACGTGTAGGTTTTAATTGGGATGTAAAAGGAGATGCGAGTGCTCAGGTTAGAGGTGGTGTTGGTGTTTTTACAGGCCGACCTCCATTTGTTTGGTTATCTAACCAAGTTGGTAACAATGGTGTGACTACAGGATCACTTACACTCCGCGATGCAGATGCTGCGAATATCAGATTTAATCCTGAGCAACCTCAGTTTACTGTGAATGATGCAGGACAATTAGTTGATACAAACGGAAATGTTATACCTGGTGTATCGTCAACTGCTAATATTGCAGTAGTTAGCCCTGATTTTAAGTTCCCTCAGTTATTCAGAGCAAACCTTGCAATCGATAAGAAATTACCTGGCGATGTTATCCTCTCTTTAGAAGGTATCTTTAGCAAAGATATTAATGCCATTATCTATAAGGACGCCAACCTTAATACACCAATTGGCAGAAGAGATGGTGATAATAGAGAAGTATTCTCAACAAGCACAGGAGTTGGTGGCCGATTAGTTGATACTAGATTTACTGATGTTTCTGTGTTAGATAATACAAGTAGAGCCTACCAATACAGCTTAACAGCACAAGCGGTTAAATCATTTGCTATGGGGTTAGATGTTATGGCCGCTTATAATTACGGTACAGCCAGAGATGTAACCAGTGCATCAAGCTCTATTGCTCGGTCAAGCTTTACGGCAAATGCAGTTGTTGGTAATCCAAATCAATTTGTGTTAGGCACCTCAGATAATCAGCTTCAACACAGAATTATCAGCAGTGTTTCTTATTTTAAAAAATATCTGGAACATTTCGGTACATCAATTTCACTTTTCTATACTGGTAGATCAGGTAATTATTTCTCTTATACCTATGCAGGTGATGTGAATAATGATGGTATTAATGGAAACGATTTGATTTACATACCAAGAACTCAAAATGAGATTATACTTGTTCCATCAAATGCGTCAGATACAAGAACGCCAGCTCAAATTTGGAACGATCTAAATACCTACATTATTAATGACCCTTACCTTGCTGGTCGAAAAGGTCAGTTTGCTGAACGTAACGGAGCAGAGACCCCATGGTCACACAAAATTGACTTAAGCATCCGCCAAGATTTTTACCTGATGGTTAATGGTAAGCTTAACACTCTTCAGTTATCCTTTGATGTTTTCAATTTTGGAAACATGCTCAACTCTGATTGGGGGATTGTTCAGCAAGTTAACAGAACACAGCTCATCAACTTTAGGGGATCTGTAGATGGTACGGCTACTGGTCGTCCTGTGTATAGCTTTGATAGATTAAATTCTACATTCAGAGATAATATTGATCCATTTTTATCAAAATGGGAAGCACAAATTGGAGTTCGTTATATTTTTAACTAATAAAGTATGAGGTCATTATTTAAACAAGAATTTGCCAGCCTTACAAATGTAGTGTTGGCTTTGTTTACAGTCTTATCGATAGTTAGCTGTCAACAAGAAGATGATTATGTTACTGGAGATCCCAAGCCGTCAGTAAGCCCTTATAATGTAACTAACGCTAATGTTATGGTGATTAATGCATCTCCAGGGGCGAAACAAACTGGTGTGGCGCCATACATAGTTAACTATGCACTTAACAATAACGTAATTGTAAATACTGCTACGCCCCCAGTAGCATTAGATTACGCTTATTTGAATACCCCGACTTACCGAGCAACATTAGCAACGCCTCAATCTCAAATTCGTTTCTTGAATAAAGAAGATGGTAAATCTTTGGCTGCAGTAAACTTTAACATTAATCAAAACAGCAGTCACTCTGTATTTTTTATTGACTCGGTTACTAGACCAGCAGGGCAAAGAGCCATTCAAGTGGCTGATGTGCTTACTGCTCCTGCTGCCGGTAGAGCTAGGGTTAGGTTTCTTCATTTTGCACCAAATGCTCCAGAGGTTAGGGTGCTTAATATTACCGGTAACCCTGCTACACCCGCTGTACTTTTCTCTCCAAGACGATATGCAGAGTTGTCGAGAACAGGTGTAAGCCCGACATTCAGTACATTCTCAGAGTTAAACGCTGGAACCTATGATTTAGATGTAAGATTAACTGCTGGTGACGCTTCAGTTTTAACACTTACTGGAGTAACACTTGTCGCTGGTAAAATATACACTATTTATGCCAGAGGTTTTGTAGGCGGTGTAGGGGAACAGGCTTTGGGTGCTACTATAATCCAACACAATTAATATAAATCGCTACATTTATAAAGACCCTCCGATGCATCGGAGGGTTTTTTTATTTCCTCCGCTTTCTGTATTTTGAGTTTACAATGAAACAAAGACTTACTTTGCTCGCTACGCTATTGCTGGTAATTCTTTTTTCTTGTGAGCGCACCGATCAAGCTGAAAAAGCTTTATCTACTCCTAAGGTTTCTATTGACCTCGATTCAATTAAAAAGCGAGGTTACATCACTGCGCTGGTGGACAATAATTCTATTAGTTATTTTCTGTACAAGGGCCAATCTATGGGCTATGACTATGAACTGCTGCAGCGTATGGCCAAAGATTTAGATGTCAAGCTAAGGCTCAAGCGAATTTCTGGAGTAGAAAATGCCATCAAAAAATTAAATGCCGGTGAGGCTGATATTTTAGCTTTTCCGTTAACCATAACAAGTCAGCGTAAAAACTATGTGCGTTTTACAGCGCCACATTTTAATTCTCACCAGGTATTGGTGCAGCGTAAACCACAGGGGTGGGAGCATATGACCAATGATGCAATAAATGCTGCCATGATAAAAAGTCCGCATGAGCTTGTTGGCAAAACTGTACACGTGTTAAATCGATCCAGCTTTGTAGGCAGGTTAAAAAATTTAAGCGAAGAAATTGGGGGAGAAATTTTAATTGTCGAGGATAGTGCGGATGCTCAAAGTGAATCATTAATTCAAAAGGTTGCCAGTAGTGAAATTGATTACACCGTTGCCGATCAGGTAATTGCTTCAGTCAACTTAAACTATTATCCCAATTTGGATGCTTCTACAGTACTAAGTTTACCTCAGCAAATAGCCTGGGCAGTCAGAAAGAACTCCCCTGAATTGCAGGCTGCAATAAATACCTGGCTGGCAAAAGCTAAAAAGGAGTCAACCTTTATGGTTATCTACAATCGTTATTATAAAAGTCCACGTACATCATTTTTGAGAGCCAACAGCAGGTATGCAACCATTAATGGCGATCGACTTTCGCCTTACGATCAATTAATTAAAGAAGGCGCAGCAATACTTGGTTGGGATTGGCGTTTATTGGCGGCTATGATTTATCAGGAGTCGCGGTTTAACGCTACTGATCAATCGTGGGCTGGTGCCCGTGGCTTGATGCAGCTGATGCCGGCAACTGCACAGCGTTTTGGTGTATCTAATCCGGATGATCCAAGACAGAGCATACGAGCAGGTGTACGCTTTCTAAAAAACCTGGATGATTATTGGGTAAAAAAAGTAGCTGACTCTACGCAAAGAATAAAATTTGTGTTAGCCTCTTATAATGTTGGACTCACGCACATTACTGATGCTAGAAAGCTTACCATAAAATATCAGGAGAACGCAAATGATTGGGAGACTGTGGAGAGATATTTACTGAAAAAAAGTGATCCGGCTTTTTATAAGGACCCGGAAGTAATAGCAGGCTATTGCAAGTGTGAGGAACCTGTTCGTTATGTTGAGGAAGTAATTGCGCGTTTTGAAGAATATAAACTACACATTAATTAATTTCAAATTTCAAATTTTGAATTTTAAAATTACGCATTACAGCTTTTTAACAATCTCGGTCAAGTTTAAGCTCTCCCATGTTTGTTCTATGTTTAGTCTAGCCATTACCTCATCCATAATCTTTTTTTGTTTTTGTCCTATGTTGTAGGCATCGCTATAGCGGATGTTTTCGTGAAAAGTAACCATGGAGTATAGCGGAATCCATTGATCCGGAAATTGCTGATGAATTTTAGCTTCAATTTTTTTACGCAATAGAAATTCTTTATCAGCTACTAAATCACGCATTTCAATAAAATTATCCAATGCAAGTTGTGCAATGGCATCACCATCTGGTTTACGCAGTTGCTGAAAAGCCGGTAGTACCATCTCCCAATTATCCTGATGCTCATCCAGTAGTTTATTAAGTACCCTGCAATCTTCAAAACCAGCATTCATACCCTGACCGTAAAAGGGAACAATGGCGTGCGCGGCATCACCGATTAAAAGTGTATTGTTTTTTACCCATGGATAACATTTGACCGTAACGAGTGAAGAAGTAGGATTTTGAATAAACTCCTCCAAAAACCCAGGCATGAGTGCTATCGCATCAGGGAAGGTATTCACTAAAAAATCTGATATCGCATCTTTTGAATTAAGGCTACTAAAAGAAGGATTCCCTTCAAAAGGGAAGAAAAGTGTTAGCGTAAAGGTGGCATCAGGATTAGGTAATGCAATCAACATAAAACTTTCTCGAGGCCAAATGTGTAAGGCATTTTTCTCCAGCTGAAATTCACCACCTGCACCTGCCGGAATTGATAGTTCTTTATAACCGTGTTGAATATAAAATTGCTGGTAATCAAATCGGTCGCTAATACGGAAGGCATCGCGTATCGCAGAGAAAGCACCATCAGCACCAATAATCAGATCGAATTTCTTTTCTGATATTTTTTGATTTTTATCACTAATAGTGAGTGTTGTTTTTTCTAAATCTGTTTTTTCAATTTTTTGCTCAAAATAAAACTGAACACCAATGCTCTCAGCTTCATTCATCAATGCAATATTCAAGGCACTGCGTGAAATTGAATTAATATATTGACCATCTTTTCCGTATGCCTGATAACTTAAGTTGCCTTTAATGTCGTGCATCATTCTGCCATGCATGGGTATGGCAATGCGTGTTAATTCTTCTGCTAAGCCGACTTCTTCCAAAGACCTGATGCCCCTATTGCTTAATGCCAGGTTAATTGAACGCCCACCCACATAATCGCTACTGCGCATATCGTTTCTTCGTTCAAATACACTTACGGTGTAACCACGTTTTTTCAGGTAGATGGACAAGAGAGATCCTACCAGGCCTGCACCTGCAATGGCGATGTGTTTGGAAGTGTTAAGCGGCATATTATGTCGGCTAATATTTATAGGATGATGCTTTCGATATTTTATTTTATTAGTGCTTTTTTCAAAATTTCCGAAAAAAGAAACACATCTTCAAAAGTATTGTACAAGGGCACGGGAGCAACGCGTATCACTCCCGGTTCGCGCCAGTCGGCAATAACACCAGCCTTTGTAAGTTTTGAAAATACTTTTTTGCCATCGCGCTTTACAGCAATTGAAAGTTGGCAACCTCTTTCTTTACTATTTTTTGGTGTAAACACGGTAAAGTATTCTCCGTCTTTATCAATTTCATTCAATAGTGCCTCAAGAAAACCGGTTAATTGTATACTTTTCTTTCTTAGGTTTTTAATGCCTGCTGCCTGAAAAATTTCTAATGAGGCAAGATGCGCTGCCCCAGATAACACAGGAAAATTAGAAAGCTGCCAACCATCTACACCCGGCATGGGAATAAAACCCTTTCTCATTTGAAAGCGTTCTGCTTCGTGATGACCCCACCAACCAGCAAAACGTGGCAAGGTACTATTAGCATGGCGTTCATGTACAAAAGCTCCGGCAATACCACCTGCACCTGAGTTTAAATATTTATAACTGCACCATACAGCAAAGTCGACATTATTTTTATGAAGGTTGAGCTCGACATTACCAACGGCATGAGCACAATCAAAACCAGCATAAGCCCCTACCGCATGTGCAGCGTCTGTAATTTTTTTAATATCAAAAAATTGCCCGGTATAGTATTGAACCGCTCCAATCAATACTAAGGCTACAGTATCTCCATGTTGATTTATAGTAGTAATGATGTCTTCCGTTCGGATAGTTGCTTCTCCAGCTCGCGGTTTTAATTCAATAATTGTAGTGTCCGGATTAAGACCGTGAAATTTTACCTGCGACTCGAATGCATATTGATCGGATGGGAAAGCTCCTGCCTCAACAATTAATTTATAACGTTTTGCAGTAGGTTTATAAAATGAAACCATCATCAAATGAAGGTTGACAGTAAGTTGATTCATGGCGACTACTTCACTGGGTTTAGCGCCTACTATCTGCGAGAGTGCTTTCTTGGTAAACTTATGGTAATATAACCACGGCCGCTTTGCGTGGAGGTGACCTTCAACACCTAACTGGGCCCAATCCCTCAACTCCTGATCGATAAATTTTTTAGTCGACTTGGGTTGCAGGCCTAATGAGTTACCGGTAAAATACAGTGCTGTTTTTCCGTTTACTTTTGGAATATGAAATTGTGCACGGAATTTTTTTAATGGATCAAGGCGATCCATTTTACGTGCAAAAGCAAGTGAGTTTTCAAAAAGCATATTATTTTATTTACAATAGGTATTCCAGTATTTCTCTGGAGATAAGATTTGAGTATTTTCAAACTTTGAAAAGGGAAAGTGTTTACTGTTGCCGGTTATCAGAAAATCTGCTTGGGCAGAAAGTGCAAGCTCAAGAAATTTGTTGTCATCTTTGTCGGCTAGAATTTCAAGCACAAATTGTGGGTTTCGGATAATAGAAATTGATTTTAAGTCAATAATCAATTGTTTCGACCTTTCATGAAACCTTGGAATACTTTGAAATTTACTGTACCCAATAGTATGTTGGTATTCGATAAGGATAGTTTTTGACAAGTAAAGATCAACCTTACTTCTAAGAATTAAATCAAAAACAATGCTATAAGGATAGCTTTTGCCAAGTAGCGAAGAGATTACGATATTGGTATCAACGACTATTTTTTGCTTTTGCATTGCGTCTTACTTCAGCAATAATCTCGTTAATTCCTTTGTTAGTAATTTTTGACAGCCCTGTTTCTTTGGCAATAGCTACTGCTTGTTTAAGATTTTCTCTTGCTTGTGCTAAAAGAATAAGGTGCTCCAATTCTTCAAAGTCTAATTGCCTCTTTTTAATTGAATATTTTTTTCTAGTGCCAGGCTTTATGTTTACAATTAATTCACCCATGGTTACAAATTTAAACAAATCTAGGATCAGCCTCCATTACTGTACCGCACTTTTTACAGGTACGCAATTCCTTTGAGCCGTAATACTCACGGAAACGAGGTATAAAATCCTTTTCAATATTTTCAAGGTGAAAAATATATTCGTGCAGTTTGTTGTTGCATTTTTCGCAGTACCACTGCAATCCATCCATCATGGTTGGATCAGTACGTTTTAATTCAATGACCAGGCCCATAGAATTTGGAGTGCGAATAGGTGAATGGGGTACACGTGCAGGAAGCAAGAACATATCTCCCTGTTTGATTGGTATGTCAACAGCTTTACCGTCTTCCTGAATTTTAACAGTAATGTCACCTTCCAGTTGGTAGTAAAGTTCTTCAGTTTCATTGAAGTGATAATCTTTACGGGCGTTAGGGCCGGCTACAATCATAACAATATAATCACCGGCATCTGCATATAAGTTTTTATTACCAACTGGTGGTTTAAGCAGGTGGCGGTTTTCTTCAATCCATTTTGTAAGGTTAAACGGTCTGCGGATGGCCATAGTCGATTTGAAATTTAATTTGTTGAAGATTTGCCAATTTAAGAACATTTCGAACCACTTTTACACTTTATCTTAGCAATATGAATCTGGACTTAAAAGGTAAAAATGCCCTGGTTTGCGGCAGCACGCAAGGAATAGGTAAAGCATCGGCAATAGAGTTAGCGCTGCTTGGTGCTAATGTTACCTTGTTGGCCCGAAATGAAGAAAAACTGAAAGCCTGTATGCGTGAGTTGGATAAAAGTGTAGGGCAGCAGCATCAATACCTGGTAGCAGATTTTGAGGAACCAGATCAGGTAAAAGAACAGATTAGAAGATATGTAAGGGACAATAAGGTTCATATTTTAATAAACAATACAGGTGGACCACCGGCAGGTCCTGCTATTAGTGCAAAGGAAGAAGACTTTGTGAAGGCTTTTTCAAGTCACCTTTTATGTAACCACATTTTGGTGCAGGCTTGTGTGGAGGCAATGAAGCAAGAAAAATTTGGACGAATTATTAATATCATCTCTACCTCCGTTAAAATTCCGCTTCGCAACCTGGGCGTTTCAAATACCATTAGGGGTGCCGTTGCAAATTGGGCTAAAACACTCTCCGTTGAATTAGCGCCTTTTGGCATTACCGTAAATAATGTTTTGCCAGGGGCTACCATGACTGGCCGCTTAGAGACCATCATCAATAATCAGGCGAGCAAATCAGGGAAGAGTTATGACGAATCTAAGGAAGAAATGACTAAAGAAATACCTGCTGGCAGAATAGGGGAGGCACATGAGGTAGCGGCTGCCGTTGCCTTTCTGGCTACACCAGCCGCTGCCTATATCAATGGTATTAATGTGCCGGTGGATGGTGGCAGAACGGGCAGTTTATAATTAGTTTGAAACCGTTGCAACAGGAATTGGTATACGTATCATAACATTTGTACCGCTCCCGGGCTGACTGCTGATTTCAATACTGCCATTTAAACTTTCAGTTCTTACTTTCATATTTTGAAGTCCGATTCCTGAACTACGATTGGAGGTATCAAAGCCACGACCGTTGTCTTCAATGGTCAGCACTAGCTCGTTTTCGTGCACAAAA
>VFQM010002015.1_pt1 | contig 16164 bp, 9 predicted proteins | sample 3512391 | NCBI WGS metagenome assembly VFQM01 (sample SAMN10412369, study PRJNA504923) | tailings metagenome | isolation source: Replicate 1 from Balatoc abandoned mine | place: Philippines
GGACAAGACCCGCAACGCCCTGCGCAAGGACGACCGCCTGCTGGCGCTGCGCGTGTTGGCCGGCGTGTCGCTAATGCCCACCAGCCAGCTCACCGCCTTCGAGGAGTCGCTCAACGGCCTGAAGAGTTGTTCATCGCTGGATGAGCCGACGCTGGTCACGGCAGCCGTTTGCCCCCACTGCCAGTTCCGCCCCTCTGCCGAGCAGCTGGAGCTGATCCCGGCGGCCAACCGCCTGCACAAGCTGGACGACGACCTGGACCAGTTGGTGGCCAACTGGCAGCAGACCCTGCTGGAGAACCTGGAAGACCCGTTCACGCAGGACAGCCTAGGCCTGTTGCCGCCCGCGTCCAAGAAGCTGATCGACGCCTTCCTGGCCTCACGCAAGCTGCCGGACCCGATGACCAGCGAGTTCGCTAACGCTGTGCAGGAGGCGCTATCGGGGCTGGAGAAGATCGCGGTCAAGGGCGACGAGATCAAGCAGGCGCTACTGCAAGGCGGTTCGCCGGCCACGCCGGACGAGCTGCGCAAGCGCTTCGACACCTTCATGAACGAGCGCTGCAAGGGCAAGGACGCCACCAAGCTGCGCTTCGTGATCGAGTGATGGACCCAACGGAGGAAGGCAATGGATATTGAAACCGCTGGGGCCATCAAGCTGTTTTTCCCCAACCCATCGTTGACATTGGTCTATTTCGAAGCCCTTGCCAATGCGCTGGATGCGGGTGCGACCGAAGTGTCCATCGATATTGATGTGCAGGCATACGACAAGCCGGACACGTTGAAGATCACCGTTACAGATAACGGCGATGGATTCACGGACGAGAATTTTGATCGCTTCAAAACCTTATTGAAGCCCAGAGACAAATTCCACAAGGGTATTGGTCGCTTGGTGTTCCTCAACTATTTTGATCGCGTTGAAGTCATCAGTACGCGAGACAAGTGGCTGCGGAAGTTTGTTTTCAAAGAAGGCTTTGACGGCAACGCGCCACTCCAAGAGCTTGGGGAGGTGCAGGGAGCCAATACGATATTGACGTTCACCGGCTTTGCGGGCGCGCGCGTCAAGTCCTATGACGATCTGAAGCCAGATGCCATCAAGCCGCTTTTGATCGAACAATTTCTGCCAACGCTTGACGCGCGCAAACGTGATGGCAGGGCGTTTACGATTTCGATCAACCTCAAGACAGCCGAGAGCAACACGCAAAAGGAATTTTTTCCTCACGAGGTGAAGATAACGCCCGCCGATTTGCCTTCAATGACCAAGATCACCATCCAGGATGATTCTCTGGATGCGTTCTCGACCATTGACATGCACTATCACGTCGAGCCGGTGTCGGGCAAAGGAAGCCTACTTGTTGCCTTCAGCATTGATGGTCGGACGATTCCGGTCAACTTGATACCAACTTCGTCTTTTCCTCCGGGCTACATGGGTGTGTTCCTATTCGAGTCGGAGATGTTTCACTCCAATGCCGACAGTTCGCGCCAAAAGCTGATACTGCCGGAAGGGCTCCAAGAAGCAAGTCTATATCGCGTCTTGCGCCGGGAAGTTGGCAAGGTGTTGGCAGACAAGATTCCGAAGATCACAGAAAAGAACGAAAAGGTAAAGGAAGAGTTCGAGGAGCAATTCCCGCATCTTCTGGGCTATTTCGAAAACGATACCGTTGGCTTGATTGATCGTGATGATGCTCTGGAGATCGCGCAACAGAAATTCTTCCGTGCTCAGAAGCAGGTGCTGCAATGCGAGACACTGACCGAAGCGGCGTATGTGAAGTCGCTGGAGCTGTCATCGCGCACTTTGACCGAATACATCCTTTACCGCGACAAGATCATCGGCCGCATGAAGGAAATGACGGCCGACAATGCCGAATCCGAAATACATAACCTGATCGTTCCGAGATTCAAGGAATTTTCGCGAGAAGCCATGCCTTCGGAGGTTTACCAGAACAACGCCTGGTTGCTCGATGACAAGTTCATGGTGTTTCGTACCATCCTGAGCGAGCAACGGATGGATACCGTCGTTAATGCCATACGGCTTGATGAAGAAAGCGAGAAGGATGCGGGCAGGCCAGATATTGCAATGATCTTCTCCGCTGATCCAAAAGATGCCAGCGCAGTGGACGTAGTCGTCATCGAAATAAAGAAGAAAACGGACGATGAAAAAGAAAACCAATACGCCATCAATCAACTGCTTGATCGTGCGGTGAAGCTGGCGGCGCATTGCCCCAACATCCAGAGAATCTGGTACTACGCCGTCATCCAGATCAGCGACACGATGGGAACTCGGCTGCGCCAGCAAAACTGGGCGCCACTTTTCTCCATGGGGAAGCTTTACTACCAGGAATTCCGAACCGAGCGAAGAGATGGAATTGTGGTTCCGACTCCAACTTTCGTCGTGTCCTTCGATGCCATCGTGGCAGATGCCGAAAGCAGGAACCACACATTCCTCGAAATCTTGCGCAATGGCATGAGGGAGTACGCCGCACAACAGGCCACGGGCCAGATGGGCAACTAGTCAAATGGCCAAGGCAAGCGGATTCGTCGTATTCCTCACGAAAGATCGGATGGACACATTCCTTGAATGTGTAGCCGAGGAGCGCGCGTTTGCCGAGCCTGTCGCCGACTTTCAGCACAGCCGAACCGCACCACTGGTTTGCTTCGTGGTTAACGCTGGGAAGTTGACGCACATTGGACTTGGGCGTCGTGGTGTGCGCGCTGGTACGGGCATGAGTCGGTTGAATATCGACAAGGCTGAAAAACTCGCGAACCCGCTGTCCGTTCGGAAACTGCTGAATCGTCTGCCCAAGCGCAATGCCGTATCCGTGCGTAAACGGTTTCGGTCGGGTGGATTGTTGACCGACAAAGGCTTCACCGCCGTCGTCGAAGTCATCCGCCAGATCGCGCCCCAAGCCAGCACACTGTTGGAACGCTTCAGTCAGACCAGAACGGAACGCATCCGACGGCTGTCGGAGCGAGCACGAGACAACTTGGCGCAGCAAAAAGAAGCGTTACTCACGGCGTTGTCGATAGCCGGGATCAGTCGCGACCCTGTTCAGGAGTGGACACCATCGGATGAAACACCGGTGTCTTTTCTCGACGGCCTGCCCAGCGTTCGGCTGCGCGAAGATCCGATGGTGGTCCACGATTTGCAGAACCTGCCCGGTTTCGAGGTGATCAAAACCTACCCCTACGGCGCAGCCGTCTTCGAGTCCGAAGCCACGTCGGAACGTCTCACTGTCATTCTTGCCAACCGCCTGCCGCTCGAAGAACAAACTGGCACCGACCTCATCTATTTCAACGAAACCTACCAAAGCTTTGTCATGGTTCAGTACAAGGCGATGGAGCGTGAGGATCGGCGTGATGGGCCAGCTGAAGCCGTCTACCGCTTGCCCAACGCACAGTTGAAGGAAGAACTCGACCGCATGGATGGCGTGCTCGATGCGCTGAAGGCTTGTGCGCCCAACACCGGTATTGGCGGATTCCGCCTGACCGAAAACCCGTTCTTCCTCAAACTCTGCTCTAGGCTCATATTCAACCCGGATGATGTAGGTCTTGTACCGGGCATGTACCTGCCGCTGGACTATTGGAAGCTGCTGGAGAAGGATCCTGGCATCCAGGGGCCGAAGGGTGGCCTGCGGATTACCTACGATAACGCGCAGCGTCATTTAGACAACACCGCGTTCACAACGGTGGTGTCCAAGGCGTGGGTTGGCACGACGCCCAGCCAGTCGCAAGTGCTTCAGGACGTCATTCGGGCAACCCTGGAAACGGGCAAAGCGGTGGCCATCGCCATCAAACCGAAGAAATCCGCCGAACCCCGAGACGGTGATCAAGAAATAGAAGTGGACGCAATCAATGAATGATGTCACCTCACTGACGATTCCAGCGAACTTGTCCGAATGGCTGACGCTGGCCAACGTCCTGTTGACCGCAACGTTCGCCGGACTCACGTTTTTCATTCTGCGCGCTAACCGTGCTGCAGTAGGTGCAATGCGTGAGCAGATGGCTGATCAGAATCGCCCCTTTGTCGCAGTGACCGTGCAGGTGCGCATGGGCACCCCTGTCATCCAATTGCTCATCAGGAATGTCGGTCGCTCGCCTGCACAGAATCTCCGACTACGCCTTGATCGGGACTTCTTTCAGTTTGGCGAGCAAGGCGAGGGTCGCAATCTCGCAAAGCAGTCGGCTTTCTCGCAGCCTATCGACTGTCTGCCACCCATGTCGGAGTTGCTCTTCGATCTCGGAATGGGCTTCAAGATCTTCGAAAGCGGAGCTGACCCGACGATTTGTCCCCATACGTTCGAAGTGTCGGCCGAGTACGAATATGGGAAGAACAAGTACAGTGAAAAGACCCACGTGGACCTGCGGCCCTATATGGGTACCAGCGTTCCGCACCATCCTGTCGTAGAGGAGTTGGAACGGGTCAGAAAATCCATCGATAACCTGAGCGGCGTGGTCAAGCAGTCTGCGAACGCGGTAATAAAGACCCAAGGCGCCGAGGACAAGAATGACTAATCTATTCAGCAGCACCACACAAAAAGATTCCGGCCCCGTGGAATGCCTTGGCCAGGCCTTCCCGAGCGAGCAAGCCCGGCGCGAGCACTTCACCAAGCTGCTGGCCGAGAAGCTGAAAGATCCGGCATTTCGCGAGATCGAAGGATTCCCACAGGGTACGGACGAGGCGATCCTGGCGATGTCGGACCCGCCGTACTACACCGCCTGCCCAAACCCTTGGCTGGCGGACTTCGTGGCGTACTACGGCAAGCCCTACGACCCCACGCTGAAGTACAACCGCGAGCCGCTGGCAATTGATGTGAGCGTTGGCAAGACCGACGCTATCTACAAAGCGCACGGCTACCACACCAAAGTGCCGCACTTGGCGATCGTGCCGTCGATCCTGCACTACACCGAGCCGGGTGACATAGTGCTAGATGGTTTTGGTGGTTCGGGCATGACCGGTGTGGCGGCTCAATGGTGCGGCACAGCCCCATCCAGCTACCGACACGAGTTGGAACTAGCTTGGAAACGGGAAGGCCGCACCGCGCCAAAGTGGGGTGCACGCCGCGCCGTGCTCAATGACCTATCGCCAGCCGCCACCTTCATCGGTGCGAACTACAACATTCCTTTCGATGTTGATGCCTTTTCTAATGCGGGCAAGCAACTACTCAAGGACTTGGCGCAGGACATTAGCTGGATGTTTGAAACGCTGCACAGCGATGGCAAAACTAAAGGCCGCATCGAATACACCGTGTGGGGCGAGGTGTTCAGTTGCCCTGAGTGCGCTGGAGAAGTGAACTTTCTCGACGAGGCATTGGACGAGGATTCTAAGCGGGTACGGGATACGTTTGCCTGCCCTCATTGCAATGCAGAACTAACCAAGAAAAAACTCGAAAGGCTTTACGTATCAAAGCTGGATCAGTCCACCGGCAACACCCTTCAAGCGCCAAAGCGCGTGCCCAGCTTGATTGCCTATCGTATAGGCAAGACTAAATACGAGAAAAAGCCTGACGCGGCGGATCTTGCACTATTGGCCAGAATCGAGACCATGCCTTTGCCCGGTACGGTCCCGAAGCGAGCATTTCCTTTCGCTGATATGTGGGAGGCGCCGCGTATGCGCGACAAGGGCATCACCCACACCCACCACATGTTTTTGCCGCGTGCAGCACAGGTGATGGGTGCGCTGTGGGCCAGGGCACATGCGCATTCGGATGTGCGGATTCGTGCATTTCTGGTTTTCATGGTTGAACAGGCGATTGCCGGGCTATCAGTGCTCAATCGCTATGGGCCTACGCACTTTTCTCAAGTCAACCGCATGCTAGCGGGCGTGTATTACGTTGCATCGCAACATGCGGAGTGCAGTCCTTGGTACATCCTTGATGGGAAACTGGATCGACTGGGTAAAGCCTTCAGCCAGTTCAAAGTCGGTGCCGGTGGCGTGGCGATCAATACAGGTACAGCCGCACGGCTTCCTCTTGCTGACAACAGTATTGACTACATATTCACCGACCCACCGTTCGGGGAGAATCTGCCCTACGCAGAATTGAATTTCCTGGTCGAGGCCTGGCACGGCGTGATGACGCAAGCAAAGCTGGATGCCATCGTTGACCGTACCAAGGAAAATCGCGCCGCTCAGAAATCGGTGGACGACTACCGAAAGTTGATGGCCGATTGCTTTGCGGAATACTTCCGTGTCCTTAAACCCGGTCGCTGGATGACTGTGGTGTTCTCCAATACTCAGGCTGCCGTGTGGAATGGCCTGCAAACGGCGATGCAGCAGGCCGGTTTTGTAGTGGCCAATGTCTCGGCACTCGATAAACAGCAAGGCAGCTTCAAGGCTGTCACCACCGCGGTGGCCGTCAAGCAAGACTTGGTGATTTCCGCCTACAAGCCTAACGGCGGCTTGGAGCAGCGTTTCGCCCAACGGGGAGCCACCCCAGAATCGGCATGGGACTTCGTTCAGACCCACCTGAAGCAGCTTCCGGTGGTGAAGGTGAAAAATGGTGAGCTGGAGTTTGTTGCCGAGCGTGATCCGCGCATCCTGTTCGATCGTATGGTGGCGTGGTTCGTCCAACACAGTGCGCCCGTGCCGCTTTCCAGTCTGGAGTTTCAGGATGGGCTCCGTGCTCGTTTTCCCGAGCGCGACGACATGGTCTTCTTGCCGGAGCAAGTAACCGAGTACGACAAGAAGCGTGCTCAGACCGCGCAAGCGCCACAAATGGAGCTGTTCGTTTCCGACGAGCGCAGCGCCATCGATTGGTTGGCTCATTTCCTCAAGCGACGTCCGTCCACCTACCAAGAGGTACACCCCGAATTCATTACCCAGCTTGGAGCTGGCTGGAAGAAGCATGAGGAACGTCCTGAGCTTTCAGCGCTGCTTGAGGCTAACTTCTTACGCTACGACGGTGCGAGTGATGTGCCCAGTCAGATTCACGGCTATCTCTCGTCCAACTACAAGGATATGCGGGAGCTGGAAAAATCTGATCCGCGTCTCAAAGCAAAAGCGCGGGATCGATGGTTCGTACCAGACCCAAATAACGGGAAACAACTTGAAGAAAAGCGCGAGAAGGGTCTGCTCAAGGAGTTCGAAACCTACAAAGCATTCGCTGGCCGCAAGATCAAGGAGTCGCGCCTGGAAGTGTTGCGCGCTGGCTTCCGCGCCGCATGGGCAGCCAAGGACTACAAGACCATCATTACCATTGCTAACAAGCTGCCAGAGGAAACACTGCAGGAAGACGAGAAGCTGCTGACGCTGTATGACCTCGCGCTGACCCGTACCGAGGACGGGATCTGAACGTGGCCGGCGGCGGGTTCACCATCGGCGACTGGTGCTGGTTCATTCGGCAGGCCACTCCGTGCCGGGTAGTCGAGCGCCAGGACGTGTGGGGCGAAGTCGCTTACCGCGTGTGGCTACCGGCCAAGGACGCCGTGGTGCGCGCCCGGTCGGTGGATCTGGCGCCGCTGGAGAGCGTTCGCCCAAGCGTGGACCAGATCCTGCACACCGTGGCGGCGGCCAAGCTGCTGGACGCGCTGGAGGACAACCTGCTGCTGGCGCCGATCCAGTCCAGCGTGGTGCCGCTGCCGCACCAGCTCTATGCCTTGAATCGCGCCGTCAGCCGCGACCGCATCCGCTACCTGTTGGCCGATGAGGTGGGCCTCGGCAAGACCATCGAGGCCGGCTTGGTGCTGCGCGAGTTGAAGTTGCGTGGCCGGGTGAAGCGCATCCTGGTGGTGGCGCCTAAGGGGCTGGTACGTCAGTGGCAGGCGGAAATGCGCCTGCACTTCGGCGAGAAGTTTCAGTTCATCGAACCGTCCGAGCTGGCGGCCTTCCGCCAGTGGCGCAGCGGTGGCGCGGGCGAGGAAGAAAACCTGTGGCGCATGCACGACCAGGTGATCTGCTCGCTGGATTCGGTGAAGCCGCTGGAGGGGCGTCGCGGCTGGAGCTTGGAGCAACTCAACACCTACAACCGCGAGCGCTTCGAGGACCTGATCTCGGCGTCGTGGGATCTGGTCATCATCGACGAAGCCCACCGCATGGGCGGCAGCACCGAGCAGGTGGCCCGCTACAAGCTGGGCGCGGCGCTGGCCGAGGCATCGCCCTATCTCTTGCTGCTGTCGGCCACGCCGCACCAGGGCAAGACCGATCAGTTCATGCGCTTGATGCAGTTGCTGGACCGGGAAGCGTTCCCGGACGAGAGCAGCGTCAGCCGGGACCGGGTGCGCCCTTTCGTGATCCGCACCGAGAAGCGTGCCTCCATCAACGCCGAGGGCCAGCCGCTGTTCAAGCCGCGTGTTACCCGGCTGCAGGCGGTGGCCTGGCAGGCGCGCCACGGCGCACAGCAGCGCCTGTATGAGGCGGTGACCGACTATGTGCGCCACGGCTACAACCAGGCCATGGCGGCCAAGCAGCGCCACATCGGCTTTTTGATGATCCTGATGCAGCGGCTGGTCACGTCCAGCACGGCAGCCATCCGCACCACACTGGAAAAGCGCCAGGCCCTGCTCGATGCGCCACAGCCGCAGGCGAACCTATTCGAGAGCACCAGCGCTGACGAGTGGGCCGATCTCGATGGCCAGTCTCAGGTGGATCTGGCCATGCAGTCCAGTGGCTGGGAGCTGGAGAAATCCGAAGTCGAGATGCTGCTGGAGCTGGCGCGCGAAACGGAGGCCGCTGGCACCGACGCCAAAGCCGAGGCACTGCTGGAGCTGATCTACAAGCTGCAGCAGGAAGAAGGCGACCCGGCGCTGAAGGTGCTGATCTTCACGGAGTTCGTGCCCACCCAAGCGATGCTGGCCGACTATCTGGAGAGCCGTGGCTTCTCGGTGGCGACGCTCAACGGCAGCATGGATCTGGAATCACGTACTCGTGCCCAGCAGGTGTTCTCCAAAGATGTGCGTGTGCTGATCTCGACGGATGCCGGCGGCGAAGGTCTGAACCTGCAGTTCTGCCACGTCATCGTCAACTTCGATATGCCGTGGAACCCGATGCGAATTGAACAGCGCATCGGCCGCGTCGACCGTATCGGCCAGCACTATGTGGTGCGTGCCATCAACTTCGTGCTCGAAGACACGGTCGAGCACCGTGTGCGCCAGGTGCTGGAGGAAAAGCTCGAAGTCATTGCGCAGGAGTTTGGTGTCGACAAGGCGTCCGATGTGATGGACTCGGTCGAGGCCGACCCGATCTTCGATGAGTTGTTCGTGCACGGGCTACAAAACCCGGACGCGATCGAACAGGAGTGCGATGCCGTGGTGTCGCAACTGCGGTCCACGCTGGCGGAGTCGAAGAAGAACAGCGACCTGCTTTCCGAAGCGCATGACCTGGACGCCGATGACGCCCGCAAGTGGCGTGACCATCCGGCGCAGTTCTGGTTGGAGCGGGCCATTACCAGTGGTTTGGCTGCGCGTGGCGGATCAGCAACCAAGGTGGGCAATGCCTGGCGCGTGAAGTGGGCGGACGGCAGCGAATCGGCACAGGCGTGCTTTGACGCCCGGACGGCGGACGAGAACCCGGAATTGGAGTGGGTCACGATGGAAGACCCACGTGCCAGGGCCGTCATCAGCGAACTGCCGCGCTTCGTGGCAGGGCAGCCCCTGCCCGTGATCCGGGTGACGGGTTTGCCGGATTCGGTGCGTGGCATCTGGTCGCTGTGGGAGATCAGTCTGGCGGCGGAAGGATTGAGCCGAAAGCGCTTCCTGCCGGTGTTCGTCAACGAAGAAGGCCGCCCGTTCGTGCCGACAGCGAAGCGTGTGTGGAACCTGCTGCTGACCGAAACCGTAGACGTGCACGCCGTGACCGGCGCCGAGGAGTCGGTGAAGTGGTTCGAGGTGTCGCTCACGACCGCCAGTACCCAAGGCGAGCGGATCTTCACCGAGCTGCTGAACGAACACCATGCTCGGCTGAAAGAAGAACGCGAACGCGCGCTGTATGCCTTCGAGGCCAGAGGTCAGGCGATCGGGCGAATCGGCTTGCCCGCCGTGCGCGAGCATCGGCGCAAGCGATTGCAGCAGGAACACGATGCACGCATGGCCGCCCTGGATGACATGGAGGCCAGCGTGCCGGATTTGAATGCCGTGATGATGGTGCGTGTCTCCGGCGATGTGATGCCCGGAGGACAGGTGAGATGAGTTTGTGGACGGAACGAATTCTTAGCCACTTTACGGCCGACCTCACCCGGCTGTGGGTTGCCTGCGACCCCGACGACGTGCTGCTCGACGAGAAGCTGTTGTCCGAGCTGCGCGACCGGGGCTTCGAGGTGATGCTGTACGAAGACCCGTTCGCGTTTCGGGCGGAGTACGAGGAGCGGTATCGCGCCGCATGGGATCGCGGTGAGCCGGGACCAGCGCCCTCGCTGGTCTTGCACCTGCGCAGCGCCGACGCGAATGAGTTGCCGTGGGACATCGTGCACCACGGACGTGCGGTGCGGCTGAGCCTTGCGGAGCTTTTCCCCAGGCTGGCCTACAGCGCGGTGCAGCAAGTCGAGCCGGAGCATTTCGCAGGCCTGTTTCATGCCCACCAGACCGAGTTGCAGTCAGTGCGCGGCGAGAACGAGTCGAAGGACTTCATCCTCGAACACGTTTATCAACTGACGCCGCGATCCATTCGCAACCCGGTGGACTTCTGGCGTGAGCTGCTGCGAATGCACTTCGCCAACCGTTCGTTGCCGCCCCTGTTCGCCCAGCATGCGGCGGGCATCATCCAGGGCAAGGGGCTGTTCTCGGATCAGCCCGTCGGTACATGGCTGGCGTCCAAGAGTGCGCTGCTGCGGGTGGTACAGGACGCGTGGTATCGCTACCTGTCGACCTTGGGGCTGGATGGCACGCGCACAGGGGAACCGCCACCGCCAGACTACGTCGCCAAGATCGAGATTCCCTTCGATCACTCCGATGTGCAGGTGCTGGTCGACTCTATGTTCCTCGACGGCAGCTTGCACCCGCTAGCGGTGCACAGCGTTCCGGCGGGGATGCCGAGCTGGATCAAGGCCGGCATTGTCCAGGACCCAGCGGCGTTGCAGGCCTTGGTGCTCAAAGGCATCGACGGCCTGATCGAGGCAACCCCAACGGCAGCCTCTTCGCACAAGGACTGGAGCGAGTTCGCCAAGCGCTATGGTGAAATCCTGGCCCGCACGCATGGTCTGCCCGGCACGGAAGGCAGCGAGCATCTGCCTGCGATTCGAGACCGCATCAAGATCCTACAGACGCAATCGGACGAACGACTGCAGGCGTGGGTCGCGGCTAAGCACTACGCCGACCTGATCCTGCAGCCGGTCACCAAGGGACCGGTGATGGTGCATCACGTTCCGCGTTTCTTGCGGCATCGGCGTTCTGCAGGTGAAGCCAAGGTGGCCCTGCTGGTATTCGATGGGCTGGCATTTGACCAGTGGGTGCAGATTCGGGAGCGGCTGATCGCCAGCACGAAGCGCTTTGCGTTCGACGAGGGAGCGGCGTTTGCCTGGCTGCCCACCGTAACATCGGTGTCGCGCCAGGCACTGTTCTCGGGCCTAAAGCCGCGAGAGTTCGACGACTCGATTGATCGAACGGACAAGGAGGAATCCTTGTGGAAGACGTTCTGGCAGAACGAAGGCGTCAATCCAAACGAGGTGATGTATCGCCGCGCGCTGCGCCAGCTCAATCAGCTCGACGCACTGGAATCGGATCTGATTGACCGGCGTCCGAAGGTGGTGGGCCTGGTGATCGACGAGGTGGACGACCGACTCCACAAGGAGCGATCGAAGAAGGACGTGGCCATGTGGATTGGGAACTGGCTGACGACCGGCTTCGTCGATCGGCTGTTCTCGCTGCTGCTGGACAAGGGTTACCACATCTACCTCACGGCAGACCACGGCAACGTCGAGTCCGCCGGCGTCGGCAGGCCCAACCAGGGCGTGATTGCAGAGACGCGCGGTGAACGCGTTCGGGTCTATCGCAGCGAACACTTGCTGGCCGATTCCGCTGCGGCCTATCCCATCACGGTCAGGTTGGACATCGCTGGACTGCCCGCGAACTTCATGCCCCTATTCGCAGGCGGACGTACCGCCTTTGTGCCGGAGGGCGAGCAGGTGGTGGTCCACGGCGGGGTATCGGTCGAAGAGTTGATCGTGCCCTTTGTGAAAGTCAGTTATGTGATTGGTACCGAATGAATTCATCAGCCCCAAAAATAGGCTTTGATCGGTTCATTCAGCTTGATTGGGCGGCTGCGGCACTGAATGTTCGTGCTGGCGCGGCTGGACTAGATGATCTGAATGCACTGCTCGATGCAGCCGGACTTGGCGCCGAAGCCAAGAAGAAAACACGCACCGTACTGAACCGGCTGTGGCTAGAGCCGCGCGCCGAGCTTGTCGATTACGCGGATCGCGGCGTGGCCATCCATAAGACGCAGCCGGATATTCCAGTCGCCGCGCTGTGCTGGGGCATGGCCGTTGCGACGTACCCGTTCTTCGGCAAGGTGGCGGAACTGGTGGGCCGCCTGTCCGCCATCCAGGGCGATTGCGCATCCGCCGAAGTGCATCGGCGCATGAGTGAGACCTACGGGGAGCGCGAAGGAACCCGGCGCATGACCAACATGGTCATCCAGAGCCAAGCGAGCTGGGGCGCCGTTGAGCGAGTGGAAAAAGGCAAGCGCGTCATCCGTCTGGCTCCGACAGCCATCGACAACGACGAGCTCACCGCATGGCTGATCGAAGCCGCTGTGCGCTACGCCGGTAAGCCCGTTTCCGTGCCTAGCCTGCAATCGGTGCCCGCGCTGTTCCCGTTCACCCTGACGCGGCCCCTGGCCTACGTGGTGTCGAACGGCTCGACCCTGAGCCTCCGGTCGGAAGGCCCGAGCAACCAGTTTGTCGCTTTGCGGAATAGGTAGTCATTGCTCATGTCTTGGCGATCCAATATCGACTTCGCTGTAAAGCGCGTACGAAAAGCGGTCGCAAGACGAATCGCAGCATTATGGCAGTACACCTACAGAGCCCAATACCAGCTTGGAGTGTGGAAGCTTCGATACGGCAATATCGCTTTTTATGCCGTGCTTTTCCTTCTCGTCTCTGCAAGCGCCTACCTGTCTCCGGCTCTCCAGAATGTGCTTGCCAGCTATTACTCGACAGAACACACGATCGAAGGTCTGCGCGGTTTGATCCTAAATGCGGGAACCGCGCTGATAGGGGCGGCTGCGATCGTTACGTCGCTCGTACTGTTCGCCATGCAGGTGAACATCGAGCGCATGCCTCATGGGCTATTCCGCCGTCTGAGCGCAGATCGGAAGTTGCTCGGCGCGTTCGCGTCGGCATTCCTCCTTGCAATCGGAGTTGCCACTCTGTCGACTTTTGTGGATAAGGCCCGGCTGGCGCTCGTCGTGCTCGCAGCCTCATGGGCGGTCGTATTCATACTGATCTCGTTCATGTACGCCTATCGGCGCGCTTTGGTTCTCATCAATCCCTTGCAGCAACTCGGCATACTCATTCAAGACACCCGTACGGAATTGCGGACCTGGGCTAAACGGGCTCAGCGCGCGATGCCACTCCTTGAGCGCGAAGAAAGCGCAAGTGCCACGTCGTCACCATCGGACTCCACACACGATATGGCTCGTACAGCTTTTTTTCAGATCAACAATCGATGGGCCGATGGCACAAAACGAGCGATCCGGCATGCGATGTCGTTTGCTCGGCGCTATGCGGAACAAGGAGATTATGAGGTTTCTGGCGCGGCACTGAACTCCGTCGTTGGCATCAATGCTGCCTACATCGACTCCAAGGGTAAAACTTTCTACGCCAACAGCCCATTTGTCGAAAATCCATTTTCCAGCGACGGCTTCATCAACGATACGTTGGAGCACCTGCGGCAAAACGTGCAGAGTGGGATTGCACGTCGGGATGAGCAGCAGATCGAGCAGACACTGCAAGCGATGGCTGCACTGGTCCGGGTGTATCTCGGTATCGATTACTCCAGCCCGTATGCCTCGAAAAGCCACGCGCAGCTCGCTGCAGGATACCTTGCAAGCGCCGTGCAGGCCGTAGTTCCTCATGGCATGGCCGATGTTCTGCTAGAGGGGCAACGGCTCATGGGGCAATCTGCGCAGTATCTTCTCGTCCATGGAGATCCGAACGACATAGCAACGCTCAGCGAAAAAATTGCGTTGATTGCGTGTACTGGCTGCGCGAAGGAGGATTACCGCCCCGTCACGATGGAAGGCATGACGCAGCTTGCGAATCTCACCTTTGATCTACTTCGCTCTGGGAGCCGCGACATTCACTTCGCCGTTGGGGAAATCCGACGAGATGTTGCTTTGGTGGTGAAGCTATTTCTCAACGTACCAGATACTCCCCTGTCGAGCAGCCATAGCACATTCCTAGGGCCGTACTACTCGTCGACGAGCATGCAGAGCTTGAGGTCGCGGCTTACGGCATTGGCGAACGCGATCTCTGAAGCGCAACCGGACAACACGGGCGCCCAATCAGTCATACGGAACATCGAGCGTTGGGCAGATGGCCTTTACCAAACGGAGAAGGAGCTCCTTCTCGAAGCTGTAAAGGCGAAGTCTCACTTCGCGTTTGACATGATTCACTGGATCACAGGCGTGACCGAAATCCTGTTGGCAATATCAAATGCCCCCGCATGCGACCATCACAGCCAAGAGGAACTTCGGAAGCACGCGCGCTGGCTGATTGCGACCTTGACCTGGATTCCCGATGACAAGGACACGGTGACCTTCGTTGAGAACTTCCAGATGACCGAGGCATTGTTTGAAGCCGCTGTCAATGCTCGAAATCGTGGTTGCGATGAGATCGCAAGGGAGATCGGGGAAAGCCTGTTGTCATGGACATTCAAAGGCGGGAGGTATCAAACAGGCTGGGGAGTGCTTGAGAGGGGGCTTTGTGGTCTTGCAGCATTCGCCGTCTATGGTGGGGATGAAGAGATCTCACTACTCAGAACCGCAGTCGTATCTCGATTGACCGGGAAGTCTGCTCTGGAGCAGGAAATCCGCGATCGAACTGCCAGAGAAATCCTGGAACGCGCCGCGAACCTGTACAGGCAAGGACACTGGTCGTCACGGATCGAAATGGCGATTGCTCAATCCGACCATGCGAAACTGCGTCCACTGCTGGAGGAAATTGCCTTCGCGCTGTCGCCAGGCACAGCCAACAAGTAGGCTCGGGCCGCCTGCACACGGTGTTACGTCCCGGCAATTGGTGCAGCCGTCTTACAAGTACTTCTTGAACGTCGCCGCCGCAATGCACACCGCTACGCCGAGCAGTGCGGCGCTGGGCAGCAGGATCAGCAGCGGGTTCACGCTCACCGGCAATGCGAGGTAGATCACCCAGGGCAGCACGGCCAGCGGCATGAGCGCGGCCTTCGCGCGGTGGTAGATGAAACCCGACTCGCGGCCGGCGCCGAAGCGGCGCACATCCCGGCGCACCAGGCCATCAACCAGGCCGACGAAGGCGGCCATCAGGAACAGCGGCAAGGTCAGGCAGAGCACCAGCAGCCGCACGAGGAAGACCAGCGCCGTGTAGGCCGCCGCGATCAGGTAGCTCTCCACGTTCACGTAGACCAGGCCGATGTAGTAGTGGAAATCCTTGGTCGGGCGGTGGCTGCCGGCGCTGGCCTGCGCTGAGGCATCGCGTATCCAGTCCAGCAGGCCGCTCTTCACGAACAGCCAGTCGTAGCCCTCCTCGACCAGCCGGTGCGCGGTGCGCCCCGGCTCCTGCACCAGCGCGCTGCGCGTGAAATGCGTGGAGAGCTGATCCAGCTCGTAGTGCAGCATGCCCTGCGCGTGGCGCCAGCCCTGCTCGGGCCAGAAGAAGTGCATGCCGACGCATTCGATCAGGATGCACAGCAGCAGCGCGCCGCACAGCACGCCGAAGAAGCGGAACGGCAGCGTGACCAGGCCGGCGATCAGCCCCTGCTGTCGTTGCTGCTGGCGCTGTGCCGCGACGGCCGGGTCGCTCATGCTTCCGTTCCGTCAGCGGCGGTCGCCATCTGCTTGAAGTCGTCCAGCAGGTCGGCGGGCAGCGCCTTGTCCTGCAGGCCGGGGATGCCCTGGTTCTCCCACCAGTCTCCTGCCTCGACGTAGTGCTGCCGCATGTAGCCGGCCAGCTCCTGCAGATCCTTCGGCATGGCTTCGTCGGGATCGGGTGCCGGCAGCGGCATGCGGACTTTCCAGAGGTTGCCGCCCTCGATCAGCGCGAAGCA
>VFQM010002017.1_pt1 | contig 16137 bp, 14 predicted proteins | sample 3512391 | NCBI WGS metagenome assembly VFQM01 (sample SAMN10412369, study PRJNA504923) | tailings metagenome | isolation source: Replicate 1 from Balatoc abandoned mine | place: Philippines
CCGCTTTGAGCGGCTCACATCCCGAATGCCCCCGGCTTTGCCGGGGGATGGTTACCCAGCTATCAATTTGATAGTTTTTTGAAGCGGGCAGGGCGGTGGCAAGGGGAGTTGGGCTCAGGCCCTCGGGCCCTTTGGCCCTTGGACCCTTCACGCAGCCTCCACCCGCACCCAGTAGCGCGTGCGGTAGTGCACCCGCACGGCAAAGCTGGCGGCCAGGGCTGCCAGCGCACGGTCGGTGTTGTCCAGCGTAAAAGCGCCAGACACCTGCAGGTGGGCCACTTCGGGCGCGCAGCCCAGATAGCCGGGGCGGTAGCGGGCCAGCTCTTGCACCAACTCGGCCAGCGGCATGTCCAGGGCGATCAGCCCGCCGTCGCGCCAGCTGGCCTGCGCCAGATGGGCCGGTTGAGGGGGCAGGGCTTCGGTGGACGAAAAATCCATCTGCTGCCCGGCCACCAGCAGGCGCGCCTCGCCATGGGTGGGCTGCACGCGCACCGATTTTTCTTGCACCGCCACGCGGGTGTGCTGGGCGTCCAGCACCTGCACGGTGAACTGTGTGCCCAGCGCCAGCACGCTGCCCTGTGGCGTTTGCACGCTGAAGGGGCGTTGGTGCAGGTCCGGGCGGGTGGTGATCTGGATGCGGCCAGAGCGCAGACTCAGCCTGCGGTCGTTGGCGTCAAAGTGCTCGTCCACCGCCGTGGCGGTGTCCAGCGCCAGCTCTGACCCATCGGGCAGGCCCAGCTGCTGGCGCTCGCCCGTGGCGGTGTGGTAGCTGGCGCCCAGCGCCTGCCAGGGGCTGGCTTGCCACGCCAGCCAGGTGGCTGCGCACCCGCCCAGGCCCAGCGCCACGCCACGCAGCGCCGCGCGTCGCGCCATCGGCGGTTGCGCCAAAGCCTGCATCGCCACGGGGGCTGGAATGCGCGCCAACCGCTGGCTCACGGCCTGCACCGTTTGCCAGGCCCACTGGTGGCTGGGGTGGGCGCTGTGCCACTGCTGCCAGGCCTGCAGGTCTTCGGGCGTGGCGGCCTCGTCATGCAGGCGGGTGTGCCAGCGTGCGGCCTCGTTCAGGGCTTGGCGCTCGGCCGGGGTGCGGGTGGCGGCGGATTTCATGCAGGCGGGCAGGGTGCAACGATTCAGAGGCTCAGAGTTTTTTGCCCGTGCCCGAAAGGTGCGTCAAAACGCCGCTGATCGAGGCGGAAAGCGCAGGCATAGCTCGGGCTAAGGCGAGCATTTGCAACGACGAGCAGCGGTGTTTTGGCGTGCAAGGCGGGCATAGGCAAAAGACTTTCAGCCTCTTAGGCCAAGGCCAGGCAGCAGTGCTCCATGGCGCGCGTCAGGTAGTTGCTCACCGTGCGGTGCGATATGCCCAGGCGCCGGGCGATTTCTGCATAGGGCAGCTCTTCCAGCTGCGCCAGCAAAAACGCCTGCCGCACCTTGGTGGGCAAGGCGCGCAGCAGGGCGTCTACCTCCAGCAGGGCCTGCTGGGCTTGGGCCTGGTCCTCGGGGGAGGGGGCTTGTTCCTCGGGTAAGGCAACCAGGTATTCCAGGTAGGCCTGCTCCAGAGTGCGCCGCCTGAACAGGTCCGCCACCAGCCCACGCGCCACCGTTGCCAAAAAGCCCCGCGGCTCGCACAGGTCTGTAGGCGACAACTCTGAGCGCATCACCCGCACAAAGGTGTCGTGCGCCAGGTCCGCCGCGTCCTCGCGGTTGCCCAGTCGCTTGCGCAGCAGGCTTTGCAGCCAGGGGTGGTGGTCTAGGTAAAGCTCTTGCACGGCAAAGAACGGGCCAAGGGGCAGACGGGCGGAAGCAGTTGGAGGGATGTGAATGCAAATGGGAATGCTTATCAATTATGCCAAAGTTGCATCCATCCCGTTCACGTGCCCATGCCTGGCTGCGTTGAGCTTTGGCACGCAGCGCCCTTTGGCCCCACGCCAGGCCCGTCATGGCTTGCGGGCACAATACCGCCCACCATGCTGACTTACCCCCACATCGACCCCGTTGCCCTGCAGTTGGGCCCCCTCGCCATTCACTGGTACGGCATCACGTATCTGGTGGCGTTTGGGCTGTTCATGTTCCTGGGCACGCGCCGCCTGCGGCACGAGCCCTTTGCCTCCATCACCGGCCCCAGCGCCTGGACGCGCAAGGATGTCGAGGACATTCTTTTCCTCGGCGTGGTGGGCGTGGTCATTGGCGGGCGACTGGGGTACTGCCTGTTCTACAAGCCCGGCTACTACCTCACCCACCCGCTGGAGATTTTCGCGGTGTGGCAGGGCGGCATGGCCTTTCACGGTGGCCTGCTGGGCGTGATTGCCGCCATGCTGTGGTTTGCCCATTCGCGTAAACGCCCCTGGCTGCAGGTGGCTGATTTTGTTGCGCCTTGCGTACCCACTGGCCTGGCTGCAGGCCGGGTCGGCAATTTCATCAACGGCGAACTGTGGGGGCGCTTTGCCAGCCCCGATCTGCCCTGGGGCATGGTGTTTGCGCACAGCGGTTCGCTGCAGCCGCGCCACCCTTCGCAGGTTTACCAGTTCTTGCTGGAAGGGCTGCTGCTGTTTGTGCTGCTGTGGCTGTATGCCCGGCGCGAGCGCAAACAAGGCCAGGTGGCCGCCGCCTTCCTGGTGGGCTACGGCAGCTTCCGCTTCATTGCCGAATATTTCCGCGAGCCCGACAGTTTCCTGGGCCTTTTGTCGCTGGGCATGAGCATGGGCCAGTGGCTGTGCGTGCCCATGGTGGCCGCAGGCATTGCGCTGTGGGTGTGGGCGCAGCGCCAGCCCGTAGCTGCACGCCGTTAAGCCGCGCGTTGTCCGATTCCCCGGCTCCGGGTTGGTGAGCTGGGGGCGCAGTCCCCCAGGCGCTTTTGGTGCGCTGAAGTCTTTGTGGTCCGATCTCAGAGCAGCAACCCAAGGTTGCTGGCCGTTGTACGGCCTGCCAGGGCAGTGCGCTGGCCGGGCATCCTGCTGCGCATCGACCGCCTTCGTGAATTGCTATTGTTTTAATAGCTGCTTGCGCTTTACTACCGGGCGCTAGAGCCTTATTTGGCTCAAATTTCAGCCAAGCACCGCTGGCGCTCCGCCCATCCCCGGTCGTCCCCGCAGCGCCCTGTAAGTGTTGTGCAACCGCCGCAGACGGCGGCTATTTGCCCCGCCCGGGCCAAAACTCGGGGTTTCCACCTTGTGATTTTCCATAATTATGAGAAATTACAAATGAAATCGACAGATGCCGTGCTGTTGACCGCGGTAGGGTGAAAAAACACCCACGGCTTGCGTTCTTCAGCATCCGTCATCCCCCATTCGGGGGCGTGCTTTCATTTTCCAGGAGCTGTTTCAGACCATGCGCCCGGTGCCCAATTCACTGCACGATGAAGTCGCCTCGCGGCTGCGCGAGCAGATTTTTGGTGGCGCACTGCCGCCAGGCAGCTTTCTGGACGAGGCTGCGCTGTGCGAGCGGCTGGAAATTTCGCGCACCCCGCTGCGCGAGGCGCTGAAGGTGCTGGTGGCCGAGGGGCTGCTGCGCCACGAACCGCGCCGGGGCTGCTTTGTGGCCGAGGTGACAGAGCGCGACCTCGACGAAATCTTCCCCGTGATCGCCTTGCTGGAAGGCCGCGCCGCCCGCGAAGCCACGCAAAAGGCCAGCAGTGCCGATGTGGCGGCGCTCGAAACCCTGCACCAGCGCCTGCAGCAATGCGCCAGCGAAGGCCGTATCCCCGACTACTACGCCGCCAACCACGCCATCCACGAGGCCTTCATCACCCTGGCCGACAACCGCTGGCTGGCCCAGGTGATTGGCGATTTGCGCAAGATTTTGCGGCTGGCCCGCCTGCAGCAGTTGCACGCGCCGGGCCGGTTGCAGCAAAGCCTGGCCGAGCACCTGGCCGTGTTTGCCGCCCTGAAGGCAGGCGACAGCGCCGCCGCCGAAGATGCCATGCGCACCCATTTGTTACGCCAGCGCGATGCGCTGCGCGATGTGGCCCGTAACCAGCAATCGAGGTTGACACCATGAACAGCACCGCCGAATGGATCTCCCGCAGTGTCTCCCGTCTGCGCGCTGCAGCCCCCGCTGCCGACAAGGACGGCGCCAAGGGCCCTGAAAAACTGGCCCGTGCCAGCACCGATAAATCGGGCGTGACCGATGTGGTGCCCAAGGTGGCCGCGCCGCGCTCCACGCACGAACGGCTGCAGGCCACCCTGCGCCGGGGGCAAGAAGCCTTGTCGCCCCGCGCACTGCGCCGCCTGCACACTGATCTGCAAGCCGTGGTGGCACCCCAGGTGAGCGAGCTCGAAGGCGGCCGCCGCGCCCAGGCCGTGGCCGAGTGGTATGCCACTGCTGAGCTGGAAGAGCGCCGCGACATGTGGCTGCTGCTGTGCGAGCAGTTTGCGCCCGACGCCACCGAATTCAAATCGGCCCGCCAGCGCTACGAGGCCGCCGCAGGCACGGCCGAAGAAGGGCAGGCCGAAATCTCGCTGCGCCGTGCGCTGGTGTCGCCGCGCACCCGGCTGCTGCAGCGCTTTGCGGTGTTCCCCGATGGCATGCGCTTTTTGGTGGACATGCGCGCCGAGTTGCTGCCCCTGCTCAAAAGCGACAAGCGCCTGCTGGCGCTCGATGCCGAGCTGGAGCAGTTGTTCTCTACCTGGTTTGACGTGGCGTTTTTGGAGCTGCGCCGCCTGTCGTGGGATTCGCCCGCGTCGCTGATCGAAAAGCTCATCAAGTACGAGGCGGTGCACGACATCCGCAGCTGGGCCGACCTGAAGAACCGGCTGGACAGCGACCGCCGCTGCTATGGCTTCTTCCACCCCCGGCTGCCCAACGAGCCGCTGATTTTTGTGGAAGTGGCGCTGGTGGACAAAATCTCGCCCAGCATCACGCCGCTGCTGGACGAATCTGCCGCGCCCGTCGATATCACCCGTGCCACCACGGCGATTTTTTACTCCATCAGCAACACGCAAACCGGCCTGCGCGGCGTGAGCTTTGGCGACTCGCTCATCAAGCATGTGGTGGAGACGCTGACGCAGGAGTTTCCGCGCCTGCGCACGTTTGCCACGCTGTCGCCCATCCCGGGTTTCCGCGCTTGGCTTTCCAAGAACGCGGGGGCCATGCTTGACCGCCTGGACGACAAGCGCCGCAGCGAACTGGGCCGGGCCGTGGGGTTTGAGCCGCCACAGGCCACGCACTTCCTGGCGGCGGTGGACAAGCCGCTCGACCTGGACGCCAAATCGCCCGTGCGGCAAATGCTGCTCGAATGCGCCGCCCACTACCTCGCCCGCGAAATGGTGGACGGCAAGCCGGTGGATGCCGTGGCACGCTTTCACCTGGGCAACGGCGCGCGGGTAGAACGGCTGAACTGGGCGGGCGACCCGTCTGCCAAGGGATTGAAACAATCGTACGGGTTGATGGTGAATTACCTGTACGACTTGAAGCGCATAGACAAGCACCGCAGCTTGCTGGCGCAGGGCAAAGTGCCAGCGTCGGGAGACATCGACAGCCTTTGCCGCCACTGATGGTCGGTTCGCGGGCCGCTGAACAAGTTCTCAGAGGCTTCGCCAGGGACGGACTTCCTTTTTTATAACGACGACAGGAGACAAGGAATGACAACAGAAAACATGGTGCAGCGCCGCGACGTGCTGCGAACCGCCGCAGGCGCGGGCCTGGGCTTGCTGGGCGCGGGCAGCGTGTGGGCGCAGGCATCGGCCTGGCCCACCAAGCCGGTGAACCTGGTGGTGCCGTTTCCTGCCGGTGGGGGCACCGATGCCTTTGCGCGCCCCCTGGCAGCGCAGTTCTCCAAAGCCACCGGTAAAACGCTGGTGATTGACAACCGCGGCGGCGCGGGCGGCACCGTGGGCGCCAGCTTTGCGGCCCGCGCGGCGGCTGATGGCTACACCCTGTTTATGGGCGGCGTGCACCATTCCATTGCCCCCGCCATGTACCCCAAGCTCGATTACGACATCGAGAAAGACTTCATCCCCCTGGCCCTGCTGGCCCGCGTGCCCCAGGTGCTGGTGGTCAACCCCAAGACGCCCTCGGCCAACTTCAAGCAGTTCCTCGACCATGTGAAGAAGAACCCCGCCAAGCTCAACTACGGCTCGGCCGGCGCAGGCACGTCGCACCACCTGGCGGGCGAGCTGTTCAAGCAGCAAACGGGCACCTTTATCACGCACATCCCTTACCGTGGCGCGGGCCCCGCATTGCAAGACCTGATTGGCGGCAATGTGGACATGATGTTTGACGGCCTGGGCTCGTCCGCCGCGCACATCAAGGGTGGGCGCATCAAGGCGCTGATGGTGTCGGGCACCAAGCGCAACCCCGCCTTCCCCGATGTGCCCTGCGCCGCCGAAGTGGGCCTGCCCGACTACACCGTCACCACCTGGTACGGCCTGTGGGCCCCCAAGGGCACGCCCGCCGATGTGCAGGCCAAAATCGTCGAAGAAATTCGCAAGCTCGGTTCGTTTGACGAACTCAAGTCCATCTGGGCCAGCAACGGCGCAGAGTACGGCGGCATGACGCAGCAGCAATTCGCCGCCTTCGTGAGCGGCGAAGTCAAGCGCTGGTCTGACGTGGTCAAGGCCTCTGGCGCAAAACTTGATTAACCCCCTGAGGCGCTTCGCGCCTTCCCCCTGAAGGGGGACGCCACCCGTGGCCTGGCGAAGCCAGCTCCACGGTGGCCTTGGCGATGGCGCTGCGCTGGTGCGAAGGTTGTGGGGATGTGTGAAGAGAATGGATTCCAAGATGTCGGGTGAGGTGCTGGTTCAAGACGGCGAAGCCGGTGTGGTGTGCGTCACGTTGCGCCACACGGGTCGGCTCAATGCCATGTCGCGCACCATGTGGCGGCAGTTGCGGTCGGTGTTTGAAGGCATCCAGGCCAGCAACGCGCGCTGCGTGGTAATTGCGGGCGAGGGCGGCGCCTTCTGCGCCGGGGGAGACATTTCGGAATACCCCGGTTTCCGGTTTGACGCAGCCGCGCTGCGCGACTTTCACGAAAACGACGTCTGGGGCGGCCTGAACGCCATGCTGGCGTGCGATGTGCCCATCGTCGCCAGCATCAGCGGCGCCTGCATGGGCGCGGGGGTCGAGATTGCCAGCTGCTGCGATGTGCGCGTGGCGGGCGCTGCGGCCCGCTTTGGTGCACCCATTGCCAAGCTCGGCTTTCCCATGGCCCCGCGCGAGGCGCAGCTGGTAGCTGCCGCTGTGGGTGAAACCGCTGCCCGCCAAATGCTGCTGGAAGCCGCCATCTTCACCGCCGCCGACATGCTGGGGCGCGGCTTTTTGAGCCGCGTGGTGCCCGACGACGATGTGCCCGCCGAAGCCCTGGCCAGCGCCCGCCGCATTGCCGCCCTGGCTCCGGGCGCCGCACGCATGAACAAGCAAGTGCTTCGAGCATTAAAAACGCCTCCAGCGCTTGATGGGAAAGCGCCAGCAGCTATTGAAATGATAGTGAACGGCCCGCACGACCCCTATGCCTACGCCGACAGCGCCGAGCACCGCGAAGGCATCACCGCGTTTCTTGCCAAAAGACCCCCTGTGTTTTAACCGCTGAACTGCCCGCCTACTTATGAGCAACCAAAACCTCTTCAGCGCCCTGCGCGCCGCCTTCCCGTCTGACCTGGACAGCACCGCCGTCGAAACCACGGCCGCAGACGGCACCCCGCTGTACTACACCTGGCGCGACCTGGACCGTGCCAGCGTCCGCATCGCCAACCTGCTCGCATCGCTCAAGCTGCCCGAAGGCAGCCGCGTGGCCGTGCAGGTCGAAAAGTCGGTCGAAGCCATGGCGCTGTACCTGGCCACGCTGCGCGCAGGCTACGTGTTCTTGCCGCTCAACACCGCCTACCAAAGCGCCGAGATCGAATACTTCATCGGCAACGCCGAGCCCGCTGTGGTGGTGTGCAGCCCCGGCAACTTTGGCTGGGTCAGCAAAATCGCCTTCACCCTGGGCACGCAGCATGTGTTCACCCTGGGTGACGACCGCACCGGCAGCCTGCTCGATCGCGCCGCCCACCACGGCGACGAGCACCAGGCAGTGGCCCGCAGCGCCGACGACCTGGCCGCCATCCTCTACACCAGCGGCACCACCGGCCGCAGCAAGGGCGCCATGCTCACGCACGGCAACATGCTCAGCAACGCCGTCATGCTCAAGGACTACTGGGGCTGGACGGCTACCGGAGGGCCTGATGGCCGGGGCGATGTGCTCATCCACGCCTTGCCCATTTTCCATGTGCACGGCCTGTTCGTCGCCATCCACGGCGCGCTCATCAACGGCAGCAAGATGATCTGGATGGCCAAGTTCGACCCCAAGGCCGTCATCGCCGCCATGCCCCGCGCAACAGTGTTCATGGGCGTGCCCACGCTGTACGTGCGCATGCTGGCCGAGGCGGGGTTGAACGAAGAGGCCGTGAAGAACATGCGCCTGTTCATCGCAGGCTCTGCCCCGCTGCTCATCGAAACCTTCAAGGAATGGCAGCAACGCACCGGCCACACCATTCTGGAGCGCTACGGCATGAGCGAAACCATCATGCTCACCAGCAACCCCTACGCCGCTGACAAGCGCTACCAAGGCCAGGATGAACGCCGTGGCGGCACCGTGGGCTTCCCCCTGCCGGGCGTGAGCCTGCGCGTGCAGGGCGACGACGGCAAAGACCTGCCCGTGGGCGAGATCGGCGGCATCCAGGTCAAGGGCCCCAACGTGTTCAAGGGCTACTGGCGCATGCCCGAGAAGACGGCGGAAGAGTTCACGAAGGACGGTTACTTCAAAACCGGCGACGTGGGCAAGGTCGACGAACGCGGCTACGTCCACATCGTGGGCCGCAGCAAAGACCTGATCATCAGCGGCGGCTACAACGTCTACCCCGCAGAGATCGAGGGCTACATCAACGAAATGCCCGGCGTGGCCGAGAGCGCCCTGGTGGGTGTGCCCCACCCCGACTTTGGCGAAGTGGGCGTGGCCGTGGTCATTGCCAAGCCCGGCGCCCAACTGGACGCCGACGCCATCGTGGCTCAGCTCAAGTCGCAACTGGCCAACTTCAAGATTCCGAAGAAGTGCTTTGTGGTGGCGGAGCTGCCGCGCAATACGATGGGGAAGGTGCAGAAGAATCTGCTGCGGGATCAGTACAAGGGGTTGTTTGCTTGATGCAAGGTCGGCATCCAGGCCCGCCTTGGCGGGGTCCGATCAGCGCAAACATCGGAATGCGCATCCATCCGCAAAACTTTAGGTTTGCCTAAAAGGCGAGGGGGTGCATACTGCCGCCGATATCGCAGTGTTGAAATGCGTTATCAGACTTCTGTCAATTTGATTGTTGTCGTCTAAATCTAGTTATGCAACCGTATCAAGGCTCTAAATGGAATTGAAGGACTTTGTTAAAGCAACTCTCGAGCAAATCGTCGAAGGTGCAGCCGAGGCGCAAAAGTCAATCTTGGAACGCGGCGCAATCATCAATCCATCTTCAGTTCAATTCCAGAAGGATGGAACATGGAATACATATGACCATGCAATGCCACAAGAAGTAGTCTTCGATGTAGCTCTTACATCCACAGACAAAAAAGGCTCCTCGGAAGGAATTGGAGTATTTCTGGGGAGTATCAGTTTGGGTAAGAAAAATGACACCGGAGTGGAACAAGTAGCGGTAACCAAGGTCAAATTTACTGTTCCACTTGTGCTTCCAGCAGGCGAGAAACTCGTCAAATTTTAGTTCTCTATTTGCATAACCCATCGGTCAAGCCGACCCGCCTACGGCGGTCGGCTTACCTTGTTCGTTAGTCCCTTCATATTCCGCTTTATGCAGGCCCGCATTTATTCCAGCGCTTCGCCTTTCTCAAAGGTTTCTCTTTGGTGGTTTTGGCGCTCTGCTGGGCTTCGCCTGCGTTTGCTTGGTCGGTTTCAAGCCTTTTGGGCCTCTGGCGCTTGTGCAGCAAGCGCCACCAGCTATCATTCTTGCAGCGCTGCTCCGCTTCGGTGGCCCAGCGCTTTTTCATGGGCCGCGCACGTCTTCAAGGCTGGGCGCTCCCTTTTGGCCTTCGGGTCTAACTCTGCGGTCAAGCGGACCCGCATTCTGCGGGCCGCTTACCTTGGCCGTTAGTCCCTTCATATTCCGCGTCATGCAGGCCGCCATTAACTCCAGCGCTTCGCCTTTCTCCAAGGTTTCTCCTTGGGGGTTTTGGCGCTCTGCGGGGCTTCGCCTGCGTTCGCTTCGGCAGGTTCAAGCCTTTTTGGCCTCTGGCGCCCGTTTATCCAGCGCCACCTGCTATCTTTCTTGCAGCGCTGCGCCGCTTCCGTGGCCCAGCGCTTTTTCATGGGCCGCGCACGTCTTCAAGGCTGGGCGCCCCCTTTTGGCCTTCGGGTCTAACTCTGCGCTCAAGCGGACTGGCTTTCAGCCAGCCGCTTACCTTGGCCGTTAGTCCCTTCATATTCCGCTTTATGCAGGCCAGCATTTATTCCAACGGTTCGCCTTTACCAGAGGTTTCTCCTTTGGGGTTTTGGCGCTGCGCCGGGCTTCGCCTGCATTCTCTGCGCAGGTTTCAAGTCTTTTTGGCCTCCAGCGCTTGTGCAGCAAGCGCTACCAGCTATTATTTTTGCAGCACTGCGTCGCTTCCTTGGCGCAGTGCTTTTTCTTGGGCCGCGCCCGTCTTCAAGGCTGGGCGCCCCCTTTTGGCCTTCGGGTCTAACTGTTCGTCGCAGCCGACCGCCTACGGCGGCGGCTGAACTCAGGGCGTTAGCCCCTTAACAACATACACAGCAGTATTGGAAGAGAAATTTATGACAATTCATCAAGCAATAAGAGAATTAGCTCAAGACTACTCAAATCGCTTACTGGCGGCGATTGATGCAAGAACGGAGGAAATGCTTGCTGATGATGTTTCGCATTATCTGATATATCGTGTGCTTGGCATTTCTCATCACGAAGGCCAGCAAATAGATTTGTATCAAAACAAAGGTCGATTTTTATATAAATATGCGGGCTCTTTTCTTGAGCAGGCAACAAAGAAATGTTTTGAATACGCATTTCCTGATTCTGGAAGTATTCGCGTGCCGAACACCAGAGGACAAAGACCAAGGACTTTTGAAATCGACTGTTTGGTGGGGAATGACGCACTTGAAATAAAGTGGAAAGATGCAACCACTGATGGCGACCACATCACCAAAGAACACACTAGAATTCAAGTTATCGCTGATGCTGGTTACACTCCAATTCGGGTCATGTTCTACTATCCTAATCGCCAGCAAGCTATGCGTATTCAACAAACCCTTGAAACTCTCTACCAAGGAATTGGCGGGCATTATTACTACGGGGATGGCGCGTGGGCTTATGTACAAGAAAGAACAGGCGTAAACTTAAAGGACATTCTGGTACAAATTGCAAATGAGCGAGTTCCCAATGATGCTCAAGCCTGAAATAAACAAAGCCATACACGGCGACTGCCTCGATGTAATGAAAGAAATGGCAGATAAATCAGTAGACCTGATTTATCTTGACCCACCGTTTTTTACAAACAGAAAACACAGTTTAAGTTCAAGAGACAGATCCTCACACTACAGCTTCGATGATCTGTGGGCGTGCCACAAAACGTATGCTGACTTTATGTTTTCCCGCCTACTTGAGGCAAAAAGAATACTAAAAGACACCGGAACCATATTTATACATTGCGACAAGAGTGCAAATCACATATTAAGATTAATCGGAGATGATGTTTTCGGCGAAGAAAACTTTCTTTCTGAAATTATATGGTCATACAAGCGTTGGTCAAATTCCGCAAATAATCTTACACCAAATCACCAAAATATTTTATTTTTCTCGAAAACAGAAAATTATAAATTCAATAAAATATTCACAGATTATTCGGAAACAACTAACGTTGATCAGATACTACAAAAAAGATCGAGAGACGAGCACAACAAATCGATTTATGCCCGCGAAGAGGATGGCAGCGTAGTATCTTCTGACGAAAAAAAGGGGGTTCCACTTGCAGATGTTTGGGAGATTCCATTTTTAAATCCAAAGGCAAAAGAACGAACAGGCTACCCTACTCAAAAACCCATTTTGCTGCTTGACCGCATTATTGAAATAGCTACAGATGAAGGCGATATTGTTCTTGACCCGTTTTGCGGAAGCGGAACAACACTTGTCGCAGCAAAAATGAAGGGAAGAAACTATATCGGCATTGATGTTTCAATTGAAGCAATTGAGCTAACAAAATCTAGGCTCGAAACCCCAGTAAAAACAGAATCCGAGCTTTTAAAGAAAGGCCGCTCTTCTTACGTAAATGCTGACGAAAAATCATTAGCAATATTAACAGGTCTTGATGTAATACCCGTCCACAGGAATGCAGGCATAGATGCCATATTAAAGCGGAACTATCTTTCCAAGCCCGTACCTATTCGAGTTCAGCGTGAGCATGAAACTCTTTCAGAGGCAGCGGCTAAATTAGCATTTGCTGCGAAAAAAAAGGGGGCGCTGGTGGCTTTTCTTGTGGCTACAAACAGGACTAATGAGCTAATTGAGCTTGAAACCAAGAATGACATAGTAAAAATAATAAATTCACCAGCATTGGAGATAAATGAATTCGTCGAGCACGCAGGGGCTAACAAGTCGTTCAACTCGGACGCGCTAACGCGCGCCGGTTAACTCCAGCGTTAGCCTTACACTGGCGCATCAGCCCCTAACATATAAGCTCACACACCAATAGGAAAATGAAAAATTCCATTTATACATTTAATTTCTATGCAATAGCATGCATGATTTTTTTTGCAACACCCACAATCGCACAAACATCAAATTCAGTTCAAATTGAATGCCAAGTCTCAGGATCTGAATTGCTTATGGGAGACGAAAGTCAAATAAGAGATATTATTCAAATTGAAATATTTGAAAATCCAATCCCCAGGATTATGATTAAGGGAAATAAAATTCGCTTAGCCATCATAGGCGCCCATGCCACCAGTCCCTCAGGATATAAGGCAATTGGCGTTAATCGAAGTACTGAGGGCATCTGGGATATGACCAGCCGTGACACCGGCGCAGACAACTGGCAATTCGAAAACGAGGCCCGAATTAATCGATTTACTGGATCAATAGCATTAAAAAGCATCAGCACTTCACCACAAGGCGTCAAAGCAACTGCTAAAGCAAGTGGGATCTGCTCTGCAGCTAATCAAGGACAGCGAAAATTTTAAATTATAACGCACCGCCCATATTTTAATTTACACATGATGCACTCGTTTTGTGTAATTTTCTACTCTTCCCAATTTTTATTGTTGGCTCCAAAAACTGCAGTCAAACCAACTTGCCAAAGAGGTCAGCTTAATTCATTTGTTAGCCAAAGGAGAGTGTGTGTTTGATAAATTGCCAAAGGCACGTAGGAAGGCGCTTATCCAATTGGAAAGCATTATTGGCAATGAGTGCTACAACGCAAGTATTCAGAACTATGGACCAGGTGGCATCCGAGAAGCCGACGGGCGTGCTTTTCGTTATCCACTCATGGTTCGACTGAGTGACCAGAAAAAGCAGAAAATTCGAAATCACAGAGTGCCAGATGATGTCACTGACGAGGCACTACGTAGTGGATATTATGCATTTGGTGCAAACCAACTCGACGTAATGACAGCACTTGAAAGGATACTGAGGTATCTTGAAGAGCATCATGGCTTGATCATTAAAGAGAATGGCTAACAGCTCTTTCCAGCGGACTGCCTTCGGCAGCCGCTGAAATTCGGCGTTAGAAGGGAGACATATGCCGATAAAAAAACATCGAACGCCAATGCCGAAGTGGTTAGCAGAGATAGATATTAAATTCGAAAGACCAAAAAAATCTGCAACATCAAAGAAATCAAAAAACAAAAAACCTCAAACCAATCAAGCAGCAAAATCTTCACCGAAAATCAAAACAGTTTCTATCGAAGCAAAGTGCAGCTGTGAAGGTGAAAATGAAAATTGCTTTAGATGCAATGGCACTGGTTTTTATAAAAGTCGGATGGTGACAAACATAGAAGAGTGCCAAGATAGAATTCAAGAAAAGCGATCCCATCAAAAAAATTCAACCCAAGAATCTCAATTTTCTAATGACCAGCGTGGTGGAATTTATGGAATAAGAGAGCATGGCCGCTATTCGAGCAATCCGCTTTACGAAGAAGATCTCTAACAATTCATTGCAGCCGACCGCCTACGGCGTCGGCTGAATTCAGGGTGTTAGATTACGAGTTTTTGTATGCCAGAAATATTGAAACTCTCTTCCCCATCCGATCTGCGAGAGCCTATTCTTCGAGAGCGTATAGAGCGCGGCTACTGCAGTAGGTTGCAAGGATTCCTTGCATCGCATAATGGCGAAGAGGCTGGCTTACTTTTATATGAAGACTGGAGCGAAAGAAAATCTGGTTTCATTTGCGAAATTTTCATCCTTTCTTCATTTAGAAAAAAAGGGCTGGGGTGGGGACGCTTTTGCTTTTGTACGCCGAAAAACATGCAATTCAGCTTAACTGCGATGTTCTTCGCTTGAAACCATACGCACTCGCACAAGAGCCAGATAATATTTTACTAAGAAATTGGTATGAGAAAAATGGCTACCAACAATATACAGAGGATTGTGAATTTATGACGAAATATTTAAAATCTCCGATTTTGTCTATTAATTTTTGAATTAACCATACAAATATCAACATCACTTGTTGTCATGCATCCACTCCCGATGTCGCAATTGATCTTTTCCTTGAAAATTATATACACCCTTATTGCCATTTTGCTTTTTAGCACCAATTGCAATGCGCAAGTTAAAATATCAGTGGATTCAGCCTACAGGCATATATTTTTATCCGAAAAATTAACCCTGCCACGCGGAGAAATAACATCCATTGATTTGCATAGTAATAAATTCGGTGACCACTATGAATTTAGGTATACAACTACCGCTCCAATAAAAATCTTTCTAATAAAACAAAAAGACATAGAAGGCGAAAACCCAACGCCGAACTTTCTACTAAACCAAACACTGGTCGGCTCCGGAGCAAAGATAATTCAAGTGCCCGCAAACGATCAGTACGCGGCAATCATTCTAAAAAATGAAAATAACTACGCAGCAGATTCGTACATACGAATAGACAGAGTAGGAAAAAGGCCGCAATCCTCCACAAGAAACATAGAAAATATTCTAAACATAACAATTGATGCCCTATCTAAAACATACAACTTGCCAAACATAAAAATCATCGCAAAACCATGCGGTGAAGTCAATGCCTTCTCCACTCCCAATATAGTTATCTGCACTGAACTCATTGGAGATTTGGCCGAAAAAGGAACCATCGGTGCAATACATCCAATCTTACTTCACGAGCTGGCGCATTCATTAATGTACCTTTGGAAAATTGGAGATTACAGAAATGAGGATTTGGCCGACGAGTTCGCCATGGTTTTGATGGCAATATCAACACCAGATAAGCTCAACGATCTCATTGAATGGTTCAATAAACGAGATTCAAAGTCAGAAATTCTATTAAAAAATATCAATGGTAGCAGACACTCGTTATCCAAACAAAGGGCTGAAAATGCACGTAGAATTCTCCAAAACCCAAACAAACTAGTGGAAAAATGGGGAAAGTTAATGCATCCTCATAAAAAATAGAAGTTTATTCATCGGCGCGACTCGATGCGGTTTTTGGTTTGACTCTAACTATTCGCTCAAGCGGACTGGCCTACGGCCAGCCGCTTATCTTGGGCGTTAGGCAGCATGAAGTCACCGCTCCCGTCCTGCTGCGCGCTGCTTGCTGCCGTGAGCGTCTGGGCAGCGGCCGCTTCTGCCAGCGCTCAGTCTTCTGTCGCCGAGCAGTGGACCCTGTTGGCCCGCGACCCGCCTACGGCGGGCGGCTTATCTGGGCTGTTAGTCCCATCACCCGCTCTATGCGCGCAGCCACCCGTTCCAGCGCTCCGCCCTGTTCCAAAGGCTTTCAAGCCTTTTGGGCCTCCAGCGCTTGTGCAGCAAGCGCCACCAGCTATCCTTCTTGCAGCGCTGCGCCGCTTCCGTGGCCCAGCGGTTTTTCTTGGGCTGCGCACGTCTTCAAGGCTGGGCGCTCCCTTTTGGCCTTCGGGTCTAACTCTGCGCTCAAGCTGCAGCGTTGGTGACGGCATTGGCACCGTTCGCCCCTTGCTGCGGCGCGCAAAAAATGCAGCC
>VFQM010002019.1_pt1 | contig 16114 bp, 13 predicted proteins | sample 3512391 | NCBI WGS metagenome assembly VFQM01 (sample SAMN10412369, study PRJNA504923) | tailings metagenome | isolation source: Replicate 1 from Balatoc abandoned mine | place: Philippines
CACATAGACTGGCGGGTTTACTCAAAACGCTGCACATAGGTTGGCGGATTTACTCAAAACACTGCACACTGACTGGCGGATTTACTCAAAATTCTGCACATAGACTGGCGGGTTTACTCAAAATTCTGCACATAGACTGGCGGGTTTACACATTATCAATGCACACTGACTGGCGGCTTTTTTCGCATATGACTGTATTTTAAGAGGTTTTTCTAAAGTCCAGAATTCTGAGCTCTGGAAATTAAGACGTTGTTTTTTGGAAGTGGTGTTAAAGCATCAGGTGGATTAAGCAACGTAAATAGCGTTGCTTAATCGAACAACTGGGAACTGATTTAGAGTATCATTCCCTTGCAGGATTCTAATCACTGAATCTTAAATTGCTGAATTTTATGACTTTTTTAAGAATTTTCTGATTATCTTAGTTTGAAAATTTTTCGTATTAACGTCCGCTTAGGGCGCTGGCCTGCTTTCTAAAAACCCGCCAGCCTATGTGATCTTTCTCAACCAAAATCCGCCAGCCAATGTGATCCAGAGCATTAAAACCCGCCAGTGTGTGTGCAAAGTTATCCACAGACCCGCCAGGCAGTGTGAATTTTCCCGCCTGCCAATGTGCAGAAACCCGCCTGCCAGTGTGATCTGTCAAAAAATTAATAATGCACATTCTCAGGCGGTTCTTTGCACATACACTGGCGGGTTTATTCACACACACTGGCGGGTTTCGTTACTGTATCAGGAACTGCATTTTTGTAAGTATCTGTTATTGCTGTATTTGCCAGCTTGTGCAACCGAAAAAAAAGAGGCTATTGAATGATCTTGATCTATTAAAAGAGATCTTTGATCAAGAGCAGGATCTGGTGGTGGTTTTTTCTTTTTTTTAAAAAACAAAAAAGCGTTATCAATCAGCATCTGAAATCAGATCGTCACTATGCTGATAAATCATAGTAGTGCTCACACTGGCGTGGCCAAGCCGATCCATGGTCTTTTTCAGGCTACCGGATTGTTTGAGGTAATCGGTTGCATGGCTATGGCGCAACCAATGAGCAGAGGCTTTACGCAGAATTGATTCGTCCCGCAGTAGTTTTCCACGTTTGACTTCACTTCCTGTTAAACCAGCATCAATGGCTTTGCTATCAGCCACCAGATTGAACGCCCAATCCAAAATCTGGTCAATTCGCCTGGTAGTGATACTGGTCACTTTGTCGCGTCTTGGAATTAACGGGGTTAATTCACCAAGGAGCGGGTAGGGAGTCAACCCAATACTTTGCCGGTAATCCATCATCGCGTTTTTAAGTGCTTTGTGGATCTTGATTTTTCTAACCTTGTCGCCTTTGCCACGAACTGTCAGAACCCAGGCGCCATTATCATGCACCCAAATATTCCCCATTGTGTGTTTGGCAGCTTCACTGATCCGAAGGCCTGTATCCCGCAAAAGCTGGATGATGAAATTAGCCCGGATGTAATCAAACTTTTTCACAGGCTCAGTCTGTGCCAGATGGAGTAGTTGATCACAGACGCTGTTTAGCAGATCGTCACTGAGAAATCGTTCAGCTGTGTTGTTGAGCTGTTCTTGCAATCCAGTCTTTCTGCGCCGTTTTGTCACGGGGCTTGCCCGTAAGTAATTGACTTCCACCAGATAGGCGAACAATGCCTCAATGATTTTCATCGACTTATTGATTGATGATGGCTTTAAGGGTTCAAGTGCAAATGGCCGCCAACCGGTATTGATTGAACCGTCGTTATTAAATCTTGGCTGCCTAATGGCTCGCCAGCTATCAGGTGCGCTGGCCAGAAAGGATTGGTAATCAAACCAGTTATCACGTTTAAGTCCAGATAGGGGTATTTTTGCTACAAGGCAAAGCCAAAGACTGAATCTTTCTATTTCAAGCAAAAATGATCTGAGGGTCGAACCTGAATATTGTTCTAAAAATGCCTGTACGGCCTCCCAATCTGTCCTGGCATCAATCATCACCATATCATCATGGTTGTAGTTAAAACCAGGTTCAAAAGTAGGCAGGTTTGCAACTAGATGAATTTTAGTCGTAGCCAATTGTTGTGGTAATTCAATTAACTTGAATACTGGTTGTGGATTAGTGATCATCAAAATACCATAAAAAATCGGTCTATTTTCGATTCTGAGTATAATGGTACTCAGAAATATTTGCACCCTACTGCTTAGATTAAGGGTGCTGTTTTCATGCTGCTTAATATAATTCTTTTACCGGCCCATCAGATAAAATGGGTTCATCAACTGATTGGGGTTTAACTGTGGACGAAATAAAAATCAGAACTGCAGGACTGGCGGATATGGTCGTTTTTTCCATCGACCAAGCTGCTGACATGGATTATCTGCGGGCAGCATTAGAAATTAATCCAATTGAGATTTGTTTCACCGAAGTAGCCGACGGCGAGTTTTCCTATTACGCCATCTACCCCCAGGGCATTAAAGTATCATTGCTCAAAAACGGCATTAACAACGACCTGATGCCTGATATTGACTCTGAGCCATATACAAGATTTTTGATTGACCGCTTTGCTGACACAGGCCTCAGACTTATCATGCGCCGCGTTAATGACAACAGCATTGATGAATTTTTGAAGTACCCACCTGTTTTTAAACCGCATCGTGATACCGGCGTTTTAACCGCGGCGCCGAAAGTGTGGCGGATTGTGAAATCTGAAGAAGACGAAACGCCATTGGTAACTGATCCCTGCAATGTGCCGCCCCAAGTAATGGATTTTCTTACCATTCTGGATGCTGAATTGCCAACAGAGGCTGATGCTTTAGTGATTCACCGCAAACGGGTTGAGCTTAGGGTACGGTTTTTGGAGTGGTACGCAAAGCGCTTTATCGCCCGTAATGTACGAGAGTTTCTTAACGCCAAGATTGCATTACTGACAGACTGCATTTTTGCCTGTGATATTGCCATCCTGTCATTGAACAAAGGCATGGCCAAGTTTCCGACTGTATTTGCAGCTGAATTTCGCAAAGCTGCGATGCAGCACTTGCCGGCTGATGTTGTTGACCAGGCAATTGAGCAGGCCTTAGCTGAAGCTAATCTAAAAACCATCGTCCTGCAAAAAGACTTCAAGCAGGTTAGCGCTAAAAAAACGCAGCTCAATACGATAACGCGTAACTCGCTGGAGCTGCTATTTGAGCCACTAGAAGGGCATCCAGGGCAGAATGATGCGATTGAGTTATTGCTACGTGATGATTATGACAAGATGCAGTTTCATCCATGCAGTACGTGTGGCCGAATCCCGCGAATGATCACTGAAATTGATGGCGCGAAGAAGCGATACCAGCTTGCTTGCGGCTCCTGCAAAACAAAGCCAGCTGCAAACACCAAATTAGCAACTCCATTAGAAGCAGTATTCGCCTGGAACCGCCAGCACCCAGCGCAGGAACCAACCGCCACTATCCGAACTATGTTCGGGGCTATGTTTGAAAACAAACCTTTTGCTGAGATAGCAAGTTATGAGGAACGGGTCAGGAGCTTTCTTGATTTGGCTGCCAATGTCATTGCCGAACAAGACAGAAGTTTTTCGACTCACGCCTCATTGAAGCTGGTTACGCGTCACTCTATTTCTCTTGTTTGGTTGAAATATTTACGCCAGCTGTTGTCGCAATCACAGCGCCATAACCAGCAGATTTAAAGTAAGGGTTAAATTGTGCCTGATAGCAATATTACTCGTGCATCAAAAGAAAGAGCCACGAAAGCAAAGTGGACTCTGGACCTGGTTACACTTGAGGCAAAAAAATATTCATCCAGATTGGCTTTTCAAAAGGGCAGCTCTGGAGCTTATTATCGGGCTTTACACTCGGGGTGGTTGGACTCAGTTTGCAGTCATATGCCTGTATTTAAAGCTAGGTCCAAGAAGTGGGATTTTGAGTCGGTTAAGGCTGAAGCTAAAAGGTATCAATCCAGATATGCCTTTATGCAAGGCAATAGCAGTGCATATTACAGAGCAATAAAGTCAGGTTGGCTTGATGATGTTTGCAGTCACATGCCGGCCTATGTAGCTAATCGGACATAGAACGTATCTGGGCATGTTGGAAACACTTCGCCATCAGCAGGAGAGACTTTCCGGGTGATGGGGTGCGCTTCGGCTATGTTTGGCCACAACACCAATGTCGTGGTTGCTAAAAACAGCAGTTTTATAAGACGCATACGTCCTCCTTTGAGGATAAAACGCAGCTTTCGCTGCGTTCATTAGGTTACTTGTTAGACCGGATAAGCCGGCACAACGCGGGCAATACCACCAGAGTTAGCAAGGTTGACGAAATAATGCCGCCAATCACTACTGTTGCCAGTGGCCGCTGAATTTCCGCTCCGGTTCCGGTGTTAAATGCCATAGGCACAAAACCAAGACTTGCCACCAACGCCGTCATCAGTACCGGTCTTAAGCGTGATAAAGCGCCATTTTCAATTGCCTGACACCATCGCTGGCCTTCTTCCTGGCTATTTTTGCCCATCCCCCAAAAATGTAAAATCAGCGACAGATTAGCTCAAAAACATACCGTAAATTGGTCACTGTATCGTCGAATTCCATAAGAAAATGCTCCTTCAGAGCACCTGATTTTACATTTTTGGGGGAAATGCAGAATTTTAAAATATATTATTTAATATCAATGCGTTAATCTTTTTATTTCCATGTTTAAAAGCCAACTAATGCTTATTTGAGCCCTTTTCGTTCCCTAATGCCGCATCAATAGCTGTCTGCGCAAAACGATCTTGGTCTTCAATGTACCGCATCGCTGATTTCACATCTTTCCAGCCTACATGTTCCATTAGCTGTTTGAGCGACCATCCTTGCTGGCTGGCCCAGTTAGCGAAACCACGGCGCAACGAATGACTACTGTACAATTCAGTATTCAGTACTCCCGCTCGTTCTAACGTGATCCGGAGCAACGGAATTACACTATCTGATCTTATCGCTGATGCGGATACAGTCCCCCATCGCGTTATCCCCCGAAATAGCGGACCTGATGGCTGATCCAGTAAAAAAAGATAATGGCGGCACGCCTCTACAGGACAAAGCCGGTGAAGCTCTGGCAGTCTGTATGCGGTTCCTTTGTTGAGGCGGTCTGTTTTATTTCTTGGCAAATAGGCGGTAAGTCCTTCACCAGGGTGAAACTCAATGTGTTCGATCTGTAGTCGGCTAATTTCATCACTTCGAAAAGCGCGCCAGAACCCCATTAAGATCAGTGCTTTGTCTCTAGCCACCCTTAGCAATCGGTGTTGCTCACCGGATTCGATAGCCTTTGCTTCCTGCTGCTCTAAATAACGGATCACCTGCTCCAGTATGGCCAGCTGCAGGGGTTTTGCTTGCTTCGTTTTGGCGGGATGAAGTTCACGAATGCCTTTGAGCAATTGCCGGATCATGGGGGCTTTGGTCGGATCGGCAAATCCCTGGGTCTGGTGCCAGCTGGATAGTGCTGCGATCCGTTGCTTTAATGTGCTGATAGCCAGACTATCCGCATAGTGTGCTAAATATCTGGCGAGTTCTGCTGCGGTTGTCGGTAATACACCGCCCCACTGAACCTCAAAATGCTCGACCGCTGACTGATAACTTCTACGGGTATGTTCGCGTGTGGCGGCGTGTAAATAGCGGTCAACCTTGTTCACACTTCAGCCTCCTGGTGTCTTGTGTTAAAGCTGACGTAACGTGCTCATCGGCACAAAAAGACGCATCGGCTGATCCGTCAATGGGGTAAATAGGCCCATATGCTGGTAAAACTTCAGCGCTGCTTCATCCAGAACGTCCAGTACCACACCAAGCGCTGGTAGCCCCGAGTCTGTCAATTCAAGAGCGGTACGAAGCGCCTGAACCAGGGTTTTAGCTCCTAGTTGACGCCCTTGCTGAGTGAGAGAAACACCGAGCCTGGCCAGCAGCACAACAGGCACCGGATAGGCTGGCAGCGATTTGGGCTGAGAAGGCAATAATTCACGGGTGACAGTACTGCTTGCTAACGTAAAATAAGCTGCAACCGGAGCCTTGCCTTGAGCAACGAGCTCCGTCAAAACCCAGGTACGACTTAACCCCAGGGAGCTGTTACGAACAGCAAACCGGCTCAGGTAGTCATTGAGGCTGGGTTTACCGCAGTCAAAGCCTTTCAAATCATGCGTTGCAGCGTCGATCAGAACAAAAGCTGAAGAGAGAGACAATCAGAATCCCTCTTTATCCAGTAGAGCCGCAGCGTCTTTAAGCCGCTGATGGGGGGCCGCCGCCGCTTCACATACCTGCTGGAAGTGATCAAACTGGGCTGATGTAAGTTCAATGGCTGATTGAGACTGCAAAATCTGAGGCGCATTATCCCGGATAAGGCGAACCATAAATTCAGTCAACGACGCACAGCCAAGCGCTGCCGCAGCTCGCTCTGCCAGCTGCTTGGTTTCTGCATCGACCCGCATCTCTATACGTTCCCGAACAGCTGTTGCCATCGTATTCACCTTTGTACAAAAAAAGACCTGATAGCAGTATATCCTGTACGGCACATTGCCGCAACCCATTGGCCGCGATGGTCAGCTACATTTCGTGGAGGACCGGTGCCATTACGTATGCCCAATACGGCATTTTAGCGCTATTTTCGCCATAACCCCTGATAAGTCTCTATTATCATGGGTTAACATCTGTTGGTTAATTGCTTTTTAGAAAGCTCATAATATTATGTAATTACACGTTACGTAATATTATGAATGAGGGTATCCATATGGCCAGAGACGGGATCACTAAGCTGCAAGTCCAGCAGGTCCGGATAGCACTTATTGCTCAGGGACGGCACCCTTCCGTCGAAGCCGTACGTGCTGAACTCGGCACCGGCTCAAATACCACCATCCTGAAGTATTTAAAGGAACTGGGGGAGGATGAAAAAGGACGGTTGGATGATCTGGGTGCCCTCAGTGACGAGTTGGGCCAATTGGTGGGCCACCTGGCTCGCCGACTACAGGACGAAGCGCTGCAACGTGTTCAGCACGCAGAAGAACGCCATACGCTAGCCCTTCAGGAGAAGCTGCAGCAGCTCGATACGCAAGGGCGTGAGCTAAACAGCAGCTATGAACAGTGCGAAACGCTGCAGCAACAACTGCGTGATGCGTTGGCACAAATCGACGGGTTAAAAGAAGCCCGTCACCAGGATGCACTGCAGATAGCGGCGATGAAAACAGAAATGCATCATTTAACATTAAAGTTGCATGATCGGGATACACAGATCCAATCGCTGGAAGCAAAGCATACCCATGCCCGTCAGGCGCTGGAGCACTACCGAGAGTCGGTCAAAACCAATCGGGAGCAAGAACTACAGCGACATGAACACCAGGTTCAGCAGCTTCAAGCTGAGCTGCGAACCTGTCAGCAGATCATCAGTGTGAAGCAACAGGACTATACCGCGGTCAAAGAGCAGGCTCAGGAGCTCACTCTGCAGTTAAAATACAGCCAGGACGCAGTAGCGGCCTTTGAGAAGCAGCTGACGTTCCTCAAAGAGTATAACAATGACTTGAGACGCCAACAGCAGATCAATGAGGCGGAGCTTTCCGAGCTGAAACATGCGGTAGGTGCTCGTATGCAAGAGACTCAGGCGTTAACCGAGCAACTGAATACCATGCGTGGAGCCGAACAAACCTGGCTGCAGGAAAAATCTGCGTTGACTGCGACTTTGGCAACGCAGCAGCAGCTGTGGCAGCAATTGGCTCCAACGCTTGATGCCAGTAAGCCACCAATTTTTGCAACCGGAGAAGATGTGCTGGTGACGGATCCCGAGAGTCGTCTTTACAATAAAATCGGACAAATTACGCGGTATACAAAGAGGTCGGATGGATCCATAAAATATTCAGTCAGTTTTGAGGGCGAGATCTGTTCGCTCTCTGAACAGGATATCACTCTGGCATGAGAGCGACGATGGACTTAGAGCAAAGACCTGTGCCACCAAATGAAATGTTGCTCTGAAGTATGATTTGGGAGCCTCTAACGACCAAGGATAGAATGATGAAAAATAACTGAAGAACGATTACAAAGTGGATGACAGGTACTATTGCCTTACAGTGGAGAGAATTAGGTACAAAAACGGCCAGCAACCCTGAATTCCAAGTGCTTCTATAGAATGTTTAGTTTAATTATCGGCTATTTGTGCCGACAGATGACGATCAATAGGATAATCAATGCAGCTTTATCGTGAGAAATTAGAACACCATCAGGTCATTATTTATTTTGTCGCGGTGATCATCGCCGCTGTGACCGCGTTAACACTGCCAGGAATGAAAGCACTGGAGCAGGCGATTAATCCGGCACTGGCTTTGATGCTATTCGTGACCTTCCTGCAAGTGCCGCTATCTGATCTAAGACGTGCATTTACACATGTGCGGTTTCTGAGTGCGTTGCTCGTCACCAATTTTCTGATAGTTCCGGTGCTCGTGGCCTGTTTAGTGCCGTGGTTACCTGACGAGCCGTTGATCAGGCTGGGTGTTTTGTTTGTATTATTGACGCCATGTATTGATTACGTCGTTACTTTCTCACATTTAGGGCGTGCTGATGCCCGGTTATTGTTGGCGGCAACGCCAGCATTACTGGTCATTCAAATGCTGTTGTTACCCGCCTATCTTGGATTGTTTCTCGGTGAGGCGGCCGCAGAGCTGATGCAAGCCGCTCCGTTTATTGACGCGTTCATATGGCTGATAGCCATCCCGTTCTTGTTAGCCGCAGTGGTTCAATACTGGGCGTGCCGTCATACAAGCGGCGAACGAGTTTCCGCTGTACTTGGATTATGGCCAGTGCCAGCTACAGCATTGGTACTCTTTGTTGTGATCGCAGCTTTTATCCCTCAACTTGAAACGACAATTGACACTACATTGCAAGTAGTCCCGGTCTTTATTGCTTTTGCAGCCACAGCGCCCCTGATAGGTTGGGCGGTTTCACGTGCGTTTCAGCTTGATATTCCAGCGTCCAGAGCTGTCGCTTTTAGCGCGGGTACACGTAATTCACTGGTGATCCTGCCACTGGCGTTGGCTGTCCCTGGCGCTATCCCTGTGCTGCCGGCAGTGATCATTTCTCAAACCCTGGTGGAGCTGGTCAGTGAACTGATTTATATCCGCCTCATCCCCAGATTTTCCGGAGGGAATAAAGTGTTGTAACTATGGCGGAGCAAGACGCAGCTATAAAACAGTGTGCTTCGACTCGAAGCATTCCCTAAACAACAGCTTCTCAATGAGGTCTTTTTTTCAACGCAATACGACACTATGAAGATATGACCGTATATTGAAGGCCATTTATAACTTTTTAATTTATAATCAACATTTTTAAATCAATTGTTATTAAGGATTTAAATGTTTGATGGCATAACAACAAATGTTAACTCAGGTTGTTCGGTACCTTTAACTCCACAATAAACTCTTCGTTATTACTTACTCGATACGTCAATTCTATTTGATGTAAATCGATTATTTTCCGAACGATTGACAGGCCCAAACCGGAACCCTCAATGTCTTGGTTCGCGGCATGTCGGAAAAAACGTTCACCAAGACGGGGCAAATCTGGTGTTGGTTCAGTTGAGATGAAATTTCGGATAGTAATTTTACAAAACGTCAATTCTTCTTCAGCATTCACTTTGACCACAGAGCCTTTTTGGGCATATTTGGCTGCGTTATCCAGAAGATTCCGTAATACACATTGAAATAATGCAGCTTCAACGAGTAACTTGGTGGCCGAATCAACCTGTATATCCCAACTAACATTATCCAGATATTTGCTTTCAATCTGCGCCATGGCATCAGAGAGGACATTCAACAATACAGTTGGCAGAAACCTCAATTGATCCAGATGCTCCAGTTTTTGTATTTCCATCAACTGGAAGACCAGATGAGAGAGCCGCTTTGTGCTTTTTTGAATTGCCAGATTAGCGTTTAGCATATCTGCAGGCGACTTTGCTTCAGACAGGTTGTCAGTATGGAGCTGGAGTATGCTCAGCGGGGTTCGCAGCTCATGTGAAGCATCCGCAATGAATCTCTTTTCTTTGATAACATATTCTTTCAATTCTGCCAGTAAAGAATTTATCGCATGCTGAAAAGGTTCAAGTTCTCTGGGTAGTTTCAGATCCAGTTGTTTCAAGTTGTTCGGACCTGTTTGAGATAGTTTTATAGATAAAACCTTAATCAGGTTGGTGCCCCAATATACCGCAAACCAAACCAGCATTAGTATTGGAATAAGTGCGATGCAAAGTGGGATCAAGTGGTCAAGCGCCACATGGACACTCAATTCATCGCGAAAATCTTCACGTTGAGCAGTGAATATCCAGACATCGAGATCGGCAGCGAATAGACTAAACCCGATCCATTCATGGTCGTCATACTTTATAACATGATATCCCGCTTCCATCGGTTGCATAGGAAGGGGACCTGCATTCGCCGAACGAAGAAGAAGTTTGCCATCTTGACGCCATACTTGAACTGCAATTTTACTTTCGTACTTGTGGCCTTCGAGCGTGCGTTCCTGCGCAGTTGTTGTCTGTGCATCGTCTTCCATAATGCGGGGGACTTCAATAATAGTATTTGGATCTGTGACACCGGATGGCTTTTCCAAAAGAAGATGACGAACCAGTCTCGCGTATTGAGCAAGTTGCGCATCAAAAAGCTCATCCAGTTCGTGATGAGTGCTGTAAAATGTGCTAACGCCTGTGATGAGCATAAATAACAGGATAACCCCATTGATGCTCAAGAGCAGGATACGTCGTAAACTTCTAATTCTCATCGTGGCTCTTTAGCATGTAACCAAAACCCCGGACTGTTTTAATTATATAAGTCGCTGTTTTCTTTCTGATATTGTGGATATGTACTTCTAAAGAGTTACCTTCATTATCGCCATTCCAGCCCGTATTAATCTCCTCTAAGTGTTGTTTAGATAAGATTTTTCCAGGATGCAGCATTAACTCTTTAAGTAACAAAAACTCCCGAGTTGTCAAATGAACTCCCTTATTCCGGAAGCAGCATTTATGGCTTTGAATATCCAATGTGAGCTCATTACTGATCAGTAAATCCTGCTGCCGTTGTTGATGTCTTCTATGTACAACCCGAAGTCGAGCCTCAATTTCTCTGACATCACACGGTTTTAATACATAGTCATCAGCACCGGCATCCAAAACATCTATTTTAGTCTCGAGATGGTCCCAAGCGGTCAAGACTAATATCGGTAATGCCTGATTGCTCGCTCTTAGGGTCTTAATCACAGGAAGAGCCAATCCGTCAGGTAAACCGAGATCGAGGATCATGACATCGAACAAACTGTTTTGAGCAGCTTGTAACGCTTGGTTCCCAGAAATGCAATGTTCAACCCGATAGTGTAAACGTTCTAAAGCGGTCACAAGCCCTTGTGCTAACAATTGGTCATCTTCTACTAATAAGATCCGCATTTGCACCCGCTCCTAACTTAGAACAGAATAATGGCCCAAACCACGGCAGCCGCCACCAGCATCGTAAGTACAGCGGCAGAGCCCACATCTTTGGCTTTGCCACTGAGTTCATGGTAATCAGCACCAATTCGATCCACTACGGTCTCAATTCCGGTATTGAGTAACTCCACAACCAGGACCAGCAGCAGACTCAGGATCAGAATTGCACGTTCAGCAGCAGTCACATCCACCCATAGTGCGAAGGGGAGCAAAAAAATGAGCGCTACCATCTCTTGCCTGATAGCCGCCTCAGAACGCCAACTACTCAGGTAGCCTTGCTTGGAATAGTGGGCTGCACTTATTAAACGGCGAAAACCTGTGTGATGATTCTTCATAAAATTTTCCTTTTAAAACACTATGATAATTCTTGAGCCTTAAGGGAATCTTAAGTTTGCCGAATTAAACTGCGCATCCTTAAAAAAAAGGACTCAGTTGGATGCAACGCGGAATTTTCAAACATTTGTTTACGGGCCACGTCTGGGGACCCTACGTACATTTGGTGCGGATGATTTTTATTGGCATGTTTGTGCTTAGTATGAGTCGGCTCTCACTAATACTCTGGTTATACGACCGGGTGGAACCTACCAAAATGTTGGGGAAGATTTTACTCCAAGGTGTGAGAGCTGATTTTATCTTGATGTGTCTTCTGGCTGCGATTCCGGTATTGCTGTCCATTGTTTTGGTGTGGTCACCGCTGAAAAGAGTATGGTTTCGTCTCACATTTATATGGAGCTTACTAGCGCTGATATTACTGACCTTTCTCGAACTGTCGACACCGTCATTTGTGTTGCAATATGACATCAGGCCCAATCGCCTGTACATTGAATATCTGAAATATCCAAAAGAAGTCTTTGCGACGCTTTGGAATGGATTTAGGTTGCCGTTGTTGGTGGGAGTGTCACTGACAGTGGTATCCGCATTAATATTTAGGAGACAATTGCAAGTCTCTGCAGATCAACACCGCCTATGGCCAATCAAAACCCACTTATTGGGTTGGCTACTTGCTGTAATGGTTGTTGTTGCGGGGATCCGTTCGACAACGCAACACCGGCCCGCAAACCCTGCTATGTTTGCAATTACTGCCGATGCCATGGTGAATTCGTTAGTCATCAACTCTGGGTATTCTGTGCTGTATGCCTTGTATAGTCTCAAGCACGAGGCGCGCAGTACTGAGATTTACGGCAAACTGTCTGAAGCTGACATGATAGTTCAGACTCGTGATTGGCCATGGCTCAAAGACTATGAATATCCAAACCCTGAATATCCAACACTTCATTGGCAAACCGCAAAGGTCCAACGTCAAAAGTCATTAAATATCGTTATTGTTCTGCAGGAAAGCTTGGGGGCGACTTTTGTACAGTCGCTAGGAGGTGCGCCGGTCACTCCTCAGCTTGAACAATTGAAAACTCAAGGGATCTGGTTTAACAATTTATATGCAACAGGCACCCGGTCAGTTCGGGGTATTGAAGCCGTTTTGGCAGGCTTTATGCCAACGCCTGCACAGAGTGTTGTGAAGTTATCCAACAGCCAACAAGGTTTCAGCACGCTTGCATCTGTACTTCAGCAACAAGGTTACCATACTCAGTTTGTATATGGTGGTGAAGCTCATTTTGACAACATGCGTAGTTTCTTTACTGGTAACGGTTTTAATGATGTCGTTGACTTGCCGAGAATTAAGGCTCCCAAGTTCGTTGGCAGTTGGGGGGCCAGTGACGAAGACTTGTTTGATACTGCACATCAGCAGCTCATTCAAATGCACCAGACCGGTAAACCATTTTTCAGCCTTATCTTTACATCAACCAATCACGAACCTTTTGAGTATCCTGATGGCAGGATTGAGCTATACGAGCAACCCAAATCGACTGCCTATAATGCTGTCAAATACGCCGACTGGGCTATGGGAGAGTTTTTCCGTAAGGCAAAAGGCAGTGCTTACTGGCAGGACACCATCTTTCTTGTCGTTGCTGATCATGATAACAGGGTGTATGGCAGTAACTTAATTCCGGTTGAGAAATTTCAGATCCCCGGTTTGATTCTGGGAGGTTCAGTTAGACCTGCCACGATTGAACCACTAGCCAGCCAAATAGATTTAGCGCCGACATTGTTAAGCATTGCAGGCGTATCTTCTTGTCACCCATTTGATGGCCGTGATTTCATCGCAGATCCGATAAGTCCGGGACGTGCGATGATGCAATTTGATAATCTGTTTGCTCTGATGACGGAGCAGGAATTAACGATTTTGCGACCGAACGATACACCTGTAGGTGCCGACTACGACAGAATAAATCGCATTTTGACATTGAAACAGGGGGATGTCGCTGAAGCTTCTCGGCAAAAAGCTCTTGCCCATGTACAACTACCGTCCTTCTTATATAGAGAACGGAAGTACAGCAATAAAGCCAAGTGTCAGACATCGCATCAACAGTGATTAGTTATTGGAGGCCGAACTCAAGACTCTAACGAAAAAATTATCAGAGACTTAAGTTAGTCTTAAGTCTCTGTGGTTAATCTACAAGAACGTCAAACCATCTGAATGTTTGTGTATGCAACTGCTCAACTACCAAGAAATCTTTAAACTGCTATGAAAGCCTGCTTAGGTTTGCTTGTTGAATTGTCGTTTGGCTTGATCCCTGATGCTGTGCAGCAGTTACGTGGAGATCATTTTGACTCACACGATCTCACTACACTTTGGTTGGACTGGTCTATCAGTTGTCTTGTTTATCGGTTCTATCCAAGTCGAAAAAGAACTCGTTCGGTTGCGCTTCGGGAACATCGTTATGTTTGATTATCTGCGTCGTTACTCTTTAAGCATTGTGGTGCCTGACTTACAAAAGCCTGCTAATAGTTGGCATCCATTGCTGTTTGCTCTGGTCGCAGCAGCAAGTATGACGCTGATGCTCAATGGTCCATTCTATGCAGCACTTCAGACCCAGCTACCGGGCCAATATAGACTGCAGATGATCCTGATCTTCATTGTTTTTCTGCTCAATTTGACACTCATCCTGCTGCTGGGGTACTCGCGTTTCCTCAAGCCTTTAGTCTTAATTTTGTTTCTGGCTGGTAGTGTGAGTTTATATTTTAACCAGGCTTTTGGTGTGCTTATTGACCGTGACATGCTGCAAAATGCTGTGGAAACAGATCCTGGCGAAGCACAAGGATTGATCAGCGCGGCGCTTATCCTTCATTTGCTGCAATGGATGTCCTTTCCTCTACTATTGGTCTCGATGGTGAGAGTCCAGCGTTTAGCACGTCGGACTTATTGGCAACAGCACGGTGCAGCAATGTTACTGGTTATCGTTACTTTCACCGTCATAGGTGCCACCCAATATGCTGAACTCGCTTCTTTTTTCCGAAATTTCAGAAGTGTGAAGCATCTCGCATTGCCTGTTAGTCCTGTCATCGCAGCGATTTCACTGGCAGTAAAATCGGTCAAAGCGCAGGTTCCCACTGAATTTCAGATTGTGGCTTCAGATGCCACCAGAACCCCAACTGAAGTACAGCCGAAACTACTCGTCTTGGTTGTTGGTGAAACTGCGAGAGCCGATCATTTCCAACTCAACGGATATAAACGTTCAACCAATCCACTGCTCAGTAAATTGCCGGTCGTGAGCTTCAGTAAAGTCTCATCATGCGGAACCGCAACTGCACATTCTTTGCCTTGTATGTTTTCAGCACTCACTCGCGAAACCTATGATGAGAAAAAAGCCAAACACAGCAGTAATGTACTCGATATTCTGCAAATGACGGGAATGGACGTAAGCTGGCTTGACAATAATTCTGGTTGTAAGGGGGTTTGTGACCGACTACGTTCAGAGTTTTTGTTTCAACAACCAGATCCCCGATGTCAAAATGGTCAGTGTCTGGATGATGTGTTGTTAGATGGTCTGTCCAGAGAACTGAGCAGAAAACCAGGCACCGATCGGGTGATAGTATTGCATCAGTTAGGAAGCCACGGACCTGAATATTACAAACGAAGCGCGAAAACAGACAAAGTATTTGTGCCGGAGTGTCAGGACAAGCAACTTCAACTCTGCACACGTGCAGAAATTATCAATGCTTACGACAATAGTATTATAGCGACAGATAGGCTACTTGCATCCGTGATCCAACTGTTGGAAAGGCAAGAACACTATAACGCTGCGATGCTGTATATATCCGATCACGGTGAATCGTTAGGTGAAAATGGAATTTATTTACATGGACTACCCTATTTTATGGCACCGGAGGCTCAAACGCACATTCCTATGATTTGGTGGATGAGTAGTGGATATTCAGACTCCTCCAAATTAGACAGCCGGTGTGTCGCAGATAAACGCAACAAATCTTTCAGCCATGACAACTTATTTGATACGTTGTTAGGTGCATTCGCCGTAAATACAATAGATTACAGTGTGTCCCTAGATATATTTAATAGCTGTGAAGTTTCTGACGCAAACACTGAGGTTCAATAGGCATGAACAACTGTTCGTTTTATGAGGATTTCAGGACAAATTTAAACGCAAATTAGTAATCAGCATGCTAAAAATTAATTAGCCTTCAATACTGAACTCACTTACGACGTCTACGAAAATCAGTTCCGAAGGCTTGCAGCAATTCATTTCACAGTGAAGCTAACTTTATTGGTAATCTCGTGTAAATCCCGTCCCTTTACCATATAACTAATCGTATATTGGCCTGCCG
>VFQM010002020.1_pt1 | contig 16108 bp, 14 predicted proteins | sample 3512391 | NCBI WGS metagenome assembly VFQM01 (sample SAMN10412369, study PRJNA504923) | tailings metagenome | isolation source: Replicate 1 from Balatoc abandoned mine | place: Philippines
CATATCCAGCCTATTTTGGCGCCTATGCAGAGTTCGGAAAGATCAGGGAGTACGTCGACAAGATCGATAATCTTTTCCTTGTCGGAAGAAATGGCATGCATCGCTATAACAATCAGGATCATTCAATGCTGACGGCGAAGCTTGCTGCTGAGGCAATTGTTGCTGGGAACTCTGATAAGAGTGCGATTTGGGATGTGAATGTGGATGACGAATATCACGAGGAAAAGAAGTAATAGCGGTATTCGTTGTGAGGGGGGATGTGTTGAGGGGGCCTCGTCTGATCTGAGTGAAACCGCCGAGAGTGCTGCGAGACTCCCCAGAGCGATATTTCTTATCGCCGGGCTCGGCTTGTGGCTCTTGAGTCACCCCTACTGGGGGATTTGGCACGACGCCCGCGTCTACACGCTGATGGCGCTGCATTGGCTGTCCCCTTCCAACTTCGTACGCGATCCGTGGTTTATGTTTGGATCCCAAGACACCTTTACGCTTTTTTCTCCCCTCTATGGCAGTGCGATTGCAACTTTCGGGATTGATTCGGCAGCAAAGTGGGGGACTTTGCTTGCGGGTGCCTGTTATGTTGTGGCGGCCTGGTTCTTCAGCCGGTGTTTGCCGATCTGGCGTGCAAGGTCGCTTCTGTTTCTGTTGCTGGTCTCTCTCCAGCTTGTTTATAGCGTTAACGATTTTGGACTGACTGAATCGTTTCGCCTGTCGGAATCCTTTATTACCAGCCGACAGTATTCCATTGCTTTTGCACTGACTGGTCTTGCCCTCGCAATTTCTGGTCGCCGATTTGCAATACCGCTGGTGTTGGGCATATCAACAGTGTTGCATCCATTGATGGGTATCTGGGCAGTGCTCGTTTGCGTCGCTGTGCTGCTGCCAATCCGTTGCCGGGTTGTATTGGTGTTGGCAGTACTTACGACTATTACCTTGATCGCCTTGAGCATCAGCGGCTGGGGGCCTTTTCGGTTAATTTCCGGTGAGTGGGCGCGGCTGGTTCGCGGATCCGCTCTGATTGTTTTTGTAGCACCCGACGGTTCTCATCGTCTGGAGTTTGTACTTGTCTGTTACGCCCTTCTTGGGTGCGGTATCCGCTGGGGGCAGCAGACCTTGAAGCGCTGGTATCAGGTGGTGCTGATAGTTTCCGGATCGGCCTATCTCGTAAGCTGGTTCTGCAGTGAATATTTTCCTGCTGCTATCGTCATGCAGGCTCAGCTATGGCGGGCGAACTGGTTGGCGCTTGTTTTTGCGATGGTTGCTGCCCTGGAACTTGCAGCTGTGGCGTTTCGAGCAGATCGCCCATTGCGCGACCTCGCGGTAATTTCTGGGGGGCTGTTGGTACTATTTCCATTCGTAGGAGTTGCCTCGTTGATTGTGTCGGCTTTGCTCGCTAACAGCGTACAGATCAGATTTGTCGAGCTATTGCTTAGACAGAAGACGCTTATCCTGAACGTGATTCGATGGCTGGCAGGCGTTACAGTTCTGGCCGTGTTCGCTCAGCTGTCTATGAGCATTTCGGAGGTCGGCTCATTGCTCTGGCGAGCGGGTGATTCTATCGGTCCAGTCGCCGACTTCGTTCGCGGACTGCTGTTTACCGGGGGATACGGGCTGCTGGCACTCGGTTTCTGGTGGTTCGGAAGTTCCTGTCGCTGGCGATTTACGTTTCTGGTAGTTTCCACTGCCCTGATAATTGGTGCTGCGATGCAGTGGGATGATCGGAAACCCCAGAGGCGTTTAATGGATGAGCACATTTTTGGGGCTACTAATGCACTGAGCACTGTACTATTTTCCGGCCTCGTGCATCCTGGCAAGACCGTGTATTGGCAGGGGGCGCCGGAGCGTGTCTGGTATGAATTGAGGACTGCCAGCTATGTCAGTAGCACTCAGGCTATTGGAATCGTTTTTTCCGAAAGAATGACCCTTGAGGTGGCTCGGAGACTGGCCCGTGTTTCTCTGGCGGGCTCTCCTCTACCGATACCTGAGACGATCACGCATGATAGAGAAGAGATGGTGCGTATGCGAAATCTCGATCCGACACAGCGCAAGGTTGATATAGATGACCTACATACCTATGAGGCGCAGAAGCTGACTAGAGATGGCCTCGAGTTCATATGTAAGGATCCAGAACTCGATTACGTAATTCATCGCCATGGCCTGGAGCACTATGTCTTGGCATCTGCTGAGGAAAGGGTTGGCGGGCGAGCGACCCGGTGGAATCTGTATTCGTGCGCACATCTCCGCGTGCTTCAGTCCGGAATGTCATCAGATGGATGATTCTGCCCCCGTATTCATCCGAAAATTCTTGGAAGCATTGTCTCCGCTTGAGCTGGTAGCACTTTGGGCGGCAGCATTCTCGCTGTTGCTCATTTTGGTGTTTCCGGTCGGCTACTATATTCCTGATGGGCATTCGACGGCCTTTGCGCTTGAGCACTATGTCGTCGGCTTGGTGCTGGCCCTGCTGGTGGCAATGCTATTTTCCGACGGGCCGAAAAATGCATGGGGCGTGCTGATACTTGCCCGAAATGTGTTTGCATTCACCGTCGTTGTTTTCCTGCATTTCAATTTCAAGCTGTGGGCGCAACTTGTCAATCCAGTCTTGTTTGACGATTGGTATCGATGGACGGATCAGTTGTTGAACCCTTTGTTGGACGCAGTTTTTTTCTTGAATCTAGGGTTTGGGCCGCTGAAGGAGTGGTTGCCAAACGCTTATCATGACGTTTTTGTATTCATGTTTTTTTCCTCTTTTGCGGTGCATGCTGTTGTGCGGGAGGGGCGTCGTTGCCTGAGCGAGTTGGTAACAGCTGTCGCTCTGATTTTGGGCTTGGGGGGGGTTGCCTACATGGTTGCCCCTGCGTGGGGGCCATTCATTTATAGCCCCGACGAAGACAATATTTCATTCCATATCCAGCAAGGAATGAGCACTTTTCAGCAACGATTTCTTGTCTCCGGGGGGGCTGCCTATACAGGCGCAGAATTTATTTCCCCGCTGGCTGCGATGCCGTCGTTGCATATCGCACATGCTTGGGCACTGTGGGCTTATGCGCGCCAGTATGTTCCTTGGTTGGGGTATGCGTATCTGCCGCTGGTGATGTTCATATTTACCGAGGCGGTATCATCTCGCTGGCACTATCTGATTGACCTGCTTGCCGGACTTTGCATTACGTATGCATGCATTTTCCTCTCCCGGAAGATGCATGCGTACCGCGGAGCCCAGTGATTTGGGTGCGTGAATTAGCAGGGTTTATGCAGGGGACTACGCTTGCTCAGAGATCGTAATCCCGTAGCTTGTCCACATCCGGAATATGAATCTTCCGGCCTTCGACCGTAATCAGCCCCTTGTCGGAAAGCTCGTGGAGGATGCGCGAGAAGTGTTCCTGCGTCAGATTGAGCCGTGAGGCGATGACGCCCTTGTTGGTGGGCAGGGTGACGGTGATCGTTTTTTCGGCATCATCGGAGTCGAGCTGTTCGCGCAGCAGGTAGCCGATGATGCGCTGGCGACCGGAGTGCAGGGAGTAGGACTCGACGTCGGTGATCAGGTGGTGCAGGCGCATGGCCATGCCGGCGATCATCTTGCGGCCGAGCTTGGGGTCGTTCTCCAGCTCTTCCATGATGACGGCCTTGGAGATATGCAGCAGCAGTGAATCGGTCAGGGCCTGGGCGTAGACGAGATAGGGCTTGTCCATGAACATCACGGCCTCGCCGAAGGTCTGCCCCTGGCTCAGGATCTCGACGACCTTCTCGCCGCCTTGCGGCGAAGTGAAGGCCAGCTTGACCTGCCCGTAGACGATCAGGTGAAAACCGGAGCAGGCGTCTCCCTTGTGGAAGAGGATGTCGCCGCGAACTGCATGGATCTCACGGGTTCCCCGGGCGATGCGGGCGATTTCTTCCGGCATCAATCCGTTGAAAAGCGGGACGTGCGCGAGCAGCGCTTCGATGTTGATGCTCTGGTGGTTGTTTCCGTGCATGCAGGGTATCCGAAAGGGCCGGCGCCGCGCGGCGCGTCGCGCGAATGTTCGCATTAGTCGCGGCGTGAGGCAAGGGTTATGCCCGGCTCCACTTTCTCGTCGGCCCACTGTGCTGGTTTCGGCTGGGGGCGGGCCTTATAATTGCATCCTTTTTCAGCGGGGCAGTGCCAGTGGATTCGCAAGTCATCAAAGTTTCTCCCGGAGCGCCGACGGCGCTGGCCCGTGCCTGGCTCTGGCTCGGCGTGATGGCGCTGATCGGTTCCGGCCTGCTCGCGTTGCTTCTCGTCTTTTCACGTACCCCGGGCATCCAGGATGTCTTTCCGCTGAAGGAGTTCTTCCGTTCGGCGCTGATCGTGCATGTGGATCTGTCCGTCGCCGTCTGGTTCATGGCCTTCGCCGCAGTGATCTGGAGCGCCGTCGGCGGCGGTGCGCTGGCCTGGATGGGCTGGGCCGGCTTCGGCCTGGCGGCACTGGGCACGGTGGTGATGACGGTTTCCCCCTTCTTTCCGGGGGCGACGCCGGTGCTCAACAACTACATTCCCGTGCTCAAGCACGATGTCTTCTATGCCTCGCTGTGGCTCTGCGGTGCGGGCTTCCTGCTGGCCGTCGCGCGGGCGCTGATCACCACCTGGCCTGAGCGCGTATTCTCCGAATCCCTGCGCTTCGGGGCCTTCCTCGGCGCAGTCGCCGCGTTCATGGCGCTGGCAGCCTTCTACTGGTCCTGGATGATGGTGCCGAGGGTCGAGGAAGACATCTATTTCGAAGTGCTTTTCTGGGGCGGCGGCCACACGCTGCAGTTCCAGCATGCGCTGCTGATGGTGGTTGCCTGGTTCTGGATCGGCGCCCATCTCGGCCAGCCATCGAAGGCCGCACCGCGTGCGCAGTCCATCCTCTTTCTCGTCGCAGCCTTTCCGCTGCTGGCCGTGCCGCTGATCTACCTGACGGTACCGCCGGGAACGCTGCCGCACATGGAGCTATTCGCGAAGCTGATGAAGTGGGGGCACCCCTACATGGGGCCGCTGATCATCGTCGGCCTGCTCTCGCTGTGGGGCGTACGCAAGGCCGCCGCGCACCCGGCCAAATCGGCTTTCGTCGCCTCCTTCGTCCTGTTCGGACTCGGCGGCGTGCTCGGCTATCTGATCCAGGGGGCCAATGTGGTCATTCCGGCGCATTACCACGGTTCGACGGTCGGTGTGACGCTGGCGTTCATGGGGCTGGCCTACGTGCTGCTGCCGACGCTGGGTTTCGGCAAGCCGGAAGGGAAAATGGCCGTCTGGCAGCCCTATGTCTACGGATTTGGCCAGCTGATCCACGTGCTTGGCCTGGCCTGGTCCGGCGGTTACGGCGTACAGCGCAAGGTAGCCGGTGCCGAGCAGGCACTGGTGACGCTGCCGCAGAAGATCGGCATGGGCATGATGGGCCTCGGCGGTGCCATTGCCGTCATCGGCGGCGTCATGTTCATTCTCGTCTGCCTGAAGGCGATGACCCGGAGGAAATCGGCATGAACGAAAAGAGGGCGGCGATGCTGCTCGGCGTGACCAGCGTGGTGACGCTGGCGACGGTGGGCTTTCTCGGCTACCGCGTCTATAGCCAGAGCCAGATGCCGGCGCAGGACGAATTGGCGCAGCAGGCGCGTGCCTCGCGTCAGGTGACGAATGAAACTGCGCAGGCGAACATCGAGGCGCTGCTCAAGGTCACGCTGAACGATCTCGATGGCAAGCCGCAACCCTTTGCGCAGTGGGATGGCCGGATTCGGGTCATCAACTACTGGGCCACCTGGTGCCCGCCCTGCGTCGAGGAAATGCCGATGTTTTCGCGCCTGCAGGAGCAGTACGCTGCAAAGGGAGTCCAGTTCATCGGCATCGGCATGGATGAGGTCGACAAGATGCAGACCTTTGCCCGAAAGACGCCGGTTGCTTACCCGCTGCTCGTTGGCGTCACCCGGCCGAGCGAGAACCCCGGTCTGACCGTGCGCGGCATGCCCTACACGGTCGTTCTCGACCGTGCCGGCAAGGTGGCGTTCTCGCTTTATGGCGGGGTCAGGCAGGAGGAGCTTGAGCCGGTGCTGCGCCGCCTGAGCGAAGAGAAGCAGTAGCCGTGCAGCAGTAGTACCTCGCGCAGCCGCACAAGAAGAAAGGCCGCCACGGATTGCCCGTGGCGGCCTTTCTGTTTGCGGGCTGCCAGCACGTGGCTGACAGCCCGAGTGCCGGTGCCGCTTACTTCGCCGGCGGCTGGTAGGCCATCGAGCGGGCCGACAGCGTGAAGGCGTCGGAGAAGCACTGGCCGTCCTCGGCACCGTGCGCCTTGAGGAACGGGAAGACGGCCTCGACCATGCGTACCGAGCCGCAGGCGTAGATTTCGTGGCCCTTGAGCTCGGGGAAGTCGGCCAGGATCGCTTCGTGCACGAGCCCGGTACGGCCCGTCCAGTTGTCTTCCGGCGCCGGCTCGGACAGCACCGGGATGAAGTGGAAGTTGGCGTGCTGCTGCTCCCACTGTTTTGGCAGGTCAGGCATGTAGAGGTCGCGGAGTTGCTTGACGCCCCAGTAGAGGTGGATCTGGCGCTTGATGCCGCGCCGGAAGGCGTCCTCGACCATGCTCTTGACCGGTGCGAAGCCGGTGGCGCCAGCCACGAAGACGATCGGGCGCTCGGATTCGCGCAGCGTGAAGTCACCGATCGGACCTTCGAAGCGGACTTCGTCACCAACCTTCATGCCTTCGAAGACATGCGTCGTGAACTTGCCGCCCGGCATCAGGCGGATCTGCAGTTCGACCACGTCGGCGTACTGCGGCGAGTTCGCGAACGAGAAGGCGCGCCGCTGGCCATCGTCAAGGATGATGTTGATGTACTGTCCGGCCTTGAATTCGAGGCGGTCGCGGCCCGGCAGCTTGAGCGTGACGCGCATGACGTCGTACGAGAGCTTGGTCAGGTCGACCACCTTGGCCGTGTATTCCTTGATGTTGGTCTTGACCGCGGAGGCGTCGTATTCGATCTCGCAATCCTCGAGCGCCGTGGCGCAGCACGCGAGCACCTTGCCCTGAGCCAGTTCCTCGGCCGACAGGGCCGTCGGCTGGTAGAGGCCCGGATCGACCTTGCCGGCCAGCACCGTGCACTTGCAGACGCCGCAGCCGCCGTTGCGGCATTCGTACGGAATGCTCACGTCCTGGCGCAGGCTGGCGTCGAGGATGGTTTCGTCGAAGCGCTGCTTGACGGCACGGTTGGCCGGATGCAGCGTGATCGAAGCCTCCGATTTGGCGCCGCCGAGGCGCTTCGGCGGCAGCCACGGCACCAGCACGAAGAGGATGCCGGCAGCGACGACGGCATACCAGAGGTGCAGCGGGTTCATTTCGTACACCAGTGCCAGCACGCCGAGTTCGAACCAGTCGAAACCGATGTTGGTCGGAACGACGGAGAAATCGGCCTCGCCCCCCTGGCTGACGATCGGCTTGACCAGCGACAGCGCAATGAACATCAGCGTCACGGCATAGCGGATCGGGATCGGCGGGTTGATGTGCGCACGCGGCACGCGCTGCACGTGCACCCACATGATGAAGACGACGATCAGCGGCGCGCCGAGGTGGAAGAAGGCGAGCAGCGTGAACAGGCGGCTATTGACGCTGCCTTCGTAGAGGAAGTTGCGGATCACGGTGCCGTTGAACATCGGCAGCACGTCGAACCATTCGGCGATGGCGACGACGATGAACTGTGCCAGCTTGTCCCAGACCAGCATGAAGCCGTTGATGCCGGCGACGTAGACCAGCACCAGCAGGACGACGCCGGTGATCCACGAGAAGGCGCGGAAGCCGCGGTAGCGGTCGTAGGCGAAGTGCCTGATCAGGTGCAGGATCATCGTCAGGATCATGCCGTCGGTCGCATAACGGTGGATGGAGCGCATGATGCCGCCGGCCCACCACTGGTCGTGCGTGATCGCCTCGATCGATTCGTAGGCGTCATGGACGCCGGTGTCGGCGAAGATGTAGAGGTAGAAGCCGGTGATCACCAGCAGCCAGAATTGCCAGAAGGTGATGGTACCGAGGTGGTAGAAGGGGTTCAGCTTGTCGCCGAAGGCGAGGTTGAACACGTTCTCGACGCGCATGAAACACCAGCGCAGAAGGGATTGCAGTAACTTGACCATTTTCTTGTCCGCTCGAGTGTGAGTGAGGGCGTATCCGTATCGGAGAGGCTTACTTGAAGAAGAGGCCACCCTTGTCTGGGTGGAAATCGATGACCAGGTTCTGCGCCGGTTTCAGATCGATCGTTTCTTCCTTGACGAATTTCCAGCCTTCTTCCTTTATGTTGTCCTGCATGCGGGCGGCAATCTTGTGCGGCCCGGCCTTGATCTCGAGGCGCCGGTACATCGTCGAAATGCCGTCCTTGTAGAGGCCGGTCGGGTGCATCGTGTGGCGGACGACGTTTTCGCCGTCGATGTCGATCTCGACCTTGATGTCCGAGCGCTCGCGCGGGCAGTCCATCGGGGCGCGCATGTTGGGCGGCAGCTTGGCCAGTTCCTCCGGCGTGCGCTTGCGGCACTCGCGTTCGCCGAGGTGACTGAACGACACCTTGATCACCGCGACGTCATCGGGGATCTGGCTGTACTTGGGGTCGGTGGCGAAGTAGCCGATGACGGCGGCGAAGGCGCCATAAAGGACGACCTGGCCGGCAATGGCAGCAGCGGGTTTAAGCATGGTGCGCAGTTCTCCGAAGGTAAGGTTGAAGTTTTTCGCCGGCAGCCGGCAGGCTGCCGAGTTGCTTTCTGAATTCGTCGAGGGCAGTGGCGAGCGATGTACTGTCGTTGGCCGATACGAAGACTGCACTGAGGCGTTCCGCCGGTACCCGGCCGCGCAGTTGCGGTTCGCGCTGGCGGGTCAGTCGCTCGATCGTCCACCGTTCGCCGAGCCGGTACTCGCAGCCGCCGTGACGGCAACTGGCGACCATGACCCCGTCGGCGCCGGTGCGCAGTGCGTATTCTACGAAAGATGGCGGCAGCATGCCGGCACAGATGAGGCTCATCGTCGCCGTGTCAGGTGCGGATAGCCGGTCGACGTTGGCGCCGTGGTCGCAGCCGAAGACGACGACGCGGGTCGTGCCGGTGAGGGCGGCAACCTTCTGCTCCAGCACTTCGCGCAGCGCATTGACCGGCAGTTGCGGCATGTCGATGCCGGTGACGAGCTGCTCCTGGCTGCGGAAAGGAGTCGATGACGGACAGGCGCCGGCACAGATGCCGCAACTGGCGCACAGGGCCTCGTCGACGACGGCGATCTTGTAGCCAGGCCGGCTCGGATGCGGCGCCATGACGATGGCGGCGTAGGGGCAGTCGAACTGGCAGCGGGTGCAGCCGTTGCAGTTTGCCGGGTCGACGACGGCAATCGGTTCCCTTGCATGCTGGCGCAGGAAGGGGAGGGCGAAGAGCAGGGCCGTGATCGCGACGAGGGATGTCCAGATGATGGCGGGCGAACTCAGGTCGGTGAGCGGGTGGATGAAGAGGATGAACCAGTCGAGCCGCGTCTCGGCGGGGGCCATCGCCAGGTTTGCCGGAGCGTCGCTGAGTGCCGGCTTGAGCAGAGAAAGCACCATGAGCGTGGCGAAGGTGCCCCACATCAGCCGCGGCGACGGCAGGTGGTCGACATTGCCGATGCGGTGGACGTGGGCCCAGAGCCCTGCCAGCAGCAGGATCGGCAGGCCGATGTGGATGAACACGAGGAGCGTGAAGAAGCGGTCATTGACCGAGTCCGGAGCGAGGAAATTGCGTGCCGAAGGCTCGCTGAAGATCGGCAGCCAGTCCAGCAACTCCGTCGTGGCCACTGCCGAGAACTGGGCCAGTTCGTCCCAGACGATCCAGTAGCCGCCGATGCCGCTGGCGAAGGCCAGCCAGATCAGGGGGATGCCTGTGATCCAGGAGTAGAAGCGGAAGCCGGTATAGCGTCCGTAAGCCCACTCCCGGAGCAGATGCAGGCCCATGGCCAGCATGAAGCCATCGGAGGCATAGCGGTGCAGGCTGCGGATGATGCCGCCGAAATACCACTGCTCTTCCGACAGGTAGCCTATCGAGGAATAGACCTGCTCGACTCCGGTGTCGAGCACGATATAAAGATAGATGCCGGTGCCGACGATGATCCAGAGCAGGTACAAGCCGACGGCGCCAAGGTGGCGCAGGGGGTTGTGAGCGCCGCCGAACGACGCGTCGAAGACCTCTTCGCAGCGCTGGAACGGCTTTTGGATGAACTGTCGCATGTCGGGGTGGCTGGCTTAAGGGAAACCCTCATTCGCGCATGGGATTATTAGCAGGTAATTATATTGATCGGCGGATCAAGGCGACTTGACCCGCATCAATTCCGCCCCAAATGGCGGCAGGGTACGACTGGCGCGCGTCAGGCGGCCGGAGGAGGGGTGCGGCGACGATTGCGCCACATGTTCAGCGACATGTAGACAATGAAGCCGATGAAGGTGATGAAACCGGCAATCATGAAGTACATCGAATAGTCGGTCCGGTAGCGGCCGGTCTTCGGGTCGTACACCGAGCAGAGGATGCGCACGCGCTCCATCAGCTCCTTGACGGTGCTCATTTCGGCCGGGATCGCCGAGTCGGTGATCAGCAGCTTCAGCGGCTCGGCCAGATCCTTGGCCGTGAACTTCTCGCCGTAGACCTGGCGGACGATCCTGCCTTCGGCATCGACCATGGTGACCTGGTTGAGATGGTCGAATCCCGCCGGCGTCGCCACGTAGCTGAAGCCGAAATTCTTGGTCAGGTCGCCGAGGATAGCCGGTGCCGGGCTGAGGAATTCCCAGTTGGGCAGATCGATGCCGTAGCGCGTGGCGAAATCCTTCATCGCCTGCGGCGAATCGAAAGGCTGATTGAATCCGATGCTGATGATGTTGAAGCGGTCCGCACCCATCACATTGACGGTTTCGGCGACGGCCTTCTGCAGGTGGCGCGTCGTCGTCGGGCAGACCTGGAAGCAGGCGGTGTAGATGAAGTTCACGAGCAGGGGCTTGCCAATGTACTTCTTCAGCTCGACCGGCTTGCTGGCCCGGTCGAGCAGGACGAAATCGCCGAGAGGCTGGCCCACGGCCGCCTGCGAGAGAGCGAAGGCGGTGTTCTCGTCGAGACTGGTCAGCGTCAGTTCGGGGTTGAGGATTGTCGTCGGGCGTGCGGTCAGCTTCGGCTTTTCCGTGGCTTCTTCGGCGACGAGCGGGGCGGAAAATGCGACCAGCGCTGCGCTGGCCGCAGCGAGCAGGAGTTTCTTCATTGTCGGTCGGTGCCTAGAAACGGGCGTCGATGATCGCACCCAGCAGAACCAGGGTCAACTGGATCAGCGAGGCGTGGAAGCAGGACAGTGCCGCCTTGCGGCCCGGATCGCGGGTCAGCAGCCAGGCCTTCTGGATGAACAGGCCGCCACCGATCGCTGCAGCTGCGAAGTAGATGGCACCAAGGCCGAAGAAGACCGGCAGGAACGACGCGGCAACCAGGGCCAGCGTGCTGTAGAAGATCGTCTGCGAGGCGCGCTCGTTGCCGACGACGACCGGCAGCATCGGGACGCCGGCAGCGGCGTAGTCGTCCTTGCAGGCGATCGCCAGCGACCAGAAGTGCGGCGGTGTCCACAGGAAGAGCACGAAAGCCAGCGCCAGCGGTACGGCACCGTGACCCGGGTCGGAGGCGGTTGCTCCGGCGAGCACCGCCCAGCTGCCGGCGAGTCCGCCGAAGACGATGTTCAGCCAGGTGCGGCGCTTCAGCCAGACGGTGTAGACGATGGCGTAGAAGAAGGCGCCGAGGAAGACGTACAGCGCCGACCACGCATTCAGTGCGATCCAGGCGGCGGCGACCGATGTGACGGTGAGCACGGCGATGACGCCGAGCCAGAACGGGCCGTGCTTGATCTGCCCGGTGACGAAGGGGCGGTTCTTGGTGCGCGCCATCTTCGGGTCGAGATCGTGTTCGTAATACTGGTTGAAGGCGCCGGCAGCAGCCGACGAGACGAGCACCGACAGCGTCAGCACGACCAGTTGCACGATGCTCAGGCTCGGCCCGGAGCTGACGGCGAGGCCGGCGAGCGCGGTGAACGTGATGACGACGCCGATGCGCAGCTTGAACAGGCCGAGGATCGCTCGCAGGGATGCACCGGAGGCGCTGTGGTTTGGCGTCGTCGATTGCATAGGTGTTCCTGGGGTCTTGCTCGAATGGTTTGAATGTCTTTGAACCTGCTTGAATCGCCCCTGCGGGCAAGTGCGATTCAGGCAGGCCCCGCAGCCGGCGGTGTTGCCACCGGATGCGGGGATTCCTGTTCTTAGCTAAGCAGCCAGACTTCGGACAGGTACTTCCAGTTCACGAAGTAGTACAGGACGAAGGCGACCAGCAGGGACAGCGCCAGGATGACGGTGCCCGGAATCGGCACATGATCGCCGTCGCCATGGTGCGAAGCCGAGGCGGCTTGCGTGGCGGGCGGGATCGGGGTCGGCTTGTCGGAGACTGCACCGCCGTCGAGCTTCTTGCCCCACAGCAGCGAACCGACGACCAGGTAGATCCACAGTGCGCCACCGACGATGGTGACCATGCCGAAGAAACCGGTCATGCCCATCATCAGCATGGCGGCACCCGGCCACTCATACTGGAACGGAGCGCCCGAGAAGGCCATGTCCCAGTGACGGCGGGAAACGCCCAGCGTGCCGGCGCCCATCATGACGAGGCCGGTGATCGACATGGCGATACCGAAGAGGTACGGCTGGATCTGGCACAGCTTCGGGTGGATCATCTCGCGACCGAACAGCGTCGGCACCAGCAGGTAGGTCACTGCCATGAAGGCCAGCGTGGTACCCGTGACGACCGTCGTGTGGAAGTGGCCCGGTACGTAGAACGTGTTGTGCATCAGCATGTTGATCTGCTCGGTACCGAGAACGACACCGGAGATGCCGCCGAGGAAGCCGAAGGAGACCAGCGAGATGAACATGCCCGAGAAGGCCGGGTTGCCCCACGGCGCCTTGCGCAGCCACTCGAACAGGCCGTTGGTGAAGCCCTTGCGACGCATCGCAGCTTCAACAGCACCCGGAACGGTGAAACCGTGGATCATCGAGGCCATGACGGCGAAGTACATGAAGTACGAGGTGTTCAGCACCTTCCACTCGGCGCTCATGCCCGGGTCGGACAGGAGGTGGTGGGCCGAGGCGAGCTGCAGGAACAGGATGTACATCAGGAACGCGCCGCGCGAGACCTTTTCCGACAGCGGCTTGGCGCCGATGACGACGGCCGGGATCAGGTACCAGATCGAGACGTGGGCAGCGACGTTGATCTGCTGCGACGAGTGACCCAGACCCCACCAGACCATGCGGTACAGCTGGGCGTCGATTTCCTTGATCAGGCCGACGGACCAGAGGAAGGTCGGGAGCAGGATGCCGGCGCCGGTCAGGATGGTGAACACGGCGATGATGCAGGCGGTCAGGGCGCCGAAGGTGACCATCGGGATCGAGCCGGTGTAGGTCTTGTCCTTCTTGGCAACCATCAGGGTGCCCATGAACACGAAGCAGCCGATCAGCGCGCCGACGGCGAACAGGATCAGGCCCAGGTAGAAGTGCGGGGCTGCCTGCATCGGCACGTAGGACGTGAACATCACGCTCGACTCGCCCTGGAAGATGGCGACGTTGGTCATGACGCTACCGACGACCATCAGCCAGAACTGGACCCAACCCCACTTGGGTGCCGCAAGGCGGCAGCGGAGCAGCGTCGAGGAGGCGAAGTAGAGCACGGCCATCTCGAAGAAGATGATCCAGCACAGCAGCATGTCGATGCCGTGGGCGGTCAGGATCTGGTAGAACTGGTCAGCCGGCAGCAGCTTGAAGGCCGGCCAGCGGGTCATGATCACGCCGATGGCGGTAACGCCGCCAACGAGCAGCCAGAGAACGGCCACGACGGCGTTCCATTTCATCAGCTTCTCGGCTTGCGCCTCGAACTGTAGCCCGGACGCCGGGCAGGTACGGTAAGTGGTTGCCACTTGTTATTCCCCCTTATTTCACGTAGATCCGGCCGAGCATCGAATGGTGACCGATGCCGCAGAACTCGTTACAGACGATGGCGAAGGTGCCGGTCGAGGTCGGGGTCATCTTGACCACGTGCTCGTAACCCGGGATCACCTGGATGTTGATGTTCACCGGCTGCAGCGAGAAGCCGTGGTTGTAGTCCATCGACGACAGGTGGATCTTGTATTCCTTGCCCTTCTCCAGTTCCAGGATCGGGTACCAGTTCCACAGGCGGGCGATCAGGTAGCCATCGCCACCGGCCGGGACCTTGACGACCGGAATTTCGGTACCGTCGAGGCCTTGTTCCTGGCGCACGGTGTTTTCGGCAATGAACTTCTCGGCCTTGGCGGCGAACAGGTCCGGCGAAGTCTTGTAGGCCTCGTTGGACAGGTTTTGCTTACCGTAGATGTGCCAGTAGATCATCATGACGAACATGATCATGCCCCAGACGAAAGCAATCGCGATCCAGGCCCACTCGGTCTTGTCGATCGGTTGCTTCCACCAGAGCCGTTCCGACGGCGGCAGAATGGAACTCATGTGGTTCTCCCTCTATTGGTTGAAGTTGGTTACTTGGCGAGCGGCGTGTTCATGATGTCGACGATGCCCCACAACGTGTAGAGGACCGTCGGCGAAACGACACCGAGAACCATCAGGAGCCAGTGGTTGTCGAGCAGTTTCTGCATGAATGGGACGTCATTGTCGTTATCGGCCATCTTGTTACCCTCCATCATTGTTGGCGCATGAACGCGCGCGTGAAATTGCAAAAAAACAAACCTTTACGGCACTTGGGCACAGTGCCGGGAAGAATACCTGCGTTCGGGGTGGCGGGGACTTGATCCACATCAAGAACCTGCGGCGGAATGTCGCATGGTTGCTTGCCTGAGCGCGAATTGCCGGGGGCAAGCGGGGGCGGATTGTCGCACGGAAGCCGGGGCGAAAAAAGGGTGGAAAAAGTCTATAATCGGCGGCTTATTTTTATCGCTCCGGATCGTACGCATGTCTCGCATGGATATTTCTGCCCGCCGGCAGGTCGCCACCTGGCTTTTCGTCTGTTGTGCAATGGTGTTTTCCATCCTCGTCGTCGGCGGCGTGACGCGCCTGACGCATTCCGGGCTGTCCATCGTCGAATGGCAGCCCATCGTCGGTACCCTTCCGCCGCTAAATGCGCAGGAATGGGAAGAAACCTTCGAAAAATACAAGCAGACGCCGGAATTCAAGCAGGTCAATCACCAGATGACGGTTGATGAATTCAAGGGGATTTTCTGGTGGGAATACTGGCACCGTGTGCTTGGCCGTCTGATCGGCGTTGCCTTCTTTATTCCTTTTGCCTACTTCTGGTTGCGCAAGAAGCTCGAACCCTCGCTTGTGCCAAAATTGCTCGGGATCTTTGTCCTCGGCGGCCTGCAGGGCGCGATGGGCTGGTACATGGTCAAGAGCGGCCTGGTCGACGATCCCCGCGTCAGCCAGTACCGGCTGACGGCGCATCTGTCACTGGCCTTCCTGATCTTCATCTCGATGTTCTGGGTCGCCCTCGGCCTGGTCGCCGAACGTGCTCGTGAAACTGCCGATGCTGCACTGCGCAAGCTGCAGCGGGTCGGCTTCTGGCTGAGCATCCTGGCAGCCTACATGGTCGTTACCGGCGGCTTCGTGGCCGGCATCCGCGCCGGCAAGGCCTACAACACCTTCCCGCTGATGAACGGGCACGTCGTTCCGCCCGAGATCTTCATGATCGACCCGTGGTACCTGAATTTCTTCAACAACATGGCGACGACCCAGTTCGACCACCGGCTCGGCGCCTGGCTGCTCGCCTTCATCGTCCCCTGGTTCTGGTTCAAGCTGCGTTCCGCACCCGTATCCGGGCGGGCGCGTGCGGCGGCGACCCTGCTTCTGGTCGTGCTGGCCGCGCAGATCACGCTCGGCATCGTCACGCTGCTGCTGGCCGTACCGATCGCCCTCGGGGCGGCTCATCAGGGCGGCGCGATGGTCGTCTTTGCCGTCCTGCTCTGGCTCAACCATGAACTGCGCGTCGCGCCTGCCGCCACCGGCGCTGCGCGATGACTGACGACGTTCGGCGCCTCGGACGCATCCGGGGCCTGGCGCTGCTGGTCGGCGCGCTTTCGCTCGTTGTCGTCGCTGTAAG
>VFQM010002021.1_pt1 | contig 16099 bp, 12 predicted proteins | sample 3512391 | NCBI WGS metagenome assembly VFQM01 (sample SAMN10412369, study PRJNA504923) | tailings metagenome | isolation source: Replicate 1 from Balatoc abandoned mine | place: Philippines
GCAAAGTGCTGGGCGGCAGCAGCTCGCTCAACGCCATGATTTACGTGCGTGGCCAGCCGGCCGACTACGACCACTGGGCCGCCCAGGGCAACCCCGGCTGGGGCTGGGCTGATGTGCTGCCCTACTTTGTGCGGGCTGAGCACAACGAAAGCATCAGCGGCCCGCTGCACGGGCAGGGCGGGCCCTTCAACGTGGCTGACCTGCGCTCGCCGCACCGCGTGAGCCAGAGCTTTGTGCACGCCGGCGTGCAGGCGGGCTACCCGCACAACCTGGACTTCAACGGGCCAGACCAGGAAGGCGTGGGCCTGTACCAAGTTACCCACAAGAATGGTGAACGCCACAGCACCGCCAAGGGCTACCTCACGCCGTATCTGGGCCGGACTAACCTGCAGGTCATCACCGGCGCGCAGGCCACGCGGGTGCTGATGGAGGGCCGCCGTGCGGTGGGCGTGCAATACCGCCAGGGCGGACAGCTCAAGGAAGCGCGCGCCGCGCGCGAAGTGCTGCTGAGCGCCGGGGCGCTGCTGTCGCCCCAGTTGTTGATGCTCTCGGGCATTGGCCCTGGCGCACAGTTGCAGCAGCACGGCATTGCCGTGGTGCACGATTTGCCCGGCGTGGGCGAGCACCTGCACGACCACCCTGACGTGGTGCTGCTGTACGACGCGCCGCACCTCAAGGACCTGTTCGGCGTGTCGGCCGAGGCGGCGGTGCGCATTGCGCGCGGTGTAACGGACTGGCGCCGCAGCCGCACCGGCATGCTCACCACCAACTACGCAGAGGCGGGTGGCTTCATCCGCAGCAGCGCGGCCGAGTCGGCACCCGATCTGCAACTGCACTTCGTCATCGGCAAGCTGGTGGACCATGGCCGCAAAACCGCGCTGGGCCACGGCTATTCATCGCATGTGTGCCTGCTGCAGCCACGCAGCCGGGGGCGGGTGGCCCTGGCCAGTGCCGACCCCATGGCCCTGCCGCTGGTGGACCCGAACTTCCTGGCCGATGAGGACGACCTGCAGCGCATGGTGCGCGGGGTGCGCCGCATGCGCGACATCCTGTCGCAACCGGCCCTGGCTGACCTGGGCGGCAAGGAGCTGCCCGTGTCTGCAAGCGCGCAGACGGACGCCGAGATCGCCCAGTTCATCCGCAACCATGCCGATTCCATCTACCACCCCGTGGGCAGTTGCCGCATGGGACCGGGGCCCATGGACGTGGTGGATGCGCAGCTGCGTGTGCACGGCGTGCAGGGGCTGCGGGTGGTGGACGCCTCCGTCATGCCCCGCATCACCAGCGGCAACACCAACGCCCCCACGGTGATGGTGGCCGAGAAAGCAGTGGATTTGCTGCGCGCCAGCACCGCCTGAGGTTCTTGGGCTGCTTCAGCCGCGAAAGCGCCGCCGCGTCAGCGCCAGCGCCAGCCAGAAGGCCACCACGGTGGTGGCCACCAGCACCAGGCCGTGGCGCAAAGGCTGCTGGGGCCACTGGTCCATGAACAGGGGGCGCACCAGCTCGACCGCATTGGTCAGCGGCAGCCAGTCCGAGATCGCACGCACCAGCGGTGGCAATTGCTCGCGCGGGAAGAACACGCCCGACAAGAACATCATGGGCGTGAGCACCAGCGTGAAGTAGTACGTGAAAAAGTCGTACCCCTTGGCCAGCGCATTGAAGATGAGGGCAATGCTGGAAAACATGATGCCCACGCCCAGCAGCACCGGCCACGCCACCAGCAGCTTGGGGCTGTGGCTGATGCCCAGGGCCAGCATCACCCCCAGGATGGCCGTGACGGTGAACAGCGCCTTGAACGCGGCCCACAGCATCTCGGCCAGCACTACATCGTCGAGCGTGACCGGTGCATTCATGATGCCGTCCCAGGTCTTTTGCACATGCATGCGCGAAAACGCCGAGTACAGCGCCTCAAAGCTGGCCGCGTTCATCGCGCTCATGCAGATCGAGCCGCTGGCCAAAAACAGGATGTAGGGCACCTTGGCATCCCCGCCCGCGCCGCCCACGCTCACCTGCCCCACCAGGGCCCCCATGCCGTAGCCAAAGGCCACCAGCCACATCAGCGGCTCGGCAATGTTGCCCACCAGGCTGGGAATGGCCAGCTTGCGCCACACCAGCAGGTTGCGCAAAAACACCGGCCACCAGCGGGCCGACAACGCAGGCGGGCGCCAGACCGAAGCCGGTGCGGGTGGGCGGGGGCGCAAGGCGCTGGGCGTGGTACTCATGGGGCTATTGTGCGGCGTGCGGCAAAGCCTGTGGATGCGCTGCTGCGAGAGGCGCAGCAGGTTCTCAGGCTTTGCGCAGCAGGCAAAATCCTGGCCGACCCTGTTCAGCGACGCCCTGATCGCTTTTTCACATCCACCGTTTGAAGGCCCTGCCCATGACCACCCTCGGAACCCCCCTGTCTCCCCACGCCACCAAAGTCATGCTGCTCGGCTCGGGCGAGCTGGGCAAGGAAGTGCTGATTGCGCTGCAGCGCCTGGGCGTGGAAACCATTGCGGTAGACCGCTACGACAACGCCCCCGGCCAGCAAGTGGCCCACCACGCGCGCACCATCACCATGAGCGACCCGGCCCAGCTCAAGGCGCTGATCGAAGCCGAGCGCCCGCACCTGGTGGTGCCCGAGATCGAAGCCATTGCCACCCCCATGCTCGAAGAGCTGGAGGCTGCTGGTGTGGTGCGCGTCATCCCCACCGCCCGCGCCGCCCGCCTGACCATGGACCGCGAAGGCATCCGCGTGCTGGCCGCCGAAACGCTGGGCCTGCCCACCAGCCCCTACAAGTTCTGTAATTCGCTGGAGGAGTTGCAGGCTGCGATTGATTCAGGCATTGGCTACCCCTGCATCGTCAAGCCCGTGATGAGCAGCTCGGGCAAGGGCCAGAGCAAAATCGACGGCCCCGAGGACGTGAAAAAAGCCTGGGACTACGCCATGGCCGGTGGCCGCGTGAGCCACGGCCGCGTCATCGTCGAAGGCTTCATCGACTTTGACTACGAAATCACCCAGCTCACCGTGCGTTCGGTCGGTGCCGATGGCCAGATCGTCACCAGCTTCTGCGACCCCATCGGTCATGTGCAGGTGAGCGGCGACTATGTGGAGAGCTGGCAGCCCCACCCCATGCACCCTGCCGCGCTCGAAAAATCGCGCCAGATCGCCAAGGCCGTCACCGACAACCTCGGTGGCCAGGGTCTGTTTGGTGTCGAGCTGTTCGTCAAGGGCGATCAGGTCTGGTTCAGCGAAGTCAGCCCCCGCCCGCACGACACCGGCCTGGTCACGCTGTGCACCCAGCACCAAAGCGAGTTTGAACTGCACGCCCGCGCCATCCTGGGCCTGCCCGTGGACACCAGCCTGCGCAACCCCGGCGCCAGCGCTGTGATCTATGGCGGCATGGAAGCCCAAGGCATTGTGTTTGACGGCGTGGATGAAGCCCTGGCCGTGCCTGGCACCGACCTGCGCCTGTTTGGCAAACCCGAGAGCTTTGCCAAGCGCCGCATGGGTGTGGCGCTGGCGCGGGCAGGGGATGTGGACACTGCCCGCAGCAATGCCAAGCTGGCGGCTGGCAAGGTCAAGCCGCGCAAGGTTTGAGGCGGGGTTTTAAGTCAAATTGGCCGCTAGCGCTTATCTATCAAGCGCTAGCAGCTATATTTTTAGGAGTGGTTGGCTTTCGGGTAGACGCTGCCTATTCCAATCCACCCAGCTCGCTTTCAATCTGCTCAATGCTGGGCAAGCTGGTTTGCAGCGCAGCGGGCAGGGATTCGATGAGCTGGTATTCCGCCACCCCCATAGGCTGGGCCGTGTCACGCAGCGCGTATTCGGCCACCACCTTGTTTTTGGTCTTGCACAGCAGCAGGCCAATGGTCGGGTTGTCTTGCTCGGCCTTGACCTGCATGTCCACCGCCGTCAGGTAAAAGCCCAGCTGCCCCAAATGCTCGGGTTTGAATTTGCCGCCCTTGAGTTCGATCACCACATAGCAGCGCAGTTTGAGGTGGTAGAACAGCAGGTCGATGAAAAACTCATCGCCGCCCACATTCAGCATCACCTGCCGCCCCACGAACGCAAAGCCTGCGCCCAGCTCTAGCAGGAACTCGGTCACGTGCTTCACCAAAGCGTGCTCGACCTCGCGCTCTTGCGCCTCGTCGGTCAAGCCCAGAAAGTCGAAGCGGTAAGGGTCTTTCAGCGATTCGCGGGCCAAATCGGACTGGGGTTTGGGCAAACTCGCTTCAAAGTTGGTAACAGCGGAGCCGCTGCGCTCCAGCAAGCGGGTTTCGATCTGCATCACCAACACATTGCGTGACCAGTTGTGCCGGATGGCTTGGGCCGCATACCAGCGGCGGGCCTCGGGTGTGGAGAGCTTGTCCAGCAGCGCCAACTGGTGGTACCAGGGCAATTGTGCAAGCACCGCTTGCACAAATTCGTCATCCGGCCAAGCCTCAGCAAAAGCACGCATGTACTTGAGGTTGCGCGGCGAAAACCCCTTCATCTCGGGAAACGCCGTGCGCAGGTCATGCGCCAGCCGTTCAATCACCTTCGCACCCCACCCCTGCAGCGCCTGCTGCGCCAGAATGTCGCGCCCCATCTGCCAATACAGCAATACCAACTCGCGATTCACCGCCAGCGCAGCGCGTTGCTGGGCGGTGTGGATGCGGGATTTCAAACCAATGAGCCAGTCGGTGTAGCCCGCAGGCACGGGTGTCAGAGAAACGGGTTGATCGCTCATGTCTTGCGTATGTTGAATGGCAGACAAGCCGGGGCCAGTGGCATGCAACCCCGATCCGTCCTGTCTGCGCTGAAAACCATCAGAACGGATCTCTTTGCTGTGCTGGGCGTTCCTAGCGTGAGACACGCTCGATTTTGCGCTGGGTTGATTCGGCTGAGTGCGTCGGCTTTTATCCCTTGCGCCCTCACTCCCGAATCTGCCGTCCCGTCAGCTTCAGGAACAAGTCTTCCAGGTTGGCAGGGCGGTGCAGCGTCCGCAGGTGGCCATGCTGGCCCAGCGCCTGCAACAGGGGCTGCGCGTTCTGGGTGTAGAAGAACACCGTCTCGCCGCTGATCTCCACGCGCGCGGCCAGAGCCCGCAGGTGGGTGTCCTCGGCCAGCGCCACGGCGCCCACGCCGAAGACTTCGACCACATCGCTTTCCAGGTGCTGGGCGATCAGCTCGCGCGGCTTGCCTTCGGCGATTTTCTTGCCGTGGTCCAGCACCAGCAGGCGCGAGCACAGGCGCTCGGCCTCGTCCATGAAGTGGGTGGTCAGCAAGATGGAAGTGCCTTGCTGCAGCAGCAGTTGCAGCCGCTCCCACATCAGGTGGCGGGCCTGCGGGTCCAGGCCGGTGGTGGGCTCGTCCAGCAGCAGCAGGCGCGGGCGGTTGACGAGGGCGCGGGCCAGCGACAGGCGCCGCTTCATCCCGCCCGACAGTTCACCGGGCTTGGCATGGGCCTTGTGCGTAAGTGCGGCAAATTCCAGCAACTGAGGCGCCCGTTCGTCCATGACGCGTGGCGCCAGTCCGAAATAGCGACCGAACACGCGCAGGTTTTCCAGGCAGGTGAAGTCGGGGTCGAGCGAGTCGAACTGCGTCACCACGCCGATCTCGGCCTTGATGGCCAGGGCGTCGCGCGGCATCTGCAGCAGAGGGCCGCCGCCAGCGGGCTGGTAATGGATGCTGCCGCCGTCGGGTGCCGTGAGGCCCAGGCACATGCGGATGGTGGTTGTCTTGCCCGCGCCGTTGGGGCCGATGACGCCCAGGCATTCTCCGGGTGCCATGGAGAACGACACGTCGTTGACCACGGCGGCCTCGCCATAGCGCTTGCTCAGGTGACGGACCTCGAACAGGGAAGCGACCAGGGAAGGATGTGTGGTGGGGGTGTCCATGAAGCAATTGTGGATGAAATTGGCAATTGGAGCCCTGGATGAAAGCGCCAAAAGCTATAAATTCAATAGCATTCGGATGGGAGGGCGGGGTGCATTGACGGGCATCAAAGTCTATTAAATTGCCTTACTAATTGAATGGATGCTTCTGTCAATCCGGGCATACTATGAGTTGGTAACAAAAGTGCGAAAGGGCACGCATGGATAAGCAAGCTTCCCCGGGTTCACCGTACGAGCGGCAGCGCCAGACCGCCAAGGCGCTGGACGAAACCGTTCAGGCCCAGATGGCACGCGTCAACATGGGGCTCTCGCCCGTGTCCACGGCGCTGGCAGCGGCCGACTGGGCCATGCACCTGGCGCTCTCGCCCGGGCGGCAGATGGTGCTGGGGCAGCGTGCCCTGGCGTTGGCGCAGCAGGCCTGGCTGGCGTCGGCGCGACCGGCGACCGATGATGAAGGTGCCACCCCGTCCGAGAAAGATGCACGCTTTCGCGACGAAAGCTGGCAGCACTGGCCCTTCAATGCCCTGAAGGAGGGCTTCAAGGCCAGCGATGCCTGGTGGCGTGAGGCGGCCCAGGTCGATGGCATGACGCGCCACCATCAGCATGTGGTGGACTTCTTCACCCGGCAGGCGCTCGATGCGCTGTCGCCCTCGAACTGGCCGTTCACGAATGCCGAGGCGCAGCAACGGGCGCGCGAGACCGGCGGGCAGAGCCTGCTGAGCGGGTTCCAGCACTTCACCGAAGATCTGAAAAAGCACCACGGCGCCCGGTCCGATGCCGACCCGCAAACGCTGGAGCCTCTCACCTTCGAGGTGGGCAAGGACGTGGCCGTCACGCCGGGTAAGGTGGTGTTCCGCAACCACCTGATCGAGCTGATCCAGTACGCGCCCACCACCGACAAGGTTTACCCGGAGCCGTTGCTCATCGTGCCCTCGTGCATCATGAAGTACTACATCCTGGACCTGTCGCCCGCCAATTCCATGGTCCGCTATCTGGTGGCCCAGGGCTACACGGTGTTCATCGTTTCGTGGCGCAACCCCGATGCTTCCGACCGCGACCTGGGCATGCAGGACTACCTGCGCCTGGGCGTGATGGAGGCCATGGCGGCGGTCAAGGAGCGCACGAAGGCGCCGCGCATCCACGCGCTGGGCTACTGCCTGGGCGGCACCTTCCTGGCCATGGTGGCCGCAGCCCTGGGACACAAGAGCCGCGCAACGCAGGGCAAGGGCCAGGCGCGCGAACACGCCGCCTTCCCGCCCCACATGCCCGAGCTGGCCTCGGTCACGCTGCTGGCGGCGCAAACCGACTTCAGCGAACCGGGCGAGATGGGCGTCTTCATCGACGACGACCAGATTCAGGCGCTGCGCCAGGACATGGAGCGCAAGGGCTATTTCTCGGGCAAGGCCATGGCGGGCTCGTTCCAGTTCCTCAACTCGCGCGATCTGGTCTGGTCGCGCAACACGCGCCGATACCTGCTGGGCCAGGACGAGGTGGATTTCGACCTCATGAGCTGGAACGCCGACCTCACGCGCCTGCCCGCGCGCATGCATTCCGAATACCTGTCTTCGCTGTTCCTCAACAACGCCCTGGCCGCAGGCCAGTACCGCGTGGGCGGCGTGGGAGTGGCGCTGATGGATATCCATGCGCCCATGCTGGTGGTGGGCACTACACGCGACCATGTTTCGCCCTGGCGTTCGGTCTACAAGATCCATCTGCAGACCGACACGCATGTCACCTTCGTTCTGGCGGCGGGAGGACACAACGCCGGCATCGTCTCCGAGCCTGGCCGCGCCCGGCGCAGCTACCAGATTGCCGCCACCGAAGACGGCCAGGGCTGGACAGGCCCGGAAGAGTGGGAGGCCCATGCACCGGTGCGTGAGGGTTCCTGGTGGGAGGCCATGGACGCCTGGCTCAAGGAACGTTCGGGCAAGCCCGTGGCGCCGCCTGCCATGGACCCGGCGCATGTGTTGTGCGATGCCCCTGGTGAATACGTCATGGTGCGCTATGCCGACTGACGGCCCGGAAGTCGATGGTCCGGTGGCCGACCAGCTGCGCCGCATGATCGCCTTGGTGCGCGAGCTGAGCGCACGCATCGCCCGTCTGGCCACCAGCCTGGGCGTGGACCTGGAAAACGAGGCCGAGCTGGAGCGGGTGTTGCACATCGATGCCGGGCGCGTACCGCAGCCCGACCGCCGGGTCACGCCCGACCGGCGCACCGCAACCCGAAACGGCATGAGCCCGGACCGTCGCAAGGCCCACCTGCGTGAAGAGTTGCGTGGCCTGCTGGTGCTGCGCTACGGCGTGGCCCGCAGCTATGTGGACCGCGTGGGTGTGGATGCCACGCGCCACATCCTGGTGTCTGCGCAAGAGCAGCTCGTGCGCGAAGGCTTCAAGCCTGGCGCGGATGGCGCCAACCTCAAGCGGCTGTTCAATCAGAACTGATCCCCGAGCGCTGGCCCGGTGCGCCCGTGGCCCAGCGCTTTTCCTTGTCTTCCGGAATCTCCACGCATGACGAAAAAACCCAACGCATTCAACCTGGCGGGCAAAAAAGGCCTGATCCTGGGGCTGGCCAACGAGAACAGCATTGCCTGGGGCTGCACCGAACTGGCCCATCAGATGGGCGCCGAGCTGGTGGTGTCCTGCCTCAACGAAAAGGCGCGCCGCTTCGTCGAGCCGCTGACCGGGCCGCTGGGCGTGGACCTGGTGGGCTGCAACGTCGAGCAGGACGGCGAGCTCGAAGCGCTGGTGGCGCATGCGGTGCAGCGCCTGGGACGGCTGGATTTCGTGATCCATTCGATCGCATGGGCGCCGCTGGAAGACCTGCACGGCCAGGTGATCGACAGTTCGCGCAAGGGCTTCTCGCGCGCCATGGAGGTGTCATGCCACTCCTTTGCCGAACTGGCCAAGCTGTGCGTGCCGCACATGTCGGCGGGCGGCAGCCTGCTGAGCATGACCTACCTGGGCGCCGAAGAAGCCGTGCCGCACTATGGCTTGATGGGGCCGGTGAAGGCTGCGCTCGAATCCATGGTGCGCTACATGGCGCTGGAACTGGGGCCCCAGGGCATCCGCGTACACGCTGTCTCGCCCGGCCCCATACTGACACGGGCGGCCTCGGGCATTGCCAGTTTCGACGAACTGATGGCCAATGCCATGCTCAAGGCGCCGCTCAAGCGCCTGGTCACGCTGGAGGAAATCGCCCAGCTCAGCGCCTTCCTGTGCTGCGATGCGTCTTCCGGCATGACCGGCCAGACTATTTATGTGGATGGCGGCTGTCACGCAGTGGCCTAGGATGCAGTACACCCCCCTGCGTCGCTTCGCGCCTTCCCCCCGCTCTCGCCTCGCTGTGCGAGGCGGGCAGGGGGACGCCACCAGCGCCCTCACAGCGGAATACTGGCGGCCCTTGCGCGGTGGCTGCTGGCCTGGGTCGCCCCCGTTTTCAACGCCGGGTCATCTGGTTGAATTCTCATCTGCATGCATCCGCTCTGTTTTTTTAAGGATTTCCGCAACATGAACATGGCACCGAACACCGAATGGCTGGAAAACGTCACCTACGACGAACTCTCCGTGGGCCAGAGCGCGCGCCTGCTGCGCACCCTGACGCAGGCCGATATCCAGGCTTTCGCTGCTGTCTCGGGGGACACCAACCCGGCCCACCTGAACCACGAATACGCCAACGACACGCTGTTCCACGGCGTCATTGCCCATGGCATGTGGGGTGGCGCGCTGATTTCGGCGCTGCTGGGCACCCAGTTCCCCGGCCCGGGAACCATCTACCTGGAGCAGGTGCTGCACTTCACCAAGCCGGTGCGCATTGGCGACACGCTTACCGTGACGGTGACCGTGACGAGCAAGGACGATGAAAAGAAGCGCATCGAACTCGACTGCGCGGTGCTCAACCAGAAGGGCCAGAGCGTGCTGCACGGCACGGCCCGCGTGCTGCCACCCACCACCAAGGTGCGGATCCCCAAGGTCAATGCGCCGCAGATCCAGCTGTTCGACCCCGAGGCGCGGTTCAAGGAGCTGCTGTCGCTGGCCGACGGCATGCCCGCCGTGCGCTGCGCCGTGGTGCACCCGTGCGACGTGGGCTCGCTCAGCGGCGCCATGGATTCCGCGCACTACGGCCTGATCATTCCGGTGCTTATCGGCCCCGAGGCGCGCATCCGTGCGGTGGCCTCTGAAGCAGGCATCAACCTCGACGGGGTGGAGATCCACTCGGTCGAACACAGCCACGCGGCGGCGGAGCTGGCGGCCGCCATGGCGGCGCGCCGCGAGGTCGAGGTGCTGATGAAAGGCAGCCTGCACACCGACGAGATGATCAAGGCCGTGCTGGCCCAGCCCGCGCTGCGCACAGGGCGGCGCATGTCGCATGTGTTCCGCTTTGACGTGCCGCTCTACCCCAAGCCCTTGCTCATCACCGATGCCGCGCTGAACATCCGCCCCAGCCTGGCGGAGAAGCAGGACATCATCCAGAACGCGATCGACTTCGCGCGCATCCTCGGCGTGGAGACCCCGAAGGTGGCCATTCTCTCGGCGGTGGAGACCGTGAGCCCCAACATCCCGTCCACGCTGGACGCCGCCGCCCTGTGCAAGATGGCCGACCGGGGCCAGATCAAGGGGGGGTTGCTTGATGGCCCGCTGGCCTTCGACAACGCCATCTCGGCCCAGGCCGCCGAGATCAAGCACATCGAGTCGCGCGTGGCGGGTGACGCCGACATCCTGGCCGTGCCCGACCTGGAGAGCGGCAACATGCTCGCCAAACAGCTGGAATACCTGGCGGGGGCCTCGGGCTCGGGCATCGTGCTCGGCGCGCGCGTGCCGATCGCGCTCACCAGCCGCGCCGACGGCCCCACGACCCGCGTTTCGTCGGCCCTGCTGGCCACGCTGGCGGCCTACGACGCGCGCCGCCAGCGCCAGCTGCAGGCAGCGGCGCAGTCCAACGCCTGAGAGGTGGCGGTCATGGCCATTCTTGCCGTCAACGCGGGCTCGTCCTCGCTCAAGTTCTCCCTGCACCCGCTGCGGCTCGGGCAGGTGCAGCCGAATGTGCTCAGCGGCAACATCGAAGGCCTGGAGCCCGGTGGCCAGCCCGAGATGGCCTGGACCTTTGCCGGCCAGCCGCGCCGCGAGGCGGTGAGCGGCCCGGGCGAGACGCCTTTTGTGCAGGCCCTGGCCCGCCTGCGCGAACTGCTGGCAGGCCTGGAGGGCGCGCCCCCCATCACGGCCGTGGCGCACCGCGTGGTGCATGGCGGCGAGGATTTTCGCGATAGCGTGCTTGTCACCGATGCGGTGCTCGAACGCCTGGCGCGCCTCAACTCCCTGGCGCCGCTGCACCAGCCGCACAACCTGGCGGGTATCCGTTCGTTCCGCCAGGCCTTTCCGGCGCTGCCGCAGGTGGCCTGTTTCGACACGGCTTTCCACGCCGGCCTGTCCGAGGTGGCCAGCGCTTTTGCCCTGCCGACCGCTCTGACCGAACAGGGTGTTCGGCGCTATGGCTTCCATGGCCTGTCGTACCACTACATCATGGACACGCTGCAGGAGCGCTCGCCGCGCGCGCAGGGACGCGTGCTCATGGCCCACCTGGGCAACGGCGCCAGCCTGTGCGCGGCCCGGGCCGGGCGCAGCGTGGCCACCACCATGGGTTTTTCGGCGCTTGACGGTCTGATGATGGGCACGCGCAGCGGCACGCTCGACGCGGGTGTGCTGCTCTACCTGATGGAGCAGGGCTGGGACCATGACCGCATCCAGAAGCTGCTCTACAAGCAGAGCGGCCTGCTCGGCGTCTCGGGCATCTCGGCCGACATGCGCCGCCTGCGTGCCGACGGCAGCGCGGCGGCGCAGCGCGCCATCGACCAGTTCATCTACCGCGTGGTGCGCGAGTCGGGCGCCATGGCGGCCAGCATGGGCGGGCTGGATGTGCTGGCCTTCAGCGGCGGCATCGGCGAGAACGATGCTGCCCTGCGCACCCAGGTGTGCGACCAGCTCGGCTGGATGGGGGTGCGCATGGACGCAGCGCGCAATGCCGGTGTGCCGGGTGACGCGGCCCATGCGATCCATGCCGAGGGCAGTGCCGTGGAGGTCTGGGTCGTTCCGACCGACGAGGGCCGCGTGGCCGCACGCGAGGCGGCCCGCCTGCTGCACCCGGCTGACGATGCCGGTGCGATGGAAAACAATCGATAAAAGTGGCTATGTCGATTGCTGGTCAAGCGCTGATAGCTATTTAATTCATAGCATCTTGGGTCGCACTGTGCAGGCGGCCGCGCCCGTCGGTCTTGGCCTCGTAGAGTGCCCTGTCGGCCCGTGCCAGCAGTGGCTGAATGCTGGTGTCATCAGGCCGCAGCACGGCCAAGCCAGCGCTGAAATCGATCTCCAGGCCCAGTTCGGCAGGGGCCGCCTGCCGCAGGCGCTGGCGCAGCCGCTGGTCGAGCGGCGCGCCGGCCGATGCGTCGCTGTGCAGCAGTAGGCAGAACTCCTCGCCGCCCAGGCGCGCGGCCAGGTCGCCGTCGCGGCGCGTTTCCTTGAGCAGGCGGCTGAACAGTTGCAGAGCGCGGTCGCCCACCTCATGGCCATGGGTGTCGTTCACCTGCTTGAAATGGTCCAGATCGAGCATGAGGGCGGTGAGCGGCAGGTCATGGCGCCGGGCGTGCGCCAGCATGGCCTGGGCGCGCTTCTCGAAGCCACGCCGGTTGGGCAGGCTGGTCAGTGCGTCGGTCACGGCGAGTTCGCGCAGCTTGATCTCGGCTTCGTCGCGCCAGGCCACCAGCATGGCGATGGTGTTGAGCACCACCGTCACGCAGGCGCCCAATGCAAAGGCCAGGTTGACCGGATGGGGTGTGCGAAAGCTGGGGTACTGGTCGGTGAAGGCACCCACGATGCCACGTGCCAGAGTCAGGCCCGCCATGGTCAGCATGCTGACGAAAATCAATCTGCGCCAGCCCGTCTCTGCGGGCCGCTGGGGTTGCAGCGTGGCGCGTGCCACCAATAGCGTGACCGCAGCCAGCAGGGTGTTGGCCCAGCCCACGCGGATGGCATAGCTGCCGAAGCTCGAAAAATAGCCCAGCGGCGTGGCCACCACGAGCACCAGCAGCAGGCGCGGCCAGGGCCGGGGGCCCAGCCATCCGGCGAGCGCACGGTAGTTCATCCACTGCGCCGCCGACCCGCAGCCGATGGAGACCGTGGACAGGATGCGGTCGGCCAGTGTGGCAGGAACGTAGGTGGATGCGATGATGGCCGCCCAGGCCAGGGCCTGCAACAGCAGGCTGGCCTGCACGTAGCGGGCGGATGCGCTGATGTTCCGACCCATGATGAGCGGCAGCGATGCCGAGATCATGAACAGGCTGATGGCCGTGGTGGCCAGCAGGGTCAGAAAATCCAGCTGCATGGCTCTGGATTATTGGAAAGCCACCTCGGCAAAGCTGCGCAGTTTGCGGCTGTGCAGGCGCTGCACGCCGCCGCTGCGCAGGATCTCGATGGCGCGCATGCCGATGCGCAGGTGCTGGTCCACGCGCTCGCGGTAGAAGTGGTTGGCCATGCCGGGCAGCTTGATCTCGCCGTGCAGCGGCTTGTCGCTCACGCACAGCAGCGTGCCGTAGGGCACCCGGAAGCGGAAACCGTTGGCGGCGATGGTGGCGCTTTCCATGTCCAGCGCCACGGCGCGGCTTTGGCTGAAGCGGCGCTGGGGCTGGTTGTCGGGCAGCAATTCCCAGTTGCGGTTGTCGGTGCTGGCCACGGTGCCGGTGCGCATGATGCGCTTGAGGTCGGCACCGCTCACGCCAGTCACGCCTGCCACGGCGGATTCGAGGGCGAGCTGAATCTCGGCCAGCGCGGGGATGGGCACCCACAGCGGCAGTTCTTCGTCGAGCACATGGTCTTCGCGCACATAGCCGTGGGCCAGAACGTAGTCGCCCAGCTGCTGGCTGTTGCGCAGGCCCGCGCAGTGGCCCAGCATGATCCAGGCGTGCGGGCGCAGCACGGCGATGTGGTCGGTGATGTTCTTGGCGTTGGCCGGGCCCACGCCGATGTTGACCATGGTGATGCCGCTGTGGTCGGCCCGCACCAGGTGGTAGGCGGGCATTTGCGGCAGGCGCGGGGGCGGGGCTCCCAGCTCGTCGCCGGGCTCGGCGCTCAACCCCACACGGCGCGTCACCACGTTGCCGGGTTCGATGAAGGCGATGTATTCGCTGTCAGGCTTGGCCATTTCTTCATGGCCCAGGCGCACGAATTCGTCGATATAGAACTGGTAGTTGGTGAACAGCACAAAGTTCTGGAACGCGCGCGGCGAGGTGCCGGTGTAGTGGCGCAGGCGGTGCAGCGAGTAGTCCACGCGCGGCGCGGTGAACAGCGACAGGGGCTGCGCCTCGCCCGGCTTGGGCTCCCAGGTGCCGTTGGCAATGCCGTCGTCCATGGCGGCCAGGTCGGGCAGGTCGAACACGTCGCGCATCAGCGTGCGGCGCTCTTGGCTCATCTGGCCTTCCACATGGTCGTGTTCGCTGAACGAGAAGTGCACCGGGATGGGCTGGTGGCTGGTGCCCACCTCCAGTTCCACGCCATGGTTGTGCAGCAGCAGCTGGAATTGCTCCAGGTAGTACGCGTGGTACAGGTCGGGGCGCGTCAGCGTGGTCTCGAACCGGCCGGGCCCGGCCACAAAGCCATAGGCCAGCAGGGCCACGTCGGGGTGGGGCTTGGCGCGGGCCACGGTGTCCGTCTGGATGCGCACATAGGGGTAGCACGCGCGTACGCGGCTGGGCAGGGTTTCGCCCGCCACAAAGCGCTGCATGTGGTCGCGTAGCAGACCGATCTGGTGGTTGTAGATGTGGTGCACCTGGGCCAGGGCCGATTCGGCCGTGGTGTGGCGGGTGGGGGCGATGAAAGCAGAGGATGTGGGGGCCATGGCGCTATTGTCCACAAGCTTTCTGACAGATCGAAACAAGCTGCCAGAATGGCGAAAGGCACCCGCGGGGTGCAGGAGCGGGCATGCAGGATTTGCAGGGTTTTTATGCCGCGCTGGCCGTGCTGGCCAGTGCTTTGGGCTGTGGGTTGCTGATGGGCATTGAGCGCGAACGCCGCAAGGGCAGCGGGCCACACCGCGCCTTGGCAGGGGTGCGCTCGTTCACCCTGGCCAGCCTGTCGGGGGCGGCAGCGGCGCTGTCGGGTTCGGTGGCCCTGCTGGGGGCTGGTGCCGCGTTTGTGGCCGCGCTGGGCGTGGTGGCCTATGCCCGCGACCGCTCGGAAAACCCTGGTGTTGCCACCGAAATCGCCCTGCTGCTGGCCTACCTGATTGGCGTGCTGTGCGCCAGTGACCGCCTGCTGGCCGCCGCCCTGGCGGTGATGGTGACGGGCCTGCTGGCGCTGCGGGCGCCCCTGCACGAATTTTCGAGCCACTGGCTGCAGCCGGGCGAGGTGCGCAGCGGCCTGGTGCTGGCGGCCCTGGTGCTGCTGGTGTTCCCGCTGGTGCCCAACCAGCCGCTCATGCAGGGGCTGCTGAATCCGCAGGTGGTGTTCCGCCTGGTGATCGTGCTGCTGGTCATCCAGTCGCTGGCGCATGTGGCGCGGCGGCTGATGCAGGCGCGCCAGGCCGTCGTGTTGTCGGCCCTGGCTTCGGGCTTCGTTTCCAGCACGGCCACGATTGCCAGCCTGGGCATGGATGTGCGCGCCGGCAAGGCGCCCGCCCGTACGCAGGCCGCAGGGGCTGTGTTGTCGTGTGTGGCCACGGCCCTGCATGTGCTGGTGGTGGCGGCCACGGTTCAGCCGCATTGGCTGCCGCACCTGGCGCTGCCTGCGTTGGCTGGGGCCGGGGTGGCGGCCGTTTGGGGCTTGTGGCTGCTGTGGGGTGCGGCCGACCAGTCCACCGCCAAAGCGCCGCTGCAGGCCGATGCGCCCATGTTCAAACTGCGCGACGTGGTGTTGATCACCCTGCTGCTCACCGGCATCCAGGTGGGCGTGGCATGGCTGGAGCGCACCCAAGGCAACGCCGGGATGATGGCAGGCGCTCTTTTGGCCGCGTTGGCCGATGTGCATGCTGCCGCTGCTGCGGTGCTGATGCACGCCCTGCCCACCGAGCCCGAGGCCATCGGCGTGGAACGCGCATTGATGGCGGCGCTGCTGGTGCACGCGGTGAGCAAAAGCGTGGTGGCCTGGGTGAGCGGCGGCGGCGCTTACGCGCTGGCGGTGGCGCCGGGGGTGCTGGCGCACACGCTGGCATTCGTGGGGGTGCTGGTACTGCTTTGAGGCCCGCCAGGGCGGGGGC
>VFQM010002024.1_pt1 | contig 16089 bp, 18 predicted proteins | sample 3512391 | NCBI WGS metagenome assembly VFQM01 (sample SAMN10412369, study PRJNA504923) | tailings metagenome | isolation source: Replicate 1 from Balatoc abandoned mine | place: Philippines
AAGACGTTGAGCTGGAGGTGGCCTTGCAGCCCACCGATGGTGATCGCGGTGTGATTGCCCATCACTTGGGCGGCGACCATTGTCAGCATTTCGCATTGGGTGGGGTTGACCTTGCCCGGCATAATCGAGCTGCCGGGTTCGTTCTCGGGCAGGATGAGCTCGCCGAGGCCAGCGCGCGGGCCGGAGCCGAGCAGGCGGATGTCGTTGGCGATTTTGGTGAGGGCAACGGCGAGGGTGTTGAGAGCGCCTGACAAGTGAACCAGCGAGTCGTTCGATGCCAGTGCGGCAAATTTGTTCAGGGCTGTCGTAAAAGACGGCTGGCCAGTAATTGCGCCAATCTCCGTCGCCACCTCTTGGCCAAATCCGGCGGGAGCATTCAGGCCGGTGCCGACCGCCGTTCCACCCTGAGCCAATGCAGCAATTTCTCCCATAGGTGAGCTAAGCCTGCACCTCGCCAAGAAAAGCTGTTCGACGAAAGCCGAAAACTCTTGCTGAAGTGTAAGCGGCGTTGCGTCTTGAAGATGGGTTCGCCCGATCTTGATGATCTCTTCCCACTCGCCGGCCTTTTGCATCAAGGTTTGGGTCAAATAGTCCAGTGTTGGAAATAGCTGATCCAATAGCGCAAGGTTTGCCGCCACATGCAGCGCCGTGGGAAAGCTGTCGTTCGACGACTGGCTCATATTCACATGGTCATTGGGATGCACCGGCGCCTTGCCGCCGCGCTGGCCGGTCAGCATTTCATTGGCGCGGCCCGCTATCACCTCGTTGACGTTCATATTGGTCTGGGTGCCGCTGCCCGTCTGCCAGATGGTCAGCGGGAATTGGTCGTCGTGCTGGCCGTCGATCACTTCCTGTGCGGCGGCCTCGATGGCGTCGGCGAGGCCCGCGTCGAGCCCATGTTTGCGGTTCACCCGCGCCGCCGCCAGTTTAACCATGGCAAGGGCATGGATGATGCCAATCGGCATGCGCTCGTGCGGGGGGAAGGGGAAATTGTCGATGCTGCGCTGCGTCTGCGCGCCCCAATAGGCTTGCGCCGGAACTTCGATGGGGCCGAAGCTGTCGGTCTCCGTGCGGGGGGCAGGTGGTGTGGCGCTGGCCATCACCGTTTCTTGCCGAAATCCACCGTGACCACGTTGGAGCCATCGTCCGCACCCACTGGCGGCGCGTCATTTTCTGCCGCTTCGTGCGGCTCGGGGGCGAAGCCGGTGTCCTCGACGTGGAATTGCAGGCCGAAATCGACCGACGGATCGACGAAGGCGGTGATCGCGGCATAGGGAATGTCGAGTTGCGAGGCGACCTGGTTGAATGACAGTTTCACCGAAAAGCCATCGTCGCCGACGACCAGATCCCAGAAGCGGTTCTGGAGGACGATGGTCATTTCGTCGGGAAATTTTTCGATGAGATGCGCGGGGATGGTGACGCCGGGGGCCTGCGTTTTGAAGGTGATATAGAAATGATGGCCGCCGGGCAGCCCACCATCCTCGATCTGTGACAGCACGCGGCCGACCACAGCGCGCAGCGCTTCCTGCACGATCTCGTCATAGGGAATCAGGCTGTCTTGTACATCCTCGGCCATGCCCTGTGGATTAACGGGCGGCGGTGGCGGGTCAAGCCCCTTGCCTCGCGGCCTTGCCAAGCGGGTAGGGCGGCGCATAAAGGCGCGCATGCGCACCGCGACTATCAACCGCACGACCAAGGAAACGGCAATTGCCGTCGCAATCAACCTCGACGGCACGGGCGATTACAGCGTGTCGACCGGGATTGGTTTCCTTGACCATATGATCGAACAATTGTCGCGGCATTCGCTGATCGACATCAGCCTTTCGGTCAAAGGTGACCTGCACGTCGACCAGCATCACACCGTTGAAGACAGCGCGCTGGCGCTGGGCGAGGCGCTGGCCAAGGCGCTCGGCGACAAGCGCGGGATTGCGCGCTATGGCGAGGCGCATGCGCCGATGGACGAAACGTTGACGCGCGTCGCGCTCGATATTTCGGGGCGGCCCTATTGTGTGTGGAAATCGGGCTTTTCGCAGCCGCGGCTGGGCGAAATGGACACCGAGCTGTTCTCGCACTGGTATGCCAGCTTTGCGCAGACGGCGGGTATCACGCTGCACCTCGAGACGCTGTATGGCGAGAATAACCATCATATCGCCGAGAGCGGGTTCAAGGCGCTGGCCCGCGCGCTGCGGCAGGCGGTGGCGATCGACCCGCGCAAGGGTGATGCCATCCCCAGCACCAAGGGGGTGCTGTAGGCCGCTATGACGCTGGCGCTGATTGATTATGGCGCGGGCAATCTGCGCTCGGTCGCCAATGCGCTGAAGGCGGCGGGGGCGGACGATGTTGCCGTGACCGCTGATCCAGACGTGGTTGCACGGGCAGAACGGATTGTGCTGCCCGGCGTGGGCGCATTTGCCGCCTGCATGGCGGGGCTGACCGCGATTGACGGAATGATTGCCGCATTGGAGCAGCGCGTGCGCGGGGACGGTGCGCCGTTTCTGGGCATATGCGTCGGCATGCAACTGCTCGCCGACGAGGGCCGCGAGCATGGGGTGACGCCCGGGCTCGGCTGGGTCGGCGGCTGGGTCGAGGCGATTGCACCCGCGCCGGGGCTGCGCATCCCGCATATGGGCTGGAACGATGTGGTGCCGATGGGGGAGCATCCGGTGCTGGAACAGGGCGAGGCCTATTTCCTGCACGGATATCAATTTCGCGCGGCGGACCCCGCGGCTATCGCTGCCGCCACGCATCATGGCGCGCCGGTGGTGGCTGCGGTTGCCATAGACAATATCATCGGCGTGCAGTTCCACCCCGAAAAGAGCCAGCGTTATGGCATCGCTCTGCTGGAAAGGTTTCTTGCATGGCGTGCGTAGATTCTGGCCTGACCATCTTTCCCGCAATTGACCTGAAAGCCGGACAGGTGGTGCGGCTGGCCGAGGGCGATATGGGCCGCGCCACCGTCTATGGCGACGATCCGGCGGCGCAGGCCCGCGTCTTTGCCGCGGCAGGGGCGGAGTGGCTGCATGTCGTTGACCTTGATGGGGCGTTTGCGGGTGCGAGCGTGAATGGCGCGGCGGTGGAGAGCATCATCGCCGCTTTTCCCGGCAAGGTTCAGGTCGGGGGCGGCATTCGAAGCCGTGCGCAGGTCGACCATTGGCTCGCGCTGGGCGTCGCGCGCGTCATCATCGGCACGGCGGCGCTGAAGGACCCGGAATTCGTGCGTGCGGCCGCCGGCGATTTGCCGGGGCGGATTGTCGTGGGCGTCGATGCCCGCGACGGGATGGTCGCGACCGAAGGCTGGGCCGAGGTTTCTGACGTGCGGGTCGAAGATTTGGCCCGGCGGTTTGAGGACGCCGGGGTGGCGGCGCTGCTGTTCACCGATGTGGGGCGCGATGGGCTGCTCAAAGGATGCAATGTTGCGGCCACGGTGGCGCTGGCCCGCGCTGTCGACATTCCGGTGATCGCCAGCGGCGGGGTGGCCGACATCAATGACATATATGCGCTGCGGCCGCATGTGGCCGATGGGATAGAAGGCGTGATTACGGGACGCGCGCTGTATGACGGACGGCTCGATCTGACCGAAGCGATTGCTGCGGGTACGGCTCCCTCTCCCCTTCAGGGGAGAGGGTCGGGGAGAGGGGAATGACAAATTTGCCTTTCCTCACTCCCCCTCTCCCAACCCTCTCCCCTGAAGGGGAGAGGGCTTTATGACCGTTCGCGTCCGTGTCATCCCCTGCCTCGACGTCGCCGATGGGCGCGTGGTTAAGGGCGTCAACTTCGTCAATTTGCGCGATGCCGGCGATCCGGTCGAAGCCGCGCGCGCCTATGACGCGGCGGGGGCCGACGAGCTGTGCTTCCTCGACATTTCGGCGAGCCATGAAGGGCGCGGGACCTTGCTTGATATGGTCGCGCGCACGGCGGAGGTGTGTTTCATGCCGCTCACCGTTGGCGGCGGGGTGCGCAGCGCCGACGATGCCCGTGCGCTCTTGCTGGCCGGGGCCGACAAGGTGGCGGTCAATTCGGCGGCGGTGGCACGACCGGAACTGGTCGCCGACATCGCTGACCGCTTTGGCAGCCAATGCGCTGTGGGCAGCATCGACGCGCGGCAGGTTGCCGAAGGGCGCTGGGAGATTTTTACGCACGGCGGGCGGCAGGCGACCGGCGTTGACGCGCTGGCGCATGCGGTGCGGCTGGCTGAACTTGGTGCGGGCGAGTTGCTGGTGACCAGCATGGACCGCGACGGGACCAAGGATGGCTATGATCTGGAGCTGACCCGCGCCATCGCCGATGCCGTCACGGTGCCGGTGATCGCGAGCGGCGGGGTGGGCAATCTGGGACATCTGGTCGACGGCGTGACGCGCGGCGGCGCGAGCGCGGTGCTGGCGGCTAGTATTTTCCACTTCGGCGAGGCGACGGTTGCCGACGCGCATGCGGCGCTCGCTGCCGCCGGACTGGCGGTGCGTTCGCACTAGCTTAGGTAAGCGGCAGGTGCGATAGACTGCAGCTTATGCAGATTCTGCGCGCCCGTGCTTCCGATATTGCGCCAGTCATCGGGTTGCTGCTGGCGCTGCTGGCATTGTCAGCAGGGCTGCCCCCGCTGCTGGCCGCCGCCGCGTTGATCGTCATGGTGCTGGGCGCGGTGCACCATGCCGAAGTTGTCGCGCACCGGGTAGGTGAACCCTTTGGCACGCTGATCCTAGCGCTGGCGGTGACCATCATCGAGGTCGGGCTGATCCTGGCACTGATGCAGGCGGACCCCAAAGATACCGAGACGCTGGCGCGCGATACGGTGTTTGCCGCCGTGATGGTGATCATCAATCTGCTGATGGGGCTGTGCCTGTTGGTGGGGGCGATCCGGCATCACGAACAACGCTTCCAGCGGACGGGGATCGGCGCGGCGCTAGCAACGCTGACCGTGCTGACGGTGGTCACGCTGGTGCTGCCCAATTTTACCTCCAGCGCGCCGGGGCCGCGCTATTCGGAGACGCAACTGGCCTTTGTCGGTGGGGTGTCGCTGATCCTCTATGCCACTTTTGCCCTTGTGCAGACGGTGCGGCACCGCGACTATTTTTTGCCCGACGGCGATAACGAGGACGAAGCCGAAGTTCATGCCGAGCCGCCGACGGCGCAGCGCAGCTGGCTGTCGCTGGGGCTGCTGGTTGCCTGTCTGGTCGCGGTGGTGCTGCTCGCCAAGACCCTGTCGCCCGTAATTGGCGACGCGCTGGAAGCGGCAGGCGCGCCGGCGGCGGTGCTGGGGATTATCATCGCGGCGCTGATTCTCGCACCGGAGAGCTTGGCCGCCGTCCGCGCGGCGCGGGCCAACCGGCTCCAGACTAGCCTTAATCTGGCCTTGGGGTCGGCGCTGGCGAGCATTGGCCTAACCATCCCGGCGGTGGCGGTGCTGTCAGTTATCACCGGAATGCCAATCGCGCTGGGGCTTGACCCCAAATCGTCGGTGCTGTTGTTCCTGTCGTTGATCGTTGCGTCGCAGACGCTGGCGAACGGGCGCACCACGGTGTTGCAAGGCGTCATTCACCTGATGCTATTCACAATTTATCTGTTCACGACTTTTGTGCCTTAAAAGAGCAAGGCCAAATATCCTCAGTTCCGTCATCCCGGACTTGATCCGGGATAACATACCGCAGTCCGCTTGTTATCCCGGATCAAGTCCGGGATGACGAGAGGGAGGATAAGGATACTGAAAACTAGGTCTTACGGACGAACACGTTGCCTGCGCTATAACCCGCACCAAAGGAGCAGATGAGGCCGGTATCGCCGGACTTGAGGTCGGCGCTATGTTTGTGGAAGGCGATGATAGACCCAGCGCTTGACGTGTTGGCATAGGTGTCGAGCACCGTCGGGCTTTCGTCTTCATTGGCTTCATGGCCCAGCACGCGCTGCGCGATGAGGCGGTTCATGCCTTGATTGGCCTGATGCAGCCACAAGCGGCGCAGCGCGGCAGGATCGAGGCCGAGGGCAGCGGCGTGATCAATGATCATCTCCGCGACCATCGGTACCACTTCCTTGAACACCTTGCGCCCTTCCTGAACGAACAATTTGTCGGTCTTGGGACCACTCTGGTCCACAGGGCCCTTGCCCTCGGCGCGGTTGAGGAAACCGAAATTGTTGCGGATATTGTTGCTGAATTGGGTTTTCAGGCGCGTGCCCAATATGTCCCAATGGCCAGCGGGGGCCATGTCCTTGGCCTCGACGAGGACGGCGGTGGCAACGTCACCAAAGATGAAATGGCTGTCGCGGTCGCGCCAGTTAAGGTGGCCCGAGGTAATTTCGGGATTCACCACCAGCACGCTGCGCGCATTGCCAGCGCGGATATAGTCCGCTGCCGTCTGGATGCCGAAGGTTGCCGAGGAACAGGCGACATTCATGTCAAAGGCAAAGCCGCGGGTCATGCCCAACTCGTGCTGGATTTCCACGGCCATGGCGGGATAGGCGCGCTGCATGTTCGACGCGGCGCACAGCACGGCATCAACATCGGCAATATCACGTCCAGCATGGGCCAGTGCGTCACGGCAGGCGGCGACGCCGATTTCGGCCATCAGCGAAATCTGGTCATCGCCGCGCGCGGCATAGCGTGGCTCCATAATCGCAGGATCAACAATGGCGCGCTTGTCGATGACGTGCCGCGCTTTAATCCCGCTCGCCTTTTCAATGAACTCGACCGAGCTGTGGGTCAGCGGATCGGCACCCGGATGCGCGGCATTGTAGCGGTCGACATAGGCGTTGAAGCTGGCCACCAGTTCATCATTGGTGATGATGTCGGGCGGCGTGAATAGGCCGGTGGCCGAAATGACCGGCTGGTGGGTGATAGTCATGTTGGTCCTGCGACGGTCGGTTTTGTTTGGCGCGCTGTTTAGGAGCGCGGCGCAGGCGACGCAATGCTGAACGCTTGCTGCCGCGAGGGTTAACCTGACTGTAACCACGATCATGGCAACAAGCGAACAAAGGCTTGCATCCGCAGGGATCGTCCATGCGGGGCTGCCAGCGGGAGCCACGTGCATGGCATCGCGGTCCGGGCCACAGACGGGCGACTTGGCCATCGCCGAGATGAAGGAATTCGCCAGCTTTCCTGCGGCGACGCAGCGCTATATCCGTCGCTCGCTCGACATCGGGCTGGAGCGCGACGATGCGATCGCGCGCTGGTCGCGCGACATGGTCGAAGAAACCGCAATCCGGGTGCAGGCGCGTATCTATGCCCGGTTGCCCGACCTTCGCGCCACCATCCCCGACGACAGCGGGCTCGACGCGCTGGAGGCGTTCATGGCGCCGTTGGTGTCCGTCTCGGCTTTCGATCTGGGGCAGGATCGGCTGACCAGCTTCAACGCCTATCGCTTCCTCTATGAACGGCTGCTGGGTGCAGCGGCGCGTCCATGGTTGCCGGGGGCCTTTTGTGCGGCGGCGGCATTGCCGCATCTGCATCCCGAGCGCCGTCGCGGATTGTTGCAGTCGATCAGCGAGGCGGCGGCGACGGCACCGGGCTGGTCATCGCGCGAACCCAACTTCTATCCCGAATGGGTGGAAAAGATCGACGCGACCAAACCGGCGAATTGAAGCCTAGCTGCGCAAATCGGGCGGCAGATGGTCGCGGGCATAGTCGATCAGCGCACGCAGCTTGGGCATGACCTGTTTGCGGCTGGGGTAATAAAGGAACAAGCCCGCGCTGCTGGCCGCAAATTCATCCAGCGCCAGTTCGAGCGATCCTTCGGCGAGCTCGTGCTTGATGATCGGTTCGGCGATCCTACCCAGCGCTGCGCCGGTGCGCATCGCCATCATCATGGCGGCAAAGTCGTTGACGATCACCGGCCCGCTGATCTGGACCTCCTCTTCGCGGTTCCCGACCTGAAAGGTCCAGGGCATTATGCCACTGCTGGCAAGGCGCAGGCGGATGCAGCGATGCTGCGCCAATTCGGCAATGGTCTGCGGTTTGCCGAAGCGGGCGAAATAGTCAGGCGTGCCCGCAATCACGAAGCGGAACGGGCCAGACAGGCGCACCGCGATCATGTCGGCTTCCAGCATTTCGCCCATGCGCACGCCGGCGTCGAACCCCCCGGCGGTCAAATCCGACAGGGCGTCATCGGCAAAGATTTCCAGCTCGATATCGGGATATTCATCGATGAAGCCGGCCAGGATCGGTGCAAACAGCGGCTGGATCGCGCCGCGCATCAGGTTGATACGCAGCCGCCCCGCCGCGCGGCCGCCCAGATTGCGTGCGGCTTCATAGGCATCAGTCAGCCCGGCATAGGCGGGGGCGGCGCGCGCGTGAAACATCTCACCCGCCTGCGTCAGGCTGACGCTGCGCGTGGTACGCATGAACAGCGGCGCGCCCACCCGCGCCTCGAGCGCCTTGATCGTCTGGCTAATGGCAGAGGGGGAAACGCCGAGATCGACGGCGGCAGCGGAAAAGCTTTTACGCGCCGCCACGCGCAGGAACGCTTCGATCCCGTCGAGGGTTCCCTGGGGGATTGTTAAATCCTGCTTCATGGCCTGTTCAGATTATACACTATTGTTGCGGCGCACAAGCCTGCGTAGATGAGTTGCACACAGCAACTGAATTCTGTGGCAACGAAATGGAAGGACATAAAATGAACCGCTCTCCCCTCTCCCCCGCCGCTCACCTGTCGTCGGCTTTCGCTCTCGTCGCCGCGGCAACCCTCTCCTTCGCTGGCCTGATGGCAACCACCAGCCCGGCGCAGGCCATGAGCTCGACCGATTACCGCTGCACCGGCCTGGTTGATCAGGCCCGCACCGCCGCCCAGGGCGCCGATGCGAAGAAGCAGGGCAACGCCAACCGCCTGATCGCCACCGGCGTCAAGCTGTGCGAAGCCGGTAACGAGCGCGCCGCTGCCAAGCAGTTCCGCGCCGCGCTGAAGATCACCGGCGTCGCCGAACAGACCGACGCGATGCTGGCCCAGCGCTAAACCATCCATCGCAGCCACTCCCGGCTGATGATCTGGGGCGGAACTCGCAAGAGTTTCGCCCCTTTTTCATGGACTAGAGCCTGTCCTGCTGAGATTGAGGCACCGTGACGGAGCCGATTTTGGCCGAGCACAAGGAGCGAGGAGGGAGCCATGCTGAAGCATAGCGACCGACGAGCGACGCCGTGATCGGCCAAAAGGGGCCCGCCGCTTTGCGGTTGCCACTGGAGGCCTCTCGGACTTCGTCAGGCTGCTTGGACGGACGACCGGTCCGCCCATGCGCAGCCTTCCTTGCCAAGAAGCCTCCAGCGGCAATCACGGTGCCTTAATCTCAGCAGGACAGGCTCTATCGCTTTCTATAGCGGAAGTACCAGACCTCATGGCCGTACACCTTGCGCGCTTTGGCCTCATAGCGTGTTTCAGGCCAGCCGCCGGGGCGGTTCAGGAAATCCTGCGGACCTTCGCACAGCCATTCGAAGCACCCACGAAAGCCGCGCATGACCATCAGCGCATGGGCGACATAAATGGGATGGTCGGTGCCAAATCGAAACTCGCCGCCGGGCTTGAGCTTGTCGGCAAACATTTGCACCGGCCCCGGGTTCATCATCCGCCGCTTGGCGTGACGCGCCTTGGGCCAAGGGTCAGGGTGGAGCAGATAAAGGAAGCTGAGTGACGCATCGGGGATGCGCCGCAGCACCTCGAGCGCGTCGCCATGATGGATGCGGACATTGGCGAGCGGCGGCCGCGCGCCATGATCGCCGGCGACATGCACCAGTGCCTGCGCCACGCCGTTGATGAAGGGTTCGGCGCCGATAAAGCCATGGTCGGGCAGCATGTCGGCGCGCGCCGCCAGATGTTCGCCGCCGCCAAAACCGATTTCAAAATGGAGCGGACGGTCAAAGCCGAACAGCCGCTGGGCCGTGACCGGGCCATCGGCGGGCACGGCGATTTGCGGGAGCAGGCGGTCGACGAGGTCGGCCTGCCCGCTGCGCAGCGGTTTGCCCTTGGACCGGCCATAAAGGCGGTTGATGGTCGTCGGGTCGCCGGGTTTATGCGCGGTCATGGGGGCGCAACTAAGCCTACAGGTGGCCTACAGCAAGCGAGCGGGTTAGCGCCCCAGCGCGGCCTTTAGCTTTTCGACCAAGTCCGTCCGCTCCCACGGGAAGGCGTCGCCCGCCGCTTGCCGCCCGAAATGGCCATAGGCGGCGGTCTGGCGGTAGATCGGCTTGTTGAGGCCGAGGTGGGTGCGGATGCCCTTGGGCGTCAGGCGCACCAGCGTGGGGATGACCGCTTCGACCGCGCCTTCCTCGACCGTGCCGGTGCCGTGGAGGTCGACGTAGATCGACAGCGGCTCGGCCACGCCGATGGCGTAGCTCAGCTGAATGGTGCAGCGGCGCGCGAGACCCGCGGCGACGATGTTTTTGGCGAGGTAGCGGGTGATATAGGCCGCCGAGCGGTCAACCTTGGTCGGGTCCTTGCCCGAAAATGCGCCGCCGCCGTGTGGGCTGGCGCCGCCATAGGTATCGACGATGATCTTGCGGCCGGTGAGGCCCGCGTCGCCATCGGGGCCGCCAATTTCGAAACAGCCGGTGGGGTTGATGTGATAGACGGTGTTATCGGTGAGCAGCTCAGCGGGCAGCACGTCGGCGATGACGCCCTTCACATAGTCGCGCAGCTGAGCGTACTTGGCCTGATCACCTTCGCCATTGTGCCAATAATGATCCTTGGCATGCTGGGTGGAGACGACAATCGCGGTCGCCTCGACCGGCTTTTCATTGGCGTAGCGCAGCGTGACCTGGCTCTTGGCATCGGGTTCGAGGAAGGGGGCCGCGCCCGATTTGCGGTCGCGCGCCATGCGCTCCAGGATTTTGTGGCTGTAGTCGAGCGTGGCGGGCATGAGGTCGGGGGTTTCGTCGGACGCATAGCCGAACATGATGCCCTGATCGCCCGCGCCTTCGTCCTTGGTTTCGCTGGCGTCGACGCCCTGCGCGATATGCGCCGATTGGGGGTGAAGGTTGTTCTCAAAGCGGAAGCTTTCCCAGTGGAAGCCCGCTTGTTCATAGCCGATTTCGCGCACGGTGCGGCGGACGGTGGCTTCGACCTCTTCGGGGACGCCAGGGGCCCAATTGCCGTCTTCGTCCATGATGCCTTTGCCGCGAATCTCGCCCGCGAGCACCACCAGCTGCGTCGTAGTCAGCGTTTCGCACGCCACGCGCGCTTCGGGGTCCTTGGACAGGAACAGATCGACGATGCTGTCCGAAATCTGGTCGGCAACCTTGTCGGGATGGCCTTCGGACACCGATTCGGAGGTGAAGAGGAAGCTGTTGCGCATGGGTCGGGTCTCTACGGGAAAGGGATATAAAGAAATGTTTATGTCCGCGTCCCGTTAGCGCCGCGCGCGGGCCGACGCAATGGCCAAGACAAGCAGCAGTCCCGCAAAGAGCAGCGGCAAAATGTTGCCGTAACGCGCGAAGAGAGTCGGCGCGTGCGGTGGCGGCAGGCGCGTGTCGATGCGTCCGGCAACGCCCATCGGCAGCGATTCGACCACGCGGCCATCGGCGTCTATTACCGCGCTGATGCCCGTGGGTGTGGCGCGGATGATGGGTAGGCCTTCCTCGATGGCGCGCAGCCGCGCTTGCGCCAAGTGCTGTGGCGGGCCCCAGCTGCCGAACCAGGCGTCGTTCGAGGGGTTGAAGAGGAAGGCGGGGCGATTGGCGCGGTCGACCACCTGGCCCGAAAAGATGATTTCGTAGCAGACTTGCACGCCGACCTTGCCGAACCGGCCTAGATCGATGCTGCGCGGGCCGGGGCCGGGCCAGAAATCGAGGTCGCCGGGCGCAAGGCGCGACAGGCCGATGGCCGAGAGGAGCGGGCGCATGGGCAGATATTCGCCGTAGGGGACGAGGTGCGCCTTGTCATAGCGCGGGCCGAGGCGGCCGGCGGCGTCGACGGTCATCACCGCATTGCGCGCGCCGACGACTTCGCCGGTTTTGTCGAGTTCGAGCTTCAATGCGCCGAGCAGCATGATGTCTTGCGCGTTCATGAGATCAGTCAGGCGCGCGCGCGCTTCCGCCGGGCTGCGGTCGTAATAGACAAAGGGGTATCCGGTTTCGAGATAGTCGGGGATGGCAGCCTCGGGCCACAGGATGAGGCGTGGTTCATCGTTTAGGGGCGTGGTGAGACGGGCGAGCTTGGCGAAATTGGCGTCGGCTTTCGCGCCGACCCATTTGTCTTGTTGGCCGATATTGGGTTGGACGATGGTGACAGTTGGATGTCTGGGATAGGTTGGTGCCAAGCCTAGATTCAACGAACTACCCCAAGCCAGTAATGCGACAGCGGCCATCATGACCGCAGGTCGCCATCTACGGGTTAGGGCCAGCCCTAACGGTCCTGCCGCCACTAACACCAATCCCGACGCACCATAGGTGCCAATGCCCGGCAACCAGCCGTCAAACTTCGGCGTCACCATCGTCGTTGCCAGCGGATTCCACGCAAAGCCCGTGAAGACCCAGCTGCGCAGCCATTCGGTGATGATCCATGTCGCAGCGAAGGCGAGTGTGAGGGGAAGTAGGTTCGGCCCCCTAATTTCGTCATTTCCGCGAAGGCGGGAATCCATCTCCGGTTCTCTCCAAGTTGCACTGGCAGGAGTTGGATCCCCGCCTTCGCGGGGATGACAAACTAAAGAAATGCGGCGCGTCACAAGCCACGCCCCCCATGTCGCCAGCCCCGGATAGACCGCGAGATACAGCGCCAGCAGCCCCACCGCGATCCAGCCGAGCCACGCTGGCATCGCCGCCTGATAGGTGAAGGCGGTGGCGATCCAGTTGAGGCCGAGGGTGAAATGGCCGACGCCGAACGCCCAGCCGAGCGCGAAGGCGCGGCGGTGGGTCGGCGCTTCGGCCATTTGCAACATCAGCAGCGCAAAGGCGATCAGGGTGACGGGCCACAGGCCGAGCGGGGCGAAGCCGGTCGCCGAGGCGGTGCCGAGGAGGAGGGCGGTGATCTTGGGCCACGCTCCGGCAAGCGCGACGGTCTGGCGGGCGATGCGGGAGAGGCGCTGCTTCACGGTTCGGGGGCATAGCGGGGTTGCCAATCTTTCCCAAGCCCCTAGCTATAATCCCTATGCTGCGCCCCTTTCACCTCGCCTTCCCCGTCGACGACCTGACCGCCGCGCGCGATTTTTATGGGCGCATCATCGGCTGTGCCGAGGGGCGATCATCCGAGCGCTGGGTCGATTTCGATTTCTTCGGGCACCAGATCGTCACGCATCTGGTGGCGCGCAGCGGCGATGCCGGGTCGAATCCGGTCGATGGCCATAATGTGCCGGTGCCGCATTTCGGGCTGGTGCTGACGATGGATGATTTCGATGCGCTGGCGGCGCGGTTTGCCGATGCTGGCGTCGAATTCGGAATCGCGCCTTATACGCGCTTTGCTGGGGAACCCGGCGAGCAGAAGACGATGTTTGTGCGCGATCCGGCGGGCAATGCGCTGGAGTTTAAGGCGTTTGCCGATGATGCCATGTTGTTTGCGACTTGAAACATTCACCGTAGCCCTGAGCTTGTCGAAGGGCGCGGCGCGATGTGGCGCCACGTGCTTCGACAAGCTCAGCACTTCGGTATCTTGCTTCGTTACAGCATATATTTCATCTTGATCGCCTGCGCCGTTTCGCCGCTGACCTTGAAACTCGCTGAACTGAATTTGGGCGCGCCCATGCCGATGGCGGGGTTGCGCGAAAAGCCGAAGCCTTCGCGCGGCAGGAACAGGCGCATGTCCATCTTGTTGTTAGCATTTTCGTCGTGCACGAGCGCGATGGCATAGATGCCGGGCCCGGGCGCGGCGATGCTGAAGTGCGCGGCATGGTCGGCATCGACTGCCATCCGCACCGCATTCTTGTCGCCGGTGCAGTCGGGAAATTGCTTGGGGTTGGCAGTCAGGCAGACGAGTATCTGGCCCTTGGTGCTCCTGAGTCCGGTCAGGCTGACTTCAACCGACGCCGCCGGCAGGCTCGCCCCGCCCAGCACCAGCGCGGAAAGTGCCGAGGCCGATATCCGTGCCGCAGATTTTGTCCCAGACCCTGAAATATAGGCCATAATTCCCCCGATAGGCCGAATGATGTTTTTCATGATGCGTGGCTGTTATCAGCCAATTCCCTGCTGGTCCATGAACAAGCCAGCGGGGAAACATCTCCCACCCCATATGGTTCCCAATTCCCATGATGGTCATAATCGTCAGCATCAGTCCCAGCACAGCGACATGAATAGGGATGAGCAAAACCAGAGCAGGAATGACGACCGCGCCGGTGATGGCTTCTATGGGGTGAAAACTCATTGCCGCCCAGGCGGTGGGCGGGCGGCTTTCATGGTGGACGGCGTGGGCGATACGGAACCAGCGCGGCTGGTGCATCCAGCGGTGCGTCCAGTAAAACCAGGTGTCGTGCAGGAAGAGATACACGAGCAAACTGACGGGCAGCCACCACAGCGGATAATCGGCCACATCGATGTAAATCCGTGTCCAGCCATGCTGTTGCCAGCCCCAAGCGACGATGCCGGCGGGCACGCCGTAAATGGCGGCGCTGGCGAGGCTCCAGCCGATCTCGCGGCGGATTTGCCGGTCGAGCCCGGCATACAGGCCGGGTCGCAGGCGCGCGGTAATCCATGCGAACGCGCCGCTGGTCACAAGGTAGCGCACCCCGACGATGAGCGTCATGGCAAGTGCAGAGAGAAACAGACTGTCCATGGCGCTTGCTTAGCCCGTTCGCTTTGCCGCTGCCAAGCGGCATTGCACGATGGGCCGTGGTCGGGCCGCGATGAATGCCGGAACGTCCGCACGGTGCCCGCCGTTGGTTAAGGGCGTCCACCATCCCCCGGACGCCGACATCAGGAGATTTGTTATGCGTAAAGCCCTGACTTTGCGGGCGCTTCCGCTCGCCTTTGGCACGGCTCTGATCGCCGCTAGCGGCGCGTCGGCCCATTATCAGGCAGCCCCGGCGACTGCCGCAAAGCCGCGCCCGGCAGCCAACATCGTCGACATTGCCGTCGCCAATGCGGCCTTTTCAACGCTGGTCACCGCGGTTAAGGCTGCCGATCTGGTCGCGCCGCTGTCAGCCCCCGGGCCAATCACGGTGTTCGCGCCGACCAACGATGCCTTTGCCAAGCTGCCCGCAGGCACGGTCGATACGCTGGTGAAGCCCGAGAATAAGGCGGCGCTAACCGGTGTGCTGACCTATCATGTCGTCGCGGGCGAAGTGACGTCAGCGCAGATTGCACAGCAGATTCAGGCGGGCGGCGGCAGCGCGAAGCTCAAGACGCTGGCGGGCGGCACGCTGACCGCCAGCATGGAGGGCGATGCGGTCATCCTGACCGACGCCAAGGGCGGTAAATCGCGCGTGGTGGTGGCCGATGTGCTCGCCGCCAATGGCGTCATTCACGCGATTGATACGGTGGTCATGCCCTCCTAATCGATCTGCCCGCCCGGCATGGGGCCGGGCGGGCTGTTCGTACCGTCGCCCAGCGCGCGCTGCATATAAATGGTGTCGAGCCAGCGGCCGTGCTTCCAGCCCATACCGGCGAGACGGCCGGCATGGGCAAAGCCGCATGCCGCGTGGAGCGCGACCGAGGCAGGCTCGGCCCCGCCGATGACGGCGACCATGGTGCGAAAGCCGGCGGATTCGGCTGCGGTGACGAGGGCGGTGAGTAGCGCTTTGCCGACGCCGCGCCCTTGCTGGCCGGGGTGGATATACACGCTGTCTTCGCACGCCCAGGCATAGGCAGCGCGGGGACGAAACTGGCTGGCATAGGCATAGCCCGCGATTCCGTCCGCGCTGTCGGCGACCAGAAACGGCCAACCCTGTGCAATGTGGTCGTCGACCATTTTGGCCGTGGTGTCCACGCTGCGCGGTTCGGTATCGTAGCTGGCGGTGCCGTGGGCGACATGGTGCGCGTAGATCGCTGCGATGGCGGCGGCGTCGGCGGTTGTTGCTGGGCGGATCTTCATACGGATCGTCATGCTGAACTCGTTTCAGCATAACAAGCCGTCATCGCTTGTTGTCCTGAAACAAGTTCAGGATGACGAGAGGTTGAAGGAGCGCAATCCGCTTTCCCTTGACCATGCAACGGGGTAGGGCGCTGCACGATGAGCGCGCCCGCCGATATCTGTTGTG
>VFQM010002026.1_pt1 | contig 16072 bp, 15 predicted proteins | sample 3512391 | NCBI WGS metagenome assembly VFQM01 (sample SAMN10412369, study PRJNA504923) | tailings metagenome | isolation source: Replicate 1 from Balatoc abandoned mine | place: Philippines
GTCAGCAGGATGGGCGGGAAGCCGGCGCGCGTGCAGACGTCCGACACGATGGCGCGCAGGTAGGGGTAGATCATCTGCGGGCAGACGATGCTGATGATGCCCTGCATCTGCTCGGCCGGCACGTTGCGGATCTCGAAGATGCCGGCCTGCTTGGCCTCGACCAGGAACAGCACCTTGTCCTGCACCTTGGTGGTGACGGTGGCAGTGACCGTCACCTCGAAGATCGCCTCGGCGACGGCTTCGGCGGCCATCGCGAGGTTGATGTCCACCTGCGGCTGCTGCTGCTCGAGCAGGATGCGCGGCGAGTTGGGCTGCTCCAGCGACAGGTCCTTCAGGTACATGCGCTGGATGTTGAACACGGGGGTGCTGTCGTCGGCCATGGGAGGTCTTCCGGTTGAATCGCGGATTATGACCCGGCGCCCATGGCCCGCTGCCGGCGCCAGGACGGCGCCGACGCCCCCGGTTCAGGCGGTGTGGCCCAGCAGCGGCAGCAGGCCGCCGCGCTGGTCGAGCGCGATCAGGTCGTCGCAGCCGCCCACGTGGGTGTCGCCGATGAAGATCTGCGGCACGGTGCGGCGGCCGGTGATCTCGATCATGCGGTCGCGCGCCCCCGGGTCGAGGTCGACGCGGATCTCCTCGATGTCGGCGACGCCCCGCTGCTTGAGCAGCATCTTCGCGCGCACGCAGAACGGGCAGACCTGCGTGGTGTACATGCGGACGGGATTCATGGCCTCGATTGTCGGCACGCGGCGGCGCAAATGCCGGCGGCAGGCCACAAATCCGCGTGAAGGAAGGCGTCTTCCGGGCGCCTCAGGCGCCCTTGCCCTTCTCGGCCTTCTCGGCCTTCTCGGCTTTCTCTGCCTTCTCGCCCTTGTCCACCGGCAGGCTGGCCTCGGCCCAGGCGCGGTTGCCGCCGGCCAGGGCCACGGCCTTCTCGTAGCCCTGCTTGCGCAGCAGCGCGGCGGCCCGGCCGGCGCGCGCACCCGAGGCGCAGGTGACGATCACCGGCGTGGCCTTGTTGGCCGGCAGCGCCTTGGCGCCGTCCAGGCTGCCGAAGGGCACGTTCTTCGCGCCCGACGGATGGCCGGCGGCGTACTCGGCCGGCTCGCAGACGTCGATCAGCACGCCCTTCTCGCGGTTGATCAGGCGCACGGCCTCGTTGGCCGTGACCTTGCCGCCGCCGGCACCCGACAGGGACGGGCGCAGCAGCATCGCACCCGACGTCGCGGCCAGCAGCACCAGCAACCAGTTCTCGCTCAGGAAGTCCCACACGGCCAAGGCACCCGGACAGCAAAACCCGCGATTATAGAATTCACCGCATGCACACCCTGGTCCTGCTCCGTCACGGCGAATCCACCTGGAACCTCGAGAACCGCTTCACCGGCTGGACCGACGTGGAGCTCACGCCCACGGGCGTGGCGCAGGCGCGCGAGGCCGGGCGGCTGCTGAAGGCCGAGGGCTTCGAGTTCGACCTCTGCGTGACCTCGGTGCTCAAGCGCGCCATTTGGACGCTGTGGCACTGCCTGGACACCCTGGACCGCACCTGGCTGCCGGTGGTCAACCGCTGGCAGCTCAACGAGCGCCACTACGGCGCGCTGCAGGGCCTGAACAAGGCCGACATGGCGCGCCAGTACGGCGACGAGCAGGTGCTGATCTGGCGCCGCAGCTACGACACGCCGCCGCCGGCGCTGACGACGGACGACCCGCGCTGCGAGCGCAGCGACCCGCGCTACGCCGCGCTGGCCGCCGCACAGGTGCCGCTGACCGAGTGCCTGAAGGACACCGTGGCCCGCGTGCTGCCGCTGTGGCACGACGAACTGGCGCCGCAGATCCGTGCCGGCAAGCGGCTGCTGGTGGCGGCGCACGGCAACAGCATGCGGGCGCTGATCAAGTATCTCGACGGCATCAGCGACGCCGACATCGTGGGCGTGAACATCCCCAACGGCATCCCGCTGGTGTACACGCTGGATGCCGACCTGCGGCCCATCGGCAAGCGCTACCTGGGCGATGCCGAGGCGGTGGCCGCCGCCGCGGCGGCCGTGGCCGCGCAGGGTCAGACCAGGCCGTAGAGCCGCTCCGGCGGCACCCGCACCACCAGCTTGCGCTCGGCCGCCGGGCCGAGGATGGCGAAGGCCTTGTCGCGCGTGTCGCGCGGCAGGGTGTCGACGATGGGCGCGCCGGCCGCATTGGTGATGGCGGCCACCATCGGCGTGCGCGCGTCGGCGCCGCGGCGCATCACCACCGCGCGTTCGCCGCTGGCCAGCTGCACGAAGTCGCCCGGCGGGAAGATGCCGTACTCCTTGATCACCGCCGAGGCCACCGGGCTGCCGTCGGCCTCCAGGAACATCTGGCGCGCGGCCTCCTGCACCGGCAGCGCCGGCCGCGAGACGCGGGGGCTGATCTTGGCCATGAACACGTCGGCCAGGCGCAGCGCCACCGCCAGCGGCGCGGGCTCGGCCAGCCCGGCCGGGTAGCCGCTGCCGCCACGGCGCTCGTGGTGCTGGGCCACGGCATCCAGCCAGGCCGTGTCGTCGATGCCGGCGGCCTGCAGCGCCGCCACCGCCGCGGCCGGGTGCGCGCGCAGCTCGGTGCGCTGCGCCTCGGTCAGGCGCGATTCGCTGCTGGCCAGCCGGCCCTGCAGCTCGACGATGGCGAGGTTCATCGTCAGTGCCGCCTGCACGAAGCGCAGGCGGTCGGCATCGGGCCAGCCCAGCCGGGCCGCCGACAGCTCGGCCACCAGCGCGGTGTGCAGCGCGTGGACCAGGCCGTAACGCTGCAGCCGGGTCGGGTCCTGGCGGATGGTGAGGTAGATGGCGATGTCCACGTCGCGCCGGACCAGCGCCACGAAGTTGGCGGCGAAGCGCGCCAGCCGTGGCCCGAAGCCGGGCTCGCCGATGCCGGCGAGCAGCTGCTCCAGCCGGGTCGGGGCCTGGGCCCACAGGTCGAACAGGGTCAGCGGGCGGTCGGGGTGTGCCGCCTTGACGGCGCGCACGCGCTCGACCTCGGCGTCCTCGACCGTGGAGCCGCGCTCCACCAGCAGCTCCAGCTGCCGCGCCGAGGCCACGACCTGCCCGCGCGCCAACAGCAGCACGCCGCTGGCGCTGAGGATGTCGAAGGGCAGCGGCTCGCCGACGCGGATCTCGCCGGAGACGTCGCCGAGCAGGGCCATGGGATTGCCCCCCGGGGCGGTTGTTCACCCGAATGTAGCGTGCGGCGGCGGCGCTGCAAACGGCCCGTGGCCAGGGCGCCGTGACGGATGCGCCGGGACCGGATGCGCCGTGATCAGCGCGCCGGGGGCTCCACCAGGGCCTGCGCCAGCGTGTGCGCCAGCAGCGGCACCACCGAGACCACGTTGCTGGCGTGCGGCACGCAGTCGGTGCTCCAGATGCGGGACACGCCGGCGGCACGCACCTGCGCCTCGGCGTCGCCGACGAAGAGCGCGTGCGTGACCGCCACGTCCACCGCCGTGGCGCCGGCGGCCAGCGCACCGCGCGCCGCGGCCACCAGCGTGCGGCCGGTGCTGGCCACGTCGTCGAGCAGCACGACCCGCCGGCCGGCCACCGGCTGCGACGGCAGCGCCACGTCCACGTCGTGGTCACCACGGCGCTGCTTCAGGCACACCGCGTGGTCGAGCCCGGCGGCCTCGGCCGCGGCGCGCACCCACTGGCCGGCCTCCTCGTCGGGCCCCAGCAGCAGCGCGCCGGGCACCTGGGCGGCCACCCAGCGGCCGAGCAGCGGCGCGGCGCCCAGCGCGATGCCGCGCCGCCCGGGCAGCACCGCGTCCAGCGTGGGCACGCGGTGGAGGTGGGGGTCGACGGTGACCACGAGGTCGAAGGCCTGCGCCAGCAGCGCGCCCACGTGGCGCTGGCTGACCACCTCGCCGGGCGTGAAGGCCATGTCCTGGCGCATGTAGGCCAGGTAGGGGCTCACCAGCACGAGGCGCCGTGCGCCGAGTTCGCGCGCACCGGCGGCGGCCAGCCACAGTTCGGCGAGCTTGCCGTTGGGCTGCTGCAGGCCGCGCAGCAGCACCACGTCGGCCGGCAGCGCCGGTGGCAGCCGAAGCCGCGTCTCGCCGTCGGGAAAGACATGCCGCTGCACCGGCGCGCAGGGCCACCCGAGGGCCGAGGCCAGGGCGCGCGCGAGCGACAGTTCGTCGTCGAAGCACAGCAGCATCGGCGCGCCCCTCAACCCAGCCCGCGGCCATCGACGATGTCGCGCGGCAGCTCGGCCGGGTCGCCGATGCGCCAGCCACTGTCGGCCTGCGCCATGGCCCGCGCGAAGCCCAGGTCGGCCTCGTAGCAGGCGTGCAGGCGGTACAGCGGCTGCCCGGCCTCGACGCGGTCGCCCAGGCGCACGCGCAGGTCCACGCCGGCCGCGGGCACCTGCGGCGCGCCGGTGAGGCGGGCGATGCGCGCCAGCCGCAGGTTGTCAACGCCGACCAGCGTGCCCGACGCCGGGGCCGTCACGTCGAAGCACAACGGCCCCGGCGGCGGCGGCGTGCGCCGGCCCTGGGCGTCGATGATGGCGTGCATGCGCTCCAGCGCGCGGCCCGACTCGAGGATGTCGCGCGCGATGCGCCAGCCGTCGCCGCCGCGCACGTCGGGGTCGAACTCGATCATGCGGCCGGCCAGGCGCAGCGCCTTGTCCCGCAGGTCCATCGGCGCGCCGGGGTCGTTGTCCAGCACCTGCATCACGTCGCGCGCCTCCAGCACCGGGCCGATGCCGCGGCCGATGGGCTGGCGGCCGTCGGTGATCACGGCGTCCAGGTGCAGGCCCAGGCGGTCGGCCACGTACTCGAACAGCTTCTTCAGCCGCTGCGCCTCGGGCATGGAGCGCACCTTGGCACTGGGCCCGACCGGGATGTCCAGCAGCAGGTGGGTGGAGCCGGCGGCGAGCTTCTTGCTCAGGATGGAGGCCACCATCTGCCCCGGCGCGTCCAGCGCGAGCGGGCGCTCCACGGAGATCAGGATGTCGTCGGCCGGCGACAGCCCGGCGGTGCCACCCCAGGCCACGCAGCCGCGCGTGGCGCGCACGATCTCCGCCAGCCGCGACACCGGCAGCGCCACCTCGGCGAGCACCTCCATGGTGTCGGCGGTGCCGGCCGGCGAGGTGATGGCACGCGAGGAGGTCTTGGGGCACCACAGGCCATGCGCGGCGACGATGGGCACCACCAGCATCGAGGTGCGGTTGCCGGGGATGCCGCCGATGCAGTGCTTGTCCACCACCGGTCCGGCGCCGACGTCGTGCCGCCAGTCCAGGCGCTGGCCGACGGCGGCCATGGCCTGGGTGAGGTGCAGCACCTCGTCGCGGTCGAACTCGAACTGGTGGGTGGCGACGACGAAGGCCGCGAGCTCGATCTTGGAGTAGCGCGCCGCGGCGATGTCGGCCACGATGGCGTGCAGGTCTTCGCGCCCCAGCCGGTCGCCGGCGATCTTGCGGTGCAGCGCGGCGATGGACGGCGGCGGCTCGGCATGCTCGATCTGTGCCGCATGGCCCTCCGGCACCGCCAGGCGGGCAAAGGCGTCCTCGCTGAGGCCGAGGTCGCAGGGCGCGACGATGCGCGCGTCGTCCACCACGTTGAGCACCGCCGCCAGCGTGCCGCCGTTGGCGTGCACCGTGACCTTGGACAGGGCCTGGAAGCCCTCGGCGCGCACCACCGGGCAGTCGCGGTGCAGGTAGGCCACGCTTTCGCGCCAGGTGTCGATGCCGACCCGGCGGATCTGCAGCGTCTGCGCGGGGCCGTTGCCGTTCATCGGCCCACTCTAACCGCGCGCCAGCCGCTCGCCGATCAGGGTCTGCAGCGAGGCGGCCAGCGCGCGCCGGTCGGCATGGGTGCTGGCCTGCGGCTCGATCACGTCCAGGTGCACCACCAGGCCGTCGGCCCGCGCCAGCGCCCACAGGCTGTCCAGCAGCGTGGCCTCGCCGAGCCAGGAGGCGGCCGGGCTGAAGCGGTGGCGCGCGTCGGCATAGCGCAGCGCCACCGGCTGCACCGGGGCCCCGGTGGCGATGGCCGCCTGCAGCAGGTTGGCGTGGAAGGGCAGCAGGGTCTCGCCGGGGCCGGTGGTGCCCTCGGGGAACACCGCCACCGTGTCACCGGCCTGCAGCGCCGCGGCCATGTCGTGCACCACGCGCAGCGCGTCGCGCCGGTGCTCGCGGCGGATGTAGAGCGTGCGCGCGCAGTCCACCAGCCGGTTGACCAGCGGCCAGCCCTGCACATCGGCCTTGGAGACGAAGCGCGCCTCGGGGCAGACGGCGTGCACCGCCATGATGTCCAGCCAGGACACGTGGTTGGCGACGATCAGCTTCACGCCCGGCTTGAAGCGGCCCCGCACCTGCAGCTCCAGCCCCAGGCAGCGCAGCATCTTCGCCGCCCACCAGCCCACGCGCGCCTCGCGCGCGGCCGGCGTCAGGGACGGGAAACGCAGCAGCACGATCAGCACGCCGTGCAGGGCGTGCACCACGGCGCGCAGCAGCCGCCAGGGCGCGCGCAGCATCAAGCGGCGGCCGCCTCGTAGGCCACGGTGCCGGCCACCAGCGTGGCGCGCACGCGGCCCGGCAGCTCGAAGCCGCTGTGCTCGAAGGCGAACGGCGTGTGCGTGCCCTGGCTCTTCAGCAGCTCGGGTTTCACCGGCCAGCGCGCGGCGGGGTCGAAGACGCAGAGGTCGGCCACGCCGCCCTCCACCAGCCGCCCGGCGCTGGCCGCCAGCGAACCCAGGGCCTTGCCCAGCACCGACACCGGCCCCTGGGTGACCACCGCCAGGGCGCGCTTCAGCCCGGGCCCGCCCGCGGCGGCGTCGGCGCCGCCCCAGTGCAGCGCCAGGCCGAGCAGCAGTTCGAGCCCGGTGGCGCCGGGCACGGCCTCGGCGAAGGGCAGCGTCTTCTCGTCGGCGCTGACGGGCATGTGGTCGGAGACCAGGGCGTCGAGGGTGCCGTCGGCCAGCGCCGCACGCAGCGCGTCGCGGTCGCGCGCGCTGCGCAGCGGCGGCACCAGGCGCATGGCCGGATTGAAGTAGCCGATGTCCACGTCGGTGAGGTGCAGCGAGTGGATGCTCACGTCGGCCGTCACCGGCAGGCCCTCGGCCTTGGCGGCGCGCAGCAGGGCCACGCCGGCGGCGCTGGACAGGCGGCACAGGTGCACGCGCGCGCCGGTGGCGCGCACCAGCTCGAAGATGGTGGCCAGGGCCACGGTCTCGGCCGCCACCGGCACGCCCGACAGGCCCAGCCGCGTGGCCACCGGGCCGCTGGCGGCCACGCCCTTGCCGAGCCAGCGGTCCTGGGGGCGCAGCCACACGGTGTAGCCGAAGGTGGCCGCGTACTGCAGCGCACGCCACAGCACCTGGGTGTCGGCCACCGCCACCTCGGCCTGGGAGAAGCCGATGCAGCCGGCCTCGGTGAGCTCGGCCATCTCGGTGAGCGCCTCGCCGGCCAGGCCGCGCGTGAGCGCACCCAGCGGGAACAGCCGGCAGCGGCTGAGCTTGCGGGCGCGGAACTTCAGCATCTCCACCAGGCCGGGCTCGTCGAGCACCGGGTCGGTGTCGGGCGGGCAGACCAGGCTGGTCACGCCGCCGGCCGCCGCGGCCGCGAGCTCGCTCTCCAGCAGGCCCTCGTGCTCGTGGCCCGGCTCGCGCAGGCGCGCCGCCAGGTCCACCAGGCCCGGCGCGACGATGCAGCCGGCGGCGTCGATGCGGCGTTCGGCCGAGAAGTCGGCGCTCACGCGGCCGATGGCGACGATGCGACCCGCGGCGATGGCGATGTCGGCGGTTTCGTCGCGGCCCGAGGCCGGGTCCACCACCCGGCCCCCGTGCACCAGGATGTTCATGCCTCGTTCCCCGCAATGATCGACATCACCGCCATGCGCACCGCGATGCCGAAGGTGACCTGCGGCAGGATCACGCTGTGCGCGCCGTCGGCCACCTCCGAGGCGATCTCCACGCCACGGTTGATCGGGCCCGGGTGCATGACGATGGCATCCGGCCTGGCGAGCGCCAGCTTCTCCGGCGTGAGGCCGAAGCTCTTGAAGAACTCGCCGGCGCTGGGCAGCATGGCGCCGCTCATGCGCTCGTTCTGCAGGCGCAGCATGATGATCACGTCGGCATCGCGGATGCCCTCGGCCATGTCGTGGCACACGCGCACGCCCATCTGCGCCAGGTCGCCCGGCACCAGGGTCTTGGGGCCCACGGCGCGGATCTCCGGCACGCCCAGCGTGGCCAGCGCGTGGATGTCGCTGCGCGCCACGCGCGAGTGCACGATGTCGCCGACGATGGCCACCGTCAGCCCGGTGAAGTCCTTCTTGAAGTGCCGGATCGTGTACATGTCCAGCAGGCCCTGCGTAGGGTGCGCATGGCGGCCGTCGCCGGCGTTGATCACGTGCACGTGCGGCGCGCAGTGCTGGGCGATCAGGTAGGGCGCGCCGCTTTCCGAGTGGCGGACCACGAACAGGTCGGCCTGCATCGCCGAGAGGTTGGCGATGGTGTCGAGCAGGCTCTCGCCCTTGGCGGTGGAACTGCGCGCGATGTCCAGGTTGATGACGTCGGCCGACAGGCGCTTGGCCGCGATCTCGAAGGTGGTGCGCGTGCGCGTGCTGTTCTCGAAGAACAGGTTGAACACGCTCTTGCCACGCAGCAGCGGCACCTTCTTCACGTCGCGCTCGTTGACGCTGAGGAAGGTGCCGGCGGTGTCCAGGATCTGCGTCAGCACCGCCCGCGGCAGGCCCTCGATGGACAGCAGGTGGATCAGCTCGCCGTGGGCGTTGAGCTGGGGGTTGCGCTTGCTCAGCATGGGCGCTCCTCTCGCCGGGCGGCACCCCGGCGCGGCGGCAGGCCGGGGGTCATGGGTTCGCCTCCTCGGTGTCGAAGCTGAAGCGCCCGGACGCGCTGCGCGCCAGGCGCAGCCGCTGCGTGGGGGCCAGCGTCACGCGCGCGGCGGCGAAGGCGGCCTCGATCGGCAGCTGGCGCCCGCCGCGGTCCACCAGCACCGCCAGCCGCACGCGCGCCGGGCGGCCATAGTCGTACAGCTCGTTGAGCACGGCGCGGATGGTGCGGCCGGTGTAGAGCACGTCGTCCACGAGCAGGATGTCGGCACCGTCCACCGGGAACGGCAGCGCGGTGGCCTCGTCGCCGGCGGCCAGGCCGCGCTCGCCGAAGTCGTCGCGGTGCATGCGGCTGGACACGGTGCCGGTGGCGTCCAGGCCGAGGTCGGCCTGCAGCCGCTGCACCAGCCAGGCACCGCCCGACCAGATGCCCACCAGCTTTGTCGCCGGCGTCATCAGGCCGCGCACGCCGTCGCGCAGCTGGGCCACCAGCGCCTCGGCGTCGAGCGAGAGGTTCATCGGGACTCCCTCAGGAACTGTTCCAGGATCAGCGCCGCGGCCGCGGCGTCCAGGTCGCGGGCGCCGGCCTCGGCGGCGGCCGTGGTCGTCCAGCGCTCGTCCACCTCGTGCACCGGCAGCCGGAAGCGGCCGTGCAGCTGGCGGGCAAAGCGCTGCGCGCGGGCCGTATTGTCGTGCGGCGCGCCGTCGGGGTGGCGCGGCACGCCCACGACCAGCGCATCGGGCTGCCATTCGGCGATCAGGGCCCCGATGACGGCAAAGCGGGCGTCGCCCTCCAGCACCAGCGTCTTCAGCGGACGCGCGGTGCCGGTCAGCGAGTTGCCGGTGGCCACGCCCACGCGGCGCAGGCTGACGTCGAAGGCCAGGAAGGAAAGCGGGCGGGGTGGGGCTGGGGCGGCGGCGGGCCGGCCCTCAGGCATGCCCCGCCTCGCCGCTGAGCATGCGCGGGTCCACGCCCAGCAGGCCGAGCGCGCGCCCGTAGCGCTGCTCCACCGGCGTGTCGAAGATCACCGCCGGGTCGGCGGGCACGGTGAGCCAGCCGTTGCGGCCGAGCTCTTCCTCGAGCTGGCCGGGCGACCAGCCGCTGCAGCCCAGCGTGACCAGCATGCGCTTCGGGCCGGCGCCGTCGGACACCGCCTCCAGCACGTCCTTGCTCGTGGTCATGGCCAGACCGCCGGGGATGGCCAGGGTGGAGCTGTAGCCGCCCTCCCCGTCGGCGCCCGGCCCCTCGTGCAGCACGAAGCCGCGCTCGGTCTGGACCGGCCCGCCGAAGAACACGGGCTGGCGCGCGAGCTCGTCGCGGGCCAGCGGCAGCTCCACCTTCTCGAACAGGTTCTTGAGCGTGATGTCGATGGGCTTGTTGATCACCAGCCCGAGCGCGCCCTTGTCGTTGTGCTCGCAGAGGTACACCACGCTGCCGGCGAAGTTCTCGTCGACCATGCCGGGCATGGCGATCAGGAACTGGTTGGTGAGGTCGATGCCGGCCATGCGCGCATTTTAGGTCCCAGGCACACTCTCGCCGTGGAAAAGACCATCGACCGAGCCCTCGTCTGGCTGCGCCGCGACCTGCGGGTGGACGACCATGCCGCGCTGTACCACGCGCTGCGCGCCGCGCGCCAGGTGTGGTGCCTGTTCGTCTTCGACCGCGCCATCCTCGACCCCCTGCCGCGGGCCGACCGGCGGGTGGAGTTCATCCGCGACAGCCTGGTGGGCGCGGACGCCGAGCTGCGTGCGCTGGCGGCGTCGCACGGGGTGGAGGGCGCCGGCCTGATCGTGCGCCACGGCACGGCGGTGGACGAGGTGGTGGCCGCGGCGCGCGCGCTGCACGCGCAGGCCGTGTACGCCAGCCACGACGACGATCCGGCGGCGCTGGCGCGCGACGCCGCGGTGCGCGGCGCGCTGGCCGAGGCCGGCGTGGTGCTGCACACCGGCAAGGACCACGTGATCTTCGAGCGCGACGAGGTCATGACGCTCTCCGGCGGCGCCTTCTCGGTGTTCACGCCCTACAAGAACGCCTGGCTGAAGAAGCTGGACCCCTACTTCCTGAAGCCCTACCCGGTGGCCCGCCACGCCGGGGCGCTGGCGCCGCGGCCGGCCGGCCAGCCCGGTGTGCCGGCGCTGGAGGACATCGGCTTCCAGCGCACCAACCTGCACCAGCTGCGGCTGCCCAGCGGTCCGGCCGGCGCCCAGGAGCTGCTCGACGACTTCCTCGGCCGCATCGACCGCTACCACGAGACGCGCGACTTCCCGGCGGTCAAGGGCCCGAGCTACCTGAGCACGCACCTGCGCTTCGGCACGGTATCGGTGCGGCGCCTGGCGCGCGAGGCGCACCAGCGCATGGTGGCCGGGCAGCGCGGCGCCGAGGTCTGGCTGTCGGAGCTGGTCTGGCGCGACTTCTACCACCAGGTGCTGCACCACCACCCTCGGGTGGTGGACCATGCCTTCAAGCCGGAGTACGACCGCATCCGCTGGGCGCACGGGAAGACCGCCGACGCGCAGTTCGAGGCCTGGTGCCAGGGCCGCACCGGCTACCCGCTGGTGGACGCGGCGATGCGCCAGCTGTTCCAGACCGGCTACATGCACAACCGTCTGCGCATGGTGGTGGCCAGCTTCCTGACCAAGGACCTGGGCCTGGACTGGCGGCGCGGCGAGGCCTGGTTCGCGCGGCACCTCAACGACTTCGACCTCGCCGCCAACAACGGCGGCTGGCAGTGGGCGGCCAGCAGCGGCTGCGACGCGCAGCCCTACTTCCGCATCTTCAACCCGGTGAACCAGAGCGAGAAGTTCGACCCCGACGGCCGCTTCATCCGCCGCTACGTGCCGGAGCTGGCGCCGCTGCCGGACAAGCTCGTCCACGCGCCCTGGCTGGCGCGCCCGGTGGACCTGGCTGCCGCCGGCGTGCGGCTGGGCCAGACCTACCCGGAACCGGTGGTCGACCACGCCGAGGCGCGCGCGGCCACGCTGGAGCGCTACGCGGTGGTCAAGGCGCGCTGAGCCTCGCGGCCCTCAGGCCGCCCAGCGCGCCAGCAGACCGGCGTGGCGGCCCCGCCAGTCGGCCAGCCCGGCGTCGGCGCCCGGCACGCCGGTGACATGGCGCACGAAGGCCAGCACCAGCTCGCGGGTGGCGGTCAGCAGCGGGTCGCTGTCGGGCGCGCGGCCGACGAAGCTGGAGTGGCGGCCCTGGTTGAACTGCGCCAGCCACTTGTACGGCCCGCCGGTGGCGTCGAACACGGCCAGCCGGTCCTCGGCGCCGGACTCGTAGCCGGGGATGCGGATCACGTCGTCGGTGGTGGTGACGTGCAGCGAGGGCACGGCCACGCCGCCCAGCACCGCACCCAGGTCGGGCTCGCCGTAGAAGGGCGGTGCGCTGAGCGCCACCGCGGCGCGCACACGCGGCTCCCGCAGCGACACCGGCGCGCCGTCGCGGCGCACCAGCGCGCCGGCGGCCAGCAGCGTGGTGTTGGCGCCGTAGCTGTGGCCGGCGGCGACGATGCGCGCCGCGTCCACAGCCGCCCCCTGCGGGCTGTCCAGCAGGCGGTCGAGCGCGAAGCGCAGGTCCTGCACGCGGGCCACGGCCTCGGTGTCGCGGGCCGCGGCCTGCAGCCGCTCCACCAGCGCGAAGGGGTTGCCGCGCCACAGCGCGCGGTCGCTGCCCACGTGCTGCAGGTGCAGCGCGGCCACGCCATGGGCGGCCAGGTGGCGGCCCAGGTAGCCGTAGCCCTCGCGCGAGCCGCCGATGCCGTGCGAGAACAGCACCAGCGGCCAGCCCTCACCCGTGCGCGGCCGGTACAGCCGCACCGGCACCGGCCGAGCGCGCGCGTCGTCGTGCCAGTCCAGGTCCAGCGTGTCGAAGCGCTCGTCGGCGCGCAGCGGCAGGGCCGCGGCGCCGGCCAGCGCGCCGGCCAGTCCCAGGAAGGTGCGCCGCTTCATGCCGACGCACTCTAGCGACCCGGCGCCCAGCCCGCTCAGACCCCGCCGGGATCGGGGGTTTCCCGCATCACACCGCGATGTCGGCCTGCACGTGGCGCGCCACCAGCGCGAGCAGCTCGTCCTCGGCGTAGGGCTTGCCGAGGTAGTGGTCCACGCCCAGCGACGCCGCGTAGTCGCGGTGCTTCTGGGCGATGCGCGAGGTGATCATGATCACCGGCAGGCTGGCCAGGGCGGGGTCGGACCGCAGGTTGCGCACGAGGTCGAAGCCGTCCATGCGCGGCATCTCGATGTCGCTGAGCAGCACCGCGGGCCGCTCCTCGGCCAGGCGCTCCAGCGCGTCCATGCCGTCCTTGGCCAGCACCACCCGGTAGCCCTCGCGCACCAGCAGGCGCTGGGTCACGCGGCGCACGGTCAGCGAGTCGTCCACCACCATCACCAGCGGGGCCAGCGCCGCTGGCGCCTGCGGCAGCACCGCTTCGGGCAGCGCCGGCGCCGGGCGCTGGCGCAGGCGCTCGCGCGCCTCGTCGCCGTACACCGCCGCCAGCGCCACCGGGTTGTAGATGGTGGCCACGGCGCCGGAGGGCAGCAGCGTCACGCCGGCCAGCCCGGGCAGCCGCGACAGCTGCGGCCCGACGTTCTTGACCACCACTTCCTGGTTGCCCAGCACCTCGTCCACGTGCACCGCCACGCGCTGCGCCGCAGAGCGCAGCACCACCACCGTCTGCGCCCGCTCGCCCACCGGGCCCCGGCCCTCGGCCTGCAGCAGCGCCCCCAGCCAGTGGAACGGCACGTCCTGGCCGTCATGGGCGAGCACGCCCTGGGCGTAGGCCGCCTCGACCGCGGCGGGCTTCTCCCGCCGCACCACCTCCACCAGCGTGGACGGCACGGCCACCTGCCGCTCGCCGAAGCGCAGCATCACCACCTGCGTGACGGCGGTGGTCAGCGGCAGCAGCAGCCGGAAGGCCGTGCCCTGGCCGGCGCGGGTGTCGGTCTGGATGCGCCCACCCATGGCCAGCACCTCGGCACGCACCACGTCCATGCCCACGCCCCGCCCGGCCAGGCCGGTGACGGTGTCGGCGGTGGAGAAGCCCGGCACGAAGATCAGCTGCGCGGCCGCGTCGTCGTCGATCTCGGCATCGGCCGCCAGCAGCCCGCGCTCGATGGCGCGGGCGCGGATGCGCGGCAGGTCCAGGCCGGCGCCGTCGTCGCGCACCTCCACCGCCACCTCGTTGCCCTCCTGCACCGCGGTGATGGTGATGGTGCCGCCCTCGGGCTTGCCGGCCGCCAGCCGCCGCGCGGCGGGCTCGATGCCGTGCGCCACCGCGTTGCGCAGCAGGTGCTCGAAGGGGCCGACCATGCGCTCCAGCACGCCGCGGTCCACCTCGATGGAGCCGCCCAGCAGGTCCAGCCGAACCGCCTTGCCCGTGTCCTTGGCCGCCAGCCGCACCACGCGGTACAGGCGGTCGGCCAGGCTCTCGAACTCCACCATGCGCGTGCGCAGCAGGTCGCCCTGCAGCTCACGGGTCAGCCGCGCCTGCATGGCCAGCTCGTCTTCCGAGGCCTGCAGCGCGCGCTGCAGGCCGCGCTGCACGGTGGCCACGTCGTTGACCGACTCGGCCATCATGCGCGTGAGCTCCTGGAAGCGCGTGAAGCGGTCCATCTCCAGCGGATCGAAGGCCACCGCGGCGGCCTTGGCGGCCTCCAGCCGGGAGCTGATCTGGGTCTCGGCCTGCAGCTCGATGTCGCGCAGATGGCGCCGCAGCTTGTCGAGGTTCTCGGTCAGGTCCTGCAGCGAGCCCTGCAGGGTTCGCATCTCCGACTCGATGCGGGCACGCGTGATGCTCACCTCGCCGGCCTGGTTGACCAGCCGGTCGAGCAGCGGCGCACGCACGCGAACGGTGGCCGCAGCCCCGCTGGCGGCGGCGGTGTCGCCCGTAGCCTCAGCCGCGGCGGCCGGCTGTGCATCGGCCTCCAGGAAGCGGCTCCAGTCGATGGGTGGCGGGGCCGCGGGCGCCGCCGCCGGCAGGTCGGGCTCCGCGGACCGGGGCTCGGCGGCAGCTTCCGCACCAGACCCGGCATCGGCGTGCGACACCGGCGTTTCGGGCGCAGCCGCCTCGGACCATGCGGGCACGTCCGGCACGCCGTGCCCGGCGGACTCCGTCGCCGGCACCGGCTCGTCGTGGGAACCCGGCGCGGCGGTCTCGGGCAGCGGCTCGGGCAGCAGGTCCTGCAGGAGTGCGGCTTCCGCGGCGGCTTCCGCGGCGGCTTCCGGCACCGCAGGCTCGGTCGCGGCGGGTGCCGCGGCAGGCCGCCCGCGGAGCTGCTCGAACAGGCCGGCCATGGTGTCGGCGCGCGCGAGCAGACGCTCGACCGCCGCGGCATCGACCCCGTCGCGGCCGGCCAGGTGCTCGATGTCGGTCTCCAGCCGGTGCGCCAGTTCGCCGATGCGCATGGCACCGGCCAGGCGGGCGCCGCCCTTGAAGGTGTGCAGCGTGCGCATGCAGGCCGAGGCGGCGCCGGCGTCGCCGGGGTGGCGCATCCAGTCGGCCAGGCGGGCGCGCAGCTGGGGCAGCAGCTCGTCGGCCTCTTCCTCGAAGATGGGGAACAGGTCGGTGTCGATGTGGTCCTCGGCATCGACGTCGCCGGCCCAGTCGGCCTCGGCCTCCAGCGCCGCGGCCGGGACCACGGTGTCGTGCTCCGGCGCCCACGCCGGTTCGCCGTCGAGCACGTCGTCCAGCACCGGCGACTCGGTGTCGCGTTCGGGCGTCGAGGTGGCCACCTCGTGGTCGAGCAGCCGCGCCATCAGCGCCGGGTTGACCTCCTTGAGGAAACCCGCCGCGAACTGGTGCAGCAGGCGCCGGATCTCCTCGGCGGCGTCGACGAACAGCTCGGGCTCACCGGGGCTGGCATGGCCGATGGCGCGGCTGCGCATCAGCGCATGCTCCAGCGCCCGCGCCAGCGCCGACAGGTCGATGAACCCGACCGTGGCCGAATTGCCGGCCAGCGAGTGCGCCATCGCGATGGTCGACTCGGCCACCGCACGGTGCGGCTCCAGCACCCACTCGGCAAGCTCGGTGCCGAGCCGGCGCGACTGCTCGTCGGCCTCGTTGAGGTAGATGTTGAACAGCGGGATCGGGATGCGCAGTGCACCGATCACCTTGAATTCCTCGTCGGGGCTGCGCGTGTCGTGCGGCACGGCCTCCAGCTCGGCCACGGGCTCGGGCATCGGCTCGGGCTCCGGCTCCAGCGCCATCGCGGGCTCAGGCTCAGGCTCAGGCTCAGGCTCAGGCTCAGGCTCAGGCTCAGGCTCAGGCT
>VFQM010002027.1_pt1 | contig 16072 bp, 14 predicted proteins | sample 3512391 | NCBI WGS metagenome assembly VFQM01 (sample SAMN10412369, study PRJNA504923) | tailings metagenome | isolation source: Replicate 1 from Balatoc abandoned mine | place: Philippines
CCTCGACCACCAGGGTGGCCAGCGCCAGGCCGGCGATCAGCCGGTTGCGCCGCGGAAAGTTGTGGCGCTGGGCCTCGGCGCCGAGCGGCAGCTCGGTGAGGACCGCGCCGCTGGCGGCGATCGCGTCGGCCAGCGGCCGGTGGCGCGGCGGGTAGACCCGGTCGATCCCGGTGCCCATGACCGCGAGCGTGCCGGCCGGGGTCTGAAGCGCGCCCTCGTGGGCTGCGGCGTCGATGCCCTGCGCGAGGCCGCTGACCACGGTGAGCCCCGCCTCGCCCAGCGCGCGGGCGAAGTCGCGAGCGTGGCCCAGCCCGGCCTGGGTGGCGTGGCGGCTGCCCACGATCGCGATCGACGGGCGCGAGAGCGCTGCCGGATCGCCCCGCACGAACAGCACCGGAGGCGGGTCGGCGATCTCGAGCAGGCGGGGCGGATAGCGCGGGTCGTCGAGGCAGACCAGGTGATGGTGATCGGCCTGCGCCCAGTCGAGCGCGGCCGCCACGGCTTCGTCCCGGGCGGGGTCGCTGGCGAGCAGCGCCTGGGCGCGCGGCGCGCCGATCGCTGCGGAAAGCTTGCTGTGACCGGCCGCGAGCACGTCCTCGGGCAAGCCAAAGGCCTCGAGCAGGCGGCGCACGGCCGCCGGCCCGAGGCCCTGGGTGAGGATCAGCCGCAGCCACGGCGCGCGGGTATCGCGCGCCCCGGCGGGAAGGGGCATTCGGACTCGTTGGTTCGATGGACTCTAAGGATTGGTGACGACGTCGCCGACCGTGATCGACTGGGACGCGTCCATCACCAGACCGTAGGAGATGTTATCGAACACGCGGAAAACGAGAAGATGACCGACGGCTTCGTCCGGAAGTCTTAGCTGTTCCTTCGTCTCGCGGTCCACGACCAGGCGGCCGCGCTGATGGATGGCCAGCACGTTGCCCGGCTCGACGCCGGCGCCGCCGCCGGCGTTCACCGCGACGACGTTGTTGCGGCCGATCTGGGTGACCCCGCGATACACGGCGAGGATCCGGCCGTCGACCTCGCCGGCAGGCGGGCGCGGAACGTAGCTGAAGGTCTTCGGCGGTTCGGAGGGCATCAGCCGGTCGCCCACGCCGATCTCCTCGGTCATCGAGGTGATCCGCAGCGTGGCCGGGTCACCGGTCTTCTCCAGGCGCGCCGAGCCCACGAACAGCGCCTCCCAGGCGATCGGCTTGCGGGTGTCGGGATCGAGCAGCGGCTTGGCCTGGCGGTAGATGTGCCATTCGCGCACCGTGTCGTCGGCGATGCCGCGGGCATAGGCCAGATCGCCTCGGCCGAGATAGACCCGGCCGTCCTGCGTGGCCACGATCCGCGGATTGGCGGCGAGCTCCTTTTCGCCGACGATCAGCGGCCGGTTCAGGAAGGGCTCGATCGCGGTCGAGTCGATCGTCGGCACCGGATCGCGCTCGAGCATCTCGACGCGGGTCTGCGGATGGCGCCGCTCGACCGGCAGCCCGGAGGGATCGGCGCCCGATCCGCCCGACCCGACCAGACGCGAGAGCCGAAGCCGCGGGCTGGCGCCCGAGCGGTCGAGGACGACGATGTCGCCCGGATAGATCAGGTGCGGGTTCCGGATCTGCTCGCGGTTGAGCTCCCAGATCTCGGGCCAGCGCCAGGGCTTGCTCAGAAAGCGTCCGGAGATGTCCCACAGCGTGTCGCCCTTGACGACCGTGTAGCGATCCGGCGCGTTCGGCGCCAGTTCGAGCGGCTGCGCCCCGATGGCCATGCCGGCCGTGAGAGCAAGCGCTAACGCAAAGCCACGCGTGATAATATTTTTCATTGAATCTGGTGCCCCTGTTCGGCGGATTCTGCCGGCATCGTGGGGGTGTCGCAAGCGAAGCCGTCAGGCGCATCCTACCGACGGCGGTTATTTCCCGATGGCCGTACTTCCGATCCTCAAATACCCGGATCCTCGCCTCAATCGCGTCGCCAAACCGGTTCGCGAGGTCGACGACCGGATCCGCCAGCTGGTGCGCGACATGGCCGAGACCATGTACGCGGCGCCCGGCATCGGCCTCGCCGCCACCCAGGTCGACGTCCACGAGCGGGTGATCGTCATCGATGTCTCCGAGGCCCACGACGAGCTCCGGGTCTTCATCAACCCCGAGATCGTCGGCGAAAGCCTCGACCGGAAGGTCTACGAGGAAGGCTGCCTGTCGGTGCCCGGCGTCTACGACGAGGTCGAGCGGCCCGACCGGGTCACGGTCCGCGCGCTCAACGAGCGCGGCGAGCCCTTCGAGCTCAAGTGCGAGGGCCTGCTGGCGGTCTGCATCCAGCACGAGATCGATCACCTCGACGGCAAGGTCTTCGTCCAGTACCTGTCTCGGCTCAAGCAGAACCGCATCCGGACCCGGATGCTGAAGTCCGAACGCGTCATCGCCTGACGGCGCACGGATGAATCTACTGCGCGACCCGATCTCGCGCCTGCGGCGCTCGCCGTACCCACCGACCCGATGCTTCGAATCGCCTTTGCCGGAACGCCGGAATTCGCCGCGGCCGCGCTCGACGCGCTGGCCGGGGCCGGTCACGAGATCGCGTTGGTGCTCACGCAGCCGGACCGGCCGGCCGGCCGCGGCAAGGCCTTGCAGCAGAGCCCGGTCAAGCGGCTCGCGCTGTCGCTCGGACTCGAGGTCTGGCAGCCGGCCACGCTGCGCGACCCGGATGCCTGGCGCCGGCTCGCCGAGGCCCGTCTCGACGCAATGGTGGTGGCCGCCTACGGCCTGATCCTGCCCGCGAAGGTGCTGGCGATCCCGCGCCTGGGCTGCCTGAACATCCACGCCTCGCTGCTGCCGCGCTGGCGCGGCGCCGCGCCGATCCAGCGCGCGATCGAGGCCGGCGACACCGAGACCGGCATCACCATCATGCAGATGGACGAGGGCCTGGACACCGGCCCGATGCTGTCGCGGGTCGCCACGCCGATCCTCCCTGAGGACACCGGCGGCAGCCTGCACGATCGTCTGGCGTCGCTGGGCGCCCGGGCGATCGTCGACGCGCTCGCGGGCCTCGAGGCGGGCCGGCTGGCGCCCGAGCCGCAGCCCGCCGACGGCGCGACCTACGCGCGCAAGCTCGGCCGGGCGGATGCCGCGCTCGACTTCGCGCTGGGCGCCCGGGCGCTGGTCGACCGGATCCGCGCCTTCGATCCGGTGCCGGGTTCGGTCGCCACGATCGAGCGCGACGACGGGCCGGTGCCGGTCAAGTTCTGGCGTGCGCAGGCGGCCGGCGGGCCGGCCGGGACCGGGCAGAGCGGAACCGGGCAGAGCGGCGCCGTGCCCGGCACCGTGCTGCGCGCCGATGCGGACGGCCTGCTCATCGCCTGCGGCGATGGCGCGATCGCGGCCACCGAATTGCAGAAGCCAGGCGGCAAGCGCCTGGCCTGCGGCGATTTCCTGCGCGGCTTCCCGATCCGCGCCGGCGAAAGGTTCGTGCCCCCCGCAACGACCTGAGCGCTGAAGCTTGCAGGATCGCGCTTCGACCCCGATATTCGAACCGAACGGGGTCGGCGCCCGGCGAGCGCCGATGTCGACCCGACACCCTGACAGGAGTAGAGATCACATGTTCAACTGGGTCAAGACTGCCATCCTGATGGCCGGCATCATGGCGCTGTTCGGCGCCGTGGGGGCGGTGATCGGCGGCCAGCAGGGCATGCTGCTGGCGCTGGGCTTCGGCCTGGTCAGCAACTTCTTCGCGTACTGGTTCTCGGACAAGATGGTCCTGAAGATGTACAACGCGAAGGAGGTCGACGAGACCACCGCGCCCCAGTTCTATCGCATGGTCGCCGAGCTGGCGCAGCGCGCCGAGCTGCCCATGCCGCGCGTGTACCTGATCGAGGAAGCGGCGCCGAATGCCTTCGCCACCGGCCGCAATCCGCAGCACGCGGCGGTGGCCGCCACCACCGGCATCCTGCGCGTGCTCAGCGAGCGCGAGCTGCGCGGCGTGATGGCGCACGAGCTGGCCCACGTGAAGCACCGGGACATCCTGATCTCCACGATCTCGGCCACCATGGCGGGTGCGATCTCGGCCCTGGCGAACTTCGCGATGTTCTTCGGCGGGCGCGACAGCGAGGGCCGGCCGGCCAACCCGATCGCGTCGATCGCGGTGATGCTGCTGGCGCCGCTGGCGGCGATGATGATCCAGATGGCGATCTCGCGCTCGCGCGAGTTCGAGGCCGACCGCGGCGGCGCGGAGATCTCCGGCGACCCGGCGGCGCTCGCCTCGGCGCTCGAGAAGATCCATCGCTACGCCCAGGGCATTCCCCTCGAGACGACCGAGCGGCATCCGGAGACCGCGCAGATGATGATCATGAACCCGCTGTCCGGCGGCGGGCTGCGCGGGCTGTTCTCCACGCATCCGGACACGGCCGAGCGGATCAGCCGGCTGATGGCGATGGCCGGTCGCGGCGTTTCGTGACCGACCGCGCGCCGCTGTCCCGCGAGATCGCGCTGACGGCGGCGGCGGTCGAGGCGCTCAGGGCGGGGCGGGCGCTGCCCGCCGCGCTCGATGCCGCGCTCGCCTCGGCCGGCAAGCGCGGGCCGCTCCCCGACGCCTCGCGCGCCGCGGTGCGCGACATGGCGCACCAGGCCGCGCGCCGCCTGGGCCTGGTCGAGGCGCTGGCGGCCCGGCTCAATCGCCGCCCCCCCGCGGCACGGCTGGCGGCCTTGCAGGCGGTGGCGCTCGCCCAGCTGATCGAGCCGATCCGGGCCGAGGCGGTGATCGTCGACCAGGCCGTCGAAGCCGCGCGCGCGGCCCCCGACACCGCGCCCGCCGCCGGCTTCCTGAACGCCACGCTGCGGCGGTTCCTGCGCGAGCGGGAATCGCTGCTGGCCGCCGCCCGCGAGGATCCGGTCGCCCGCTGGAACCACCCGCGCTGGTGGATCGAGCTGCTGCAGCACGACCACCCTTCCGGCTGGCAGTCGGTGCTCGAGGCAGCCGAGGCGCCGCCGCCGATGACGCTGCGGGTCAACCGCCGGCGGGCCACTCCTGAGCAATACCTCGCTCGCCTGGCAGAGGCCGGCATCGGCGCGCGCCAGGTGGGTGAGCGGGCGCTCACTCTCGACAAGGCGGTCGCGGTCGAGGCCCTGCCCGGCTGGGCCGACGGCGCCGTCTCGGTCCAGGACGCCGGCGCGCAACTCGCCGCGCCGCTGCTTGCCCCGGCGCCGGGCGAGCGGGTGCTCGACGCCTGCGCCGGACCGGGCGGCAAGACGACTCACCTCCTCGAGTTGGCGGACTGCGACCTCACCGCGCTCGACGTCGACGAATCGCGGCTCGCGCCGGTCCGCGAGAACCTCGCGCGCCTCGGCCAGCAGGCCCGGATCGTCGAGGGCGACGCCCGCCGCCCGGAAGCCTGGTGGGACGGCCAGCCCTTCGACCGGATCCTGGTCGACGCGCCCTGCACCGCCTCGGGGATCGTCCGCAGGCATCCGGACATCCGCTGGCTGAGGCGGCGTCGCGATATCGCGACACTTTCGGCCCGTCAGTCGGAGATCCTGGCCGGGCTTTGGCCGCTCCTGAAACCGGGTGGTAAATTGCTCTACGCCACCTGCTCGGTGTTCGCATCCGAGAACGAGGCGGTCGTCGCCGGTTTCCTCGCGACTCACGCCGACGCGCGCCGCCTGCCCTTGCGAGCCCGGATCGGCGGCGCCGACGAGACGATCGCGCAACTGCTCCCCACGTCGGGACCCTTGCGCGACCACGACGGTTTCTTCTACGCCCTGCTGGAAAAGCGCCCGTGACCCTACGATTCGCCCTCGCGCTGGCCCTGTTGGCCGCGTGGCTGGGCGCATCCGGTTTCCACGGGGCCTTCGCCCAGCCGGCCGAGCGCCCGGAAGCGCAGGCGGCCGTCGAAACGGTCCCCGAGCCCCGCCTGGAGCCGCTCCCCGGAGGCGGCTACGGGCTGGTGGCCGACTTCCACGTGCCGCTGACCCCTTCGCTGGTCGATGCGCTGGCGCGCGGGGTGCCGCTCTACTTCGTGGCCGAGTTCGAGCTGCGCCGGCCGCGCTGGTGGTGGTTCGACGCGGTGGACATCGAGCGCTCGATGACCTGGCGGGTCGCCTACCATGCGCTGACTCGCCAGTACCGGCTCACCCAGGGCGGCATCATCCAGCCCTTCGACTCGATCGAGGAGGCCTTGCGTACCCTCGCGCGCCTGCGCGGCTGGCGCGTGGTCGACGAAGACGAGGTCGAAGCGGGCGTCGACTACGAGGCCCGGGTGCGTCTCCGGCTCGATACCAGCCAGCTCCCCAAGCCCTTCCAGATCGGCGGCCTGACCAGCCGCGACTGGAACCCGCAGGCCGAATGGAAGCAATTCAAGTTCACGCCGTCGACACCGAAAAGCGCGCAATAGGCCGGATCCTGCGCTTCGCGCTGATCGGCGCGGTCGCGCTCGCGCTGGTGCTGCTGGTGCTGCTGGCCGGCGCCACCGCGAACACGCGGATGTTCGAGCGCTACTACGCGGTGCTGCTCTGGCTCACGGTGGGCGTGGCGGCCGGCCTGTTCCTGCTGGTGCTCGAGCTGGTGCGCAGGCTGGTGCTGCGCTACCGCCGGCGCCTGTTCGGCACACGCCTGATGGCGCGCATGGCCGTGTCCTTCACGCTGATGACGATCGTGCCGGTCGCGCTGATCTACCTGGTCGCGGTCCAGTTCGTGGGCCGCTCGGTGGAGTCGTGGTTCGCGGTGCCGGTCGAGCGGGCGCTCGATTCCGGACTGGCGCTGGGCCGGGCTTCGCTCGACTCCATGCTGGCCGAGCTCTCGCAGCGCGCGCGTTCGATCAGCGCCGAGCTGGTGGAGACGCCGCAGGAAGCCTGGGCCGGCATGCTGAACCGCCTGCGCGAGCAGAGCGGCGTGCCGGAGGCGGTGATCGTGTCGGGCACCGGCCGCATCGTGGCGGCCAGCGGCAGCCGGATCTCGAGCCTGGTGCCCGACCTGCCGCCGGCCAACGCCCTGCGCCAGGCGAGGCTCACCCGGCAGTACGTGGCGATCGAGCCCGGCGAGGACAACAAGCCCGAGTCGCTGAAGCTGCGAGTGATCCTGGTGATCGGCGCCGACCGCCAGCTGTCCGACGAAAGCCGCTACCTTCAGCTCACCCAGCCCGTGCCGCCCGCGCTGGCCGAGAACGCCGAGGCGGTCGACCGCGGCCGGCGCGACTTCCAGGCCCTGCAGCTGTCGCGCGACGCCCTGCTCCGGCTGTACCGGGTCACGCTCACGCTGATCTTCCTGCTGACCGCCTTCGCCGCGATCGCGGCCTCCTTCCTGCTCGCCGGCTGGCTGACCGGCCCGCTGTCCATGCTGGCGGCAGGCACCCGCGCGGTCGCCGAAGGCGACTTCCGGCCGGTCAAGGACTACTCCGGGCGCGACGAGCTCGGCATGCTGACCCAGTCGTTCAACGTGATGACGCGGCAGCTCGAAGAAGCGAGGATGCAGGTCGATCGCAACCAGCGCGAGCTGGAGCGGGCCAACGCCCGCCTCGAGAGCGTGCTCGCCAACCTGACGGCCGGCGTGCTGGTGCTCGACTCCGACTTCCGGCTGGTCCTGGCCAATGCCGGCGCCGAGCGCATCCTGGGCCTGTCGATGCTCGAGCACCTGGACCGGCAGCTGGCGCACGTGCCGCGGCTCGGCGCCTTCGCCGACCAGGTGCGCGCCGCCTTCGACGAGCAGGTCGCCGCCGGCGACGCGAGCTGGCAGCGCCAGTTCGTGCTGCCGCCGCTCGCGCAGGAGGGCACCGCCGAAGCCCCGGCGCGAGAGGCCGGCGCCGAGTCGGGGGCCGGCCCCGGCGCGCCGCCCGCCGAGCAGACGATCCTGGCGCGCGGCTCGATCCTGCCCGAGCGCCGGGTCGGCTACGTGATCGTGTTCGACGACATCAGCGGCGTGATCTCCGCGCAGCGGGCCGTCGCCTGGGCCGAGGTCGCGCGGCGACTGGCCCACGAGATCAAGAACCCGCTCACCCCGATCCAGCTGGCCGCCGAGCGCCTGCAGCGCAAGCTGGCCGACCGGCTGCCGCCGGCCGACGCCGAACTGCTCGCGAAGAACTCGCAGACGATCGTCAACCAGGTCGCCGCGCTCAAGCACATGGTCGACGAGTTCCGCGACTACGCGCGCCTGCCGGCCGCGCGCCTCGAGCCGCTCGACCTGAACGCGCTGATCGAGGAGGTGCTGCGCCTGTACCCCGGCGGCGAGGGGCGCGCCACGGTCGAGTCCCGGCTCGCGGCGGACCTGCCCCGGGTCATGGGCGACACCACCCAGCTGCGCCAGGTGATCCACAACCTGCTGAAGAACGCGCAGGAAGCCACCGAGCGGGTCGAGGGCGCGCACATCGTCGTGGAGACCGCGCAGGTCGCGCGCGCCGACGGCGGCAGCGCGGTCCGCGTCAGCGTCAGCGACAACGGCAGCGGCTTCCCGGCAGCCGTGCTGGCGCGCGTCTTCGAGCCCTACGTGACCAGCAAGGCGCGCGGCACCGGACTCGGGCTGGCCATCGTGCGCAAGATCGCCGACGAGCACGGCGCGCGGGTCGAGGTCGGCAACCTTCGCGATGCCCAAGGGGAGACTGCCGGCGCCCGCATTGCCGTGCTATTTACGAAACTGGCCAAAAACGGGGAGAATCCGGGCCTGTCCTAGAAGCAACACGACCAGCAACGCAGGACCCATGGCGGAAATTCTCGTAGTGGATGACGAAATCGGCATCCGCGAACTGCTCTCCGAGATCCTCGGCGACGAAGGCCATTCGGTCTACGCCGCCGAGAACGCAGGCCAGGCCCGGCAGCTGCGCGACGAGAATCGCCTGGACCTGGTGCTGCTCGACATCTGGATGCCCGACACCGACGGCATCACGCTGCTCAAGGAGTGGGCGGCCGCCGGCAAGCTCTCGATGCCGGTGATCATGATGTCCGGCCACGCCACGATCGACACCGCGGTCGAGGCCACCCGGATCGGCGCGCTCGACTTTCTCGAAAAGCCCATCACCATGCAGAAGCTGCTGCGCGCGGTGGAAACCGGCCTGCAGCGCGGCCGTGCCGTGCCGCGAGCGGCCGCCGGCCCGGCGGGCGCCGCGCCCGCCGCAGGCAACGGCGCCCCGGCGCCCGGCGCCACGGTCACGGCCTTCGTGCCGGCCGCGCCGGGCCTCGATGCGGCGCGCGCCGAGCCCGCGGGCGGCGGCCTGGTCGAGCGTCATTCCGATCTCGCGCCGCTGGGCGGCGCGCAGGCCGACACGGCGCAGCAGGGGGCCGGCGGCCGTTCCTCGGTCGCGCTGCGCGAGCTTCCGCTCGACCTGCCGCTGCGCGAGGCGCGCGACGCCTTCGAGCGCGCCTATTTCGAGTACCACCTCGGCCGCGAGCAGGGCAGCATGACCCGCGTGGCCGAGCGCACCGGGCTGGAGCGCACGCACCTGTATCGCAAGCTCAAGCAGCTCGGCATCGATCTCTCGCGCGGGCTCTGGCGCCGCCAGGGCGGCTGAGGCTTGAAGATCGTCATCCTCGGCGCCGGCCGGGTCGGCGCATCGGTGGCCGAGAGCCTGGTCTCGGAGCGCAACGACATCACCGTGGTCGACACCGACGTCGCGCAGCTCAAGCAGTTGCAGGACCGGCTCGACCTGCGCACCGTGGCGGGCAACGGCACGCATCCGCCGGTGCTCGAGCAGGCGGGCATCGAAGACGCCGACATGCTGATCGCCACCGCGGCGCGCGACGAGACCAACCTCGTGGCCTGCCAGATCGCCGCGCGGATGTTCAACGTGCCCACCCGGATCGCGCGCATCCGCGCCCCCGAGTTCCAGGCCCACCCCGAGATCACCGGCGAGGGCGGCTTCTACGTCGACCACCTGATCTGCCCGGAGCAGACGGTGACCGACTACGTGCGCAAGCTCATCCAGTTCCCCGAGGCGCTGCAGGTGCTCGAGTTCGCCGACGGCCGCGCGAGCCTGATCGCGGTGCGCGCCTATGCCGGCGGGCCGCTGGTCTCGCATCCGATCAGCGACCTGCGCACGCACCACCCGAACGTGGACATGCGGGTGGTGGCGATGTTCCGCGGCGACCGCTCGATCCGCCCCGAGGGCTCCACGATGATCGAGCCCGGCGACGAGGTGTTCCTGCTCGCGCCTTCCGAGCACATCCGCATCGCGCTGTCGGACCTGCGCCGGATGGACAAGCCGGTTCGCAGGGTGATGATCGCCGGCGGCGGCAACATCGGCCTGCGGCTCGCCCGCAAGCTGGGCAGCGACTACCAGGTCAAGGTCGTCGAGACCAGCCGCACCCGCTGCAACTACCTGGTCACCCAGCTGCCGGCGTCCACGCTGGTGCTCAACGGCGACTCCACCGACGAGGACCTGCTCTCCGACGAGGGCGTGGCCGAGATGGACCTGTTCATCGCGGTCACCTCCGACGACGAGAACAACATCATGTCGTGCATGCTCGCCAAGCGGATGGGCGCGCGGCGCACGATCGCCCTGATCAACCGCCAGGCCTACGCGGACCTGGTCGAGGGCAACCGGATCGACATCGCGATCGTGCCCTCGCAGACGACCATCGGCCAGCTGCTCGCCCACGTGCGCCGCGGCGACGTGGTGGCCGTGCACTCGCTGCGTCGCGGCGCGGCCGAGGCGCTCGAGGCGGTCGCGCACGGCGATCCCAAGTCGTCCAAGGTGGTGGGCAGGCGCATCGAGGAAATCGACCTGCCGCGCGGCGCCACCATCGGCGCCATCGTTCGGCCCACCGCCGGCGGGGCGCTGCCCGGCCGGCGCGGCGAGCGCGAGGCGGCCCCGGCCGAGGTGGTCATGGCCCACCACGACACGGTGATCGAGTCCGGCGACCACGTGATCGTTTTCGTGGAGAATCGGCGCACGATTCCCAAGGTCGAGAAGCTGTTCCAGGTCAGTGTCGGATTCTTCTGATCGGCCGTCGTGGCCGGTGGCGACCGGCCGCACCTCAATGGAAACCGGGACCATGCTGCCCTTCGTGTCGGAGTTGTCTTCGCGGATCGTCCGCGGCGAGCCGACGGCCGAAGCCCTCGCGCGCGCGTTGATCGCGCGGGTGCAGGAGTGCGAGCCGAGCGTGCAGGCCTGGGCATGGTTCGATGCCGCTCACCTGCTGGCCCAGGCGGTCGACTTCGACGAGCGACGCGGTCGCGGCGAGGCCGGCGGACCGCTGGCCGGGCTGCCGGTGGCAGTGAAGGACATCATCGACGTGGCCGGCATGCCCACCGAGGACGGCACCGTGCTGCACGCAGGCCGGATCGCCGACAGCGATGCCGCGGTGGTCGCCGCGCTCCGGCGCGCCGGCGGCCTGCCCATGGGCAAGACGGTGACCACCGAGCTGGCCACGTATGCGGCGGGCAAGACGCGCAATCCGCACGACCCTTCGCGAAGCCCGGGTGGCTCGTCGAGCGGGTCGGCGGCAGCGGTCGCCGCGGGCATGGCGCCGCTGGCCATCGGCACCCAGACCAACGGCTCGGTGATCCGCCCGGCCGCGTTCTGCGGCGTGGTCGGGTACAAGCCCAGCTTCGGCCGCATTCCGCGCGCCGGCGTGCTGACCCAGTCGCCCACGCTGGACCAGGTCGGCGTGTTCGCGCGATCCGTCGAGGACGCGGCCTTGCTCGCGCAGACCCTGTTCGGCCACGATGCGCGCGACCCGGCGAGCCGGCCGCTGCCGGCGCCGCCGCTGCTCGACATCGCCCGCGGCGGACCGCCGGCGCCGCCCCGCTTCGCCTGGGTCGCGACGCCCTGGTGGGACCGGGTGGCGCCCGACGCGCGGGCCGCCTTCGGCGGATTGCTCGTGCGCCTGGCCGGCGCGGCAGTGCCTTGCGAGCTGCCGGCCGGCGCGGCCGATGCGATCGGCTTGCACCGCACGATCATGGAAGCGGAGATCGCCGGCTCCTACGAACGGGAGTACGAGCGCGGCCGCGACAGGCTGTCTGACTCGCTGCGCGCCCAGATCGAGCGCGGCAGGCGGATCACCGCGGTCGAGCACCGGCGCGCGGTGGAGCGGATCGACCCGCTGAACCGAGCCTTCGACGCGTTGTTCTCGGACTTCGACGCGATCCTCACGCCGGCCACGCTCGGCACGGCGCCGCGCTTCGAGGACGGCACCGGCGATCCGCTGATGTGCACGCTCTGGACCTACTGCGGCATGCCTGCCGTGTCGCTGCCGTTGCTGCGCGGCGCCGACGGCCTGCCGCTCGGCGTTCAGCTCGTGGGCCGCCGCGGCGACGATGCGCGCCTGCTGCGCACCGCGCGCTGGCTCGTCGCGCATCTCGAGAACCCTTGAACCGGCTCCTCGTCATCGCCCACGTGCTGGGCGGGCTGCTGATGGTTTTCTCGGCCACCTTCCTGCTGCCGCTGGGGTGGTCGCTGGCGGTCGACGACGGCGCGCATGCGAGCTTCTTCATCTCCGCGGCGGGCTGCCTGGGTGTCGGCTCGCTGCTGTGGGCGTTCACAAGGCGTTTCCGGCGCGAGCTCGAGCCGCGCGACGGCCCCCTGCTCGTGGTCCTCGGCTGGCTGGTCATGGCGCTCGCGGCGGCGGTGCCTCTCGAGCTCGAGATTCCCGGGCTGAGCGTCACGCATGCCTTCTTCGAGGCAGTGGCGGGGCTCACGACCACCGGCGCCACCGTGCTGACCGGGCTCGAGTACCTGCCCCAGTCGGTCAACATCTGGCGCCACGCGATGCAGTGGTACGGCGGGATGGGGATCATCGTGATGGCGGTGGCCATCCTGCCGATGCTGGGCGTGGGCGGCATGCAGCTCTTCAAGGCCGAGATGGCCGGCCCGATGAAGGAGAACAAGCTCACGCCGAGGATCACGCAGACCGCGAAGGCCCTGTGGCTGATCTACATCGCGCTCACGCTCGCCTGCGCGGCGAGCCTGCGCTACATCGCGGGCGAGTCCTGGTTCGACGCGGTCTGCCACGCCTTCTCGGCGATGGCGCTCGGCGGCTTCTCGAACCGCGACGCCAGCATCGGCAGTTTCGAGTCGCCGACGGTCGAGGCCATCCTGGGCGTCTTCATGCTGGTGGCGGTGCTGAACTTCGCCACGCACTTCCGGGCGGTGCGGGCGCGCTCGGTGGGACCCTACCTGCGCGACCCGGAGGCCCGGGCGGTGTTCGTGCTGCTGCTGGGCAGCGGCGCGATGATCGGGCTGTACCTGTACTGGAACGGCGTCTACGACTCGCTGGCCGATGCGATGCGCCACGCGCTGTTCAACACGATCTCGCTCGGCACCTCCACCGGCTACATGGGGCAGGACTACGCCGCCTGGCCGGTGTTCGCGCCGATGTGGATGCTCTTCCTGGCCTGCATCGGCTCGTCGGCCGGGTCCACCGGCGGCGGGATCAAGATGATCCGCACGCTGATCCTGGTGCGCCAGACCTCGCGCGAGCTCGCCCGCATGGTGCACCCGCGCGCGATCTCGCCGCTCACGATCAACGGGCAGATCATCGAGAACCGCGTCATCTTCTCCGTGCTGGGCTTCATGCTGCTGTGGGGCGCGACCCAGATCGTGGTGGCCTTCCTGCTGCTTGCCTCCGGTCTGGACTTCGTGACCGCGTTCTCGGCGGCAGTCGCCATGGTCAACAACCTCGGCCCCGCGCTCGGCGAGTTCGGCCCTACCGGCAACTACGCCGCGCTGGGCGGCTTCCAGGCCTGGGTGCTGACCCTGGCCATGCTCGCGGGCCGGCTCGAGCTGCTCACCTTCTTCGTCGTGCTGACCGGCGCCTTCTGGCGGCGCTGAGCCGGTGGACAACGTGCCGTCGCCCCCGGACACCGTGCCGGCGACCCTGGTCACCGGCCTTCCTGGCGCGGGCAAGACCGCGCTGCTGCGCCAGTGGCTGGCGGCGAAACCGGCCGGGGAGCGGTGGGGGCTGCTGCTGAACCGCGCCGATGGCGGCGGTTTCCGGGCACGGCTGCCGGGCGGCCCGGGCGATCCCGGTCTCGGAGCCGGCGCCGCTGCCGACCTCGGCTCCGCGCCCGACGCCGTCGAGACGGTCGGCGGCTGCGCCTGCTGCGCCGGGAAGCTCGCTTTCGAGACGGCCCTGGTGCGCCTGCTGCGCCGTGGTCCCTGGAACCGGCTGCTGATCGAGCTCGACGGCGCCGGGGATCCGCCCCGCTTCGTGGACCTGCTGCGCGCCGGGGCGGCCGGCCGGCACCTGCGGCTCGACGCGGTGGTGGCGGTGGTCGACGCGGAAACGGCGCGCGCCTGGCTGGCCGAAGCCGCTGTCGACGCCGGCGGCCTCCGCGGCCGCCTGCTGGCCGCGCAGATCGCCACGGCAGACCGGGTGGTGCTCACCGGCTGCGGCGAGCTGTCCGACCCGCAGGACTGCCGTGCGCTCGCTGCGGCCCTGCGAGCGCGACCGCCCTTCCGAAGGCGGGTCGAGCTGGCGCATGCCGGTGAAATGGTGTCCGCACCCGGTGATGCCGCGCCGGATTCACCGGAGGACTGGCCGCCGCTCGCCTCCTCGGGGAACGACTGGGGTGAGTGTGCGCTTGCCCACGCGCCAGGCAACGGCCTGCGGCGCGTGGCAACGCCGGTGCAGGGCGGGCCGGGCTGGATCGCCTGGCGCTGGCCGGCAGCCACCGTCTTCGACCGGGCCGGCCTGGAGCGTCTGCTGACGGAGTGGCGGGCCCTGCCCGGCCTGCTGCAGGCCGAAGGCGCATTCAGGACCGCGAGAGACTGGTACCTGTGGCGTCGGGACGCCAACCGCGATGCCTGGTCGCCGACCGGCTGGCGGCGCGACAACCGGCTCGAGCTGCGCCTGGCCGTCGACGCCGAAAGCTTCGCGCGCCTGGCCGCCGGGCTCGAGACAGGCCTGCTCGGCGCGATCCGCCCGCGGCCGTCCGCCTGAAGCCCGCGCCGGTTCCGGCACGGTCCGTGCTTGAAATCCTCCGGACAGCCGTCATCTGGGATTCGAGCCGGAGATACCGACATGAACCTGATCTACAACAGCACCAGCTACTGCGTCGTCGAGTTTCGCGACGCCGCCGGCGAGATCGGCGGCTACGAGATCATGGACAAGCTCGGCAAGCGCGAGATCTACCTGGGCGGCGACCTCGCGATCCACTTCCGGGAAGGCGTGCAGCAGCTGATCGCGGCGGAGCCGTCCACCGACGACGTCGACGAGTTCCTGAGCGGCTTCCAGGGGCTGATGCAGACCCCGGTGGCCCTGCACTAATTCCTAGAACTGCTCCCAGGGCAGTCCGTCGTGGCGCCAGCCGTTCAGCTTGCCGCGCTGGCGCTCGGCGTTCAGGTCGCCCTCGAAGCCGTGCAGCACGTTGCTGACGTCGGTGAACCCGGCCTGCTCGAGCGTCTGGGCGGCTTCGACCGAGCGCTTGCCGCTGCGGCAGATCAGCACGATCGGGCGGTCCAGCGAGTGGCCGGCCAGCTTCTTGACCTCGGTGACGAACTCCGGGTTCAGGTCCCAGTCCGGCGCGTCGTACCAGGCCACGTGCATCGCGCCGAGCGCGTGGCCGACGAAGAAGTACTCGGCGTCGCTGCGGCAGTCGACGAACAGCGCATCGGGGTTTTTCTGCACGAATTCGTGCGCTTCTCGGGGCAGCAGGTGCTTCATCTCAATCCATGAATCCGACCAGGAACAGCGACAAGGATGGCACGAACAGCAGCAGCAGCGTTCGCAGCAGGTCGCTGATCAGGAAGGGGACCACTCCGCGATAGCTCTCGGCGATCGGCACGCCGCGGGCCAGGCCGTTCACGATGTACACGTTGAGCCCCACCGGCGGCGCGATCAGGCCGATGCCCACGACCATCAGGATCAGGATGCCGAACCAGATCGCCTTGCTCGTGGGGTCGAGGCCCCAGAGCTCGAGCCCCATCACCATCGGGAAGAAGATCGGCACGGTGAGCAGGATCATCGACAGCTCGTCCATCACGCAGCCGAGGACGATGTAGAACACCAGGATCGCGCCGACGATCGCCAGCGGCGGCAGGCCGGACGACCCGACCGCTGCGGCGAGCTGCGCCGGCACCTGGGTCAGGGCCAGCGCCGACTTCATCGGGTCGGCGCCGACGCAGATCAGGAAGCTCATCGCCGAGCTCTCGGCGGCCTGGTAGAAGCTGGTGGCG
>VFQM010002028.1_pt1 | contig 16067 bp, 16 predicted proteins | sample 3512391 | NCBI WGS metagenome assembly VFQM01 (sample SAMN10412369, study PRJNA504923) | tailings metagenome | isolation source: Replicate 1 from Balatoc abandoned mine | place: Philippines
TAATTTTCTACGTCCATATTGCACGCGTGTGCAATCCCGACAAGGGGAAGTGCACTGCATCACGCGATATATAGGGACGTTCCACAACCCATGTGGTTCCCGTACGGCGGTAATGCGCCGCAATCGGAATGGTAGGGGGCTGTGAACAGCGGGCATGGACGCGAATAGGGGTCGCTGGCCGGCGCGGGCTTGCTTATATGAGAGTGAACCAAGCAGGACCCGATGCGCTTTTCCGATGGATTCTTAAGCGAGATACGCGACCGCGTGCCGATTTCGGCCGTGATCGGCCAGCGCGTGACCTGGGATCGCAAGAAGACCAATGCCCCGAAGGGCGACTACTGGGCCTGCTGTCCGTTCCATGGCGAGAAGTCGCCGTCCTTCCACTGCGAGGACCGCAAGGGCCGCTACCATTGCTTCGGCTGCGGTGTTTCGGGCGACCATTTCCGTTTCCTCACCGAGCTCGACGGCATGAGCTTCCCCGAGGCGGTGGAGCGCATCGCCGAGATGGCGGGCGTGCCGATGCCGGCGCGCGACGCGCAGGAGGAGCGGCGCGAGCGCGAACGCGCCTCGCTGCACGACGTGATGGAACTGGCGACGAAGTTCTTCGAGGATCGGCTGCAGAGCGCCGACGGCGCGAAGGCGCGCGCATACTTGCGCGACCGGGGGCTGACGCCGGCCACCCAGCAGTCGTTCCGTCTTGGCTTCGCGCCCGACAGCCGCAACGCACTCAAGGAACACCTCGCCTCGAAGGGCGTCGAGAAGATGCAGATGGAGGCCTGCGGGCTGACCGTTTTCGAGGACGTGCCGGTGTCCTTCGACCGGTTTCGCGACCGCATCATGTTCCCGATCCCGGATTCGCGCGGCCGCATCATCGCATTCGGCGGACGCGCCATGTCGGCGGACGCGCCGGCCAAGTACCTCAACTCGCCCGAGACAGAGCTCTTCCACAAGGGCAACGTGCTCTACAACTTCGCCCGCGCCCGCAAGGCGTTGCAGAAGGGCGGGGCGGTGATCGCCGTCGAAGGCTACATGGACGTGATCGCGCTCGCCCAGGCGGGCTTCGAGAATGCGGTGGCGCCGCTCGGTACGGCGCTGACGGAAAACCAGCTCGAACTGCTTTGGCGCATGTCGGGCGAGCCGGTGCTGTGCTTCGACGGCGACAAGGCGGGCCTGAAGGCCGCCTATCGCGCCGCCGACATGGTGCTGCCGCTGGTGGCGCCGGGCCATACGGCGCGCTTTGCGCTCTTGCCCGAAGGCAAGGACCCCGACGACCTGGTCAAGGCAGAGGGACCGGAGGCGTTCCGCGCGGTGCTCCAGGCGGCGCGTCCGCTTGCCGATCTCGTCTGGATGCGCGAGACCTCGGGCGGCGAGTTTGAGACGCCGGAACGGCGCGCCGAGCTCGAAAAGACGCTGCGCGAACTCACCAGCCGCATCAAGGACGAGAGCGTGCGCTTCCATTACCAGCAGGAGATGCGCAACCGCGTCCAGAGCTTCTTCGGCAGCCAGCGCGGTCGCCAGCAGGGCGGCGAGCGCGGCGGCGGCAAGGGATCGTTCAACAAGGGCGGCGGCCAGTGGGGCAAGGGCGGCTCGGGTGTGCAGGCCGGACGGCTCGCCGTATCCGAAAGCCTGCAGCGTTCGGCCATGGTCAAGCGCGCCGGTGGCATCCTGCCATTGCGCGAAACATGCCTGGTCGTGGCGCTGGTCAACCATCCCGCGCTGATCGACGAGAACTTCGACCATGTCGACAGGCTCGACCTCAGCAATGCCGAACTGAGGCAGCTGCATTCCGTGCTGATCGACGCAATGGCTCATCATGAGGCCAACAACCGCGAGCAGGTGGTCGGCGCGATAGGGCGTGCCGGCTGCAGCGAGATCTGGGAGCGGGCGGTGGCCCTGGTGCGCAAGGCGCGGCAGTGGACGGCGCTCGAGGATGCGGCATTGGAGGACGCCCGCGACGCCTTCGCCCAGACGTTGCACTTGCACCGCAGCGCCCGCACCTTACATAAGGAGCTGAAACAGGCCGAAGCGGCGCTCGCAACCGATCCGACAGACGAGAATTATCGGCATCTGGTGGAGATCCAGGCGCAGTTTCACGACGTGCAGGCGACCGAAGCGCTTATCGAAGGCTTCGGCGTTTCGTCGGGCAGAAGCGGGCGAAACTGAGGCGGGTGCCGATTATCCCGCATTTGATTCGCCTTTTCGGTGCGAATCATGCGACAGGCGCTTGACCTTCCGCTGGAATGACGGAATCAGGTCGATTCGAAAAGTTAACCGGCGGTGCGCCCGCCGATCGTGTCGATAGCCTGAGAATGCGGATTGGGGCGCTTGTCACTGGACAGGAAGATATTCCGCCACAGATATCAGGGTTAATCTGGACTTAACACAGGTGCAGCTACTGGCAGTTCAGGCGCAGGTTGGATGAGCGCATCTGATTTGCACTGTCCAAGGGTATAAGCGGCTGACGGGCCGCCTGGAGAAAGCGAAGAATGGCGACAAAAGAAAAGGAAGAGGTCGAGACCGAACGCGAAGGCGCCCCCGACGGCCCCTTGCTCGACCTTTCCGATGACGCTGTCAAGAAGATGATCAAAGTCGCGAAGAAGCGCGGCTATGTCACCATGGACGAGCTCAATGCGGTGCTTCCCTCGGAGGAAGTGACCTCCGAACAGATCGAAGACACGATGGCGATGCTGTCCGACATGGGCATCAACGTGGTCGAGGACGACGAGCAGGGCGAAGAGGCCGAAGCCGCTGAAGGCGATGCCGAGGAAGACGCCAACGAGCTCGCCGAACAGACCGGCACGGCCGTTGCCGCCACCACGACCAAGAAAGAGCCGACCGATCGTACCGACGATCCGGTGCGCATGTACCTGCGCGAGATGGGTTCGGTCGAGCTTCTGTCGCGCGAGGGCGAAATCGCCATCGCCAAGCGCATCGAGGCTGGCCGCGAGACCATGATCGCCGGCCTGTGCGAGAGCCCGCTGACCTTCCAGGCCATCATCATCTGGCGTGACGAGCTCAACGAAGCCAAGATTCTGCTGCGCGAGATCATCGATCTCGAAGCCACCTATGCCGGCCCCGAGGCCAAGCAGGCGCCGATCGTCGAGCGTGTCGACGAAGACGCCAAGCCGAAGGAAGAGCCGAAGGCCGGGCGCCGTCGTGGCGGCGACGAGGAAGACGACATCACCAATGTCGGCGGCGACAATCGCGGCGAGGAAGAGGAAGAAGACGAGGACGAGGCCAGCCTGTCGCTGGCGGCCATGGAAGCTGAGCTCCGGCCGCAGGTGATGGAGACGCTCGACGTCATCGCCGACACCTACAAGAAGCTGCGCAAGCTGCAGGACCAGCAGGTCGAGAACCGTCTCGCCGCTGCTGGCACGCTGTCGCCGAGCCAGGACCGTCGCCTCAAGGAGCTGAAGGACCAGCTCATCAAGGCGGTGAAGTCGCTGTCGCTGAACCAGGCCCGCATCGAGGCCCTGGTCGAGCAGCTCTACGACATCAACAAGCGCCTGGTGCAGAACGAGGGCAAGCTTTTGCGTCTCGCCGAGAGCTATGGCGTGCGCCGCGAGGAGTTCCTGAAGGAATACCAGGGCTCCGAGCTCGACCCGAACTGGATCCGCTCGATCTCGAACCTCACCAGCCGCGGCTGGAAGGAGTTCACCAAGAACGAGAAGGACGCGATCCGCGACCTGCGCTCCGAGATACAGAACCTCGCCACCGAGACGGCGATTTCGATCCTCGAGTTCCGCAAGATCGTCAACCAGGTGCAGAAGGGCGAGCGCGAGGCAGCGATCGCCAAGAAGGAAATGGTCGAGGCGAACCTCCGTCTCGTCATCTCCATCGCCAAGAAGTACACGAACCGCGGTCTGCAGTTCCTGGACCTGATCCAGGAAGGCAACATCGGCCTGATGAAGGCGGTCGACAAGTTCGAGTACCGCCGCGGCTACAAGTTCTCGACCTATGCCACCTGGTGGATCCGGCAGGCGATCACCCGTTCGATCGCCGACCAGGCCCGCACCATCCGCATCCCGGTGCACATGATCGAGACGATCAACAAGATCGTCCGTACCTCGCGCCAGATGCTGCACGAGATCGGCCGCGAGCCGACGCCGGAAGAACTGGCCGAAAAGCTCGCCATGCCGCTCGAGAAGGTGCGCAAGGTGCTGAAGATCGCCAAGGAGCCGATCAGCCTCGAAACGCCCGTGGGCGACGAGGAGGATTCGCACCTCGGCGATTTCATCGAGGACAAGATGGCGATCCTGCCGATCGACGCGGCGATCCAGGCAAACCTGCGCGAGACCACCACGCGCGTGCTCGCCTCGCTCACGCCGCGCGAGGAGCGCGTGCTGCGCATGCGCTTCGGCATCGGCATGAACACCGACCACACCCTCGAAGAGGTGGGCCAGCAGTTCTCGGTCACTCGCGAACGTATCCGCCAGATCGAGGCCAAGGCGCTGCGCAAGCTCAAGCACCCGAGCCGCTCGAGGAAGCTCAGAAGCTTCCTGGACAGCTAAGTAACAGACAAAAGCCCGGGCACGTCCCGGGCTTTTTCTTTGGGCGGGTACGCGTCCGGCTCGGGCCAACAAGCCCGATGGCTACGTTCTAGGCTCATACCGCATCGCCACCGCCCCCGAGCCGAGCTCCAGCCGGCCCACGAGCTTCAAGTCGATATGCCTCGATAGCCCTGCAAACAGCGTCGGCCCGTGGCCCGCCAGCCGGGGATGCACCACGAATTCGTACTCGTCGATCAATCCCAGTTCGGCCAAGGCGAGCGGGAGCTTCACGCCGCCCACGAACAGCCCCTTGCCCGGCTGCCGCTTGAGCTGCTGGACGGCGCTCGCAAGGTCCCCGCGCACAAGCTCCGCGTTCCAATCGACCCGCTCCAGGGTGCTCGACACGACGTACTTCTTTGCCGCGTCGATCGTCCGGGCGAAGGGGTCCATCCAATCAGGCCGCTCGCCCGTCGGCGCCGGCGGCCGGAACGCTGCCTCCATCATTTCGTAAGTCACCCGCCCAAAGAGGAGAGCATCGGCCTGCTCGAGGTTCTCGACGGCGTGACGATGCAACTCTTCGTCTGCGGCCATTGCTCGATGATCGCAGCACCCGTCCAAAGTAACGTTGATGGAATACCGAAGAGGTCGCATCGCGTAACCTTGCCACCGTCACAATGGGATTGGAAGTGTTGCAGGGCGGCAGCCTGCTTTTGCGCCTAGCTGCTCTTCGTCGGGTCGCCGATGTCAGCATTCAGTCGCACCGCTTCCCGGACGAGCTTTTCCGCAAGCGCCGCATCGACCGTGTCGCCTTCGAGGAACGCCATGGTGGCGAGCTCGTATTTGCCGCCGGCCTTCAGCCTCGGCTCGATGTGGCGCAGCCGCTTGCCGCGCCAGAAGCCGAAGAGCACGCGGGATTTTTCGGCGCGGATGAGCAGCACCGGGCCGTTGGAGAAGCAGACGATGTGGCCCCATTTGATGCGCGCCTCGGGATCGCCCGCTGCACGGGTGGCAGCGCGCAGGGCCTCGACGATCTCGCGGCGCCAGCCGCTCAAGGCTGTGACATAGGCCTCGGGGCTCTCCACTGGGACTTCCTTGCGCATCATTTCGCTGGCCTCCCCTTGGGCGCGAAGCCTATTCCGCCCGCGCCTGCGGTGCCAGTCTCGCCCAGGGAGCCTGTCGATCGTCCGGGCACGGGCCCGATATAGCGGGCGCGGGGCCGGATCAGCACCTCCGAAGCCAGCTGTTCCATGGCGTGGGCGATCCAGCCGGTGGAACGCGCGATTGCGAAGAAGGCCGTCTCGTGGCCGATCGGCAGGCCGAACGTGCGCATCATCACCGCCAGCGCGTAGTCAATGTTGGGATGGAGCCCCGTTGCCTCGGTGATCAGGGCCGGGGCCTCGACGGCCAGCCGCCGGTCGGCGCCGGCTTCGGCGAGGATTGTCAGCAGGTTGTCGGCGCGCGGGTCGCCGTCGCGATAGACATTGTGGCCGAAGCCATGGATGCGGTCGCCGATGGCGACGCGCTCGCGGATGTTGGCGGCAACGTCGCTCGCGGCGAAGTCGGCGACCATGTGGGCGGCCAGCGGTCCGGCGCCGCCGTGGCGTGGGCCCTTGAGCGCAACCAGCCCCGCGATCAGCGCGTCGTAGAGGTTGATGCCGGTCGAGACGGCGCAGCGCACCGTCCAGGTCGACGGGTTGAGCTCGTGGTCGGCGAGCAGCACCAGGGCGCGGCGGAAGATCGCCTCGGCGTGCGGATTGCCTGAGGCCCAGGCGACTGCCACCTGGCGGTGGAGGGGCGCGGGCGAGGGCATGGTGCCGAGGATGCCCGCCGTCAGCAGGCGCATGGCACGGGCGCCGACTTCTGCGCGGCCCTGGCGAGAACGGTTGAAGGCGCGAGGGTCGCTGCCGCCGGCCAGCGCCAGCATGGCGATGGCGCGCGGGATGGGCGCTTCGCCGGCGGTTGCCGCAGCTACCGCGCGCATGGTCTCGCTCATGACGGGCATGTTGCCTGGGGCAAACGGGTCGGCGTCGTTGACGTCCCACAGCAGTGTCGCCGCCTGTTCCAGCGTCGCATGTTCGGCGAGCGCCACCGCATGGACGCCGCGGTAGATCGAGCCTTCGCTGGTGATTGCCGAAATGGCGCTGTCGAGCACCGGCGCGTCGGTTTCGCTGGCATGCGTGCTGCCCGCCGGTGCGCGGCGGGCGAGCAGGGCGCGGACGTCGTCGGCGCGGTAGCGGCGGGCACGCGGGTCTTCCGACGGTTCGGAGCGGATCAGGCCGCGGCTGACATAGGCGTAGAGCGTGGCCGGCGATACGGCGAGTTCGCCCGCGGCCTCGCGGGCGGAGAGGTAGAGCGGTTCAGAAGACTTTTTCATATTGATCAAGCTAATCAAGATTGATCAATATGAAAAGCACCGCATCTTTGCTGGGTTGCCTCAAGGAGCACCCCATGACCCTTCACCAAATCACCGCCGGCCTGGACGGCGTCACCGCGGCCACCACGGCGCTGTCGCATGTCGACGGCGAGGGTGGCGAACTGATCATCGCCGGCAGCCGTGTGGCGCAACTGGCGGAAGAAACGGATTTCGAGGGCGTGGCGGCCCGGCTTTTGACGGCGGCCGGCAAGGCGACCAATGCCGACGAACTCAGGCAGGTGTTGGGCGAGGCGAGGGTTCGTGCCTTTGCGCGGCTCGACGCCATACTGCCGGCGACCGAGGGCCTGGCGCTCGGCGCCGGCTTCCGCGCCGCGATTGCGGCGATCGACAAGGAGGAGGGGATCGCGGACGAGATCGCGCTGCTCGGTGCGATGCCGGTGCTGGCCGCAGCCCTTGCACGGCGCGCCGAGGGGCTAGCGCCCGTCGCACCCGATGCAAAGCTGGGGCAGGCGGCTGATCTGCTGCGCATGCTGCGCGGCGCGCCGGGCAGTGCCGCTGAGGCTGCTGCGCTCGATGCCTATCTGACCACGGTCAGCGACCACGGCATGAACGCCTCGACCTTTGCCGCACGCGTGGTGGCCTCGACCCAGGCCGATTTGTTCATGGCGATCACCGCCGGCTATTGCGCGCTGTCGGGGCCGTTGCATGGCGGCGCGCCGGCGCCGGTGCTCGACATGCTGGAGGCGATCGGCACGGCCGGCAACATTGCGCCGTGGATCGACGGGGCACTCTCGCGCGGCGAGCGCCTGATGGGCTTCGGCCATCGCATCTACAAGGTGCGCGACCCGCGCGCCGACGTGCTGAAGCGGGCCGTGGGTACCCTCGGCTCGGAGGGCATGGACCTCGGGCTCGCCGCCGAGGTGGAGGCCTATGCCCGCGAAGCGCTCGCCATCGCCAAGCCGGGCCGGCGGCTCGACACCAACGTCGAGTTCTACACGGCGATCCTGCTCGGCGCGCTGAAAATTCCGCGCGAGGCGTTCACGCCGGTCTTCGCCGTCGGCCGCACGGCGGGTTGGGTGGCGCATGCGCTGGAACAGCAGCGCACCGGCCGCCTGCTGAGGCCGGCCTCGGTCTATACCGGGCCGATTCCGGCTTGAAACCCTGGACTGCGACCGCATTCTGAAAAAGCCCGGGGTACGCCCCGGGCTTTTTCATGCGGTACCGGCCTTCCGCTGATAAGCTCAGTCTCCCCAGACTTGGAAAGGGAGGGTGCGATGCGGCGGCTTTGGCAAACTCCGGCGGGGCTGTCGGTTCTTGCGCTGATGTTGATGGGGGCGGCAACCGCTCCGACGCAAAAGCCGGTCGGCCTGGCCAACCCGGCCTCGCTGCATTGCGGCCAGATCGGCGGCAAGCTCGAGATCCGCAAGGATGCCCATGGCAACGAGACCGGCTATTGCCGGCTGCCCGGCGGCAGGCTGTGCGAGGAATGGGCTCTGTTCCGCGACAAGAAATGCGTGGCGCCGAAGGAGTAGGGCGCCACGTCGCTGGCCCCGCGCGGGCGTTAGGCCTTCAACCCGGGTAGTCCGCCTCCGTTCACGCGCCTTCCAGGCGTCGCAGGATCTGTTTCATCTGGTCGATCTCGGACTGCTGGCCGGGCACGATTGCGTCGCACAGGGACGCTATCTCCGGATCGCTCAGATTGGCGTTCTCGCACATCAGCACGGCGCCCGAATGGTGCGGGATCATCGACTTCAGGAACTGGACGTCAGCGATTGCGGCCTGCTCCCGTATCATGAACCACGAAGCCGCGAATGCCACCAGACTGACCGCCACGATCGCCGCGTTCAGCGCGCCGTTGGGATACATCGCACGCATGAGCAGGAGTTCGATGAGGATCATCGGGAAGACCATGAGCGCGGCCATGTAGAACTGGTTGTAGTTGGCAAAGACGTCGCCGAACGTGTTTACCATCGCATACATGAGTATGAACATGGCGATGAATGAAAGGACGGCCATCGTGAGAAGACGAAGGTAGTTCTGTGTCGGGTGGTGCTGGGCATTCATGGCTTTGACCTGCAAGTTAATCTTGCCTGCCAAACAAGTTGTTCGGCGAAAGGTTCCGAAAACTGCCACGGTCTTTTGCGCGGCCAACGCGTGTAGGCGAGCCGTCCGCTCCGCTGGTCACGTCAATAAAGCCCGGGCACGAGGCGCCACGTGCGGGCGCAGTAATCCTCGTACTGCCTGCCGAAATGCCGGCGCAACAGGCGCTCCTCGGCGGCGATCCGCGCCAGAAGCGGCAGCAAGTTGAGCGCGGCGAGCAGCACGCCCACTCCCGAGCGGAAAACCAGCGCCCAGCCGAGCGCGCCGACCAGCAGGCCGAGATAGCTCGGGTTGCGGATGCGCGCGTAGATGCCGGTGGTGACCAACTGGTGCCCGGGCTGGATGGCCACCAGCCCGCTGAAGCGGTTGCCCAGCACGAAGACCGGCCAGAGCCGCAGGAAGCTGCCGGCGAGCAGGATTGCGATGCCGATCCAGCGGACCGCCTCGCCGTCGATCGTCCAGAAGTCGATGCGGTCGGTGTAGGCCGGCACGAATGCACCCAGCAGCGCCAGGATACCGAAGGCCGCGAGCACCCAGCGGTTCGACCGGTCCTCCTCTTCGCCCGGGCTAAGGTTCCCGCCGCTGAACAGGGCGATGACGGTGAGGATCACGGTCAATATAGCGGCTGTGGTGCGGGCCGGATTGGCGAAGAAGCCTGAAAAGCCGCCCCAGCCGAGCACGGCGAGGCCGAGCATCACAGCCGTTCCGGCAATCGTCGCGGCTACGAGCCTGGCGGAAGGTATCATCGGCGTCTCCGTGTCGGGCGCACAATGCCATAGCTAGGGCATCGCGGCACCCGTTCGATGGCTGGACCTGTCGTTCGGCCAGCCGATTGCAGCGTCGAAAACCGGGTGGCTTCCGCAGCGGCGTCGGGTGACATATGTTGCACCCGCAACCAGGGGAGGAGTGTGCCGTGTCGATCGAGTTCCTGCTGACCACGCTGATCATCGTGGCCTCGCCCGGCACCGGGGCGGTCTACACGCTCGCGGCCGGGCTTTCGCGCGGCGGCAAGGCAAGCGTACTCGCCGCCTTCGCCTGTACCTTGGGCGTCGTGCCGCATCTGATTGCGGCGCTGACCGGCCTGGCTGCGCTGCTGCATACCAGCGCGCTCGCCTTCGAGATCGTCAAATATGCCGGTGTCGCCTATCTGCTCTACATGGCCTGGCAGAGCCTGCGCGAGAACGGCGCGCTCAAGATCGACGACCGCCCCGACGCGCGCAGCGCCCGCCAGGTGCTGGTCGACGGCGTGCTGATCAACCTGCTCAACCCGAAGCTCTCGATCTTCTTCGTCGCCTTCCTGCCGCAGTTCATCGCCCCGGGCGAACCCAACGTGCTTTGGCGGATGCTGGAGCTTTCCGGCGTGTTCATGTTGGCGACCTTCGTGATCTTCGCCATCTATGGCCTGTGCGCGGCCGCGGTGCGCGACAAGGTGACGGGCAGCCCGCGGGTCATGGCCTGGATGCGCCGCACCTTTGCAGCCGCATTCGTGGCGCTCGGCGCCAAGCTCGCGTTTACCGAGCGCTGAGGGGGCGAACACACTTCCTGTCCTTGCCGACGAACAGGCAGGGGAGGATACTCCCCCGGTCGGATGCATTTGAGGGCGTTGACCCGGATGCCCGCCCCGGCATTCTGCCGTGCTCCGTGGCGCCGGAGGGAGGTGTGCAGTGACCACGTACATCGTGCTGATCAACTGGACGGACCAAGGAATACGCGACGTCAAGTCGTCGCCGAAGCGGCTCGACGCGGCCAAGAAACTGCTCAGCGACATGGGTGGATCGTTCAAGGCATTCTATCTGACCATGGGCGAGTTCGACATGGTGGCGGTGGCCGAAGCGCCCGACGACGCGGTGGTGGCGCGCTTCGCCCTGATCCTCGGGCAGGCCGGCAACATCCGGACCCGGACGCTGAAGGCGTTCCCGGAGCTTGCCTACAGGGAGATCGTCGCCTCGCTTGGCTAGACGCGAGCAGCGGCGCGCCTGCCTGGCACGCGGCGCGCCATGCGGTGGAATCCAAACTTCTCGACGGCGTCAGGCGAAGCGAATAAGGTCCGGAAATACAACGGGAAACATGACATGTCGTTTTTGAAGAGGTTGTTCGGCGGTAGCGGCGGGAGCGATGCCCAGGCGCCGGCGGCGGCCAAGGAGATCGAGTACAAGGGCTTTGCCATCAAGGCGACGCCCTACAAGGAAGGCGGCCAGTTCCAGACCTGCGGCGTGGTTTCCAAGGACATCGACGGCGTCGTCAAGGAACACAAGTTCATTCGCGCCGACCGCTTCTCGACGCTTGATGACGCCGTCGAGGTGTCGCTGACCAAGGGGCGCCAGCTCGTGGACGAACAAGGCGAGCGCATGTTCGGCTGACCCCGTCCGCGCGCCGATCGATCGACAGCCCGGCCCTTGCGCCGGGCTTTTCTGTTTCAAGTGAGCCGCGCCAACATCAAGCCGTCGATCAACGCGGTGATGACCTCCATCTGCTCGGCCAGTGGCGAGCCGGCATCGACTGCGAGCGCGGCGCGGTCGAAGGCCGCGGCGAGCTGGCTGGTCAGGGCGGCCAGGGGCAACTTGTGGATCGCACCGGCGCGCATGGCGATCGCCAGCCCCTCGCGCAGGGTGCGCGTGCCGTGGCGGGCGTCGATCTCGTCCATGCCAGCGCGACCGAGGACCGCCGGTCCGTCGAGCAGCAGGAGCCTGGTGCGGCCGGGCGCCTGCATCGCCTCGAGATAGGCCTTGCTGCCGGCGACGAGGGCTGCGCGTGCATCCATGTCGTCGGGCGCGGCATGCTCGATCTCCGTCGCAACTGTCGCCGCTTCTTCCTCCGCCACTGCGCGGAACAGCGCCTGCTTGTCGGCGAAGTGATGGTAGAGCGCGCCGCGCGTAACCCCGGCAGCGGCCACGATCTCCGGCGTGCCGGTCTCGGCATAGGATTTTTCGGAAAACAGCTTTCGCGCCGCAGCGATCAGCTGGGCGCGGGTCGCTTCGGTTCGATCGCGGTTCGAGCGCCGTCCGGTCGTCTCTTGCATACATGCAGCCTGTATGTTAACGAAGTCTACATGCAGACTGTATGTTTTTTGAGAGGAGAAGGAAAGCCATGAAGACGACGAGCTACTATCCCGTGATCATGACCGGCGACGTTGCCGGCACCGCGGCCTTCTACATCGAGCACTTCCGCTTCGAGTCGTTGTTCGACAGCGGCTGGTACGTCCATCTGCGCTCGACCGAGGACAAGCGGGTCAATCTCGCCATCGTCGACGGCGACCACGAGACCATCCCGGAACAGGGCAGGGGTCGCGCGGCCGGCCTGTTGATCAACTTCGAGGTCAATGACGTGGATGCCGTGCACGACCGCCTCGTTGCCGCCGGCCTGCCCATCCTGCGCTCGCTGCGCGACGAAGCCTTCGGCCAGCGCCACTTCATCGTCGGCGATCCCAACGGCGTGCTGATCGACGTCATCAAGCCGATCCCGCCGACCGGGGAGTTCGTGGCCCTCTACTCACCCGACGTGGTGCCGGCGTAACCAGCCATCGGTGGGGCCAGTTCGTCAGCTGGCCCCGCACGGGCTTTCGGCGAACGGGACGCCGTTGATGACGCCGTAGCAGCTCTCGACGCCGTCGACGTCGATGATCTCGACCCAGTCGCCGTCGCCGGCATTTGCCCGCTTGATCTTGGCATTGCGCGACACGAACTTCCGCACCGGAGCGCGGTCGATGGCGGCGTTGCCCGAAAGTCGCGCAACGATCATCGCAGTTTCGGCCAGCCGGCTCCGGATCTCTTCGGAAAGCCTGACGAGCCTTTGCATATCGGAAGCGATTTCAGAGTTGCTCATTCGTCCACTCCCTATCCGTTCGGCTGCGCGTGGAGCGCAAAGAGTGCAGGACCAGCAACGGTATCGCCTGGCGTGCGGCAACCGCCAGATCATCGTTCGATCTAGCACCAAGAGGCCGGTCGCCGATGGCGTTGGCAGCGGGGCTGGCAATCCTGAACTGCTACCCTGGGAGCGGTCGCGCAGCTCCCAGTGGGAAAAAACGAATCCAACCACAGGGTTGGCCGGCGCGGCTGAGAAACAGAATCCGCGCCGGCGAAAGCGTCAGAGGCTCGGGCCGTCGTCGACTGCGGCCTTCTTGTCACCCTTGGCCAGTCCGGTAATGCGGTCGATGTAGGCGAGCATCAGCGCCGAAACCACGAAGGTCAGGTGGATGATCGTGAGCCACATCAACTGGTCGGTCGTGTACTGCTGGTTGTTGAGGAAGACCTGCAGCAGGTGGATCGAGGAGATCGCGACGATGGTCGAGGCGACCTTGACCTTGAGCGAGCCGACATCGATGGTGCCGAGCCAGTGGATCTCGCCGTCATGATTGTCGAAGCGGCTGACGAAGTTCTCGTAGCCCGAGATGATCACCATCACCACCAGCGAGGCGATGAGTGCTGCATCGATCAGGCCGAGGATCTTCAGGATCGTGTCGGTATCATCCAGTATCATCACCTTCATGATGAAGTCGTAGAGCTTCCTCATGAAAGACAGCGCGTAGATGCCGAGTGCAAGGCCGAGGCCCAGGTAGAAGAATACGAGCAGCCAGCGTGAGCCGAGCACAATGGATTCAATGGCGAGTTCGAGGCGTTTCATGAGACGTCCGAGGTTCCATTTTACGATTTCGAGCTGAGAGCCGAAGCAATGCAACAGGCTTTTGGATAATACAAGGCCCGGCCGCTGGAGGGGGAAAATCGGCCGGGCCTGTGTCTCCCGTTATTCCGGAGACGGACGGGGCAGGGAACCACGTCACCTTAAAGGTGGCATCCAAATCCAGCGATTCAATGGCGAAAGCGGGGTAATCGAAGGGTTACCAATGAAGGGCTTCGCCCCGCCCGCTGGCGGACGGGGCGAGTAAACCCTCAGTCGGCGCTGGCGACCGGCGCCACCAGAGGCGTGATGCGGCGGATGGCGACGCGGCGGTTCTCGCGCTCGCGGACCTGCGTCTTCACCTTCAGGTAGCGCTCGCCGTAGCCCTGCGTCGACAGGTTCTCGGGCGGGATGCCGAACACGTTGGTGAGGGCGTCTGCGACTGCCTCGGCGCGACGATCCGAGAGCGCGAGGTTGGCGACGTCCGAGCCCACAGCGTCGGTGTGGCCTTCGATCAGGAAGGTCTCGGCGGGGTTCTTCTGGAGCAGGCGATCCATGGCGTTGGCCACCCCCTCGAGCTTTTCGACCTCGCTTTCGCCAATCGACGCCGAGCCGAATTCGAAGTTCAGCGTGTCGAGGTCGATGCGGCGGGCGATGTCGCGCACGCGCGCCGAACGCTTGACTTCGTCGACCGAATAGAGGCGCTTGACGCGCTCCACCGGTGGCTGCTCGAGGAAGTCGTAGTAAGCATCCGGATCTTCAGCATATTCGGCTTCCAGTATGTACTGGTTGCGCGGGATGTGGAGTTGCAGAGGCGGCAGGTCGTAGCCCGGATCGCGCCACTCCCCGACCTCCTCGTAGTACCGGTCGTCGACATAGCTCAGCACATATTCGCGCCCGTCCGGCGTGATGCGCGACCTGCGCACGATGTCGCCGTAGCGGTTGCGCACGGTGATGACCTGGTTGCCGTTGTCGCGCAGGATGACTTCGCGCGTGCGGCCGCCCGGCAACTCCTCGTAATAGACGTCCTGGGCGTTGCGGGTGAGGCGCGGCCGGTCGTTGCTCTCGACGAAGACCTGGTTGTTGATCTCGATGATCACCCGGTCGCCGATCTCGCGTACGAACTCGGTGCCCTGAGGCCGCGGACGCTGGCGAAGGTCGACGACGGGCGCGCGCTCGAGCCGGGTGCCACGTTCCGCTGTGACCGGCTTGATCTCGGCGGGCGTCACGGCTGCCTGGGCCGACCTGTCGTCGACCGGCGGCGGCCCGAGATCCACCGGAGCCGGCTGCTCGCGGACGGCCTGCTGCCCCTCGGACGATGGCTGCGCCGGGCGAGCCTGCTCGGCCGGTTGCTCTCCGGCGGGAGGCTGGGCGACGGCCTCGGACGGAGCAGGGGTTTCCTTCTGGCTGTCGAGGATGGGCGCCTCGTTCGGGTTTGCGGGAGCTTCGCCCTGCTGGACGGGCTGCTCTGCCTGCGGCGCAGGCTGCTCCGCCTGTTCCGGCTGCTGCTCGGTCGGGAGCGGCTGCTCGGCAGGCTGCTGCGCCTGCTCAGGCGCTTCGCCGCCGGGGGCCGGCTGCGGGGCAGGAACCTGCTCAGGCGTCGGCTCGGCGGGGCGCTCGGCCTGCTCGGCCGGACGTTCGGCCGGCTGCGGCTCGACAACCGGGGCGGCTTCTTTCGGAGCCTGCTCCTGGGGCTGCTGGGCTTCCTCGGTCTGGCGTTTCTTGCGGCGTGGCTCGGGTTCCTCGGCCTGCTGCTGCGGCTCGGGGGCAACCTCGACGGCGGGCTGCTCCTGCTGCTGGGCTTCCTCGGCCTGGCGCTGTTTCTTGCGGCGCGGCTCGGGTTCCTCGGCCTGCTGCTGCGGCTCGGGGGCAACCTGCTCGGCCTGCGGCTGCTCGGGCTGCTGGGCTTCCTCGGCCTGTCGCTGCTTCTTGCGGCGCGGCGCCGGCTCCTCGGCCTGCTGCTCGGGCTGGGGAGCAACCTCTACGGCCGGCTGCTCCTGTTGCTGTTGAGCCTCCTCCGCCTGTCGCTGTTTCTTGCGGCGCGGCGCCGGCTCTTCGGCCTGTTGCTGCGGTTCGGGCTGGGGAGCAACCTCTACGGCCGGCTGCTCCTGCTGCTGCTGGGCTTCTTCCGCCTGTCGCTGCTTCTTGCGGCGCGGCGCCTCCTCCTCGACCTGCTGCTCGGGCTGGGGCGCAACCTCTACGGCCGGCTGCTCCTGTTGCTGCTGGGCTTCTTCTGCCTCGCGCTGCTTCTTGCGGCGCGGCGCCGGCTCTTCCGCCTGCTGCTCGGGCTGGGGCTGTTCGGCCTGTGGCTGCTGTTCTCCTCCCAGGCGCGCGGCGCAGGATTCCGAGGATTCGCCTTCCTGGCACTCGGCCTGCACGCGAATCAGGGGCAGCCGCGCATCGGATGCCGACGCCTCGATCATGGGCATCGCCGCGAGCGGCGCGGACGCCATGAACAGGCCTATCGCCGTGCCTGCAAGGATCCGTGG
>VFQM010002029.1_pt1 | contig 16066 bp, 16 predicted proteins | sample 3512391 | NCBI WGS metagenome assembly VFQM01 (sample SAMN10412369, study PRJNA504923) | tailings metagenome | isolation source: Replicate 1 from Balatoc abandoned mine | place: Philippines
CGAGGCCCAAAACTCGTGCCATACTTGGCCTCATGCGGTTGAATTTCCTATCCGTCCTATTTCGGCGTGTCGTTCGGACGCAAGTTCGGCAAGACCGCAAGCTACGCCAGCGAAGCCGGAGAAAGCCGTTCCGAACGCGCGATCCTGGCCGGCGTGCGCATCTGGTTCTAAGCATCGCCGGCGCCGCGATTCGCGGCGCCGGTCAGAACTTTTTCAACTGCTACGCCCGCATCCGCGCAAGCTGTGCTGAAACACGGCCATTTCCGCTCGAACATTACAGGAATGTAAACCGCCAGCAATCTGGCGGTCAGACGCGCCTCCCTATAGTTTCCCCTTTGTCCACACAGCGACGGGGCGGCAATGCTTGAAGCGATGGATCTGGGTTGCATGCGCGCTGAGCGCCCGCTGTTCAAGCAGCTGACCCTGCGCGTGGCGCCCGGCGAATGCCTGTTCGTCCACGGACGCAACGGCAGCGGCAAGACCAGCCTGCTGCGCATTCTGGCGGGCTTGGCGCGGCCCGCCCGCGGCAAGGTGCTGTGGCAGGGACTCGGCATCTCGCAATCCGGCAGCAGGTATCGCAGCCAGTTCTTCTATCTGGGCCATGCCGACGGCCTCAGTGGCGAACTCAGCGCCATCCAGAATCTGCGGGCGCTGCAGGCCGCAAGCGGAGACGCGGACCGTCCCGCGGCGATTGCGTCCGCGCTGCGCGAGGCAGGCCTCGAAAGCAGGCAGCATCTTCCGATCCGTGCCCTGTCGGCGGGCCAGAGGCGGCGGGCAGCCCTCGCTCGCTTGCTTGCCGATTTCCGCCCCCTCTGGATTCTCGACGAACCCGTGACCGCCCTGGACGCCGCCGCCCACTCATGGCTGGCACGCGCCATGGATCGCCATCTGCGCGCTGGCGGCGCGATCGTGGCGACGAGTCATCAGGAGATCGCGCTGGACCATGCGCACCAGCAGATCCGGCTTGGCCCCTAGCGCATGAGTTCCATGACGAAATCGTTCGCAGCCATTGCGCTGCGCGACCTGCGCATCGCCCAACGGCGCGCCAGCGACACGCTGACACCGCTGGCCTTCTTCCTGGTGGCCGCCAGCCTGTTCCCCCTGGCTGTCGGCCCCGAACGGGAAATGCTGCGCGCCATTGCGCCAGGCGTGCTCTGGGTGATGGCCTTGCTGTCCTGCCTGATGTCGCTGGGCCGCCTGTTCGAGGCGGACCATCGCGACGGTTCGCTGGAGCAGTTGATGCTGTCCGCCGCGCCCTTGCCGGTGATCGTGCTGGGCAAGGTCGCGGCCCACTGGCTGCTGTCCGGTTTGCCGCTGACCCTGCTTGCGCCCGTGCTGGGCCTGCAATTCGGCCTGGATGCCGCCGCCCTTCTGATCCTGACGCTGGGCCTGGCCATCGGCACGCCCGCGCTAGGCCTGATCGGCGCCATAGGCGCGGCGCTCACCCTGACCGCGCGCGGCGGCGGCGCGCTGCTGGCCCTGCTGGTGCTGCCCCTCTTCATTCCCATTCTGGTATTCGGCGCGGGCGCGGTACAGGCGGCCCAAAGCGGCCTGGGCGCGAATGCGCACCTGTCGCTGCTGGGCGCCGTGCTGGCCTTGTCCCTGTTCCTCGCGCCGCTGGGCGCGGCGGCCGCCATACGCATCTCGCTTGAATGAGGAGCCCATGATCCGCTGGTTTCACTATGCCTCGCCCAAGGCCTTCTATCCCCTGGCCGGAAAAGCGATCCCCTGGTTCGCCACGGCCGCGGTCCTGCTGGCCGCGGCCGGCCTCTATATCGGCTTTATCGCCGCGCCTGCCGATTTTCAGCAGGGCCAGGGCTACCGCATCATCTTCGTCCACGTCCCGGTCTCCTGGATGTCGATGTTCGTTTATCTGGTGATGGCGTTCTGGGCGCTGATCCACCTGGTTTTCAACAGCAGACTGTCGGCCATGATGATCGCCGCGCTGGCGCCCACCGGCGCGCTGTTCACGTTTCTTTCGCTATGGACCGGCGCGCTGTGGGGCAAGCCCATGTGGGGCGCCTGGTGGGTCTGGGACGCGCGTCTGACCTCGGAATTGATCCTGCTGTTCCTGTACGCGGGCTACATCGCGTTGAAGGCCGCCATCGACGATCCGCAGCGTGCCGACCGCGCCGGATCGGTGCTGGTGCTGGCCGGCGTGGTCAACATTCCCATCATCTATTTCTCGGTGCAATGGTGGAGCACCCTGCACCAGGGCGCTTCGGTCTCGCTGACCGCAGCGCCCAGCATGGCCGGCATCATGCTCGCCGGCATGCTGCTGATGTCCCTGGCCGCGTGGATGTACAGCATCGCAACGGCGCTGGCGCGCCTGCGCTGCATCGTGCTCGAACGCGAGCGGCACGCGGCCTGGATCCGCGAACAATGGAGTAGCGAATGATGCACTGGTCCAGTCTGGGCGAGTTCCTCGCCATGGGCGGTTACGCGGTTTACGTGTGGGGATCGCTGCTGATGACGGCGTTCCTGCTGGGCAGCGAGCAGCTGCTGCTGGCGCGCCGCCGCCGCGCGATCCTGGCGGGGCCACACCCCGCTGAACGGCGGGAGGACAACGATGAATAAGCGGACGCGGCGCTTGTGGCTGGCCCTGGGTGGCCTGGCTTCGGTGGGCGTAGCCAGCGCCCTGGTGCTCAACGCCTTCCAGAGCAATCTGGTGTTCTTCTACACGCCCACCCAGGTCAGCAACAACGAAGCGCCGGCAGGACGCGCCTTCCGCGTGGGCGGCATGGTCGAAGCCGGCAGCGTGCAGCGCACGCCGGGCGCGCTGACCGTCCGTTTCGTCGTGACCGACACGGCCCACACCGTCCCCGTGGCCTATGAAGGCATCCTGCCGGACCTGTTCAGCGAAGGAAAGGGCGTCGTGGCGCAGGGCCGGCTGGACGGCGATGGCCTGTTCCGCGCCGACGAAGTGCTGGCCAAGCATGACGAGAACTACATGCCGCCCGAGGCGCAGCACGCGATCGATCAGGCCGTATCGCAGGCCGCACCGAAGACCGCCCCCCAGGAGGCCCGCTCCCGATGATTCCGGAACTCGCTCATTTCGCCCTGATCCTGACGCTGTTCGTGGCACTGGCGCAAGGCGCGCTCGCGCTGCGGGGCGCGGCCCTGGACCGTGCGGACTGGATCGCCATTGCCCGGCCCGCCGCACGGATCCAATTCCTGCTGGTGTCCTTCAGCCTTGCGGCGCTGGTCTGGTCGTTCGCGGCCAAGGACTATTCGGTGGCCTATGTGGCGTACAACTCGAATTCCCAATTGCCCTTGTTCTACCGCATCGCGGCGACCTGGGGCGGGCATGAAGGCTCGCTGCTGCTGTGGCTGTTCATGCAGACCGGCTGGGCCTGCGCGGTCAGCCTGCTGTCGCGGCAATTGCCGGACGCCATGGTCGCGCGCGTGCTGGGCGTGCTGGGCTTGATCAGCGCGGGTTTCCTGCTGTTCGTGTTGCTGACGTCGAATCCGTTCGAGCGCCTGGTCCCGGCCCCGGCCGACGGGCTGGACCTGAACACGCTGCTGCAGGACATCGGCCTGATCTTCCACCCGCCGCTGCTATACATGGGCTATGTGGGCTTCTCGGTGGCGTTTGCGTTCGCCATCGCCGCGCTGCTGTCGGGCAATCTGGACGCGGTCTGGGCCCGCTGGTCGCGGCCTTGGACCACGGCGGCCTGGCTGTTCCTGACCCTGGGCATCGCGGTCGGCAGCTGGTGGGCCTACTACGAGCTGGGCTGGGGCGGCTGGTGGTTCTGGGACCCGGTGGAAAACGCCTCCTTCATCCCCTGGCTGGCCGGCACGGCGCTGATCCACTCGCTGGCCGTGACCGAGAAGCGCGGCAGCTTCAAGAGCTGGACCGTGCTGCTGGCGATCGGCACGTTTTCGCTGGCGCTACTGGGCGCGTTCCTGGTGCGCTCGGGCGTGCTGACCTCGGTGCACGCGTTCGCCACGGATCCGGCGCGCGGCGTTTTCATCCTGGCGCTGTTCACGGTCACGGTCGGCAGTTCCCTGTTCCTGTATGCCTTGCGCGCGCCCCGGATAGGTCACGGCGGCCAGTTCGCGTTCGTATCGCGCGAGTCGCTCTTGCTGGTCAACAACGTGCTGCTCGCGGTTGCCGCCGCGAGCGTGCTGCTGGGTACGCTGTATCCGCTGATCATCGACGCGCTGGGCCTGGGCAAGCTGTCGGTCGGACCGCCCTACTTCAACGCGGTCTTCGTGCCGCTGATGGTGCCCGCGCTGTTGCTCATGGCGGTGGGGCCTATCGCCAACTGGAAATCGGCCGATGCCGCCAGCCTGCTCAAGCGCCTTGCGATTCCCGCATTGCTGGCCGTGCTGGCGGCCGCGGGCGCCCCCCTGCTCTTCGGCCGCTGGTCCGCGGGCGCGGCCTTGGGGCTGGGACTGGCCGTGTGGTTGGCGGCCGCCATCGCCGCGGACGTGGCCAAGCGCATCCGCGCGACCCGCGACCGCTGGTGGCGCCAGCCTCGCAGCTGGCTGGGCATGCATCTGGCTCATCTGGGCGTGGCGGTATTCGTCGCCGGGGTTGCGCTGGTGGGCAGCTACGAAACCGAACAGGATCTGCTGCTGCAACCCGGGCAAAGCGCGCCGGTGGCCTCCTACCGCGTCGAGTTCAAGGGCGTGGCACACGTGCGCGGCCCGAACTACGAATCCGATATGGGTACCTTCGCGCTCTACCGCGGCGAAAAGCGCCTGCGCGACCTGCATCCCGAAAAGCGCACCTATGCGTCCTCGGCGCTGCCGATGACGGAGGCGGCCATCGCCGCCAACGGCCTGCGCCACGTCTACGTCGCCCTGGGCGAACCCATGGAGCAAGGCGCCTGGAGCGTGCGCCTGTACTACAAGCCCTTCGTGGACTGGATCTGGGGCGGCTGCATCCTCATGGCCCTGGGCGGCCTGCTGGCGATCAGCGATCCGCGCTACCGCCTGAAACGCCGCGAAAAAAAGCAGCCGCAACGCGCAGTACCGCAGGCGCCGGCGGAGGCCCGGCCATGAGCCGCTACATCTGGCCCCTGGCGGGCTTCGTGGTGCTGGTGTTCTTTCTGGGAATAGGCCTGACCCTCAACCCGTCCGAAGTGCCGTCTCCACTTATCGACAAGCCCGCGCCCGCTTTCGCCCTGCCCGAACTGCATGAACCCCGGAAGACCTTCACGCCTGAGAGCATGAAAGGCCGGGTCTGGGTGTTGAACGTCTGGGCGTCGTGGTGCTATGCCTGCCTGACGGAACACCCCTATATCCAGGAGTTGTCATCGCAGCACGGCGTGCCTGTCATAGGCTTGAACTACAAGGACATACGGGACGAAGCCATCGCCTGGCTGGCGCGCAACGGCGATTCCTACGAGGCCTCCGTGTCCGACACCGACGGCAAGGTCGGCATCGACTATGGCGTCTACGGTGTGCCGGAGACCTTCGTCATCGACCAGGCCGGGACCATCCGCTACAAGCACATCGGCCCGGTGACGCGCGAATCCCTGCGCGACACCCTGCTTCCGCTGATCCGGGGGCTGCAATGAAGATACTCCTGCGCGTATTCGCGCTCTCGCTGGCGCTGGGCCACGGCGCGGCCGCCCATGGCTCGCCCGCGGACCGCCGCGTCAACGAGATCGCCTCGGAACTGCGCTGCCTGGTCTGCCAGAACGAATCCATCGCCGCCTCGCGAGCCGACCTCGCCGTCGATCTGCGGCGTCAGATCCGCCAGCAACTGGACGCCGGCAAGTCGGAGGCCGACATCCTGGCCTATATGGAGGCCAGGTACGGCGACTTCATCCTCTACCGGCCGCGCCTGAAAGCCTCCACGCTGCTGCTCTGGTTCGGCCCCGCCGCGCTGCTGGCCGCCGGGCTGGCCGCGCTGGCCCTGACCTTGCGCCGGCGCAGGCTGCGCCAGCACCGCCCCGCGCTGACGCCTGCGGAGCGCCGAGCCGCCGACGCCCTGCTCGGCATCGACGCTGAAAAAGGACCTGGAACATGATGCAGTTTTTCTATCTGTCGGCCGCCTTGATGGCCGCCGTCGTGACCCTATGGTTGATCGCCGCGTTGCGGCGCACGCCCGCCGCCAGCGCCGCGGACAAGCGCCGGGCGGCGAACGTGGCGGTGCTGCGCGACCAGCTGCACGAACTTGAACGGGACCGCGCAAACGGCATCCTGTCGCAAGACGCCTTCGTGGAAGCGCGCACCGAACTGCAGCGCCTGGCGCTGGAAGAAGCCAGCCAGGCGCAAGGGCATGCACCCGCGCCCGGCCGCGGCCGTCTGCTGCCCGCCAGCCTGGCCATCGCGCTGCCGCTGGCAGCCATACTGGTCTATGTCGCCCTGGGCAATCCTGGCGCCATTGCGCCGCCCCCGGCGCCTGCCGCACAGCCCCAAGTCACCGCCGCCGACATCCAGGCCATGGCGGCAAAACTGGAGGCCCGGCTGGCCGCCAATCCCGACGACTATCAGGGATGGCTGATGCTGGCCCGGTCCCACCGCTACTTCGGCAGGCACGCCGACGCGGTCCAGTCCTTTGCCCGGGCCGCGCCGGTGGTGGACAGCAACCCGGCAGCGCTGGCCGAATACGCCGAATCCCTGGTGCTCAGCGCCAATCGGGGCTTCGGCGGGCAGCCTGACCAGCTGTTGCGGCGCGCGCTGGACCTCAATCCCGAGGAGCCGTTGGCCCTGATGCTGGCGGGCGCAAGCCGCTTCGACCAGCGCGACTTCCCGGCAGCCATCGATTTCTGGCAGCGCCTGCTGGCCAGGCTGCCTGCCGGCAGCGACATGGCGCGCACGGTCAACGAGGGCATCGCGCTGGCCCGCGAGCGCCAGCGCGAAGGCGCGGCGCCATGACCGCGGCGGCGCGTCATGCTTGACCTGTCCCTCATCGGTTTCGCCACTGCCTTCATCGCGGGGACCGCGTCGTTCCTGTCGCCTTGCGTGCTGCCGCTGGTGCCAGGCTACCTGTCCTACATCGCGGGCGGATCCGGCGCGTCCGCGGACGATGGCCGCACGCTGCGCTGGCGCATGCTGGGGCTGGCGGCCTGCTTCGTGGCCGGCTTCTCTGCCGTCTTCGTCATCTTCGGCGCCAGCGTCACGGCGCTGAGCCGCCTGCTGCTGTCCTACCGCTACGAGCTGAACCTGGCCGCAGGCGCCATCATTGCGCTGGCGGGCCTGATGCTGCTGGGCGTGCTGCGCCTGCCCGCCTGGGCCCAACGCTACTACCGGTTCGATCCGGCGGGCAAGGGCAGCCCCGGCAGCGCCGCCGTTCTGGGCCTGGCGTTCGGCTTCGGCTGGACCCCTTGCATCGGCCCGATCCTGGCCGGCATCCTGGCGCTGGGCGCGGCGTCAGCCAGCGTGGGCCAGGGCGTGGCCCTGCTGGGCGCCTATGCGCTGGGGTTAGGCGTCCCCTTTTTAGCCGCAGCCTGGTTCATGAGTCCGTTCCTGCGCCGCATGCAGGGTTTGAAGCGCGCCGGCCGGATCCTGCGGATCCTGACCGGGCTGATCCTGATCGTGATGGGCTGGGCCATCGCCACCGGCCAATTGGCCCGTTTCGCCATCTGGATGCTGCTGACCTTCCCCGCCTTGGGCAATCTGGGCTGAGCCAGGTCAAAACCCGTCCGATCAAACGCTTGACCTTGACATCATTGGAATCTTTATAGTGACACCCATCAGCAGGAAATTCCAAGTTTTCAAGGAGCGGATATGAGTGCCATCCCAGCAGACAGCGTCGCGGTCAGCCTGCCTATCGAAGGCATGACCTGCGCCTCGTGCGTGGGCCGGGTCGAAAAGGCCTTGAAGGCCGTGCCGGGCGTCAACCAGGCCAGCGTCAATCTGGCGACCGAACGCGCCGACATCACGTTTGCAGGCACGCCGGACGTTGCCGCCGCCGTGCAGGCGGTGCAGAAGGCGGGTTATGCCGTCGCCGAAACCACGATCGAACTGTCGGTCACCGGCATGACCTGCGCCTCGTGCGTGGGCCGCGTCGAAAAAGCCCTGAAGGCGGTGCCCGGCGTCAGCAGCGCCAGCGTCAACCTCGCCACCGAGCGCGCCAGCATCACCGCAGCCGGCGGCGTGCCCGCCAGCGCCCTGATCCAGGCCGTGGCCAAGGCCGGCTACGAAGCGAAGCCGCTGGCCGCCGAAGCCAGCGACACCGACGCCGTGGCCGAACGCCAGGCCGCGGAACTGAAGTCGCTCAAGCGCGCCCTGACCGTGGCCACGATCTTCGCGCTGCCCGTGTTCATCCTGGAAATGGGCGCGCACATCGTGCCGGCGTTCCACCACGTCATCGCCGAAACCATCGGCACGCAGAACAGCTGGTACCTGCAATTCGTGCTGGCCAGCATCGTGCTGTTCGGCCCCGGCCTGCGCTTCTTCAAGAAGGGCATCCCCGCGCTGCTGCGCGGCGCGCCCGACATGAACTCGCTGGTCGCGGTGGGCACCTCCGCCGCCTATGCCTATTCGGTGGTCGCCACCTTCGCGGCCGGGCTGCTGCCTGCCGGCACCGTCAACGTCTATTACGAGGCCGCCGCGGTCATCGTAGCGCTGATCCTGCTGGGCCGCTACATGGAGGCGCGCGCCAAGGGCAATACGTCCGAAGCCATCAAGCGCCTGCTCGGCCTGCAAGCCAAGACCGCGCGCGTCGTGCGTAACGGCACGACGCTGGAACTCGCCATCGAGGAAGTGGTGGCGGGCGACCTGATCGAGGTCCGCCCCGGCGAGCGCATCCCGGTGGACGGAGAGGTCGTGGAAGGCAACAGCTACATCGACGAGTCCATGATCAGCGGCGAACCCGTGCCGGTCGAAAAGCAGCCCGGCTCCGAAGTGGTCGGCGGCACCGTCAACCAGAATGGCGCGCTGACGTTCCGCGCCACCAAGGTCGGCGGCGACACGCTGCTGGCGCAAATCATCCGCATGGTCGAACAGGCGCAAGGCTCCAAGCTGCCGATCCAGGCCTTGGTGGACCGCATCACGATGTGGTTCGTGCCTGCCGTCATGGCGGCCGCCGTCCTGACCTTCATCATCTGGCTGACGTTCGGCCCCGAACCCGCCCTGACCTTCGCGCTGGTCAATGCCGTGGCTGTGCTGATCATCGCCTGCCCCTGCGCCATGGGCCTGGCAACGCCGACCTCCATCATGGTGGGCACGGGCCGCGCCGCGCAGATGGGCGTGCTGTTCCGCAAGGGTGAAGCGCTGCAGTCGCTGAAGGACGCCCAGGTCGTGGCCGTGGACAAGACCGGCACGCTGACCAAGGGCCGCCCCGAGCTGACCGACCTGATCGTCGCTGCGGGCTTCGAACGCGCTGCGGTGCTGGGCAAGGTCGCCACCGTCGAGGCCAAGTCGGAACACCCGATCGCGCAGGCCATCGTGGACGCGGCGCGCGCCGAGAACATCGCGCTGGGCACGATCTCGCAATTCGAATCGATCACCGGCTTCGGCGTCAGCGCCCGGGTGGACGGCGACCTGGTCGAGATCGGCGCCGACCGTTTCATGCGCGAACTGGGCCTGAGCGTCGAGGCCTTCGGCTCGGACGCCGCGCGCCTGGGCGACGAAGGCAAGACGCCGCTGTATGCCGCCGTCAACGGCAAGCTGGCCGCCATGATCGCCGTGGCCGACCCCATCAAGGAAACCACGGCCGCCGCCATTCGCGCCCTGCATGACCTGGGCCTGAAGGTCGCCATGATCACCGGCGACAACCGCCGCACCGGCGAAGCCATCGCCCGCCAGCTCGGCATCGACGAAGTCGTCGCCGAAGTGCTGCCCGACGGCAAGGTCGCGGCGGTGCAGCGCCTGAAGCAGCAGTACGGCCCCATCGCCTACGTGGGCGACGGCATCAACGACGCGCCGGCCCTGGCCGAAGCGGACGTGGGCCTGGCCATCGGCACCGGCACGGACATCGCCATCGAAGCCGCCGACGTGGTGCTGATGTCGGGCGACCTGGGCGGCGTGCCCAATGCCATCGCCCTGTCCAAGGCCACCATCCGCAACATCAAGCAGAACCTGTTCTGGGCCTTCGCCTACAACGTGGCGCTGATCCCGGTAGCGGCGGGCCTGCTGTACCCGGTCAATGGCAGCCTGCTGTCGCCGGTGTTCGCGGCGGGCGCGATGGCCCTGTCCAGCGTGTTCGTCCTGAGCAACGCGCTGCGGCTGCGCCGCTTCGCGGCGCCCTTCCCGGCCCGCGGCTGAGCGGGACTTCCCGGCAGGCGCCGGGAAGCGCCCTTCCTGCTGGTTCTACTGCTTCGGCGCGCTGGCCACCAGCGCGCCGAATTTCTTGTCCAGCTCCGCCAGCGCATCATTGATGTAGGCGCGGCGCGCCTTGATCCAGGCGTCCTGCTCGGCCAGCTGCGCGCGCGCTTCCTTCAGCATGCGGTCCATTTCAGCCGGTTGCGGACCGCCGGAAGTGGCGCGGTTCTTGACGATGGCCACGGGGTCCAGCGTCGAGCGGAACTCCGCCTCGCTCATCGGCAGTTCGTTGCCGTACTTCGAGTCCTTCATGGCGTCCGCATAGATGCGGCGCGCCTGTTCGTACGGAAAGTCCAGCGGCTTGATGTTGTTGGCCTTGGCGTAGCTGACGACCTCGGACGCGAAGTGGTGGCCGTCGCGGAACGGCAGCTTGTACTTGCGCATCAGCACGTCGGCCAGTTCCTGCGAGGCGGTCCAGTCGCTGTTCAGCTCCTCCAGCGCCCGCTCGGGGCTGAGAACCATCGCTTTCAGCACCCGGTCCCAGCGCTTGAGCGCCGAAATGCCGGCGTCCACCATGGCGGAATTCTGCTTCACGTCCTTCGGGTCGCTCATGCCGGGCGTGATGTTGTGCGTCTGCACCACCGGCCCCATGGCCAGCGTCACGGCGGTGGACGCATCGCTGCGGGTGTCGTTGAGCAAGCCGGGATTACGCTTCTGCGGCATGGCGCTGGACACGTAGGTATTGCCGCCGCCCTCTTCCAGCAGGATCCAGGGACGCGGCTGGGCGTACTGCGTCATCACGTCCTCGACGAAATTTCCCGTGCGCAGCGCGATGCTGGTGACGATGGACGCGACTTCGACGGGCTGATCCATGGACGAGATCTGCGAGGCGTCATAGGCGTTGTCGACCAGCGCGGCAAAGCCCAGGTATTGCGCCATGCGCTTGCGGTCCAGCGGCCAGCTGGTGCCGTTGAGCACCGTCGTGCCCATGGGCGAACGGTCGATGCGCACATAGGCTTCGCGGATGCGTTGGGCGTCGCGCGCCAGGCCGGCGGCCTGCCCCAGCAGATAGTGGCCATAGCTGTTGGGTTGCGCGGCCACGCCGTTGGTGTAGTTCGGCACGATGGTCGCGGCATGCTTGCCCGCCAGTTCCACCAGGGTGGTGGAGGTGGCGTTCAACTGGGCCGCCAGGTCCAGCAGCTTGTCGCGCAGGATGGCGCTGCGGTAGGTCGCGTGCATGTCCTGGCTGGAGCGCCCCGCGTGCAGCAGCGTCACGTCCTCGCCCGCCGCCTTGATCAGCAGCGGCTCGAAGGTAATGACGCTGGCCGGCCGCTTGGCGCCAGGCTGGTTGCCGTCGTTGATCACCTTGGCCACGCCGGCCGCCAGTCGCGGCGCCATGGACTTGTCCAGCAGCCCCTCGTCCGTGTTGATGACGGCGGTGGCCTTGTTGATCTCGCCCAGCCAGAAGAACGGATCGCGCTGCACGGAGGCCGCGGGCTGGGCTTGCTGGGCCGATGCCTGCGCGCCGAGCGTGAAGGCAAGCGCGGCGCCCAGGGCGGGGAGTAGATGTCTCATGGCTGTCTCGTTAGGATGGCGAGCGGCCAGTTTATCGGCGGGCCTGGCGGCGGGAAATGGCGGATTTCACCGAGCCATCCGCCCGCATGTACAAGCTGGATCTTCAGGACTTGGTCAGCCTGACCAGCATCTTTCCCGTGTTGGCGCCCTTGAACAACCCGATGAAAGCCTCGGGCGCACGCTCCAGCCCATCCACCACCGTTTCCCGCCAAAGCTTGCGGATCGTCTTGGGTGCCGAAACACCATTGGCCCAGAGCTGGCCGATCGCATTGCGGCTTCGGGAGACACATGCCTTAGCCAGGTTCTCGGGCATGTGCTCGCGCAGGTGCTTCTCGATACGCCGCGTGAAGTTGTCAAAGGACGGGCGCACGAGGTATTCGAAGGCAATGCGCGTGACTTGAGACTGATGCGTGCAGCCCTTGTTGCTGTTGCAGTAGAAGTCGACGAAGGCCGCAGCGGTCGGCACATCTGTGCCAGGACCGAAGCCCTCGCTCACGCATTCCTGTTCACCGTACTGAGCGTCATCGAGCATCTGCTGCAGTGGCTCGCGGCGTACGTCGGTGACGCGCAGCACGGCTAGACGCTCCACCGACTCGCCGTTGCGCAAGCCCATGCTCTTGCGCACCGCGCAGATCAGGTCCCCTTTCTTGATTCTTAGCCATCCACGCCGCCGCGTCACGCTTTTCTGGCGCGATGCGATCTGTTCGACCGTAAGGGAGAAAGACATGTTTTGCATGAGCGAGGAACGAAAACAAGAAACTCCAGGATGACCAACAAATGCGGCGACGCAAGTGGCTGAAGGTTCTCTTGTTTATCGGCGCTGGAGTGGGTGGCAGAGTGAGTGAATCCTGTCGTTTGTGATGCGTCATTCGGTATGGATAGACGGCGATGGCTTGGGACGATCGCTGCATGTCAAACACCTCTGCGCCGATCAAAACCATCCTGGGTAAATCGCTCGGGCCACTCTCTCCGTACTTTGAAGAAGCCGGCATCACCGAAGTGATGGTGACTGGCAACGGTCAGGTATGGCTGGAGCGGCGCGGGGAGATGGTCAAAACCGATACGGTCATGGGCGAGGGTGCGCGCGTTCTGGCGTTGACAGCCATCGCCAAGGCCGTGGGACGTGATTTGAAAATGAACACCCCCGATGCCATCGTGAGCACCTCGATCGGTGATCTGCGCTTCGCAGGTGCTGTCGGTGTCGAAGAACACGGCACCACGCTGTGCATCCGTAAGCACATGCCTGCCGAGGAGCGCCCCTCACTGGAAGAACTGATCTCGCGAGAAATGCTCAGCCAGCAGCAAGCCGACAAGCTCGTCGAGATGATTCTGAACAAGAAGACGATCGTCTTTGCCGGCGTCACGGGCAGTGGCAAGACCACCTTGCTGAATGCCATCGCTTCACGGCTTCCGCCCTTCGAGCGTATCGGCTTGATTGAGGACGCACGCGAGATTGCCATCCCGTCCGAGAACAAGGACTGCTATCTCTCGAATGCCCAGGCGGGTATTACTTCTCGCCTGCTGGTGCAGCACGCGCTGCGCTCGCGTTACGACCGCTTGATCCTTGGTGAGACCCGCGGCGAAGACACCTTCGACCTGATCCGTGGTCTGTCAGCAGGTCACGCGGGCCTCACAACCCTACATGCCAACAGCGCGATTGACACGCTGTTCGCCCTCGAAATGATGTTCCAGATGTCCCTCCCGGCGGGCGCTGACATACCCATTGACGTGACTCGCCGCTACATCTCGCGTGCGATCCATTGCGTCGTCTATTGCGAACGTTGGTACGAGACCGACGCGCAAGGTGCGGTCCGATCCAAACGGGCAGTTATGGAAATCAAGCAGGTAACAGGAGTAAATGGAAATGGTGAATACGTTTTTGAATAATGGCGCGGCCCGCATGATGGGACTCGTCTATGGTGCGCGATCGGTCTGCAGTGGCCATGGCTGGTCTACCCAGCGCCGTGTGTCTGACACCGCGTCAGCCAAGCGCTGGGAGGGGCGACTGCATGCTTTCGTCAAATCCGCAATGGTGTTGATGGTTGCCGCCTTGGCGGGAACCGCCTATGCGCAGGTCGGCGGTGATGGAGCGAGTGCATTGTGTGAAGTCGCCAAGTGGCTCAAGAACATCGCCACCACAGCGGGTCTGATCGCGCTGTTCCTGTTCGTGATGAATTCGTTCTTCGCCAAGTCTTCGATCATTGGTGACATCATCATGTACGTGGTGATTGGTTGCGTGGTGATGACGGCCGGCACGTTCCTCATCGGAAAGACAGGCCTTACCGTTAGCTGCAGCGCCTAATGACCCGCACCGCCCAGGACTACCCTATCCTGCGCCGGCCTCGGCTGCGCGCAGGCGTCGGGACCAAGACTGCCACCATGATCTGGATGATGACCACGGTGGGGGCTCTTCTTGTGGATCTGCCCATGGGTCTGCTGCTGGTTCCAGTTGGTGGTTTGATCCACGTGGGCCTGGCCTGGGCCTTTCGCAGCGACTCGGAAATCTTCGCCCTCTACACCGCGTACGAGGCACTTCCCAATACCTGGGTGGCTGGTACGGGATTGGGTGATGGTTCTCACTCCAGCCGCCCCAAATGTTGCCGCCGACCGAAAATTGACAGTCTGAAAGGGATTGGGGGGTGCGGACGAAAACTTGGACTACTAGAAGGTAGTTCATGTATTCCTACGAAGACCGAATCCGAGCCGTTGAGCTCTACATCAAGCTCGGCAAACGCACCAGCCCGACCATCCGTCAGCTGGGTTACCCAACCAAGAATGCATTGAAGGGGTGGTACCGCGAGTATCAGCAGCGGCTCGACCTGCCGCTGGGATATGCCCGTCGGGAGCCGAAGTTCTCGCAGGGCCAGAAGGCAGCGGCCATCGAGCACTACCTCACACATGATCGATGCATCGCTGCCACCATGAGGGCGCTGGGCTATCCAGGGCGTGGAACGCTAACCAAGTGGGTCCGCGAGGCATTCCCTGAAGCCAGGATGGCCCTTGTCGGCAGTGTGGGCCAGCGAAGATATCCCGAGAGCTTGAAGCACGCGGGAGTGATGGAGCTTTGCACCCGGCAGGAAAGTGCACAGGCTGTTGCCGACAGGCTCGGCGTGTGCCGGCCAACGTTGTACAACTGGAAGAACCAGCTTCTGGGGCGTGAGACACCCGCATCAATGAAACACACCAATCAATCTCCGCAGGCGCGAGAGCGTGAAGAGCTCGAGCGCCAGGTTGAGATACTGCGCCTCGAAGTCAGGCAACTGCGCCTTGAGCAGGACCTCTTGAACAAGGCCAATGAACTGCTAAAAAAAGGCCTGGGCGTCGATCTACAGCTCCTGTCCAACCGGGAGAAGACACTGCTGATTGACGCCCTCAAGGAGCACTATGACTTGCCTGAGCTCCTTGGACAGTTGGGTCTTGCACGTAGCTCGTACTTCTACCATCGGGCCCGCACAGCGGTCGGCGACAAGTACCTTGGGGTGCGCCAATCCCTCACCGAGATCTTCGAGTCAAACCACCGCTGCTACGGCTACCGCAGGCTGCAGGCCTCGCTGACCAAGCAGGACGTCACCATCTCCGAGAAGGTGGTGCAGCGGCTGATGAAACAAGAAGGCCTGGTCGTTGCAAAGCCAAAGCGGCGCCGTTACGCGTCGTACCTCGGCGAGATCAGCCCCGCACCCGAGAACATCATCAACCGTGACTTCCAGGCTGCAGCCCCCAACGAGAAATGGCTGACCGACATCACAGAGTTCCAGATCCCTGCGGGCAAGGTGTACCTGTCACCGATCATCGATTGCTTCGACGGGATGGTGGTGAGCTGGACCATTGGCACGAGCCCGGACGCTGAACTGGTCAACACCATGCTGGATGCTGCTATCGAGACAGTGGCAGAAACCACCGCTAGGCCGGTAGTTCATTCCGATCGCGGAGGGCACTACCGCTGGCCTGGCTGGCTATCGAGAATGAGCGATGCCAAACTCACCCGCTCCATGTCACGTAAGGCGTGCTCGCCTGACAACGCGGCGTGTGAGGGCTTCTTCGGCCGGCTGAAGAATGAGCTGTTCTATCCTCGGGACTGGAAGGGCACGACCATCGAGCGGTTCATTGAGGTGGTCGACGACTACATCCGCTGGTACAACGAGAAGCGGATCAAGATCTCTCTTGGCTCCCTCAGTCCTATCGAATACCGGGTGAGCCTTGGACTTGCGGCATAAAACCAGTCCAAGTTTTTATCCGCACCCCCACACTGTCAAGATTCAATCGGCGCCAACACTGGCGGCGGTTCGACCAGCGATCCAGAACAGCCTGCATTTGTGACGTGTTCCAC
>VFQM010002031.1_pt1 | contig 16051 bp, 11 predicted proteins | sample 3512391 | NCBI WGS metagenome assembly VFQM01 (sample SAMN10412369, study PRJNA504923) | tailings metagenome | isolation source: Replicate 1 from Balatoc abandoned mine | place: Philippines
CTTTTTAGTTACCCCGGAGGGGGGGCATATATTGCGACTCCCACGTTGTGGGACGCGAAGGACAAAAAAGTTGTTGCCCCTTTGGGGCAATCCTCGCTTTGTCCCCCGAAGGGGGAAAGAGAGAGTCATTGCCCCAAAGGGGCAACAACCATTAGGCTTTGCCTAATGAAAGGGGTGGGGGGGAGCCAACAACGCCTAACGGTCATGTCACAAACAAAATATAATTTTTCTATGAGTAAAGTATACGATTGGTTTGAAGAACGTCTAGAGATTCAAGCTATTGCTGATGATATTACAAGTAAATATGTTCCTCCACATGTAAATATTTTTTATTGTTTAGGTGGTATTACATTTACATGTTTCTTAGTACAAGTAGCAACTGGTTTTGCTATGACATTTTATTACCGTCCAACAGTAGCAGAAGCTTTCGCTTCTGTTCAATATATTATGACAGATGTAAATTTTGGTTGGTTAATTCGTTCAATTCACCGTTGGTCAGCTAGTATGATGGTTCTTATGATGATTCTACACGTATTCCGTGTTTATTTAACAGGTGGTTTTAAAAGACCACGTGAATTAACATGGGTAAGCGGTGTAATTATGGCAGTTTGTACTGTATCATTTGGTGTAACAGGTTATTCATTACCGTGGGACCAAGTAGGTTACTGGGCTGTAAAAATTGTAACTGGTGTACCTGAAGCAATTCCAGGTGTTGGTAATGTTTTAGTAGAATTATTACGTGGTGGTGTTGGTGTTGGCCAAAGCACACTAACTCGCTTCTATAGTCTACATACTTTTGTTTTACCATTACTAACTGCTGTTTTCATGCTTGCGCACTTCTTAATGATTAGAAAACAAGGTATTTCAGGCCCACTATAAGGCCCAATCTATGCCCAGAGGGCCCCTTTGGCAATATATGCTAAAGGGCCCTTCTTTGTCTAAAATCGGCTTTTAAAAAAGGATATGCGCGTAGCGCATACTGCACCTTTAGGTGCTGGAAGGGGCTCTAAATATTGCAATATATGCCAAAGGGCGTCTTCCTTCGGGCCGCCTCCCACGTTGTACAGCGAGGGACAAAAAAGCCCCAAAGGGGCAATCCTCGCTTCGCTCCCCTTTGGGGCGCGTTTGCCCCAAAGGGGCCCTTTGGCATATATTGGGCAACGAAAGGCAATATATAGAGTCGAAGGGGGTATTTATACAAATCCTCGCAAAGCCCCTTTGGGGCCCTTTTGGGCATATATTGCGAGGAAGTCCCCCTTTGGGGACCCTCCAAAGCGGCCCCTTTGGCAATATATGCCAAAGGGCCCTTCGTTGTTGCCCCTCCGGGCCGCTTTGCTCGTTGCCCCGAAGAGGCAAGAGCAAAGCGGGACGCCCGCTCTTCCCACGTTGTGGGACGCGGCATATAAAGCACCAACCTTCCTCGCTCTGTCTGGCTTCCCCTTTGGGCATATATTGAGATGCCCCAAAGGGGCAACAAAAAGAGGATTTGTATAAATACCCCTTCGTTGTCAATTGGCTTTGCCAATAGATAACGTAACCCCCTTCCAGGATCGGCTTTCAGTTGCCCTCCGGGCCTACGGGCTGAAAGCAGTATGCGCTCGCCCCTTTGGGGAGCGCAATATATGCCCAAAGGGCTAAAAGACGTTCCTCGCAATATATGCCCGAAGGGCAATATATACCCAAGGGGCCCCTTCAGGGCAAACGAGAAAGAGATGCAATGTAAGCAGACCCCCTTTCAGCACATATCTGTCTGAAAGCTCTGTCTGAAAGGATACCCCTCCGGGCAATATATGCCCCTTTGGTTGGTGCAATATATGCCCAGCCCCTTTGGTCCCCTGTGGGGACGTCCTCGACCCAAAGGCTAAAATCGGCTTTTAAATAAGGAGCTTTCACCCCTTCGGGCCCCTCCGGGGAAACTGATTGTCCCCCCGAAGGGGCGAAAGATATTGTGTCGTTGCCCCGAAGGGGCAAGAGCAAAGCGGGAGATATTTGCTCGCCCAGGGCTTTTTAGTTGCCCCAAAGGGGGCCCACAGGATTGGTGCTTGCACCAACCTTAATAAGCCCCTTGGGGCATATATAGCGCCCCCTTCAGACAGCGAGACAGCGAAGGCTTTCAGAGAGAGACGGCAAAGAAGCAGCATCTCTCTTTAGGCCCCCTTTGGGGCCCTCTAAAAGCCGAGAAAGAGCGGGGCCGGGGGGGCACCTTTGAGTAGACAAAAAAAACAAAGTATGATAAAACATATTATGTTTATATTAGCCTTCGTGATGGAACTGGTAGACATCCTGGTTTTAGGAACCAGTGCTGAAAGGCGTGCCGGTTCAAATCCGGCCGAAGGCAATAAAATAACTTTTAAAGTAATGTTAAACTTCGTTAAATCACTGCCCCTCTGACAGCGAGGAAGTCCCTAAAAGGGACCATCAATTAGTTACTTTTTGCCAACATTAACTAACGGTGCTTTTGCCCCTTTGGGGCAATGCCCTCTGGCGAGCCTTTGGTTGGTGCAATATATGCCCAGCCCCTTTGGACAGCGAGGGACAAAGAAGCTCTGTCTGCTTTCAGCTTTTAGAGAGATGGGGCCCAAAGGAGCCCCAAAGGGGCGAGGAGGGGGGCATATATTGTCAAAGGAGCAGAGGGCATTTCTCTCTATATATTGCCTCTCGTTGCCCCCTCCGGGCCCCTTTGGGGCTTTTTTGTCTAAAAGGCAGCCCCTTTGGGCATATATTGCGGCCCGGAGGGGCCACAACACTTTGGGGTAACTAAAAAGAGCGCAATATATGCCCAAAGGGCCCTCGCTGTCCAAAGGGGGATGCGAGGGCCCTTTGTATTGGCTTCTCGGTCTGAAAGCGGGGCAAGAGCCAATAGATACCCCTTTGGCAATATATGCCCAAAGGGCTGAAAGCAAAGGGGCTTCTTTGTCCTCCGTTCCAGCACCTAAAGGTGCAGTATGCGCTCTGCGCATAAGGGGCGTTTGCCATCTCTTTCTTGCGAAGCAAGGATTGCCCCGGAGGGGCAACAACGAAGCGAGGATTGCCCCAAAGGGGCAACAACGAAGGGGCCCCGGAGGGCATATATTGGGCAACGACCCCTTTGGCTTTCTCGCCCCTTCGGGGAGCGTAGCGAGACGACAAATATGCGCTCCCACTACGTGGGACGCGCATACCCCGCAAAGCGGGAGAGATCGGCTTCGCCGATCCTGGAAGCGGGCCCCAAAGGGTGCCCCATTAGGCAAAGCCTAATGGCAAGAAGAGATGCCCGCTTTCCTTTCAGCCCTTTGCTTTCAGACAAATATGCGCTTTAAATTACCCCAGAGGGGCCGGAGGGGCCCAGAGGGGGTAGTGGGACGCGCATACCCCGCTTTGCTATTGCCCCTTCGGGGCAACGAGAGATCGGCTTCGCCGATCCTGGAAGTCAAAGGGGGCCCAAAGACAGCGAAGATAAAAGCTGAAAGTAGCCTGTCGGGCATATATTGTCTTCGGGGCCCCGAAGAGGGCCCAAAGGGGCCTGAAGGGGGTGTTAACAAGATATGCCCAAAGGAGTATTTAGCAATCCCTGAAAGGCAAGTCAAGTTAACAATATATGCCCAAAGGGGCCCAAAGGGCCGAAGGAACGTTAGTCTTTGTTGGCAATAGGGCTATAAAGAAAAAACACGACAAAATTTTATTACAATTAGGAGAATTAATTTATGCCAATTGGTGTACCTCGTATTATTTATTGTTGGGGTGAAGAATTACCTGCACAATGGACAGATATTTATAATTTTATTTTCCGTCGTCGTATGGTATTTTTAATGCAATATTTAGATGATGAACTTTGTAACCAAATTTGTGGTTTACTTATTAATATACATATGGAAGATCGATCTAAAGAATTAGAAAAAAAAGAAATGGAAAAAAGTGGATTGTTTAAAAGTACTACTTCTAAATCAAGTATAAAAAAAGATAATCTTTCATCCATTAAAGATTCAAGTCTTTCTCCTTCGGGACCCAAAGGGGCCAGAGGGGCTGTAGAAGATTTATTAACATCAGATAGAGATTTTGGTATTGATGATAATCATATGTTAGAACAATATACTTTACAAAAAATTACAACAGAATGGTTAAATTGGAATGCTCAGTTTTTTGATTATTCTGCTGAAGGTACTCTGGACCAACCCTATTTATATTATTTAGCAGAAATTTTAAATAAAGATTTTTCAAAAGATGATGCAAAGTCCCTTTATGGCACAACCGAAATGACAAATTTAATTAAACAATTTAAAAATATTAAAAATGACCAAATACAAGCCCAGACTAAGAAATTTGATAAATCTGATTTAGATGTTTACTCTCCATTTAGATTATTAGCAAATTTTGCTCCTCAAAATTATAATTTAGAAAAATTAAATAATAATTTTGAAAATAAAACAAAAAATTTTTCTGACATTTTAAATTATTTAAAAAATGGAAAGATTAATACTAGCAAAAATAACAATATATGCCCACCTGGGGCCCAAAGGGTGATTGATAATTTATCAAGTAATCTATTTGCTGACAAATTACAAACTTCTGAAAATTTATTGGCCTCTTCTGCAAAAGCATTAGGTCAACGTCGATTAAAACTTAGATATGCTCAAGAACGTCATGCTGGGCGTTTAGGTTCTGTGGGCAATGAAAGTGCTTTAAAAGCTTATAATTATCTAGATTATAACAAAGGTCTTTCAGATAAAAATGCACGTAAACAAACTGAACGTGTTATTCAAGAAGAAGAATCAAAAAAAGTTTTTATGATTATTAATTCTTTTGGTGGTTCCGTAGGTAATGGGATTACAGTACATGATGCATTGCAATTTATTAAAGCAGGCTCATTAACTTTAGCTTTAGGTGTTGCTGCTTCAGCTGCTTCTTTAGCTTTAGCTGGTGGTACTATTGGTGAACGTTATGTTACTGAAGGCTGCCACACGATGATCCACCAGCCCGAAGGTGGATTAAATGGTCAAGCTTCTGATATTTGGATTGATAGTCAAGAAATTATGAAAATTCGTTTAGATGTTGCTGAAATATATTCATTATCAACATATCGACCACGTCATAAAATTTTACGTGATTTAGATCGTGACTTTTATTTAACGGCTATGGAAACAATTTATTACGGTTTAGCTGATGAAATTGCAACTAATGAGGTCCTTCAGGACATTATTGAAATGACAAGTAAAGTTTGGGATTATCATGACACAAAACAACAACGTTTATTAGAAACACGTGATAGTCAAACAGCTGGTTTTGATACACAAACACAAAATTAATTTTATTACATATATTGCAATATATGCCAAAGGGCTAAAAGTATTTTTAGCCCCCCCTTCGGGGGGTTGCCCCGAAGGGGCCCCTTTGGGCAATATATTGCTCTTGCCCCGAAGGGGCGTCCCACTTTATTTGTCTGAAAGGCCCCTTTGGGGCACGAGACGACGCAAAGCCGATATCTGTCATCTCTTCGTTGCCCCGAAGGGGCAAAAGCGCGCTCTTGCCCCTTCGGGGCAACGACATAGCCCCTTTGGGCATATATTGCCACTCCCACGTTGTGGGACGCGAAGGACAAAAAAGTCTAAAAGTTGGCGTTGTTTCCCCGAAGGGCCCCCTTTGGGGCACAGCAACGCGAGCTTTCAGCCCTCCGCCCCTCCGGGGTAACTAAGAAGCCGATACCCCTTTGGTCGAGGAAGTCCCCACAGGGGACAACATCAACGCGAGGAACGTGTTCTCTTGGCTTTGCCAAGACGCAACGCCAAGACGTTATTGCCCCAAAGGGGCAAAGGATCGGCTTTGAGCAGCGCGAGAAGCCGATACAACACAAAGGGGCAATATATGCCCGAAGGGGCGTTTGCCCCTTTGGGGCAAAGAGAAGGGCAACGACCCCTTTGGGCATATATAGCGGGCCCCCCTTCGGGCCCCTCTTATTAGCGAAGCTAATACTTTGGCAATATATGCCCAAAGAGGGCACTTTATATGCCGCGGAGCGGGCGTCCCGCTTTGCTCTTGCCCCTTCGGGGCAACGAGCAAGGCGGCCCCCGAAGGGGCCTTTCAGACAAATAAAGTGCTTTGCTCCCGCAAAGCGGGACCAACCTTTGGGGCCCGCTATATACGCCCAAAGCTTTCAGACAAAGAAGCCCGAAGGGCAATCCCCCGAAGGGGGGGCATATATTGTTACCCTCCGTCTCTATATATTGCCTTTCGCCCCGAAGGGGAGCAAAGCAAGCATTGCCCCAAAGGGGCCCTTTGGCATATATTGCAGGCCCCAAAGGGGCAAAGCGAGAAAGAGATGCCCCGGAGGGGGGCTGTTAAAGGGGGGTAACTAAAAAGCACAATATATGCCCAAAGGGCTGAAAGCCAAAGGGGCCGCGTCCCACAACGTGGGAGGCGGCAGACAGTTATGTGTCCGAAGGGGGGGGGGGGCTGACATACTGAAAGTACTTTTAGCAATCGATTAGCCCTTTGGGCATATATAGCCCCCTCCTTCGGGGTAATTTATTACACAATATATGCCCAAAGGGCGCGTTGCTCTTGCCCCTTTGACGTTGCCCCTTCGGGGCCCCTGAACGGAGGACAGAGAAGCCCAAAGGGGCTACGTCTCCCAATATATGCCCAAAAGGGCCCCTTTGGGGCAAACGAGAAAGAGATGCCCTCCGGGCATATATAGCGAGCCCTTTGGGGCCCGCTTCGTATGTGGCCCCTCCGGCCGCTATATATGCCCAAAGGGGCCCCAAAGGGGCAAAGAGCCTCCCACGTTGTGGGACGCGGCAATATATTGCACCAACCTTCCTCCAGCACCTAAAGGTGCAGTATGCGCTCGCCCCTTCGGGGAGCGCATAAATATATGCCCAAAGGGGCCCCAAAGGGGGCCCAAAGGGCTCCGTTCAGGTTGGGGCTTCCTTTCAGCTTTCTCTTTCTCGTTTGCCCCGCCGCTTCGCGGAAATTTATTGAGAAGGGAGAAAGAGAGGGGCGGCCCCTTTGGTTTGTGTATCCTTTCAGCTTTCTCTTTCTCCCTTTGGGAGAAAGAGAGGGCCCTCGCTGTCAGAGGGGCTCAATATATGCCCAAAGGGCTCGCGTTGCTCCCCGAAGGGGCGTCAAAGGGCTTTGGGCATATATTGCCAACAAACCTCCGGGCTGAAAGGGGCCGAAGGTTAATTAATTAAACAGAGGGTCCCAAAGGGGGCATCTTGCTATTTAAAGGGCATTCAATAAACTAATGTAATTTAGATACTGTGCCTTTTGGTAAAAACAAAATTGACATTTTTAATCTAAAAATGTATAATATATATACATATAAGAACTTTTCTATAAAAAAATGCTTGCTTAACTCAATCGGTAGAGTATCGGTTTTGTAAACCGAAGGTTATCGGTTCAACTCCGATAGCAAGCTGTAAATCAGCAGAGCTTTTTATCTTAATAAACCCCCTCCGGGCCCCTCTGGGGCTTTTTTGTCTAAAAGGCTACGTTGTCCCTTCGGGGCCCCTTCGGGCATATATTGCTCTTGCCCCGAAGGGGCAACGACACCAACTTTTGGGCATATATTGCCCAAAGGGCTCCGTTCAGCGAGGATCGGCAGACCCCCTTTCCAGGATCGGCTTTTTTGTCCTTCGCTGTCTCCCGCTTTGCGGGGTATGCGCGTCTCTTGGCAAAGCCAAGACACTACCCCCTCCGACAGCGAGGGACAAAGAAGCGCATAAGACAATATATGCCCAGAGGGCTGAAAGGAACGTGACCCCTTATGCGCTCCCCGAAGGGGCGAGCGCATACTGCACCTTTAGGTGCTGGAAGGGGGTTACGTTATACAACAAAGCGAGAAGAAAGCAGACTAGCTTTTCTAGAAAAAATTTGCTATAAATAATTATAAAAATAATAAAGGCGGCATAGCCAAGCGGTAAGGCCGTGGATTGCAAATCCTCTATTCCCCAGTTCAAATCTGGGTGCCGCCTATCAGTCTAAAGCTAAAAGCTGGGCCCCCTTTGGCCCCTCCGGGCAATATATGCCCAAAGGGTCAAGGATCTCGTTGCCCCTTCCTTTCAGCCCTGTGGGCATATATAGCGAGCCCTTTGGGGTAACTAAAAGGACTTTATCTTGCCCTCCGGGGCCCTACGGGCTGAAAGCTCCTTATTTTAAAGCCGATACCTCTGGGCCCCTCCGGGGCCGCAATATATGCCCGAAGGGGCCCGGAGGGCAACAAATATAAAGCCAATAACTTTCCAGCACCTAAAGGTGCAGTATGCGCTCGCCCCTTCGGGGAGCGCATAAGACAGATATGTGCCCCGAAGGGGCAACGAAGGTAACTAAAAAGACACAGAGGGCTGAAAGCCTTTCAGCGTCTGGCTCTAACCCTTTGGTCCCCTTTGGGCCCCGGAGGGCAAGATAAAGAGCCCCTCCGGGGCCCAAAGGGTTAGAGCCAAAGGGCCCCTTTGGGGCAATAACGTAACCCCCTTCCAGGATCGGCTTTCAGTTGCCCTCCGGGCCTACGGGCTGAAAGCTCTCCCGCAATATATGCCCGAAGGGGCCCCTTTGGGGCAAGGGTATGCGCTCGCCCCTTTGGGGAGCGCATATATATCTGAAAGCCGCGTCTCTTGGCAAAGCCAAGGAACAATTGGCGAAGCCAATAGACAACACAACGTGGGAGTCGGGCTAAAAGACGTTCCTCTTTCGCCCCGAAGGGGAGCGAAGCAAGGATCGGCAGACCCCGCAGGGGTTTGCCGATACAACGAAGCGAGATGCAATATATGCCCAAAGGGCTGAAAGGATACCTACACTTTAGATTGCCTTTCACCCCTTATGCGCTCCCCGAAGGGGCGAGCGCATACTGCACCTTTAGGTGCTGGAACGGCTTTCAGAGAGAGAAGCGAGGATTGCCCCTTTGGGGCAACAACAAAGCGGCCGGAGGGATATTGCCCTTTGCTTTATTTGTCTTATTGGCAAAGCCAATGAGCTTTCAGCTTTCTTCTCAATATATGCCCCCCTTCGTATGTGGCCCCTCCGGGGTAATATAAAGCACCAACCTTCCTCCAGCACCTAAAGGTGCAGTATGCGCTCGCCCCTTCGGTTCGGCTTTGCGTCCCACAACGTGGGAGAAGAGCGCATAAATATATGCCCAAAGGGCTCGCGTTGCTCTTGCCCCTTCGGGGCAACGTCAAAGGGGCTTCGCTCCCCTTCGGGGGGGGGCTATATATGCCCAAAGGGGCTGCGCTCCCCTTTGGGGCGCGTTTGCCACCCCTTCGGGGTTCCTTTGGGGCCCCTTTGGGGCAACTAAAAAGCAACGAAAGGCAATATATTGACGCCCTTTGGGCCGCTTTTTTGTCTTATTGGCTTCGCCAATGAGACAGATATGTGCCCCAAAGGGGCAAAATGTAACTGATTGATGCCCGGAGGGGGGCATATATTGTTATCGTTGCCCCTTTGGAGCCCCTTTGGCTTCTTTGTCTGAAAGGTTCTCTTGCCCCGAAGGGGCAATGCGAAGCGAGAAGGGCATATATTGTGAAGAAAGCCGGACAGCCCGCCATTAGGCAAAGCCTAATAGCTTTCAGCCCAGAAGGTAACCTCTGCTTTATATGCCCAAAGGGGCATCTCTTTCGCTTCGGCAAAGCCGAACCGAAGGGGAGCGAAGCCCCTCCAGGCCCCTTTGGGCCCGCTTCGTTGTATCGACTTCTCTGTCCCTCGCTGTCGAAGGGGCTCGCTGCGCTTTGCCCTTCGGGCAACGAGAGGCAATATATTGAGGAACGTCTTTTAGCCCGACTCCCACGTTGTGTTGTCTATTGGCTTCGCCAATTGTTCCTTGGCTTTGCCAAGAGACGCGGCTTTCAGATATATATGCGCTCCCCAAAGGGGCGAGCGCATACCCTTGCCCCTTCGGGGCAACGAGATCCTGGAAGGGGGTTACGTTATTGCCCCAAAGGGGCAACAACGAAGGGGGTCCCATCTATCTGCTTTCAGCAATATATACGCTATATACCCAAAGGTTGGTGCTTCCTTTCAGCCCTTTGGGCATATATTGCATCTCGCTATATATGCCCAAAGGGCCTTCGCTGTCTCTCTCCCGAAGGGAGACGCAACGACAAAGGGGCGTCTTGCTTCGCTCCCCTTCGGGGCGAGAGAAGGGGGGCATATATTGCAATATATGCCCAGAGGGCTGAAAGCCTCCGGGCCCTCGCTGTCCGAAGGGGCGGGCTAAAAGCAGCCCTTTGGGCCCCCTATCAGTTACCCCAAAGGCTTTCAGGATTTGCGAGGATCGGCAATATATGCCCTACGGGCTGAAAGGCCCCTTCGGGGGCCGCTTTGCTCCCGCAGAGCGGGACGCAATATATGCCCAAAGGGCTGAAAGGATACGGCAATATATGCCCAAAGGGGCCTTTCCAGCACCTAAAGGTGCAGTATGCGCTACGTCTCCCTTCGGGAGAAAGCATATCAATATATGCCCAAAGGGGCCATCTCTTTCTCCCTTCGGGAGACATAGCGAGGATTGCCCCAAAGGGGCAACAACGAAGGGGCCCCGGAGGGCATATATTGGGAGACGTAGCAAGGATTGCCCCAAAGGGGCCCCGGAGGGGGTTACGCTATTGGTGCATGCCCTTTCGCTTTTTTGTCTTATGCGCTCCCCGAAGGGGCGAGCGCATACTGCACCTTTAGGTGCTGGAAAGCCGAAGGGGTTGTGCCCTTTGGGCATATATTGCGTCCCACAACGTGTTTGCCCCTTTGGGGCACGAGAACCGAAGGGGAGCGAAGCAAGGATTGCCGTTTGCCCCAAAGGGGCCCTTTGGCATATATTGTTTACCCTTTGGGCATATATTGAGAAGGGGCAACGAGCACCAACCTTTGACAATATATGCTCCGAGGGCCCTCGCTGTCCTTTGGGCATATATTGCCAAAGGGCAATCAGTTACCCCTCCGGGGCCCCCTTTGGGCATATATTGCCTCCGGGGACCAAAGTGCATGCCCCTTTGGGCCCCGAAGGGGCCAACCAAAGGGGCCCTAAGGGGCTGGCGAGCCTTTGGGTGAAATGGATTATCAAATAACAGTTAGTTATACCCCCAGCGGAATTCGAATCCGCGTTTTCTCCGTGAAAGGGAGGTGTCCTAGGCCTCTAGACGATGGGGGCTTTTTATTTATAATCTATATATAACATAATTCTAAAATTCTGTCAATATATGCTCCTTTCAGCAATATATGCCCAAAGGGCATATATTGTCAAGTTGACACAATCTTTGCCCCCCCCGTCGGGGGGTTGCCCTTTGGGCCCCCTTTGGGCCCCCTTTGGGGCCCGCAATATATGCCCAAAGGGGCCCCCCCTTCGGGCCCTTTGGGCATAGCCCCTCCGGGGTAACTAAAAAGCACCAATCCTTCGTCATTGCCCCTATTCGGCAAAGCCGAATAGCTTTCAGACAAAGAAGCGAGAAAGGTTCGCCCCTTTGGCCCTTTGGCCGCTTTGCTCGTTGCCCCAAAGGGGCAAGAGCAAGCGGGACGTAACTAAAAAGCGAGCGCAATATATGCCCAAAGGGCCCTCGCTGTCCAAAGGGGGATGCGAGGGACAAAGAAGCCGATACCCAAACCAAAGGGCCTTCGCTGTTCTGGGCATATATTGCGGCACTTTGCCCCCCAAGGGGGCCCTTTCGGGGCTCCTTTGGGGCAACTAAAAAGACGACCGAGAAGTCAAAAAAGCTTTGTAATTATGCAACAATATTTGTAACAACACCAGCACCTACAGTACGACCACCTTCACGAATCGCAAAACGCATACCTTTTTCAATAGCAATTGGGTTGATAAGTTCTACTGTCATACTAATACGGTCACCTGGCATAGCCATTTTGTTTGAATGTTCTTCTGCTACAGATGAAGGGTTACGCATTTGAATATGATTGAAACCAACAACTTTACCTGTAACATCTGTTGTACGTACATAGAATTGTGGTTGATAACCAATCATAAAAGCTGAGTGACGGCCACCTTCTTCTTTTGTTAAAACATATACTTGAGCGTCAAATTTAGTATGAGGTGTAATAGTACCTGGTTTTGCAATAACCATACCACGCTCAATGTCTTTTTTCTGAACACCACGTAATAATACACCAACGTTATCACCAGCCATTGTTTCATCTAATGTTTTTTTGAACATTTCTAAACCAGTTACAACCGCAGATTGTGTTGGTTTTAAACCAACAATTTCAACAGTATCACTGATTTTTAGTGTACCTCTTTCTACACGTCCAGTAGCTACTGTACCACGACCTGTAATTGATAATACGTCTTCAACAGCTAATAAGAAAGGTTTATCTGTTTCACGTTGTGGAGTTGGAATGTAACTATCAACTTTATCCATTAGGTCGTAAATTTTATCAACCCATTTATTTTCACCACGCTGGGTTTTTGGATTTTCAATTAAAGCTTCTAATGCTAATAGAGCTGAGCCAGGAACTACAGGAATTTCATCACCTGGGAATTCATATTTGTCTAAAGTTTCACGTACTTCTAATTCTACTAATTCAAGTAGTTCTTTGTCATCTACTTGGTCTTCTTTATTTAAGAATACAACAATATTAGGAACACCTACTTGTTTAGCTAATAGAATGTGTTCTTTTGTTTGTGGCATAGGACCATCAGCACCAGATACAACTAAAATAGCACCATCCATCTGTGCTGCACCTGTGATCATGTTTTTAACATAGTCAGCGTGACCTGGACAATCTACGTGAGCATAGTGGCGGTTTGCTGTTTCATATTCTACGTGTGCTGTGTTAATTGTAATACCACGTGCTTTTTCTTCTGGTGCTGAGTCAATTTCATCATATTTTTTACCAACAGAACCACCAGCAGCAGCTAATGTCATAGTAATAGCAGCAGTTAATGTTGTTTTACCATGGTCAACGTGACCAATAGTACCAATATTTACGTGTGGTTTTTTACGTTCAAATTTTGCACGTGACATATATCTTTTTTAGTATTTTTAATTATTTATTCACCTCCAGGATCTCCCACGTTGTTCTCCAGCACCTAAAGGTGCAGTATGCGCTCCGCGCATAAATTGGCGAAGCCAATAGACGACGCGAAGCCGACCAGTATGCGCGTCTCTTGGCTTTGCCAAGGAACTATTGGCTTTGCCAATTGACAACACTTTATATGCCCTCCGGGGCCCCGAAGGGGCACGAGACGCGCATAATCTCTCTCTAAAAGCTCGCTTTTTAGTTACCCTCTGGGCCCAGAGGGGCTCGCTGTCCTTTGGGCATATATATCTGAAAGCCGCATCCCCCTTTGAGGGACGTCGGGCGTCTCTTCATATATTGCCTTTCGTTGCGCCCCTTTGGGCTTCTCTGTCTGAAAGCGGGCATATATTGCGCAGCCCCTTTGTGTCGTCAATTGGCTTTGCCAATAGATAACGTAACCCCCTTCAGGGGTCACGTTCCTCCAGCACCTAAAGGTGCAGTATGCGCTACGTCTCCCTTCTCTTTGCCCCTTTGGGGCAAACGAGAAAGCATAGCGTTGATGTATCCTTTCAGACAGAGAAGCCCAAAGGGCACAACGTGGGAGATCCTCGACCCCCCCCCCCGAAGGGGGGGCAAAGTGCATGCTCCTTTGGAGCATACTCGCTATCGCTCGACCAAAGGGGCCCGAAGGGCAACGACAAAGCTGAAAGCCTGTGACAACTGAGAAATTTTGGTACTAAGTTAGTGTCATTGATAGATAATCCAATTATTCGGGTTAATTTTTATACAATATATGCCCACCCCTTTCGACTTCCAGCACCTAAAGGTGCAGTATGCGCAATATATACCCTCCGGGCCTTCGCTGTCTCTCTGAAAGCCGCTTTCGGGCTGAAAGCTTTGGTTTCTCGCTTCTTTGTCTGAAAGCCGGGGCCCCTTCGGGGCAAGAGAACCTCCGGGCATCTCTGTCCTTCGCCCAAAGGGCTTTAATATATTAACCTTTGGGGCCCGGAGGGGGGAACAGCGAAGGACAGATATGTGCCTTCGCTGTTTTGCTGTTTTGGGGTAACTGATAGGGGCGGGCTAAAAGCTTTTTAGTTACCCCAAAGGGCAACCCCCCGAAGGGGGGCTTAATCTTTAAAGCTTGTTTTTTAAAAAACAAAAAATTATATGTTAAAACACAATTATTTTTTAATATAACTCAAAAAAAATAAAAAGCAACTTTTATTGAATTTTTAATAAAGAAAAAATAGGATCGGCAGACCCCCTTTCAGACTTCTTAGTTACCCCAGAGGGGCAGAGGGCTGAAAGGATACGACAAAACATTTATGTGTTTTTTGGAATCTTTAATACTTTTAGCCTGCCCCTCCGACAGCCCCCTCCGGGCAATATATGCCCAAAGGGGTTGCCCAATATATTGCCTATCGTTGCCCTTTGGGCCCCTTCGGGCATAGATTGCGAGCTTTCAGACAAAAAAGTTGTTGCCCCTCCGGGGCAATCCTCGCTTCGCAATCAGTTACCCCGAAGGGGGGGCAACGAGAGTCATTGCCCCAAAGGGGCAACGACGGAGCGGCCCAAAGGGCCAAAGCGAGGATTGCCCCGGAGGGGCAACAACGGAGGGTAACAATATATGCCCAAAGGGCCCTTTGGCTTCTTTGTCCCTCGCTGTTTGGGCCCTTTAGGCATATATTGAGATGCCCCTCTTATTGGCGAAGCGTTATATTACCCCGGAGGGGGGCATATATTGTGCTTTGCACCAACCTTTGGGGCCCTTTGGCATATATTGCGGCCTCCGGGCTACAGGCTAAAAGGAACGTGTTGTCGTTGCCCCTTTGGGGCAATCCTCGCAATATATGCCCTATTCGGCTTTGCCGAATAGGGCAACGAGAGTAATTGGTGCTTTGCACCAAGAACGTGTTGTTGTTGCCCCTTTGGGGCAATCCTCGCTGAACGGAGGACAAAGAAGCCCAAAGGGCCCCCGAAGGGGCGAAAGCCGGAGGGGGGGCTTTTTTGTCCCTCGCTGTCTCGCAATATATGCCCTCCGGGGCCCCTTCGGGGCAACGACCCCTCTGGGCATATATTGTATAAATACCCCCTCCGGGGAAGGAGATAGTTACACAATATATGCCCCCTCTTCGGGGGGTTGCGTTTGCCCCGAAGGGGCAAAGAGAAGGGCAATAGCAACGCGAGGATCGGCAGACCCCCTTTCCAGGATCGGCAATATATGCCCAAAGGGCCCTCGCTGTCTCGTTGCATCGGCAAAGCCGAACCGAAGGGGCCCCGGAGGGCATATATTGCGGGGTATGCGCGTCCCACTACCCCCTCCGACAGCGAGGGACAAAGAAGCGCATAAGGGGTCACGTTCCTTGCTTCGCTCCCCGAAGGCCCTTTGGGCATATATTGCAATATATGCCCAAAGGGCTGAAAGGAACGTCTTTTAGACATAGAAGCGCTCCCCAAAGGGGTGAGCGCATACTGCACCTTTAGGTGCTGGAAGGGGGTTACGTTATACAACAAAGCGGGCCCGGAACAGCGAAGGCCCTTTGGGCATATATTGCGGCCCTCGCTGTTCTGGGGTAATATATAGTTAGACAGATAAGGGTAACTAATAATCAGAGCATTGGGCCCAATACTGGGTGCTCCTTAAAGGGGCCTTTTGTAACAACCCGTCAGTGTCAACTGACGTATTATTAGCTTGGACAAACAAAAAAACGAAAAACTAGTCAATCTTGTTATCTTAATTATTTAAAATGTTAGTTTAAAAACCTTAGCTAAAGTTTGTGTTTTTCAGGCTCAGTAGGAATCGAACCTACATTAACGGCTTAGAAGGCCGCTGTCCTATCCATTGAACGATGAACCCAGCCCCTTATCCTTTTAGCCCTTTTGCCCCAAAGGTTTGAGGATCGTAGGATCGGCAAAGCCGACCTACTATCAGGATCCTCCGATGCCCCTTCGGGTAACTAAAAGCCAATAGATCGTAGAGACTATATATGCCCAAAGGGGCCCCGAAGGGGTACTATCAGGATCCTTTCAGCCCTTTGGGGCAATGACTCTCGCCCCTTCGGGGAGCAAAGCGAGGATTGCCCCGGAGGGGCAACAACTTTTTTGTCCTTCGCGTCCCACA